>Ga0307372_10000596_pt1 | contig 64289 bp, 54 predicted proteins | sample OX1MG_FD_202533 | JGI IMG/M metagenome (GOLD analysis project Ga0307372, IMG submission 202533) | Soil microbial communities from Risofladan, Vaasa, Finland - OX-1 | ecosystem: Environmental > Terrestrial > Soil > Coastal area > Acid sulfate soil | place: Finland: Risofladan, Vaasa | collected... | reverse complement strand
CTCCGTCGCCCAGGTCACCCCGTAGGTCCAGGTTCACGCCGTAAGCCAGGTCACCCTCTTCGTGGCACTCTCTGGGGTTCTCCCGGCACGGTGTGTCGTTGACGACGGCGGGCCCCCACGGCCGCAAGAGGTGCGGGCCCATGGTGCGGCTGACCGGAAGAGGATCGACCCGGGCCCTGGCGGCCACTGTGTCCCTGGCCTGTCTGACGGCATGGGTGGCCTCGAGCTCCGCCGTGGCCTCGGCGGCCACGTCGGCACCCACGCTCGCCCCCTCCACCGTTCCCGTCCCGACGGTCAGGGGTCCGATCCGTGGCCCGGGCACGCCGACCATCATCTCGACGTCGTTTCCTCTGTCCAAGGTCGGCTACAGCAGCGCCGAGTACTTCATCTCGGGATCGGCCCGGAGCTACCGGCTGCGGGGGAGGGCTCCGGCCGACGGCCGCTGGAAGCTGACCGACGGACCGCCGGCCCGCTACCGCACCCGGCTCCTCGTCTACCGGCCGAGCAATCCCAAGCGGTTCAACGGAACCGTCATCGTCGAATGGCTGAACGTCAGCGCCGGGGCCGACGACGCCCCGGACTGGGTGGGCGACCACACGGAGCTGATCCGCCAGGGCTTCGCCTGGGTGGGGGTCTCGGCCCAGGCCCTCGGGGTGAACGGGGGCACCTCGGTGCTCGGCCTGGGCGGGTCAGGACTGAGAAGAGCGGACCCGGGCCGCTACGCCACGCTTCACCACCCCGGTGACGCCTACTCCTACGACATCTTCTCCCAGGCGGCCCGGGCCATCGCCCACCCCCGGGGGGTGGCTCCCCTCGGTGGACTGCGACCGAAGGCCCTGATCGCCGACGGGGAGTCGCAGTCGGCGTTCTTCCTGACGACCTACATCGACGCCGTCGCCCCGGTCGCCCGAGTCTTCAACGGCTACATGGTCCACAGTCGGTGGAGTGGCGGCACCTCGCTCGCCGGGACACTCTCGTTCGGTGTCCACGAGCCGTTTCGCACCGACCTCGACGTCCCGGTGATGGCTTTCGAGACGGAGACGGACCTCACCATGGGATACATCCGTGACCGCCAACCCGACAACCGCTGGTTCCGGGACTGGGAGGTGGCCGGCACGGCCCACGCCGACGACTACATCGCCGGCGTCGGGGCCTCCGACACCGGAGCACCGGGCGCGGCCGAGGCCATCGTCACCCACGCCACCGCGCTCACCGCCCTGGGCTGCACGACGGCCATGAACGCCGGTCCCCAGCACTGGGTGCTCGACGCCGCCATCGCCGCTCTGAACCGCTGGGTCCGCACGGGTGTCGCCCCGCCCCACGCCCCCCGGCTGGCCGTGGTCGGCGGGACCACCCCCGTCATCCGCCGCGACAGGCTCGGCAACGCCGAGGGCGGCATCCGCACCCCCGAGCTCGACGTCCCCATCGCCGCGCTGTCCGGCAACGCCCCGGCCGGAGTGCCACTCACCTGCAAGCTCTTCGGATCGACCACGCCGTTCAGCCCGGCCGCCCTCACCTCTCTGTACCCCGCGCACGCCGACTACGTGGCCAAGTTCGATCAGGCCACCGGCCGCGCCGTGCGCGCCGGTTTCCTGCTCCCCGCTGACGCCAGCCAGATCGAGGCGGCGGCAGCCGGGTCGACCACGCCGGAAACGAGGCGGAATCGACGGGCTCACCCGTGAACTGCCGGTGAATGCCGTAGCCGGGCGGTAACCGGCGGCGTTGAATACGCACATGGACGCGCGTGGTCGGTATCGCTGTCTCGTCGTAAGCGAACCTGAACGATGACCGCCCCCGACGTCACCGCCGTCGCTCTCAGCTCGCCTTCGCCTTCGTCATCGTGTTCTGCAGCGGCGGCCCTGTTGGTCCCGGCTGGTGGGAGCGGCGGCCTCGTTCGGGGATCCGATTCCCCGTTGGACGCAGTCGTAGCCGGCACCCGGTCTCGGGCAGTTGAACCACTCCTCCGTCCTGCGGTCTCAGGTTTCTCGTTCACGCCGTGTTTACGGATCACCGGCCTTCGTTTATGGCCCGTTCACGCGGCGTCGTCATACCGTGATGGACATGGCTGACTTTCTGGCGGTACTCGGAATCGTGGCTTTCGCCCTGGCCATGCTGGGGCTGATCTGGGCATTGGAGCGGGTATGACCGTCGTTCAAGGAATCCTGCTGGCCGTCGCCATCGCCGTCTTCATCTATCTCGCCGTGGCCATGTTCAAGCCTGAGTGGTTCTAATGGGCTTCTTCTGGACAATCGTCGTCCTGGTCATCGCCCTGGGGATCACCTGGCGGTACTTGGGTTCGTACATGGCCGCCGTCTTCGACGGTCGAGTTCACTACTTTGCCTGGGCCGAGCGGCCGTTCTACCGGCTTCTCGGGACGGGTCCCGACCACGAGCAGAGCTGGAAGCGCTACGCCGGCTCGACGGTGATTTTCTCTGGCGCGGTCCTTGGCGTGGGCTATCTGCTGCTGAGGATTCAAGGGTCCCTACCGCTCAACCCGCAGCATTTCGGCGCCGTACCGCCGGCGCTCAGTTTCAACACGATCGCGTCGTTCACGACCAATACCAACTGGCAGAACTACGGCGGCGAGACAGCCATGTCGTACTTCTCCCAGATCGGCGTTCTGACAGTGCAGCAGTTCGTGAGCGCCGCCGTCGGCATCGCCGTGGCGATCGCCATGGCGCGGGGCTTCACTCGCCGGAACTCTCCCACGATCGGCAACTTCTGGGTCGACATCACCCGTTGCCTGCTCTACATCCTGCTCCCGATCGCCTTCCTCTCCGGCATCATCATCGTGGGCGCCGGAGCTGTGCAGACCCTGGCCGGGCCGATCACGATCCATGATTCGCTCAACGGCGTGAGTCAGACCATCCCCCGTGGCCCCGCCGGGTTCATGGGTCCCATCATGCAGCTCGGGACCAACGGCGGTGGGTTCTTCGACGTTGACCTCGCCCACCCCCTCGAGAACCCCACGGCGATCACCAACCTGCTCTACATCTGGCTCACGCTCTCCATCCCGTTCGCACTGACGTACACCTTCGGCAAGATGGTGGGCAGTATCAAGCACGGGGTAGCCCTCCTGGCCGCCATGGTGCTCATCTTCGGGGTGTGGGTGGGATTCACCAGCTACTCCGAGCACCAGAACAACCCCGCCGTCGCTGCCGCCGGTGTCCATTCGAAGGTCGGGAACACAGAGGGCAAGGAGACTCGATTCGGCGACACGAGCAGCGCCTTGTTCAACGTGTCGATGACCCAGACCTCCGACGGGGCCGTCGACAGCGCCACCGACTCGTACAACCCCATGGGCGGCTTCGGCCCCCTCACCGGCATGATGCTGGGCGAGGTCACCCCTGGGGGGGTGGGAAGCGGGCTGTACACGATCCTGATCTACGCCATCATCGCCGTGTTCATCGGCGGACTCATGATCGGGCGAACACCGGAGTACTTGGGCAAGAAGATCCAAGCCAAGGAGGTGAAGCTGGCGGGCCTGGCCGCCCTGGTGATGCCGATCACCGTGCTCGTGCTCACCGCCATCGCCGTGTCGATCCACGCCGGGCGGGCGGGACCGCTCAACTCCGGCCCGCACGGGTTCACCGAGATCCTCTATGGACTTACGTCGCAGGGCAACAACAACGGATCGGCCATGGCCGGCCTCACCGGGAACACCACCTTCTACAACGTCATCGGCGCCATCGACATGCTGATCGGCAGGTTCGGCATCATTATCCCGGCGCTCGCCCTCGGGGGTGTGCTGGCAGCCAAGAACGTGGTCCCAGCGTCGTTGGGCACGTTCAGGACCGACAACGGCATGTTCGTCGGCCTCGTCATCGGCGTGATCGTGATCATCGGCGGCCTCACCTTCTTCCCGGCCGTCGCCCTCGGCCCCCTCGTCGAACAACTCAGCCACGGAAAGTTCTTCTGATGACAACCCTGACCACACAACCGCAGCCCCAACCCGGCTCTACCCCCCACGGCGTGGCCGAGGCCCGGAGCCTTTTCGACGGTGAGATCCTCCGCCATGCGGGGGTCGACGCCTTCAAGAAGTTCAACCCCTTGGTCCAGGTAAAGAACCCCGTCATGTTCGTGGTTCTGATCGGGACGATCGTCACGTTCATCGAGGCCATCGCTCACCCGGGCATCTTCGACTGGTCCATCACCATCTGGCTGTTCCTGACGGTGACGTTCGCCAACTTCGCCGAGGCCATGGCCGAAGGTCGGGGCAAGGCCCAGGCCGACACCCTGCGCAAGATGCGTTCGGAGACCGAAGCCCGACGGCTGAGTGACGATGGGACCGAGGAGCGGGTACCGGCCTCGACGTTGGCCAAAGGCGATCTGGTGGTCTGCCAGGCGAACGATCCCATCCCGTCCGACGGCGAGATCATCGAAGGGGTGGCGTCGGTGGACGAGTCGGCCATCACCGGTGAATCCGCCCCCGTCATCCGGGAGTCCGGCGGGGACCGCTCGGCGGTGACCGGCGGCACCAGGGTGCTGTCGGACCGCATCGTCGTGCGTATCACGGCCGAACGGGGCAAGACCTTCCTCGACCGCATGATCACCCTGGTGGAGGGGGCCAATCGACAGAAGACGCCGAACGAGATCGCCCTCACCATCCTCCTCTCCGTCCTGACGATCGTGTTCCTGCCCGTGGTTGTGGCTCTCCAGCCGTTCGCCCACTACTCGGGCACCTCGGTGTCGGTGGTCGTCCTGGTAGCGCTCCTCGTGTGCCTGATCCCCACCACCATCGGGGCGCTGCTGTCGGCCATCGGCATCGCCGGGATGGATCGGTTGGTCCAGCGAAACGTCCTGGCCATGAGCGGCCGGGCCGTCGAGGCGGCCGGCGACGTCCAGACGCTGCTGCTCGACAAGACGGGCACCATCACCCTGGGCAACCGCATGGCGTCGTCGTTCTATCCCGCCGACGGTTACGACGAGGAGGAGCTGGCCGATGCCGCCCAGCTGGCGTCGCTGGCCGACGAGACCCCGGAAGGCCGCTCCATCGTGGTACTGGCCAAGGAGCGCTTCAACATCCGGGAACGCGATCTAGGCGCCGGACACATCTTCGTCCCCTTCTCGGCCACCACCAGGATGTCGGGACTCGACATCGAAGGCCGGCAGATCCGCAAGGGCGCGGCCGAGTCGATGAAGCGGTGGGTGATCGATCAGGGGGGCAGTATCCCCGACGGGCTCGACGACATCGTGGAACGGACGTCGCGGGTCGGCTCGACGCCTTTGGTGGTGGCCGACGGCCAGAAGATCCTCGGCGTCATCGAGCTGAAGGACGTGGTCAAGCAGGGGATCAAGGAGAAGTTCGAGGAGATGCGGCAGATGGGTATCCGCACCGTGATGATCACGGGCGACAACCCCCTGACCGCCGCCGCCATCGCCCAGGAGGCGGGCGTCGACGACTACCTGGCCGAGGCCACACCGGAGGCGAAGATGGCCCTGATCCGGTCCGAGCAGGAGGGGGGCAAGCTCGTGGCCATGACCGGCGACGGCACCAACGATGCCCCGGCGCTGGCCCAAGCCGATGTGGGTGTGGCCATGAACACGGGGACGACGGCGGCCAAAGAGGCCGGCAACATGGTCGACCTCGACTCGAACCCGACCAAGCTCATCGACGTGGTCGAGATCGGGAAGCAGCTGCTCATCACCCGCGGATCGCTCACCACCTTCTCCATCGCCAACGACGTGGCCAAGTACTTCGCCATCATCCCGGCGCTGTTTGCCACCCTCTACACGCGACCAGGCGTCCCCGGGCCCCTGAACGCGCTCAACATCATGAAGCTGCACAGCCCGCAGAGCGCGGTGCTGTCGGCGGTGATCTTCAACGCCCTCGTGATCGTGGCTCTGATCCCTCTGGCATTGCGCGGAGTCCGGTTCCGGGCTGCCTCGTCGTCCGCCATCCTACGTCGCAACGTCTTGATCTACGGGTTCGGCGGGGTCATCGTGCCCTTCATCTTCATCAAGCTCATCGACCTCATCCTCGTGGCCCTCCACGCCTACTGATGGAGATCTTCTGATGCTCGCCCACCTCCGCCGGTCAATCATCTCGATCGTGGTCTTCACGGTCTTCTTCGGCTTCCTCTACGCCTTCGCCGGAACCGGCGTCGCTCAGCTCTTGTTCCGGCACCAGGCCGACGGATCGGTCACTGCCAACGGATCGACCCTGATCGGACAGAACTGGTCGGCCACGAAATGCCCGGGGCATCCCGACGGCAGCTGCGTCTTCCAGGGTCGCCCCGACGCCCTCGGTCCCTACGCAGGCGTCGGTGACAACCCCCTGGTGGCCAACGGCAAGAGCGGGGAGTCGGCCGCCACCAACCTCGGGCCCCGCTCGAAGATCCTGTTGGCCAACACCCAGGCCCTCGTCGCCTATTGGCACAAGCGCGGCGTCGATCCCACTCCTGACCTCGTCACCACCTCGGGCAGCGGCCTCGACCCCGACATCGCCCCCCAGGACGCCATCGTTCAGATCCCGATGGTGTCGGGCGCAACCGGCATCTCCCCGTCGGCTCTGCGGAGCCTGATCGCCCGGGAAACCCATGGTGCCCAGCTCGGCTTCCTGGGCAGCTCCTACATCAACGTGCTAGAGCTCAACGTGGCCCTTTCCCACCTCCGGTGAACGCCTGGGAACCCGCCTCCGGCGACTGGTGGGGCGGGCGCCCGATCGCCCGCCGGATCGCCGACGCCGACCCCCAACGGAGAGTCGTCGTGACAGGGACGATTGTCGACACGGAGGTGGGTCTGTGGCGTCGGATGCCGGCGTACATCTGCCGTCTCGACGACGAAACCGGCTGCATCACAATCCTATTTGGCGGACGGCGACCCGTTCCCGGCATGGTCAAGGGCGCTCAGTGCACGGTCGAAGGCACAGCGATATCCAACGGACGTGTGCTGTTCTTGTGGAATCCCCACTACCGGTTCGAGTTGTGAAATCGTGGAGACCCGTCCTCGAGGATTCGCGAGGAATCGTCCCCACATTCGGACGAACGGGCTTCCGGCATGACTGTCGTCCTTACCGGTGGCCACCGTTATGGCCTTCTTCGTCGTTGTCGCCCTGGTGGCGTGCGCCTACAGTCGCGTCACCGCCGATGCGGATGTCGAGGCCGAGTCGGAGATGACGTCGCCCGAGCGTCAGCCAGGCCAGGCGTGAGCGAGTCGCACACCCCCGGCAGAGCGACAGCCGTTGCGGCGCCGCCGGAGACCAAGCCACCGAAGCTGCCCATGCTCATCTTAGGGCCCGTCGGCGAGCGCATCGTCGGATAGAGAGCCGTCGAAATGGACGAAGGCAGAAGGGACACGGGCTCCGAGGGGACCGACGAAGGCGTGAGTGAGGCGGCGGCGGTCGATCCCGACGCCACTGACGTCGTCGAAGCGGCGGGGCATTTCCGCATCTACCTGGGCGCAGCGGCGGGCGTGGGCAAGACCTACGCCATGCTCAGTGAAGGTGGGCGTCGTCGGAAGCGCGGAACCGATGTCGTCGTCGGCTTCGTCGAGTGTCACGGGCGCCAGCTGACCGAGGAGCAGATCGACAAGCTCGAGGTCGTCCCTCGCCTGGTGGTCGACTACCGGGGGACGCAGTTCGAGGAGATGGACGTCGACGCCGTCATCCGGAGGCGACCCACGCTCGCCCTGGTCGACGAGCTGGCCCACACCAACGTGCCGGGATCGGGGCGCCACGAGAAACGGTGGCAGGACGTCCTCGAGATCCTCGACGCCGGGATCAACGTGATCACCACCGTCAACATCCAGCACCTCGAGAGCATCGCCGACGCCGTGGAGCAGATGACCGGGACGCCGGTGCGTGAACGGGTGCCGGACTGGGTCGTGCACAAGGCCGATCAGATCGAGCTGGTCGACTCCTCGCCCGAACAGCTGCGCCGACGGATGCTGCACGGCAACATCTACCCGAAACAGAAGGTTGCCCAGGCGCTCACCCACTTCTTCCGCACCGACAACCTGATCGCGCTGCGGGAATTGGCGCTGCGGTTCCTGGCCGACGAGACCGAGGAGGAGCTCCTCGAGCACCTTCGAGGGCACCAGGACCCCGGTGTCTGGGACACCACCGAGCGGATCATGGTGGCGGTGACCGCCGCCCCCGGGACCGACATCCTGCTGCGACGGGCCGCCCGGATCGCCTCCCGGGTCAAAGGGGATCTCGACGTTGTCCATGTCCTAGCCGGCGACAGCAGCGGTCGGGATGAGAGCGGGGCCATCGCCAAGCTGCGGGGCCTGTCGGCCGACCTCGGTGCCCGGTGGCACGAGATACCGGCCGACGACCCGGCGCGCGCTCTCACCCGTTTCGCCCGGGAGCACCAGATCACCCAGATCGTGATCGGTTCGAGCCAGCGCAGTCGCTGGCAGGAGCTAATGGGTGGCGGGTCGATCGTCCGGAGGGTCATCCGCGAGGCCGGTGCCGTGGGCATCGACGTGCACACGATTGCCCGACGGGTGTTGCCCCTGGCCGCCTCGTCCCAGCCGGGGGACGCCGACGAGTCGTGACCGGTGCCGGGTCGTCGGCGCGGCGTTAGGGTGGCGGCGGTGAAAGCAGCCGTCTACTACGAGACCGGTGGTCCCGAGGTCCTGCGCTACGAGGAGGTGGCCGACCCACCGATGGCCGGTCACGAGGTGCTCGTCCGGGTGGAGGCCATCAGCATCGAGGGTGGTGACACCCTGAACCGCCTCGGTGGGGAGATGAGCCGGGTTCCGCACATCGTCGGCTACCAGTGCGCCGGCACCGTCGAGGCGGTGGGCGACGCCGTCACGCTCTTCGGGGTGGGCGACCGGGTGGTGACGGTGGGGCTCGACGGATCGCACGCCGAGTTGCGGGCCGTGGCCGAGCCGTTCTGCTGGGCTATCCCCGAGGGTCTGTCCACCGAGGAGGCCGCCTGCGTGCCCGTTGCCTTCGCGACGGCCGACGACTGCCTGTTCGAGTTCGGGCGTCTGCAGCCGGGGGAGACGGCGCTGATCCACGCCGGGGCGAGCGGCGTCGGGATCGCCGCCATCCAACTGGCCAAGCGGGCCGGGGCCACGGTGCTGGCCACCGCCTCGCGTGACGAGAAGCTCGAGCGGTTGCACGAATTCGGCCTCGACCACGGGATCAACTACGTGAGGACCGACTTCGTCGAGGAGGTGCGCCGGCTGACCGACGGACGGGGCGCCGACGTGATCGTCGATTCCGTGGGGGGATCGACGTTGCCGGGGAGCCTGGGCGCCCTGGCCTACCGGGGCCGGTGCGTGACGGTGGGTGACGCCGGGCGGCAGGGAACCCAGCAGATGGACATCTCGACGTTGCGGATGAACAACCAGTCGCTGATCGGATACTTCATGGGTGCCGAGCTGTTCCTCGCCCCCCGCGTCCACGCCATGATCGCCAGGCATCTCGACGACATCGCCGCCGGACGACTGAAGGTGGTGATCGACCGGCGGTTCCCGCTGGCCGACGCAGGGGCCGCCCACGGGTACATCGAGAGCCGGCAGGCCTTCGGCCGGGTGCTGCTCTTACCGTAGGCAGAGGATCTCGCCGTGGAGGACGGCGAACCACCCGTCGGGATGGGCCGTCCAGCGGCGCCAGGCGGCCGCCATCTCCTGGAGTTGGTCGGCAGTGGCCAGGCCCAGTTCGACGGCCCGGGCGCCGAGGGCCGACTCGGTCATACGGTCGGCCCAGAGCTCACCCCACCACCGCCGGTCGTCGGGGTCCGAGAAACACCAGGCCGATGCCGTGGTCGTCACCTCGGTGAAGCCGGCGGCCCGGGCCCAGGAGGCGAGATGGCGGCCGCCGTCGGGTTCGCCGCCGTTGGCCCGGGCCACGGCGCCGTAGAGGTCGAGCCAGGCGTCGAGTCCGGGATCGGCCGGGTACCAGGTGAAGCCGCCGTAGTCCCCGTCGCGCGCCGCCACCCGTCCGCCGGGCCGGCAGACCCGGCCCAACTCGGCCAGGGCGGCCACCGGATGGGCGAGGTGTTGGAGGACCTGATGGGCGTGGACGATGTCGAAAGAGCCGTCGTCGAAGTCGAGGGCGTAGGTGTCGCCGACGGTGAAGCGGAGATTGCCGATGGCACGGTCGTCGGTGGTGGCCCGGGCCAGGGCGACGACCTCGGCGGCGCTGTCCAGTCCGACCACCGGTCCGGGTGCGACCCGCCGGGCCAGATCGACGGTGATGGTGCCGGGCCCGCAACCCACGTCCAGGACCGAGAGGCCGGGTCGCAGCGACGGGAGCAGGTAGGCGGCCGAGTTCTCCGCCGTCCGCCAACGGTGCGAACGCAGGACACTCTCGTGGTGGCCGTGGGTGTAGCGGTGGTCCGGCCCGGGCGGCCGGGCCGGAGAGGCGGCGTCGAGGCGGGTCATGTCGACAGCATGCGCTCCCCGCCGATCATTAGCAAAGTGATTTTTCAATAGCTATGTATAAGATAAATGGATGTCCCGGGCCGAGCAGCTGCGGACCTTCCTGGCCGTCTACCGGGCGCGGTCGGTGACCGACGGGGCCCGCCAGCGGGGGGTGTCGCAGCCGGCCGCCAGCCAGCAGTTGGCCGGACTGGAGAGGGCGGTGGGTGGTCCGCTGTTCGTGCGGACACCGCGGGGGGTGGAGCCCACGGGCCGGGCGGTGGCGCTCTACGCCGAGGCGGCCTCCGCCCTCGACCAGCTCGAAGCGGTGCTCGGCGGGCTCGAGCAGGGTCGGCCCGGGGGGTCGTCGGCGCCCCTGCGCCTGGGGTCGACGGCCGAATTCTTCTCCTGCGTGGTCCTGCCGAAGATCAGTGGCAGCGAGCTGGCCGTGGTGGCCAGCTTCGGAGACGACACGGAGCTGCTCGGACGACTCGAGCGCGGTGAACTCGACGTGGTCGTCACCAGGACCGTCGCTCAGCGCCGGCGAATGACGGCGCTGCCCATCGGGGAGAAGGGGTTCGTCCTGGTGGCGGCACCGGCCGTTGTGGCCGGTGCCTCGTTCGGTTCGTTGTCGACGCTCGGGGACTGGCTGGTCGGTCAGTCCTGGGCCGCCTACAGCCTCGAGCTGCCCATCACCCGCCGGTTCTGGCAGAGCCATCTGGGCCGGCCCTTCTCGGCCCGCCTGCGGCTGGTGGCCCCTGATCTGCGGGCCGTGACCCGGGCCGTCGAGCGGGGGATCGGCTGCAGCATCCTCCCCCGGTTCGTCTGTGCCGGGGCCCTCGACGAGGGCAGGATCGTCGAGGTGTATCCGGTCTCCGATCTGATTCCCGACGAGCCCTGGTTCCTCTGGGCCCGGACGGGGGAGACCACCCGTGCCCCGGTGGCCGGGTTCGTGCGGCTCTTCGCCGGCGCCGGTGCCGCGGCGAGCGCCATATGACCACGACGACATGACCACGACGACCTATGTGGCCATGCTGCGGGGGATCAACGTGAGCGGCCGGAATCGTCTGCCCATGGAGTCCCTGCGCTCTCTGGTGACGGCCGCCGGCGGCGAGGAGGTGCGCACCTATATCCAGAGCGGCAACGCCGTCTTCAGAAGCAGGGCCAAGGTTTCGGGCATCGTGGCGTTCCTGGAGGACGCGCTGGTCGACCTGCTCGGAACCAAAGTGCCGGTGCTCGTACGGTCGAAGAGCGAACTCGGAGCCGTGATCACGACGAATCCCTTCGTTCGTCGGGGGGTCGAAGCCACCACCCTGCACGTGACATTCCTGGCTGAGGTTCCGTCACCGGCCGATGTGAAAGCGGCCCAGGCCAAGGCGGTGGACGCCGACGAGTTCCTGGTGGTCGGCCGGGACGTCTTTCTGCGCTGCCCGGACGGCTACGGCAAGACCAAGCTGACCAACACGTTCTTCGAGAAGAAATTGGGCTCGGACACGACCACCCGGAACTGGAAGACGGTCAACACGTTGGCCGAGATGGCGCGCCGTTGACCGGGTCTCTCAGTCTCGAGTCACCCTGGACCCCGGTCACCGGCGGGTCACCGGCGGGTCACGGTGGCGGGAGCTCGGAGTCGATGGCCGCCTGCAGGGCGTCGAGGACCCGCCGGCGGACGCGGCGCTTGGTGGCGGCATGGGCGGTGGGATCGAGTTCGGCGAGTAGGCCGGCCGCCTCGAGGCCGGCGGCGCGCAGGTCGCCGGGGGCGACCACCTGATCGAGGAAGCCGGCCGTCACCGCTTCGGCCGGGTCGTACATGGTGGCCGTGACCAGACCCCGGTCGAAGTACGAGGGCTGGAGCCGGTGTCGGGCGAGCTCGATGGCGAACCAGGGCAGGGTGAGGCCGATCCTGACCTCGTTGAGGCCGATCCGGAAGGCGCCGGCGGCGCCGATCCGGGTGTCGGAGGAGAGCAGTAGGAAGGCGCCCGCCGGGTAGGCGTGGCCCGGACAGGTGGCCACCACCGGCCGGGGAAAGGCCAGCAGCCGTTGGGCCAGGGTCGCCCCCAGGGTGAGCATCTCCCGCAGCGGCTCCGGACCGCCGGCGATGGTCAACAAGTCGAAACCGGCGGAGAAGTACCCCTCGCGTCCGGTGAGGATCACCACGGTGCCGTCGCCCTCGGCCTGATCGAAGGCCTCGTGGAGCGCCCGGAGCATGGGAACAGAGAAGACGTTGACCTTGCCGTCATCCATGGTGATGGTGGCGACCTCTGCATCGCGCTCGTACGAGACCAGCTCGCTCATGGCAGTCCCTCTCTCGTCCGTCACTTCCAGCGGAAGTGGACGAAGACGCGTCCGAAGTTGTTCGAATCCTTCTCCACCCGGTGGTAGATGGCCTTCATCTCCTTGGTGTCGAGAAAGCGCAGGACCCGCTTCTTCAGTTGGCCCGATCCCTTGCCCGGAATGATCTCCACCAGGGTGGCTTTCGTCCGGACGGCTTCGTCGATGATGTCCCGGAGAGCCTTGTCGATGTCGGACCCCCGGTTGTAGATGTCGTGCAGGTCGAGCTTGAGCTTCACGGGCCGCACCCCCCCCAACCAGTCTGGCCCGGGCGGGCCCGCGCCACCGGCCGCCGGTGCCAAGCTTGTCCCGTGCAGAGAAGAGCCCCGGTCCCGGTCGATCCGTCGTGTGCGGCCACCCCCAGTCTGGTCGCCTTCCTCGTCTCTCTGGGGGCCACCGAGGAGCAGGTCGCCGAGGCCGAGGCCCGATCGGGCCTCGTCGGCCTGGGCGCCGACCTGGTTTTCGCCGCCGCCGAGGGCCTGACCGCCCACGACGTGGCCGAGCGGACGGGGGCCCCTGTCGAGGAGGTGCTCGGCATCTGGCGGTCCCTCGGAGTCGAGGTGCCGGGGTCGGAGGCGCCGATGTTCTCGTCGGCCGACGCGAGTTTCGTCCGCTCCCTGACCACGATGGACCTCTTCACCGACAAGGAGGGAGACGAGCTTCTGCAGGTCGTCGGCAGCGCACTGTCGAGGATCGCCGACGCGGCGATCAGCTTCTACGTCCAGAACGTCGAGGTCGAGCTGGCCGAAGGAGGCGCCGACCCCCTGCAACTGGCCGAGAAGAGCTCGTCGGCGGCGATGAAGGCGCTCGAATTGGGGGCGGGGCTCGGTGCCGTCTTCGTTCATCTTCTGCGTGACGGGGTGGACCGGCAACGGTTGGCCCAGGCGCACGTGAGCGACCGGGCGCTGTTCCGGGTGGCGGTAGGTTTCGTCGACCTGGTCGGATTCACGCCCCTGTCCCACCGGATGGCCACCCGGGAGCTGAGCGCTTTCATCGGCCAATTCGAGACCCGGGCCTTCCGGGTGGCCTCGGAGTACGGGGGTCGGATCATCAAGCACATCGGCGACGAGGTCATGTTCGTGGCCATCGATCCCGTGGCCGGCTGCGAGTTGGCGCTGGCGCTGATGACCGAATTCCTCGATGAAGGGATCCAGCCCCGTGGTGGCCTGGCCTTCGGTGACGTGCTGGCCCGGCAGGGGGACTACTACGGGGAAGTCGTCAACCTGGCCAGCCGGCTGGCCGACCTGGCCATTCCGGGCGAAGTGCTGGCCGACGAGAACGTCCGGCGCGCCGCCTCGGGCCGCGGTCTGGTCTTCGAGGGCGCCGGACGTCGGCAGCTGAAGGGTTTCGACGAGCCGGTGCTCGCCTACAGCGTCATCGCCGGCCCGGAGACGGCCGACTGATCTGTTCGAGCCCGCGGCAGGGGAGAGCGATCCCCTGCCCGGCCCCCCCGGCGGCGCACGGGAAATGCTTCCGGGTCCCGTCGCCTGTCCCGAGGGTAGCTCCGAGCGGATCGCCGTGCTCGGGGCACGCGCCGAAGGGGCTGGCGAACTCTGGGTGCGGGGGGCACACCTGTCGCCAAGCCCCTTCGGCGGTGCGGTTCCCGCAGCCCCTCAGCTGCCGGTACCGGCACAGTACGGGTGGGTCGTAAACACAATGGGTCCAACTGATGACAACTGTGTAAACCGGCGCTCCTGGCGCGTGCGTGTGAGCCGGTCGGGACTGTCTGCGCGCAACGTGTCGAGGTGGCAGGGCGACGCGTGCAAGGATGCGGCCCCGGGGGTGCCCATGCACGTGGTGGTCAGGCCAGCGGTCTTCGGTGCCGGATGCGTGACCATCCTGTTGGCGCTCGCCATGCCGGCGGTCGCCTCCGCCTCTCCGGGAGCCCCGAAGGTGACAGCCGTGGCCGGCACCGGCGCCGCCGGTGGCCGGGGTGACGGCGGCCCGGCTCGGGGCGCCGAGCTGGACGCCCCAACGGGTATCGCCGTGGACTCGGCCGGTGACATCGCCGTGGCCGACAGCGGGAATTGTCGGATCCGGATGATGGCGGCCCGTGCCGGGAGGCACTTCGGCCGGGCCATGCGGCCGGGACGGATCTACACGGTGGCCGGTATGGGCTGCGGCCGGCACCCGGCGTCGGGTTCGTCGGAGGTGGCTCTGGTCGACCCCACAGCCGTGGCCTTCGACGCCCGGGGCGACCTCCTGATCGCCGATGCGTCGGGCAACCGGGTCCTCGAGCTTCCCGCCGTCTCCGGTCGGAACTTCGCCGTGGCGGTGACGGCGGGCCGGCTCGTCTCGCTGGCCGGCACCGGGGCGGCCGGCTCGAGCGCCGACGGGAGACCGGCTCGCTCGGCGCTGCTCGACGAGCCTCGTGGTGTCGCCGTCGACGCCGAAGGTGATCTCTTCATCGCCGACACCGGCAACTGCCGGGTGCAGGAGGTCCCCAACGGCCCCGCCTCCTCCTCGGCGGGGGGTGGTGGACGACGGGCCGGGCACCTCTACACGGTGGCCGGGACGGGTGTGTGCGGGGATGCCGGCGACGCGGGGCCGGCGGCGAAGGCCGAATTGTGGGCACCCACGGCGGTGGCGGTCGACGGAGCCGGAGACCTCCTGATCGCCGACCAGGGGAACTGTGACGTCCGGGAGGTGCCGGTGACGACGGGGACGTTCTATGACGTGCCCATCGCCGCCGGGAACATCGGCACCGTGGCCGGACAAGGTGCACACAGCGACTACCTGAACGACGGCCTGTCGGCCGCCGGACCGGCCGCCGACCTGAACTTTCCGACCGGTCTGGCCGTCGACGGCGCCGGCGACCTCTTCATCGCCGACAGCGACGAGCGGTCCATCCGGGAGGTGGCGGCCCACGACGCCACGGTGTTCGGCCGCCGGGTGATCGGCGGGGACATGTACACGCTGGCCGGGATGCTCCCTGTGGGTGGTGCCGGGCCGGCGGGCGACGGGACGAAGTGGATCTCGACCCGGCTCGTCTACCCCTACGGGGTCGCCGCCGGACCCGGTGGGTCGATCTATTTCAGCGATCAGGGCGCCAACCGCGTCCGGCGGATCGCGGGACCGTGAGCGCGGGGTCGGACCGGGCGCCGGACCGGTCGGACCGCCGGACGTTCCTGGCCAACAGCGCCCGGGCGACGGCGGTGACGGTGGCGCTTCCGTCGATGGCATCCCCGACGACGCCGGTGCATCCCCGGCTGGTGGGGGCGTCGGTTCCGGATCCGGCCTCCACCGGGGCACCGTCGGCGCCGCGACGGTTGACGGTGAACGGGGTGGCGGGCACCGTCGGCGCCGACCCCGACGAGGTGCTCTTCGCCTGGGAGATGGACGACGGCCGCCGGGGGGCCCGGCAGATCGGGTACCGGATCGTGGTGAGCACGACGAGCCGGACGCGGGCTCCGCGCACGATCTGGGACAGCGCCCAGGTGAGCTCGGCCCGCCAGGCCTTCGTCCGCTATGGCGGCCGGCCTCTGTCGGCCGACACCGCCTACCAGTGGCGTCTGTCCACCCGTGGCCCCGGAGGATGGAGCGCGTTCTCGGCCCCGGCCTCGTTCACCACCGGGCTGCGCGACGGGGACTGGCGGGCGCAGTGGTTGCAGCCGGCGGTCGCCGATCCTCAACCGGACAGGCACACCTACGTGCGGACGACCAGACGGGTGCCGTCCAAGGCGGTGGCCCGGGCCACGGCGTTCGTGGCCGCCGCTCACAAGTACCAGTTGTGGATCAACGGGACGGAGGTCGACAGCGGGCCGAGTTTCTCCTACCCCGACGAGAGTTACGTCCAGGCCACCGACGTGACCGCCCATATCCGGCCCGGGGCCGACAACGGCATCGGGGTGCTCCATCGCTGGTACGGCGCCGGCCAGGGCCGACCGGAGTCCGCCCCGGGCCTGTTGGTGCATCTGTCGGTCCACTTCACCGACGGCAGTCACCAGGTGATCGCCACCGACGGCACCTGGCGTGAGCACCCCGGCGAATGGCTGCCCGGCGGCTACCGGAACACCGACGGGAACGACTTCGTGGAAAACATCGACGGCCGGGCGGCGCCGCTGCGATGGTCCGATGGCGGCTTCGACGACCGCGGCTGGACGGCCCCGGCCGTTCTCGGTCCCGTGGGCACCGCTCCTTTCACACAGCTCGTCGCCCAGCGGAGTCGGATCGTCGAAGAGCCGGTGGCGCCGGTGTCGGTGAAAACGCTCGCCGGCGGTGCCGTGGTGGTCGACTTCGGAAAGGTCTACGCCGGTCGCCCGGCGGTCACGTTCCGCCACGGAGTCAGCGGGCGGATGGTTCCCATGCACGTCGGCTACCTGCTCGATGCCGACGGCCACGTCTCCACCGTGCACGGGACCCAGGGGACCGATCTGAGCTTCTCCTATGTCCAGCGCCACGGCGCACAGACGTTCCTGCCCTTCACCTTCCTCGGCTTCCGCTACCTGCAGATCGACGATCCGGGTGAGGCCCTGGGCCGATCCCAGGTCACGCTGGTGGCCCGGCACGCGGCCATGCCCCGTGTCCCGGACGCCACCTTCGCATCCTCGGTCCCGATGCTGAACGACGTCTGGGCGCTCACCCGCCGCTCGGCGCTCTACACCTCGCAGGAGCAGTTCATCGACACGCCCACCCGGGAGAAGGGCCCTTTCCTGTGGGACGGGGCCACCGAGTCCCAGGTCGTGATGCGGGCCTTCGGCGAACAGAACCTGACCGGGCAGGGGCTGCGGGACTTCGCCCGGTCGCAGAGGCGCTACTGGCCCGACGGCCGGGTCAACGCCGTCTATCCCAACGGCGACGGGGCCCGGGACTTCCCCACCTTCACCGAGCTCTATCCCGAGTGGGTGTGGCGTTACTACCTGAACACGGGGGACGTCGACACGCTGGCGTCGCTGCAGACGACGCTGCAGAACATCGGCAACTACCTGGCCGGTCACATGGACCGGACCACGGGACTGGTCACCGGGCTCTCGCTCGGCAGTAACGGCGATCCCCTCTACGGCTACGACCTCGACACCGTGGCCGACACCACCATCAACGTGATGGCGGTGAACGCCTTCCACCGGATGGGCCAGGTGGCCGGCGTCCTCGGTGACGACGGGGAGGTCACTCTTCAGGGGTTGCGCGCCGCCGCCCTGATGGCGGCGGTCAACGCCCGCCTCGTGCGCGGCGACGGCGTCTACGTGGACGGCCTGAAGGCGGACGGGACGCTCAGTCCGCACGCCTCGCAGCAGGTCAACGCCTCGGCCCTCGCCTACGGCGTGGTGCCCGCGGCCCGGGTGACGGCGGTGGGGGCCTACGTGGCCGGTCTCGGGATCTCGGTCAGCCCCGACCACGGACTCGAATTGCTCCGGGCCCTGCACGCGGCGGGCCGCGATCAGGATGTCGTGCGTCTGCTCACCGACAGCCGGATCCCCGGATGGGCCCGCATCGTGGCCGCCGGTGGGACCTTCACCTGGGAGACCTGGACGCCGAGCGACCTGATCGGCGACAGCCTGTCCCACGGGTGGGGATCGGGCGCCCTGGTGGCCATGCAGGAGGTCCTGCTCGGCGTCGCCCCCGGTACGCCACCGGCCCCGAGCGGGGCCACCGTCCTCGACGTTCGGCCCCCTCCCGGACGGCTGGATGTCTCCGGCCGGGTGCCCACCCCGGCGGGGACGGCGTCTGTCGACTGGCGCCGGACGGGATCGAGCACGGAGCTCGCCCTCGTGCTGCCGCCGAACGCCTCGGCCCGGGTGCACCTGCCCGCCGCTCGTCCCGGTGCCCTCACCGAAGGGGGAAAGCCGCTGGGCCACGCCGCCGGTGTGAGCGTCGTCGGCGCCGTCGGAGGTCGGGTCACCCTGTCGGTGGCGGCCGGTAGCTACCACTTCACCGCCCGGGCCTGAATCTTCCGGCGTCGCCGCCGGGGGCGCGGTCCCGGGCCAGGAGGGCCCCCTTCAGGCGTCAGGGGCCTGGGGCCCGGGGCCATTGATCCTGTGGTGACTCTGTGGCGGCGGTGGTGGCGGCGGCGATGGGGACGGGCCCCGGGGACCCGTTCTCCGGGTCCATTCCTGCCTGTCTTCTTCACTTCGGCCGTGCATCTGCCGAAGAAGTAGCCGCGGGTCGGGCTCGAGATAACGGCCTTCCCTTATTAATTACACAGATAGTAGTTAAGATGTCACTTGGAGTGGGAACTTGCTGATCGACCGTGATCGTAGGGGGTGGCGCCGGGCGTCGGGACGTGTCGGCCCCATGTCTCCAGGGCGATCGACGAGACTCTCGTCCCGGTCGGCGACCGATGACGCCGGCCGCCGGGAGTGGGGCTTCTCGATCCTCGAGATCATCATCGCCCTGGCCATCTTGATGACGGTGCTGGCGGCCGTCTCATCGCTGCTCCAGACGTCGTTCAAGATCGGGGCCAACTCGCGTTACGAGCAGCAGGCCACGGCCATCGCCTCGGCCACCCTCGACCAGCAACTGGCGTCGGGCGTCTCGACCCTGCTCGGCCAGCAAGGGGACACCGCCCTGACCCCGGTGCTGAGCTCCGGTCAGACCTACCTCCTCGAGAGGGAGGTGGCTCCCTACGACCCCGCCTACACGCAGTGCCAATCGCCGGCCAGCGACCCCGGCGCCATGCTGAAGGTGACCATCTGGGCCACCTGGACCGACCAGAAGGCAGGCGCCACCTGGTGGCTGAGCGGCTCCTCGGCGGCCACGAAGCTCCTCGTGCAGGAGACCAGCCTGTTGGCCGTCCCCGCCTCGGCCATCAATCCGACGCTCGGATCCATTCTGGTCAGCATCCAGGGGGCGACGGGCAATCCCATCGCCAATGTTTCGGTGACGGCCACGCCGTCGTCGGGAAGTCCGCAGACGGTGACGACGAGCGCCGGCGGCTGTGCGTTGTTCGCCAACGTGGCCGTCTCGCCGACGACGTGGACGATCTCCTTCGCCACGCTGTCCGGCTACCTGACCGAACAGAACCTGACCACCCTGCCGACACAGTCGAACCTGTCGGTGGCCGCCGGCTCCACCACGTCCATCACGTTCTCGCCGGGGGCCAGTGCCGCCTCGGCCACCGCCTACGACCGGGCGGCCACGGTCAACGCCGTCTACTCGGTCCCCATGGCCGACGGGGTGCACCCCATTCTGCCGTCCAACATCAACAGCCTGCCCCTGTCGTTCTACAGCAGCAACCTGGTGGTCAGCCCCTACGTCTCGGCTTCACCGGCCAGTGTCTTCCCCATGGCCGGGTCGCCCGGCTACTACGTGGTGGCCGGTTCGTGCGGCACCGAGAGCGCGCCGGACGGGGGCACCACCGACGGCCAGCCCGTCACCCTGACGGCCGGCGGCACCGGCTCACCCACCATCCCCCTCGTCCCCGTCCAGATCTTCGTGCAACAGGGCGCCAGCCTGGTGTCGGGCGCGGCCGTGACGGCAGCGGTGAAGAACGCGGCGGGTACCGGGACCGACACCAACTGCCCGACCTCGGGCACGACGGTGATGCCCACGCTCAATCTGTCCACCACCACCGCCACCTGGTCGAGCAAGGTTCGGGGCAAGCACCGCCGCCACGCCTACTTCGTCTGGGGCTGCAGCTCCAATTGCTCGACGTCGACCACCCTGTCGACGCCGTCCACGGCGACCTACGGCTCGCCCGTGACGCTCAGCGCCACCGTGACGTGCGACTCGGGTTGGGGGGGTTGGGGTTGTAGCCCGGTCACCGGCACGGTGGACTTCTACAACGGAGGAACGTTCATCGGCAGCGACTCCTCGCTGAACAACGGGGTGGCGTCGATCAGCACCTCGGCCCTGCCCGTCGGCTCGCTCTCCATCACCGCCACCTACGAGGCGTCGGGGAAGTGGACATCCTCCACCTCGTGGGCCAAGACCCAGACCATCACGGCCGCCCCCACCACGACCACGGTGACGTCGAACCCCAATCCCAGCGCCTACGGCGCCTCGGCCATCCTGACGGCCACCGTTGCCGCCAGTTCGCCGTCGACGGCCACCCCCACCGGGACGGTCACCTTCAAGAACGGCGGCAGCGACATCAGCGGCTGCGTGAGCCTGAGCCTGTCGGCGGGCAGCGTCGACTGCACCCTGTCCGGGCTGGCCGGCGGGAGCTACAGCGTGACGGCTGCCTACGCGCCGTCGCCCGCCAATTTCGCGGCCTCCACGTCCTCCACCTTGACCCAGCAGGTCACCGCCTTGAGCACGAGCACGACGCTCACCTCCAGCGCCAACCCGAGCTCCTGGAACAGCCCGGTCACGCTGACGGCCACGGTGACGGCGGCGTCGGGGGGCCCGGCCCAGGGGAGCGTGGCCTTCATGAACGGCTCGACCACATTGGCCACGGTGGCCCTCAACGGCTTCGGTATGGCCACCTACACCACCTCGGCCTCGCCGGTCGGGTCGACGGTGCTGAGCGCCGTCTTCACCGCCACCAACAGCGGCAGCTTCGCCACCTCGACGGGAACCGTGACCCAGGTCGTAAGCGTCCCGGCGGGCACGCCCTACACCCTGGTCGGCCTGCCCTACGGCGTCTGGCTGCTGAGCGCCACATGGACGAACCCCTCGACCCACGTCGGCTACAGCTCGGCCACCGAGGCGGTCCAGGTCGTCATCAAGGTCACGCCCTCGGGCTTCTACATCGCCAGTGGGGGGTCGTTCGCCAGCAGCTCGCTCCTCGGTCCGGGGGCGTCGGTCACCGTGAACGTGCAATGAGCCACCGTGATCGTCCAATGAGACAGCGGGGACGGCGACGCGACGAATCGGGCATGAGCCTGGTCGAGGTTCTCATCTCGTCGTTGCTGCTCACCATCGTGATCGTCTCCGTCGACGCCTCTGTCACCGTCATCCAGGCGCGCCAGGTGCAGGTGACCGACCGGACCCAGGCGCTCGACTACATGCAGGGCGCCCAACAGGCGATCACCCGTGACCTCCACGCCGCCACCACGACGTGGACCGCCCCGGCTGTGCCCAGCTCGCCTCCGGGAACCCCGATCACGGCCACCAGCCTCGCCTTCTCGGCCAAACTGGGCGGGGGCACCCCGGCCATCAGCATCGCCCTGAACACGTCCACCCACATCCTCACCGTGACCTGCACGGGGGTGGGGTGCACGCCGACCGCCGGAGCCGGCTCGGTCATCACCCAGGCCCGTGTCCAGAACGTCGACTCCTCAACCGTGTTCACCCTCACGACAAAGGAAGTCTCGACCACGGTCCACAATGTGACGACCAATACCTTCTACTTCACGTCCGCGGCCTCCACTCTGGTTCTGGACACCCCGAAGGTGGGCGCGGCCAAGGTCACCCAGACCACGCTGTCGGACCCGACCATCGTGACCAACAACGTCGAATACGCGTGTCAGTACGCCTTGAGCCAGATAGGGGCCTCGGGCGCATGTTGACCATCGTGGGGCGCCAGATCCGGAGCCGGCTGAGCAGCCTCGGGGGCGAGAGCGGCCAGGCTCTTCTCTTCGTCCTGATCGCCGTCACCCTGTTGGCCTCGATCCCCATCGCCATCGCCACCACCACCGTGGACCAGCTGCCCCAGACGACGCGCAATCTGAATTACGAGGCCGCCTACCAGGCCGCCCAGGCGGGCCTGAATGACTATCTCCAGAAACTCGATGGCAACGGCGCCTACGGCATCTACACGGCCACCAACAAAGACCCCAGCAATCCCGCCATGTCGGGCTGGGTCCAGGCGTCCACCTCGCCTCCCGAGTACTACTCGTACCTGCCGTACAACAACTCGGGCCTCATCAGCCTCCAGGTCACGGGCAAGGCCGGGGTCGGTTCGGGAACCGTGGTGCGCACATTCCAGTACGCCGTCGCCCCGGCTTCGACGCTGGACGACGTCTACTGGAGCAACTACGAGACCCTCGACCCCACCATCGCCGCCCAGATGCCGAACCCCCCGTCGGGATATGCCGACTGCGGCGTGCACTACGGGCAGCTCGACCCCGACTACGCCAACGGCAACCACAGCGTCCCGCAGTACGGCCCACCGCCGGGGTGCATCGTCGTCTTCGTGTCGGGCGACGAGCTCAACGGACCGGTCTTCTCCGACGACACCTTTCGTCTGTGTGGCTCGCCCACCTTCGATGCCGGGCTCCAGAGCGGGAACATCTACAACACCAATACCGGCCCCACGTCGGTCTACGTCGACGGCAACGGCGGCGGCTGCTCGGGTTCGGTGCCGAACTTCGCCAACGGCAGTGGTTACCAGAAGGTGGGGAACCAGATCCCCCAGAACTCCGAGGCCGACCTCAGCCCGGCCCGGTCCTACGGATGCTTCATCACGGGTGGAAGCGGGAACTCCGTCAGCCCCGTGAACGTGACGCTCGGGTTGAGCATCGCCGGCGGCACGACGAAGGTCACCTGGTCGGGTTCCGGAGCCTCCGTCGACAACGTGGCTTCCAATACCAACAATTGCTCCAGTCCGATCTCCGTCGATCAGCTGACTTCGGGCCTCATCTTCGTGAACGGCAATGTCTCGATCAGCGGCCAGATGACCGGCGGCCTCGACATCGTCACGTGCAGCACCACGACGGTGACAGCCACCAATGCCCGTTGCACAGGCAGCGCGGCGCCGTCCAACATCACCATCACAGGAAGCCTGACCTATCCATCGGCCAACATAGTGAAGGTGAACGGCCAGCCGACCAGTGACTCGTCGGACACCCTCGGCCTCATCGCCCAGAACTCCGTCATCGTCGCCGACGTCCCCCACGTCGAGATCGACGCCGCCATCCTGGCGCTCCAGGACTCCTTCTACGTGACCAACTGGTGGTCGGCCTCCGGTCTGGGCGCTCTCAACGTCTTCGGGTCGATCGCCCAGAACTTCCGTGGAGCGGTAGGGACGACGGGACACACGGGATACCTGAAGAACTACAACTACGACACGTCCTTGCAGACGCTCTTCCCTCCCTTCTTCATACCTCCGAACGGCGCTGTCTGGTCGCCGACGTCGTACGAGGAATGCGCCACCGGCGACAGCCAGTCGGTCCTCAACACCCCCCATTGTTGAGGTGCCTGCCGGCCTGATCCCTCCTGACGCCGAAGGCGGCGCCCGGCCCTCAGCCCAGCGCCCGGGCCGTCACCCCGGGGGCTCCTCCCGATGACCGCCGACGTGGGATCAGGCACCGAAACCAGGCCTGATTCCTGCGCATTCAGGTCCAATCTGTCATCGACCTCGGGTAGCCTGGGCAGTGCAGCCCGGTCACGACCGGGGTGGCTCCGGCCACGAAAAGGCGCCCCCCTTCCGCCCGGGCGGCTTCGGGGTTCGTCTTGACGAACTCACAGGGGGGACAAAGCGAATCCTCAGGAAAAGTCGGTGTACTGAGGAGCAGATGATCGCATCAGTGCTCACGAATTCTTGAGGAGAACCATGGACACCCCCGACGCCCCCACCCCGGGCCCCGAAGACCCGACCACCGAGTTACCCGGCACGCCGAGCGCCCCCTCCGCCGCGTCTTCGGGCCCGCCGGCCGAGCCGACGGCGCCCATCGCCCTCGGCCCGGCGTCGGCCAGTTGGGTTCCCCCGTTGCCGCCTCCGCTCGGTCCTCCGCCGACCGCCGGCCCTCCGCCGACCGCCGGCCCTCCGCCGACCGCCGGGTCCGGCGCCTGGGGTCCGGTCCACACCCCCTACGGCCTGGCCTGGGGACCGCTTCCGGTGGCGCCGCCGGCCCACGCCCGCCGCCGTTCGCACGTGGCCGGCGTCGTGGCCCTCCTCGCCGTCACCTCCATGCTCGTCGGCGTGGGTGTCGGCTACGCCGTCTGGCGTCCGGGTGGCACCACGACCACGAGTGTGGCCTCCAACAACGGCGGCAATTCCGGATCATCGGGATCGGTGTCCAACCCCTTCGGCTCGGGATCATCGGGCACCACGGCGCCTTCGGGAGCGGGATCGGGCAACGCCCCCAGCGCCTCCACCCTGTCGGCCAAGGTGAACCCCGGACTCGTTGACATCAACGTCACCCTCAGCTATCAGAACGCTTCGGCGGCGGGAACCGGCCAGGTCCTCACCTCGAACGGTGTGGTCCTCACCAACAACCACGTCATCGACGGCGCCACCAGCATCTCGGCCACCGACATCGGTAACGGAAAGACCTACACGGCCACCGTGGTCGGCTACGACCGCACCGGCGACCTGGCCGTGCTCCAGCTCCATGGCGCCTCGGGCCTGCGCACCGTGTCGATCGGAGATTCCTCCAAGGTCACGGTCGGCCAGAGCATCGCCGCCATCGGCAACGCCGGGGGAGTGGGCGGCACCCCGAGTGTGGCTACCGGAACGGTGACCACACTCAACCAGGCGATCACCGCCTCGGACGGCGGGGGGGGAAACGCCGAACAACTGACCGGGCTCATCGAGGTGAACGCCAACGTCCAGCCCGGTGACTCCGGTGGACCACTGGTCGACAGCAACGGTGACGTCATCGGCATCGACACGGCCGCCTCATCGTCATTCGCCTTCTCCTCGGCCGGCGGTGACGGCTATGCCATCCCCATCAACCAGGCCATCACCATCGCCAAGCAGATCGAGGCGGGCAAGAGCTCATCAGTCATCCACATCGGCCCCACCGCTTTCCTCGGCGTCGAGATCTCGGCATCGAGCACCGGCGGATCGGGTTTCGGCGGCCTCGGCCAGGGTGGCACGGTCACGGGAGCCATGGTGGCCGGCGTGGCCTCGGGCTCACCGGCCGAACAGGCCGGACTGGCCCAAGGCGATGTCATCACCTCGGTGGGCGGCAAGACAGTGAGCTCTCCCCCCGCGCTCTCCGCCATCATCGCCGCCCACGCTCCCGGCGATTCGGTCCAGGTCCAGTGGACGGACTCCTCCGGTCAAAGCCACAACGCCGACGTCACCCTGGCCAGCGGTCCGGCCACCTGATCCTCTTCCCCTCGCCGCCCGCCGCGTCCTACCATGTCCCTCGATCCGGGGGGGCCGCCAGGACCGGCGGGACGAGGGGGGGATGGTGGCGAATTACAGAGTCGTCTGTGTCGAGCGCAAGCCGGCGACCGGACACCAGCACGTCACCGGCGTCGGCGTCATCCGCGGCAAGCGGGCGCTCGAACGCATGTCGGTGGTGGACGTCCGCAAGGCCATAAAGGCCAAGAAGGACACCTTCTACTCGGTCGACTCGACCACGGGTGACAAGGTGGTCGTCAAGCGGCACAAATGCTGCGGGGAGAAGACCATCTGCGCCGTCATCGGGGACACCAAGGCCGACACCCTGGCCGCCCTCAGCTCCTGCAACCGGTTGACCTGGTACATGGTCCGCTGACTCCCGGCTAATCCCGGCGTGTCGGCTGACGCCGGTCCGCGGTGGGCGTAGTCAGCCGAGACCGGTGCCGACTGTCAGTGTTGTCCGGGACCCCACGAGGCGCTGACCCAGGTCCGCTTCCCGCACGCCGGACACTTCATCAGGCTGGTGTAGCCCCGGCCCGGCCGCCATACCCAGTAAGGCAGGTGCAGGACCAGGTACTTGAGAACGTCGACTTCGCTGTGGGTCCCGCATTTCGAGCATGACAAGCCGATCGGCCCATTCCGGCCACCGGCGGGCGCCGCCTTGACCTTCACGGTCCCGACCGGCTTGGTCACCTTCTTCACAGACGTGATCGGCTTGACCGACGTGATCGGCTTGGCTGATCGGGTCGTCTTGGCCGGCGCCTTCTGCAGGCGCGACGGCCGGGAACCGTATGCCGGCCGGGTCATGCCGGCCAGGGGAGCGCGCGGCGCACCGTTCTTCTTGGGGGTCACCGGGGCCGCGGTGTTCGGGTCGCCGCCGGAGAACAACGCCTGTCGTCCGGGCGGCACCCGCTTCTCCGGTCGCATCGGCCCGGCCTCTTGTCGCTGCGCCGGTGCCCAGAACAGAGCGCGCTTGCCGAGCGGGTCGGGGGGCTCAGACACGGCTCTCCCTCCACCTGTTCATCCCGTTGCCCCGTCGGCCCCGGCCTCTCAACTGACGAGACACCGTTCGACGGCGAGCTCGCGGGCGAGGGCGCGGTATGCCTCGGCGCCGGCCGAAGCCGGCGCGTGCTGCAAGATGCAGCGACCGAACTCGGGAGCCTCGGCGAAACGGACGGATTTCCGCACCGGGGGGTCGAGGATCTCGAGCCCGTAGCGCTCCTTCACGTCGGCCAGGACACCCCGACCATGACTGGTCCGTTCGTCGTACAGGGTGTTGATGATTCCCCGGACTCTGAGATCGGCGTTGGCGAACATGCGTACATCGTCGATCATTTCGAGCAATTGTCCCACGCCGCGGCTGCACAGCGTCTCGCACTGAAGCGGAATCAACACCTCGTCAGCGGCGCATAGACCGTTGATGGCCAGGATCCCGAGCGACGGCGGGCAATCGATCAGCATCATGTCGTACTCGTCGTGCAGACCCTTCAGCGCCCGGCGCAGAACATGTTCCCGGGCGGTCCGGGTGAGAAGGTGCACCTCGGTGCTGGCCAGATCGATGGTGGCGGGAAGAATATGGAGACCTTCGACCCCGCCCACCACATAGCGGACGTCGGCCGCCTTCATCGTCCTGACGAAGACGTCGTGCAGCGACGCATTCAACCCACTCGGCTCGAGCCCCGTGGAGTAGGTCAGGCAGGCCTGGGGGTCGAGATCGATGAGCAACACTCGGTGTCCCGACTCGGCCAAGGCAAATCCCAGGGAGTGCACCGTCGTCGTCTTGGCGACGCCACCTTTTTGATTCGCTACAGCTACCACTCGCGCCACGCGGCGCAGTCTAGGCATGGCCGCCCATGGGGATCGGGCATTTCGACCATCGACTTCCGTCACGTGACCCGGGCGGCGGGAGAGCCAGGCGGCGCCGTCCCGACCGCCCGGCGGACCTCTCCTACTGTGACCGACCACCTGCATCTTGTCCGGGTCCCGTCACTGTCCGTGTCTCTCGGCGGCCTGTGCTCACGACAACGATTCTGCGGAACTCTTCCCGGGGGCTGTCGATCCGGGAGCTCGGCCAGCGTCAGGGATTTGGTCCCGGGGCAGGTGCCCCGACGAGAGAGGTCGTTTCCACGAAGACAGACGAGACCGGGAAGCAAGACCATTCGAAGAGGGCCCTGATGGCCGACACCGTGGCCGGCTTGTCCGCCGAGGCCCGGGCGACACCGTCTCTCTGCGCCGGATCGGGTGGTCGGTCCACCAGTAAACCGGCCACATCCTGGCCGCCACCGAGCAGACGCCGGGCAATTTCTACCAGGAATTGATCTCCGCCGGATTCAAGTTCCCGGTCTTCACCGACCGGGTGGCCAAGCGTCTTGGCCCTCTCGATCCGCCGGTCCAGATCGAGCGACTCCGGGCCCGGACGACCACGACCAATCACCCGCCTGCACCCGTCATGGCCATGCGGGGAGAGATCGTGGTCCACGCAGAGGACATCCGGCGCCCTCTGGGCATCGCCCACGAGCCGCCGGAAGAGGCGGTCGTGGCCGTGGCCGACTCCCACAAGAAATCGAACATCCTCCTCGGTTCGAAGAAGAGGATCGCCGGACTCCGGCTACGGGCGAGCGATACCAACTGACAGCGGGCGACGGCCCCGAAGCCGCGGGACCTCTGGTGTCACTGGTTCTGGCCATGACGGGTCGCAAGGACGCCTGGGCCGCCCTCACCGGTGACGGCGTGCCCACTCTCGGCTCCCGGATGTCGCCATCCACCCGGCTGACCCCTTCAACCTCCGGCCACGGCGTCACCCAGTTCCTTCAGCCGGCGATCGAGGAAGTTGTGCTCGGCGGCGTTGTTCGTCTGCCGCCGAGCCCGTCGGTAGGCCGAACCGCCTCCTGGGTTCGCCCGGCCCGGCGCAGCAGATCGGCTCGCGTCGAGTGATACAGGTGATAGTCGACGAGAACGTCGGACAGGGTCGGGTGGTCGAGCAGTGCCAGCCCGTCGGCCGGCCTCTGGGCCATGGCGACAGCCACCGCTCGATTGAGCTTGACCACCGCGGTCGGCTCCCACTGCAAAATGTGGTTGTAGAGGCGCACGATGGTGGCCCAGTCGGTGAGCTCGGCGCGCCGGGCACTCGATGATGTAGAACCCCGATATCCATTCCTTCGTCTCGGCGAAGGGTCCGTCGACGATCAGGGTCTGGCCGTGTCGCACCCGGACGGTGGTGGCTGTCTCCGGTCCGTTGAGCGGGTCGCTGGTGAAGGGGCGGCCGTGCGAGGCGAGCTCCTTGCTGAAGGCGGCATAACCGGCCATGAGTCCTCGTTCGTCTGGCCGCCGAGGCGGGATCTCCGCCTGCTCAATTGACGCCGGTCGACGACCCTGATGGACAGGTTGGGAGGAAATCCTCGTCAGCCCCGGGGACCGGGGGGCAGGGAAGTCGACTCCAGGATCCTCTTCAGTTGAGTGAGGTCCTTGCCGTTGGCTCGGCGCATCGCCCTCACCATCCAGGGCCGTCCGAGCTTCGAGAGCCCGGACGGCTCACCCCGGTTGCGCAACGTCATTCTCGTCGCACCGTCGGGCGTGTCCTCCCAGCTGTACGTCGTCTCCATGGGGAAGGGTCCATCGTCAGTGCTCATCACGAACCGGAACCCGGGGACGGCCTCCTTCACCTCGTAGGTGTAGGCCAGCCGACTGCCGAGGAAGCGAGCCACGAAGACGATTTTGGAGCCGACCACGGCCGGCTTGGGCGACCTCCACTCGACGGCCTCGATGTTGGCGTACCAGGAGGTCACATTGTCGGGATTGGCGGCGTACGCGGCAACGTCACTTCGGGGAGCGTCGATGGTGATCTCGGTGACTACGTCCACTGCCATTGATGACGTTCCTTTCCGGGCCTCGGGATCCTGCGGTACCGTCCATCCCCTCAGTTCGGTGGCCCGTTCCCGGTCGCCTTCACGGCCCCCGACGCAATCTCGAGGCCGTCGAGAAGGGAGCGGAGCCCGAAGTCGAAGTCGTATTCAGGATCGGGCCGGTCACCGAATTCGCTGAATTTGAGCACGGTCGGGTAGAGCCGCGCCGGTAGGACGTCGAGCAGATCGGCCAACCCCGAGCCGCGGCGCCGGCTGTCCTCCCAGGTGGTATTCCCTCTTCGGCTGGTACCGGCACCGAAGAGAGCCGAGCACACCACGAAGTGGATGACGGTGAAGTAGGTCTGGACGGCGAATTGTGGTTCGCAACCGTCACGGTCCATCACCCGCCAGAACATCTCCCGTAGCCGCATCGAATTGGGGCCGAGAAGAGGTCCATTTGTGATGAGCAGAACAACCCCTCCGTGGGCCAACAGGACTCGGCGGAGTTCGTGCGCCAATTGTTCGACGGCGTCACGCCAACCCAGTGATTCGTCTGGTGCTGAGAGCTCGCCGATCAACCTGTCCGCCAACTCCACCAGGAGCTCTTCACGACTGGCGATGTACCGGTAGAGCGAAGCGGGACCCGTTCCCAGCTCGTCGGCCAGTCTGCGCATGGTCAGCTCGCGCAGTCCGTCGCGGTCGAGGATGGCGAGAGCGGCCGTGCAGATCCCTTCCAACGTGAGTCCCCGGTCGCGATGCCGGAGCCGCTGTGGGTACCGATTCCGCCACCATGCGGCGGTCCCGGCCTGCGTCTCGTCGGGCTGCTTGCTTGCTGCGAACACCGATCCTATCGTAGCGAACATCGTTCGCGAAGGAGGACGGGGAAGATGCGACTGACGGGGAAGACGGGCCGGGGCCTGCTGACGGTGGTGGCCACGGCGATCGTGCTGGCGGGACTTCCGAGTGCGGCCAGTTCGGCCAGCGTTTCCGTCAAGCCGCTGGCCGTCTCCTGGATGAAGGGTTTCGCCGCTCCGGGAACACCGGCCAAGTACGACAAGGTAGGCGTGATCAAGGTCGGACCGAGCCGCGCCAAGAACATCCTCGTTCTCGAGCCCGGGACCTCGGCCGGTGCCGCCTACTTCGTGCCGCTGGCCCAGTGGATCGTGGCCAAGACGAAGGGTTGGCAGGTCTGGTCGGTCGAGCGCCGGGAGAACCTGCTCGAAGACCAGTCCGTCCTCAATCTCTACAAAGAAAAGAAGGTCACCTCCAAGGAGCTGTTCGACTACTACCTCGGCTATCTCAAAGACCCGAGCATCACCGATCACTTCCAACTCATCCCCAATTCCTCCGTCGCATTCGCCAAACAGTGGGGAATGAACGTGGCCGTTCAGGACCTCCGCATCGTGATCAAGGCGGCCAAGAAACTCGGGGGAAAGGTCGTCCTCGGTGGCCACTCGTTGGGCGGGGCCGTCGTCACCGCCTACGCCGCCTGGAATTTCAAAGGCCGCGCCGGGGCCGACGACCTGGCCGGCCTGGTCTACATCGACGGGGGCAGCATCGGGAGACCACCGAGCTCGGCCACGGCCACCCAGACTCTGGCGTCACTCGATGCTCCGACGGCCTCTCCGTGGCTCACGTTCGGGACGATCCCGGCGCCCTACGCCGGCGTGTTCAACGCCACGGGATCGGCGGCCGCACTCCTCGATCCCAATTCAGCGTCACTGGGTGAATCCTCAGGGATTCTGCCCGCTGACATCGTGCCCGCCGTTCCGGTCACCAACCTGGGGCAGTACGGCTATGCCCTGAACGCGGCGACGTCGCCCGCGAGCCTCTTGGCGGCCCAGGCCCACCTCGGAAAGGGAGTCTCGCCGTCGGGGACCGTCCACGGCTGGAACGGTGCCGGTGCCCTCACACCCATCAAGCGCTTCGCCACCATGTTCTCGGGCTATCCGATGAAGAGTGTCGACGGCACCGAATGGTATTTCCCCCAGCGTCTGACCGACGACACGAGCGCCGTGGACAACGGGAACGCCAATCCCTCGCAGAAGGTGCTCGATGTCAACGCCACCATGGGTCACCACCTCCCCAAGAACCTGCACATCTACGCCTTCGGAGCTCGGCTGGGTGGGGCGGGGGTCCTCCTTGATGCCCGCACCCTGGCCAAGCAGTCCCATATCCCACTGAGCAACCTGACCTTGGTGAACCGGAAGAGCAGTTATTCCCACAACGATCCGGCCGGCGCCTACCCCGACAACGTCTTCTTCGACCACCTGGTTCCGTTCTTGAACAAGATCTGAGCCTGTCGTCGAGGTCGGCTGGAGGCCATGCCCACGATGGGCTTGTTCATGGGCTTTCCTCTCATGGATCCGGCGAAGACGGCGTTGAAGGAGAAGATGCCGTCTGACGCCACCATCCAGTACCGCGAAGAGGACGGCCATGCTGGACAGCAGTCTCAGGACGACCCCTCGGACGGGCGAGAAGAGACTCTTGGCATCGGTGACGCGTACCGGTTGGTGCCCGCTACCTGGCGTCAAATATCGGTATCAGACAAGTCCCCCGCTGACGTCATCTTCTGAAGGTAATCCCTCATCCGCGGTTGTTCGTCTCCCCCAATGGCCTCCAGGAGTCGGAACAGGTTGGTGAAGTCCGACCCTCCCAAGGCATTGCGCAACTGCCGTTCGATCTTCCGGAGCGCCTTCCTCCGGGCGACCAGGTAGGCCGCCGCCCGAGGGGTGAGCTCCACGGACTTCTCCCTGCCACTCGTGGCCGAGGAACGGACCGTCACATAACCCCGATCACGGAGACTGGCGACACTCTTGCTCGCTCCTTGGCGGGTGATGCCGAGCTGCCGACCGATTTCCGAGATCGTCGTACCGGTCGAATCAGAACACATGCGCAGCACTCGCCCGTCGGGGAACCCGTGACCACCGAAACCGCCGGCCGCCAGTTCGTCATCCAGTCGACGGTGATAGCCGATCCACGCTTGTCGGAGGGCGACACCGAGCCCGACCCGCTGCTGGACGGCTTGCTGTGTCGCAACCTTCCCGAGGATCCCCTCCTGCATCTTCTACCGGCTCCTGAAACGATTGACAACCACGGTTGACAGTATACCGACGACGTCGCAGACTGAGGGGACGACGGAGACAATTGACCCCTCGACCGGCTGGCGAACCGATTGATCACACCGCCGGATTCTTCGGTCGACCGATCCGTAAAGAGGACGCATGAGGCCACCGCAACCATCGACATGTGGCCGTTTCGCCTGGCGATTTATCCTTCTCCTTTGCCTCTTCGCACCCTTGATGCTCGCCGCGTGTAGCCGTCCGTCAAAACCGCCCCCCACGAGTCTGGAGAGGGTGATCGGTGGGCCGACAGGTCATTACATCGTGCCGGCGGGTATCCACAAGATACGGCACGTGATCGTGATCCAGCAGGAGAACCGGTCCTTCGACTCTTACTTCGGCACGTTCCCGGGTGCCGAGGGGATCCCCATGAACAAAGGCGTTCCCTCGGTGTGCGTCAACGATCCGGCGACAGGGACCTGTGTCGCTCCCTATGTCGATCATGCCGACGTGAACGGCGGCGGGCCCCATTCAGCTCCCAACGCCATGGCTGACATCAATGGGGGAAAGATGGACGGGTTCATCGGACAAGCCGAGTCAGGTCGCAAAGGCTGTCTCATCCCCACCGACCCGACGTGCACGAACTCGTCCCAGCCAGACGTCATGGGCTATCACACCCAGAGCGACATACCGAACTACTGGACCTATGCCAAAGACTTCGTTCTCCAGGACCACATGTTCGAGCCCAACGCCTCGTGGAGCCTGCCGTCCCACCTCTTCCTGGTGTCGGAGTGGTCCGCCTACTGCACCCAGGCCGACAACCCCTCGAGCTGCGTGAACGCCCTCCAGACCCGTCCCGCTGAGCGCCCGCCCAACCGCCCCGCCTACTACGGCGGCGAGGAAGGTCCGAAAACAGGTGGTGGCAATCCCAAACATGGAAACAAGAAGACGACGGTCGGCCAACCCATCTACGCCTGGACAGATCTGACCTACCTGCTCCACAAGTCTCACGTCAGCTGGGGCTACTACGTGGTGAGCGGCACCGAACCGGACTGCGAGAACCCGGCGGCAGAGACCTGCGCACCGGTTCAGCAGAACTCCAACACGCCTGGGATCTGGAACCCACTTCCCTGGTTCGACACGGTGAAGGCTGATCACCAACTCGGGAATATCCAGTCGGTCGACCGTTTCTACTCGGCGGCGAAGAAGGGCACGCTCCCGGCCGTGTCCTGGGTCGTGCCCTCCGGTGCGGTGAGCGAGCATCCCCCTGCCCCCGTCAGTTACGGCCAGAGTTACGTGACCAGCCTCATCAACGCGGTCATGAAGAGTCCGGACTGGGAATCAACGGCGATCTTCTTGGCGTGGGACGACTGGGGCGGCTTCTACGACAACGTCGTGCCGCCCACCGTGGACGAGAACGGCTACGGCCTTCGGGTGCCGGGCGTTGTCATAAGCCCTTACGCCAAACACGGCTATATCGACCATCAGACCCTGAGCTTCGATGCCTACGACAAGTTCATCGAGGACGACTTTCTGAACGGCCGACGTCTCGATCCCGCCACCGACGGTCGACCCGATCCGCGACCAGATGTTCGCGAATCCGAGAAGATCCTCGGCAACCTGACCCAGGACTTCGACTTCAATCAGAGTCCCCGGGGCCCTGTCGTCCTTCCGGTCCATCCGAAGACCACGCTCACCGGCACACCGAGACCCTCGCAGGTGTCGGCCGCGGCGAAGGCCCCCGACACTGACGGGTAGGATGGCCGGCCGCGAGAACAACGGCGGAGGGAGGGGGATTCGAACCCCCGGGCCTTGTGGGCCAAAGCTTTTCAAGAGCTTCGCATTCGTCCGCTCTGCCATCCCTCCGAAGCGTCCAGGGTAGTGCCGGCCGCCACCCCCGGAGCCGTCCCAACCGGGGTCGGTCAGCTCGGGGCGATCTGGCTCCGCAACGACCGGATCCAGTCGTCGGCCTCACGCCACGCCGTTTCCGCCTGCTCGCGGGCAGCGGGGCCGTGCTCGCCCGCCGCCGGGTAGGAGCCGAGGAACTTCACGGCGGCGATCTCGGCGTGCAGTACCCGGAGGCAGTCGGCCACCACCTCGTGGGCCAGGTGTCCGGACAGGTCGATCAGAAAGCAGTAGTCACCCAGTCCCCGCTTCGTCGGTCGGGACTCGAGCTTGGTCAGGTTGATGCTCCGGGCCGCGAATTCGCTCAGGATGGCATGCAGGCTTCCCGGCCGGTCCTCGCGCTGGAAACAGACGATGCTCGTCTTGTCGTGTCCCGTCGGCGCCGGGATGCCGCTCGGCGCCAGAGCCACGAAGCGCGTCTGGTTGTCGGGATGATCCTCCACCGCCGACGCCAGGATCTCGAGCCCGTAGAGTTCCGCCGCCAACCGGGGCGCCAGGGCGGCGGTGTCGAGCCGACGCTCTTCGCCCACGATCCGCGCCGCCTCGGCCGTGGAGTTGGTCGGCACCACCTCGGCATCAGAAAGCTGCTCGGCCAGGAAGCGCCGGCACTGGCCACTGGCATGCGGAAAGGACAGCACCCGTCGGACCGATCCCAGGTCCGATCCGGCCGGAGCCATCAACTGCATGTGGATGTCCAGGACGACCTCGCGTTGGATCAGCAACTCGACGTCGAAGACCAGGCTGTCCACGATGGCGTTCACCGTGCCTTCGATGGAATTCTCGATGGGCACGAAGGCGAGGTCGGCCGATCCGCTATGCACGGCTTCGAGCACCTCCGGTAGCCCTCCCACCGGCAGCACCGTCTTCGAGGCGTAGTCGGCCTGGGTGAACAGGGCCTCCTCGGTGAAGGTGCCGGCCGGCCCCAGGAAGGCGATCGTGCCCTTTTGCGCCCCCGATCCCGGGCTGCCCGGTGAGGTCGCAGCCGTCTCCATGTCCGGGCAGGATAGTGGCGACCATGGACGAGCCCGCCTTACGCCAACTCCTCGACGACGTGCGTGCCAGCCTCGTCACCCCCGACGAAGCCGTGGCCCGGCTGCGGCGCCTCCCCTATGCCGACCTGGGCTTCGCCCGGGTCGACCACCACCGCCGCCTGCGCCAGAGGGTGGGGGAGGCGGTCTATGCGCCGGGGAAGACCCCGCAGCAGTGCGCCCTCATCGTCACCGAGCTGCTCGCCGAGCCGGCCGGAGGCCCGGTTCTGCTCACCCGGGCCGACGAGCCACAGGTCGCCGCCGCCGCCGAGGCGGCCCCCGGCGCCGAGATCACGGCCACCGGGACTCTGACCACCGTCGTCTGGCGGCCCATCCCCCGGCGCCCCGGGCGGGTGGTGGTCGTCACCGCGGGCACCGCCGACCTTCCGGTGGCCGACGAATGCGTCGCCGTCCTGCGCGCCTATGGACTCCACCCCACCGTCCTGGCCGACTGTGGGGTGGCGGGGGTCCATCGTCTGCTGGCCTCGGTCGATGAGTTGGCCGAGGCCGATGCCGTCGTCGTCGTCGCCGGCATGGAGGGAGCGCTGGCCAGTCTCGTCGGCGGCATCACCGGGGCCCCCGTGGTGGCCGTTCCCGTCTCCACCGGCTACGGCGCCGCCCTCGAAGGGGTCACCGCCCTCCTCGCCATGCACGCATCCTGCGCCGCGGGCCTCACCGTTGTCGGTATCGACAACGGATTCGGCGCCGCCTGCGCCGTGGCCCGGATCCTGCCGTGACCGGCCATCACGGGCCGGCCGCGCCGGAATCGGGCCCATCGGTGACCATCGCCTGGTTCCATTGCTTTGCCGGCATCGCCGGCGACATGGCCCTCGGCAGCCTCCTCGACGCCGGAGCTGATTTCACCGAGGTCCTGAATCTCCTGGAGCGCCTGCCTTTTTCCGGCTGGCATCTCAGCACCGAGCCCGTGCTGCGCGCCGGCATCGCCGCCACCAGCGCCGTGGTGGAGGTCACCGACGACGTCATCGTCCGCACCCACTCCCACATCGTCGGTTTGGTGGAAGAGGCCCGCCTCCCGCCCCGCGTGGCCCGCCGGGCCCTCGACACTTTCGCCGCCCTGGCCGACGTCGAGGGTCGACTCCACCGGCGATCACCCGCCCAGGTCCATTTCCACGAGGTCGGCTCGCACGACACCATCATCGACGTCGTCGGCACGGCGGCCGCCCTCGAGGTTCTCGGGGTGGACGTCGTCACGGCGTCCTCCGTGGCCACCGGCACGGGCACCGTCCGCACCTCCCACGGCTTTCTCCCCAACCCCTCGCCCGCCGTGGTCCGGCTCCTCCAGGGAGTTCCCACCTGGGGTCGCGATGTCTCCGTGGAGCTCACCACCCCCACCGGCGCCGCCCTCCTCGCCGCCGTGGCCACCTCTTTCGGGCCGCTGCCCCCGATGCTGATCGCCTCGTCGGGTTTCGGCGCCGGGAGCAACGAACTCGACGGTCTCCCCAATTGCACCCAGGTCGTGGTGGGGCAGTCCTTGGCCGTGGCCCAGCCCGGACAGCCGGTGCTGCTGCTCGAAGCGAATCTCGACGACGCCACCGGTGAGACCCTGGCCCATTCCGTCCAGGCCCTTCTCGACGTGGGCGCCCTCGACGCCTGGATCACCCCCGTCATCATGAAGAAAGGCCGCCCCGGTCACACCGTCAGTGCGCTCGTGGATCCCGCCCTCACCGAATCCGTTCGCCGTACACTGCGAGCCGAGACCGGCAGTCTCGGTGTCCGGGCCACCTCTCAGGAACGATGGCCGGCCACCAGGGCGATGGACGAAGTCGAAGTGCAGGGAGTGGCCGTTCGGGTGAAGGTCAGTCCGGGCCGGGTCAAAGTCGAACACGCCGACGCCGCCCGCGTGGCGGCGCGCACCGGCCTCCCCCTCCGTGAGGTCGTCATCAGGGCTGAGGCGGCCTGGCGTCGACGGGTCGACGCCGGTACCGACGCCACCACGGCCGACGGAGCCGGCCCTCGGGGCGTCGTCCGGGATCACGAACATCCGGACCCACCCACTCCGGCTTGAGTCTCCGCCGTTTCTGCACCCGAGGGTGGTCCGGGGAAAGGGGCCGGTACCGTGGGTGACATGCCCCCGTCGTCACCGGCACCGCCCGGGGAGCCACCGGCGAATCCAGAGGACTGGACCGACGAGCAGTGGCTGGCCTGGTTGGACCAGACCGACGCCGACGTGGCCGACGACTCCGACGCCGGGCCCCGACTGGCCGCCTGGCGCAGTCATCCGGTGGGCGGCGTCCTCGGCGCGGCCATGTTGGGACTGCGCGACGCCATCTACGGACGGCCCGACGACGAGGTGGCCATCGTCCAGGAAGCGGCCGGCGACCCCCCCAACGACGACCTCCACGACATTCGTCTCGATCCCGATCATCCCGAGCGGTCGGAAGTGGTGGTCCATCGCCGCCCGCTGGCCCCCGGATCCCCACCGCCAGAGGGCAGTCTGTAGCGGGCGGGTCATCTCTCCGACGATTCGTCCATCGTGGCCACACCGATCACTGCTCATGTGCTTCCCCGGCTCCTCGTGCCGCTCTGGTGGATCGGCTGGTGGGTAACGGTCTTCGGTGTCCCGACGGTGGTCCTCATGGCGACCGACCGGATTGCTCGACGAGCACTGCCACTTGCGGTGTTGCTCAAGATGACGATGGTCTTTCCCGACCGTGCGCCCAAACGCCTGGCGGTGGCCCGCAAGGCGGGGAGTACCCGGGAGCTGACTCGCCGGGTCGAGGAGGCTCGGACCCACGGGACTGAAGACGAACCCGTGGTGGCGGCTGAGAAGAACCTCGCCCTGGCGGGGGCGCTGAACGCCCACGATCGCCTCACCCGCGGTCATGGGGAACGGGTCAGGGCGTTCACCGATCTGTTTGCCGAGGAACTCAAGCTCCCGGTGAAGACAGGGACCGCCTCCGCAAGATTCGTGGCCCGGTTTCGATACGTGAGCCGCTAAAGGGGAACTGACATCCCGGGCGCGGACACCTACTGGCGGTTGGCCGCCTCCACCACGAGCCCGGCGGCCACCAGGGTCTCCTCGGCGTTCATGGGCGCCACCAGTTGCAGGCTGGCGGGCAGGGGACCGTCGCTCGGCACGGGAAGGGAGAGCGCGGGAAGCCCGGCCAGGTTCACCGGCAAGGTGCAGCGGGCCACCAGCAGGTCGTGGCCTTCGCCGATCACGGGGGGAAAGATGGTCAGGGTCGGAAGCGCCAGCAGGTCGACCCGTGACATCACCCCGGCGAGCCGAGTGCTCCACAGGGACTGGGCCGTCCGGGCGGCGGAGAGCGAAACCTGATCGGACGAGTCGCGGCCGAAGTGCAGCCGGTCGAGAACGTCCCGGCCGATACCGTCCGGGTGGGTCTCGGCCAACACCCGGTTGCTGTTCCATGCCTCGGCCGCCAGCAGGAGCCCGGCCGTTGTCGTCACCGACTGCCACTCGGGCATCTCGACGTCCACGATCTCCCAACCAGTGGCGGCCAGGGCCCGGTCGATGGCGGCGTCGATCAGGGGGTCGGCCTCCACCCGCAGTCGGCCCACCCGCCAGGCTGACGGGGCGGCGGCGGCGAAGCCAGGTTCGAGCAGAGCCATGCCCAACTCGATCCCGCTCACGTCGCGGGCCATGGGACCGACGGTGTCGAAGCTGGGGGAAAGAGGCCAGACGCCCTCGACAGGGACCCGCCCCCACGTCGTCTTCAATCCCGCCGTCCCGCAACAGGCTGACGGGATCCGCACCGAACCCCCGGTGTCGCTGCCGTAGGCGACGTCGGCTTCGCCGGTGGCGACGGCGACCGCCGATCCGCTGGACGAGCCTCCGGGCACCCGGGTGGGGTCGAGGGGGTTGACGGGCGTGCCGAACCAGGGATTCACCCCGGTCACGCCGAAGGCCAGCTCGTGCAGGTTCGTCCGTCCCACGATCCGGGCGCCGGCCGCCCGGGCACCGGCCAGGCAGGCGGCATCGGCCGCCGCCGGTAGGGCGGCATCGGCCACCGCCCGGCAGCCGGCCGTCGTGGGAACGCCCTCCATGTCGATCAGGTCCTTGACGGCGAGACGCACTCCGGATCCCGACGTCTCGAACCGTGTGATGAATGTGCTCACCGGATCGAGACTACCCACCGCAGCCGGCACCGACACCCGGACAACCCCATCGTGTCAGGCGTCGTCGGGGCGACTCCAGCGGTAGACGTTGGTGGCGCGTCGTTCGAAGCCGAGCCGCCCGTAGAGGCGATTGGCCGCCTGGCGCGAAGGACGGGAGGTGAGGTCCACGGTCCGGGCTCCGGCCGTCGTGGCCCGGTCGAGGGCTTCGAGGACGAGAGCGGCGCCGATCCCCTGGCCCCGGATCGACGTGTCGACCACCACGTCCTCGATCCACGCCCGGGGCCCGGTCGGGGCCCGGAAAAGCACCAGCGTGAGCGAGCCCACTATGCCGCCGCCCTCGTCGCGCGCCGCCAGCAGCACGGTGGCCGGAGACGAGGCGATTTCGGCCACCTCGGCCGCCGTGGGCGCCGGGGCGGAGGACGAGAGCTGGGGGATCAACCGGGACAGGGCCTCGATGATGTCGGGTGTCACCGACGTCACCTCGGTCACCTCGATCCCGTCTGGCGGAGCGGCGGATGGGCGGGGACCGGTCACGAAACCGGCAGTGTAGAGCCCGGCCGACCGGGGCCCGCAGTCGGGCTACCGTCCAAGGATCCGGCGTCCACCGCCGGGAGAGGAGGGGGCGCCGACGTGGTCGACGGAGAAAGAGGCCGAGAGCAGGGAACGCCGAGGGAGAGCCGTCGTCCGAACATCCTTCTCGTCGTCTCCGACCAGGAACGTCAGCGGGCCTGGCTGCCCCCCTCGGTCCGTCTGCCCTGGCGCGATCGCCTGATCGCCGAAGGCCTCGAGTTCACCCGCTATTACACCCACTCCTCACCCTGCTCGCCCAGCCGGGCCAGCCTCATCACCGGTCGCTACCTCCCGGGCCATGGAGTCACGGACAACGTGATCATGCCGGAGCACGCCGAGCTCGACCCGTCGGTCCCCACTGTCGGCTCCCTGCTCCGGGCCGCCGGGTACCGTTCCTCGTACATCGGCAAGTGGCACCTCTCGCAGTCGGAACATCCGGACATGGAGTCCTATGGCTTCTCCGACTGGGACGGCAACGATCGTCACTTCATGGGTTGGGCCGGGACCGGCGTCCACTTCGATCCGGTTATCGCCTCCAATGCCGCCCACTGGCTTCGCACCAACGCCGGTCCTGCCGCCACCGGCTCGGCGGAGCCGCCCTGGTTCTTGACCGTGGCCCTCGTCAATCCCCATGACGTCATGTGGTTCCCGGTCGACCAGCCCGGCTACCGCGAGCGCCATCCCGAAGAGGTGGCGGGCATTCGTCGCGTCCTCGAGAGTGCGGCCTGGAAGGAGGACGACGCCCTTCCTATCTATACAGACAGCTACGAGGAGATCTTCGAGGAACTTCCGGCGAACTTTTCCGACGACCTCCATGCCAAACCCGAGGCCCACCGGCAGTGGCGTTGGGACCAGCAGCACGGCCTCTGGGGATACATCGAGCCGTCCGACAAGAAGGCCTGGTTGCGTCATCTCGACTACTACGTGGAACTCCACCGCCTGGCGGACCGGAGTCTCGGGACCGTGCTCGAAGCCCTGGACGACAGCGGGGCGGCCGACGACACCGTCGTGATCTTCACCTCCGACCACGGTGACATGTGTGGATCGCACGGCCTGCGGTCCAAAGGTCCCTTCGTCTACGACGAGATCATGCGGGTCCCTCTCTACGTTCGGGCCCCCGGGCTGACCCCCCCCGGCACGGCCGCCGACGCCCTGGCCACCCACGTCGATCTGGCCGCCACTATCTGCTCCCTGGCCGGGATCGACCCCACCGCGACGACTGCCGCCGACAGCCCCGGACTCCAGGGCCGCGATCTGTCTCCGGTCCTGACCGACCCGGCGGCGTCGGTCCGCGACCACGTCCTGTTCGCCCAGGACTCGGCCCAGACCCAGAATCTGAACAATGTCCGGTACGCCCTGCGGGGCTTCTTCGACGGGACGACCAAGTACGCCCGTTACTACGGCGTGGGGGGCGGGAAGCCGTCGACCGGCCTGTGGGGCAAGGACCCGGGTCGCAAGCTCTTCGATCTGGACTGCGCCTTCGACGACCAGGACCACGAGTGGTACGACCACGACTCCGATCCTCTGGAGTTGGTCAACAATGCCAACGACCGGTCTCGTCGCAACGAGCTGCGTGACCTCTTCGGCCGTCTGCGCGCCTATGAGAACGAGGAGATGATTCCCCTGGCACCGACTCTCGGTGCGCCATAGGGGCCGTGCCCGTCACTCGGGCCTTCTCCCTTCTGGCCATGGTCGTCGCACTGTTCGAGACGGGCTATCCCCGCACCGGTGCGGGCCTTTTCGAGTACTCCCCGGCCATCTCTCCGAGCAGGGCATGCCGACCAGGGTGGCTGACGCCATGCGGCGGGGTGCGCGGTGCCTGGCAGTGTCGACTTCATGCGGACCGACTGGTTCGAGCTGGCCCACCTGCCGGTGGACGAAGCCCGCCGACACTTCGCCGTCGTCCAGAAATCTCCTGAGGCGATCGCCGCCCGGTCCGTGGGACCGTGGGAACCAGAGGGATCAGCGCGTTCCAGGTGAAGGCGGGGATGGCCTGGGCATAGCGCCGGGGACGGCCTGGGCATAGCGCCGGGGACGGCCTGGGCATAGCGCCGGGGACGGCGCTACCAGTCGTACGGGGCCCGGTGAGCAAGGACTGATTCCTCGGTGATCCGGCCGGCGCCGGAGTCCGGCACCGCTCAGGGTCGCGCCGGAAACCTCACCGTGGGCACCGGTTGGAACCGCCTGTCGGCTTCGGAGCGGAGTCGGGGTGCGAGGAGCCGGCCCTTGCGGAGGAAACCGATGGCCGACTGGGCCCGGCTGCCGGCGACGCTCCAGTCGGCCAACGCCCGCTCCACCAGCATCCGGACCACCACGCCATGGTCGGTTCCGCACTCCTCGGGTACCACCCGGCCCACGAACGTGTGGTTCTCCTGACCCGTGAACTTCTCGGGATGCGCGTGCATGGTGAGACAGGCGGGGCCCTCCGCAAGAGTCGGTACCCCGCGGCCCAGCTGCAGGACGAATCCGTCGTCGACCAGGCGCGTGCTGATCACGGGGACGCACATCGGGAAGCCGTTGGCATCGACCACGGTCAGGTCCTGCAGCGCCATCCGGGTGCAGAGCTCTTCGACCCCCCGGCGCCACGACTTCGGCGGCGTCAACCAGGCTTTCGGTTGAGAGCCCGTGGGCGCGGGATCAGAAAGAGGCGCTGCCGTCCCCTCGGGGGCGTGCCAGGACTGCGCCTCCTCGTCCAGCAGCCGGCTGGGCCACCATCTCAGGTGCAAGGGCGTGATCTCGATCCAGATCCGGGCGTAGTACCACCCCATCCTTTGGAGCACGAACTTGGGTTGGCCCTTCGTCACCTCGGGCAGCTTCCTCCTGCTGAGCCGTATGTAGCGGTCGGTATTGGCCTGGAGGTCGGCGTCGCGCACGGTGGCCAGTCCCTGCACCAGGATCATGACCGGATGGTCGAGCCCCGAACCCCCGGGGTCGGCGAAGAGAAGGCAGACACGGGGGTCACGCCGGGCTCGCTCCGCTTTGGCCGGATAGGTCAGTCCCGTCGATACGTCGAGGGTGCGCCCGTCCGCACTGACGTACGGGGTCGTGGGCACGGTCACGGGCGAGCCGGTCCGGGTCAAGCTCCCGTACTCGGCCGTGACCGACCGTTCCCAAACCTCGAGCAGCTCGGCCGGCCAGGACCCCCGGCCTGCCGACGAAGGCTCCGACGACGGCCAGGACGTGCCCATACCCCGGTGACCTTATCCACCGATCGGACCTCGGGTCGATGGATGCCGTGGGCTCGGGAGCCGGCTCTCGGCGGCGTGGAACGAGCGGGGGGCGAGCCCGCCAAGAGCTCGAATCGTTCCTGAGCCGCCGCCCCGACGTTCCCCGGCACCCTTCTACGGGCTATACACCTACCGAGCGAGGCACATACGCGGAGAGTCGCCGCCTGCGCACGCGCCGAGAAGGTGGCCGGCCGGTGACGGGAATCACAGGGTCGTCAGTTGGAGAGAACCGTGGGAGAGATGACGGAAGCGTCCGGGCCCGCCAACCACCGGTATCGCGTCTCGCGCCGCACCTTTCTCCGCCGCATCCTGGCGGGTACCGGGCTCGGCGGTGCCTTCTTCGGTGTCACCGAGCTGGCTTCGGCCGGAGCGGCCAAACCGCTGCGTCATCCGGCGGCACCTCGCCGAAGGCCCCACGCCCCCCCCGGCGTGCAGCTGACGGCACTGCCCGGAGGCGCCGTGGTCCCGACGGCCACCTGGGTGAAAATAGAGAACGCCCGTCCCGGGACGACCGGATGGATCGTCACCGGCACCCAGACGCCGCGGTCCATCGAAGGGTTCGCCGATGTCACCAGTGCGGCCGCCGGGACCAACGTCAACCTCTATGTGAGCACCACCGCTCGGAGCTTTCATGTCGAGGCCTACCGGATGGGGTACTACCAAGGCCTCGGAGGCCGTCTCGTATGGACCTCGGACGATGTAGCCGGGGTCGAACAGCCTCCTCCCACCGTCATCCCGGGATTCAATACGGTGCAGACCCGGTGGACGCCGTCTGTGTCGATCCCGATCGACGCCACCTGGCCCCCCGGCGCCTACCTGCTCAAGCTGGTGGGTGACGCGGGCGAGCAGCAGTACGTCCCTCTGTGCGTGCGAGACGACGCCAGCAGGGCGGCATTCGTCATCCAGCACAGTGTGACGACCTGGCAGGCCTACAACCTCTGGGGCGGCTACAGCCTGTACAACGGGTTGACGGCCGGTGGCCTGGCCTTCGGTCAGGGCACGGACGGGAAGGACTTCGCCCACCGGTCCCGGCTGGTGTCGTTCGACCGTCCCTATTCACAGGACTGGGCCCAGGGGGCGTCCGATTTCATGGGCAACGAATTCCCCTTGATCTTCCATATGGAGAGCCTCGGCCTCGACGTCACCTACTGGACCGACGTCGACCTCCACGAACAGCCGCAACGTCTCCTCCAGCACCGCTGCCTGCTCAGCCTGGGCCACGATGAATACTGGTCCCGGCCCATGCGCGACGGGGCCACCTGGGCGCACACCGTCGGTGTCAACCTGGGATTCCTGGGCGCCAACGCCTGTTACCGACAGATCCGCTTCCAGCCCTCACCTGTCGGTCCCAACCGGATCCAGGTCTGCTACAAGTCAGCCGCCGAAGACCCGTTGTTCGGAACCGACAATGCCTTGGTGACGGGACCGGAATGGGCCGCTCCGCCGACCTCGTGGGCCGAGAGCCAGTTGATCGGGAGCATGTACCAAGACGTCGGGGCCGACGCCGACATGCTGGTGGCAGACGCCTCGCTGTGGTTGTGGGCGGGGACCGGTGTCACGACGGGTCAGGCCCTTCCCCACGTGGTCCAGGGGGAGTACGACCGTTTCGACACCGCCGTCCCCGGTCCGCGCGACGTGGAGATCTTCGCCCACTCGCCGGTGACCAACCGTGGCCCGGGTCGCTACTCCGATGTCACCTGGTATACATCGCCGGGCGGAGGCGGCGTCTTCGCCACAGGAAACGCCTCCTGGGTGAACAAGCTCTCCAACACCACGGCGTTTCCCACCATCGTCGTTCCGGCCGCTGTGCCCGGTGTCACCGAGATACTCCTCCGGGCCATGGAGAACGTCTACGCCACCCTGGGTACCGGTCCGGGATCGTCGGTCAGACCGTCGAGGGCGAACTGGCAAACCGTCGCACCGGTCCCGGGGTCCTCGACGCCCGCCCCCACCGTGTCCGCCTGACCGGCAGACGGTGCTGGGCCAATCGGTGCCAGGGCAGACGGTGGTGCGAATCGCATTCTGGCCCGGGCGCCCTCCCGGGGGAGGTGGAAGGCGCCCGGGCCTCGGATGCGACTCAGGCGGCCCTGGGCGAGGCGGTGCTTACCCGGTGCAGCTGAGCTTCGACATCTGCGATCGACGTTGCGGTGCGGTCGACCTCGTGCCAGGCGTTGAGAGTGGCTCCCGGGCCAGTGAGCCTGAGCACGACTTCCGTGATCTTCCGCGGCAGTTTCCGCACGAGTCGGCCTCCTTGGGGACGTTCTTGATGCCAACCGTCACGGTACGCGAGCCACGTGTCCGTTCCGTCACGGCTCTGTGAACGCCACGAAAACTGTCGACAGGCAACGATACGGAGGATTCTCGGCGATCAGGGCCGGTCGGGGAACGACCGATCTTGTCCGCCCCCCGAAGGCTCGGAGTGTGGTGCTGGCGGTTCCGTGTGCGGCACCGGCCGCACGGCCGTCGGGCGTCCCCCGACAGGCGGTGCCGGGAGGAAAACAGGCTCCTTGCGCCTGCGGCCGCCCGGGGGATCGGCGATCGGGGGCGCGGCCGCGGCCGCGGCCGGGGGCCGAGGGCCGTCGAGGAAGGTGGGCTCGTCGCCATCATCGGCGACCACGGGCACCGACCGCAGTGCCGGTCCGCACTCGTCGTCCCAGTCCGGATCGTCGTCGGAGGTGACGGCCGGATGGGTGGGGGAGGGCGAGGCGTGGGGAAACGGTGTCGGAGGGATCCGCTCGGGAACCCTGGGATCGGCCGGCTGGTCGGCCGGGGTGGACGGAGGGGGGGACCAGCTCTGGGAAGGGCCCGCCTCGAGCCTCCGGCGCTCCATCAGGGCCTTCAGTTTGCGCCACCGCCGGCCTTTCACCGCCTGGAGCTGGTCGGGGAGCGTCTGGACGAGCCGCTCGACGTCGTGCCGGTAGCGCTCGGCTACCGCGCCCATGACGAAGACGGCGGCGGGAGACAACCCGGAGTTCTCGGCGGTGGCCAGTGCGAGCAACCGGTCGGCCGCCACCTGACCGTCCTGCATGAGGCCCAGACAGTCCTGCAGGCCGACCACGTGCTTCACGAAAGGCCGCGTCTTGCCTTCGTAGATCTCCGACACGAACTCGAGCGCGTAGCGAAGACGCTTGCAACGGATCCGCAAACGGTGAAAGTCCGCCGGGACGCCGCTTCGTCGTGCTCGGCGGGCCGCGTTGGCGGCAGAACGGTGCCGACCCAGGATCAGTCCCGGGACGACAGCTACGGCCGGCGCCTGCGCCGCTTTCACCAGCCGGGAGGGTCCCTGGTCCGGACCGGCCTGCAGCATCGACGTGAATTCGGAGACAAGGCGTTCGTAGCGCGCCGAATCGAGACTGGCGAGAAGGGTCTGCCGAGCGCCGTCGCGCTCCCGCTCGAGGACATCGGCCAACTCGCCCAGGGATACCGCTTGTTGCTCGGACAGCTGGTGGCGCCACTGCTCCAGCCTCTCCAGCTGGACGTCGAGATCACGGACGGCCCCGAGTTCAGCGGCCAGCCATCCGAGCTCATCGTGGAGTCGGTGCGCGTGACCGGGTAGGACACCTTCGAACAGGTCCAGCGCGGCGCGCAGCCGGCGTGTGGCCACCCGCATGTCGTGGAGTTGCTCGATGTCCTCCCCGAGGCGGGTCCCGGCCTCGTGGGCCAGCATCGAGCCGAGATTTCGGCGCAGCACGGTATAGGCCACCGTTCCGACCGAGGGAGTGTCCGGAAGAGTCGTCGGACCGAGGTAGGGCGTCTCGGGCACGCGCAGACCGGCGGCCAGGAGGCCGACCTCGAACTTCGACAGGATGGCCGATTGCAGACCGCATTCCTGGCGGAGCTGATCGACCAGGGGTGTGAGTAGTTCCACCCATCGAGGGTCGACTTCCAGTTCGACCCGGCGCATCCGGACCGGGTACTCGTCGTCGCCCACCACGATGATGGTGTCGTCGAGGTCCATTTCACCGAGGCGTTCCTCCGCTGCGTGCAGGAGGTACGGACGGCGGCGTGTCCTGATCTCGAGAAGATGGGTCAGTGGCGCGTCACCGGCCAGCGCCCGCAATCGCCGGCCCACGGGACCCTGGGGGTCGAGGTCGTGCAGACCGGCGGCCGGAAGCGGCTGGGTCACCTCGAGACGACGCCGCAGCCCGGCCACGGCCGGCGCCGTGTCCTTCAGCGTGACCTCTCCCTGGTCGGCATGGTGGCGGATGCGAAGGACGAATCCGGATCGGCCGATCCTCCAGTCCTCGGTGTCGAGATAGACGTCGACGGTGCGTTTGACGGGCAGGGTCTCCACGGTCACGACGTGAGTCGATCCGATGCCGGTGCCGGGCACGACTCTCGGGAAGGTCCCGAGCCAGCGCTCGACCGGTCGAAGATCGAGCGCGTCGAGCTGCCACTCCACCTCGACGTGTGTTGGGTTCGCCCCCCGTTCGGGCACAACATGAGGCTACTCGGCACCGGTGGTGACGTCCCAGGGCGACAGCGCTCCTGGTCAGTGGTATCCCCTGAATTGGCCCCGCCCGGCGGTAGCGTCGGTTCTGATGGCTCGGGCGGCGGCACCAAAGCTTCGACGACTGGGCGCCGGCCAGGACGTCGTGCGCGCCGCCGGGGGCATCGTGCTGCGTGATATCGCCGGTGGTCGCCGAGAAGTGGCCGTGGTGCATCGTCCAGGACGTGACGACTGGTCGCTACCCAAGGGGAAACTCTCGTCCGACGAATCCTTCGAGGATTGTGCGCTACGAGAAGTACAGGAGGAGACCGGTCTACGGTGCCGTCTGCACCGGTTTGTCGGATACACCGAGTACCGCGATCGCCGGGACCGGCTCAAGGTGGTCGCTTACTGGCTCATGGACGTCCTGGACGGTGAATTCGCTCCGTCCGACGAGGTCGACGAGATGCGCTGGCTCGAGCTGACCATCGCCCGACGGGCGCTCAGCTACGAGCGGGACCGTGATCTGATCGCCTCCCTCGACTCCGTTTCCCTGGCCGAGTCGGGGTAGGACCCTCCGAGGCTGCTGGTCGCCTGCCAGCTGCCGTCCGGACGGTCGTCGACACAGTCCGCCGGCGTGCCCGACCCCGGACTCCGATCGGAGAAATTTCCGCTCCGTTCCCCGGGTACCGACGGCGACACGCCCTGGGCGACGACGCGGATCGTTGCACGCGAAACCGCCCCCCGGGGGGCGGTTTCGGTGTGTCGAGGGTGGACTCGTCTTTCGCCCCCAAAATGCGGGCGACGGTAGCTCTTGTGGACTAGTGAATCCGGATCTTCTTGGAAATCGAAGAACCCAGGTAATTGGTGTCACCGTAGTAGTTGACCGACACCTTCATCGGCGTGGCGCTCGCCGGCAGAGCTGGCAGATCGCACTCCACCTCATTGCCCGATGCGATGGAGTCGTAGTTGTACGGCAAGTTGGCGCAGTTGAGAGGCCCGCTGTGCTTGCCCACGACCACGAAGCTCACGAGACCGGTGATCTGTCCCGATCCTGGAGGTGGGCTCACGATGACCGCAGTCAACGACAGCGGGTTGTTCACATGCGCCTTCTTCGGGTTGACGATCAGGGTGATGCTGGTCGTGTTCTGATTCTCCGCCTCTGTGTAGGGAGTCGGGCTACTTGCCTGGTACGCCGCAACAAACGGACTGACTGCCCCAGCTCCGTTGTACGTCGCCGTAATGGATACAGGGTTCATGACCGTGAAGGTTCCCGCTGCCACCGAGCATGTTGCCAGCCCACCGCTGAGCGTCTGAACCTGCGTGGGAGATCCGTTTGGGTTGGTGCAAGTGGCGCCAGCGAATGTCACCGTCCCCGTCGGCGTTCCGCTTCCTGGTGATGTCGGGGCAACCTGGGCTGTGAAGGTGAGAGCCTGACCTGAAACTGCCGGGCTGGCGGACGACGTGATGAGGACTCGGGTCGTCGCTGGTGTTGGCGCCGCTACCGTGGCGTCGGTCAAGTCAGAGCTGGTGGTGAAGTTGCCATCGGTATTGTTGTAGACCGCGCTGAGGGTCTGCGAGGTCGAAGAAGAGGCACTCAATCCCTGCACCACCGTGCAGGTTGCTTTCCCTGCCACCAAGGGGGCCGGGTTGCAGGCGCTCGGGACGGCCGGACCGGCACCAGTCTGGGTAAACCTCACCGCACCCGCCGGGACAACCGAGCCAATAGTGGGGCTGACGGTGGCGGTAAAGACGATCGACTGGCCCGTGACCGACGTCAACGATGATGAGGCGATGGATGTCGTGGTCGCGCCCGCCCCGATTGTCTGCACCAGCGTCCCAGTGGTTGCCGTGTAGTTCGAGTCGCCACTGTAAGTGGCGATGAAATTGCCGCTTTCCGCTTTGGTGTACGTCGTGGTGCAGCTCGCGATTGCCGTTCCGGCAGTAATCGTCGGGGTGGCAGGGACCAGCGTGGCAGAGGTGCACGGTGGGGACGAGGCCGGCAGGTCAGTGAACGATGCCGTTCCCGTCGGGCTCTGCGCGAAACCGGGGTCGTAGGTCACCGTCACCGTGTACTGAACAGATTGACCTACGACAGGAGTCGCAGGATTCGACGTGATAGTCACGACGGGCAACTGCGTAGACGCGCTGGCGACGTTCGCTGTCGTCAGAATGCTCGCCACTGCGACGAGACTGAGAAGAATCGGTCGTCCGATCCACTTGATCATCGAGTTCCCTTTCATGGTTCCGAGTTGCCAACAGGTATGAGTGGACGCATTTCTGTCCCTTACACTGGGGTTTTCGTTCCGCCCCCTCCTTGTCCCACTCCGCGAGGCCTCCGCCAAGGGTTGAACTGACGTCGCGGAGCGTACGAAGAGAAGGTGAATCAACCGTGATCGGAAGGTCACGGTTGATCAAAATGTTGGTAATCAATCTGCGACAACGAGCGCGCGTGGGGCGCGGCCTCGCCTTATCCATCAGCGTCGTTGGCTGAAGAACGTCGACGCATCCACGTCGTAGTCAACAAAGCGTCAGAAGTGGGAAGTGGAATCCAAGGTTGCGTGGTTCTCACCCGATGACAAGGCCCAACCAGGTGACAGGTCAGGCTCGACGGCCGGTGGTGGCCCGACAGCAGTTCGTGGGCCGAGAGCAGTCCGAGGCCCGACAGCAGTCCGAGGCCCGACAGCAGTTCGTGGGCCGAGAGCAGTTGGTGGTCCAAGAACGGCGAAACGCGAGAGCGGCGAGTCCGAGAGCGGCGAGACTCGATCGGTCAGGCCGGGACCTTCGACACTGTCGACCGGGCCAACTGCGCAACGGGTCCTGCCAGCGCGAAAAGGAGGTGGCGGACACGGGTGACGTCGCGCATGCTCACGGACTCCTGGAGCCGGAGAAGGTCTTTGGCCAACATGTCAGAGTGCACGGCTGGTGGCGCGAGACGCAGAATCGACGGATGCGCGGTCCGTAGGATCTCCTCGTCGGGGGCACTGAGCTCCTCGGAGAATCTTTCTCCGGGGCGCCCTCCGACGAACTCGATCTCGATCTCGGTCCCGACTCGGTATCCGGAAAGAGCGATCATGCGCTGGGCCAGGTCCAAGATCGATACCGGCTCCCCCATGTCCAGCATAAAGACGTCCCCGCCCGTTGCCAGCAGGGAGGCCTGGAGAACCAGCTGGACGGATTCCTCGATGGTCATGAAGAACCGGGTCATGAGCGGATCAGTGACCGTCACCGGACCGCCGGCGGCGATCTGGCGGACGAAGGTGGGAATCACACTTCCGCGGCTTCCGAGCACATTCCCGAAGCGGACGGCACAGAACGTCGTGACACTCGGCTCCTGGGCCAGCAAGATCCGTTCCCCGACCAATTTGGCCGCGCCCATGACACTTGTCGGGCGGACAGCCTTGTCGGTCGAGATCATGACGAAGCGTGACACTCCGTGTGCCGCTGCCGCTTCGACCATGTTGAGTGTTCCGAAGACATTTGTCTTAGCTGCCTCGATGGGGTGTGCTTCGAGGATCGGGACATGCTTGTGGGCGGCGGCGTGGAAGACGACCGAAGGCCGGTGCCGATGGAAGACGTCGAACACCACATCAGGATCTCGAATGTCGCCCAGCTCCTGCACCGAGGCGCCGGTCAGGACCGACGCCACGTCATGCAGGTGGGTTTCGTCCCGGTCCAACAAGATGATCAGATCAGGTCCGAACTGCGCAACTTGCCTTGAGATCTCTGAGCCGATCGAGCCTCCTGCCCCCGAGATGAGCACGCGACTGCCTCTGAGCGAAGAGTGCACGGCCTGAAGATCGGTGGTGACCGGATCACGACCGAGGAGTTCCTCGATGCGGAATTGACGCGGGGGTTGCAGGGGACTCGTGGCTTTGCCACCAGCCATTTCTCGTATACCCGGGAGCAGCTTCATGGGGAGACCCGCCGCCTCCGTGGCACAGAGCGTCCGGTGCACCAGAGTGGGCGACGGAGAGGGGATGGCCAAGATCACCTGCTCGATGCCGAAGCGCGTCTTCGCTTCGGCGATGGCGGCGATCGGACCCACGACGGGAACACCGAGAAGCGAAAGGCCGTGTGCCCTCCCATCGTCGTCGAACACGGCGACGGGCACGAGGCCTGCCCCGGGGTTCATCAGCATGTCCCTCACCGCTGAAGCTCCGGCGTCGCGGCAACCGATCACCGCTACCCTCATGCCGGTGGCGATGTGTCGACGACGCGATGTGGCCAGGCGGGTCCGGAACCTGACGATCTCGACGCCCAGGGTGGTGAGCAAGGCGCCCAGAACGATGACAACCGGGCTCACCTGACCAACGCCGACAGCTCGGCCGGCGAGGACTATGACGGCGAGGAGGGCCATGGCGTCGGCGCACGACATCGCAACGTCTCGTGCTTCAACAATCCCGGCGTGTCTCCACATCCGGCGGTAGAGGCCGAACCGGTGGAGGGTGAGATGGTGCGCGCCCAAAGCCGCTACCAGTATCAGCGGCAGATTGGCGCTGTCCGAAACGATGCCACCCGATCGTCCCAAGATCAGGTCGGCCGCGCCATAGCTTGCCACGATCACCGCGCCGTCCAGGGTGGCGATGTGCAACGGTGAGCGGATCCTGGCGATGAACGCCGGCAGACGTTGACACCAAGGCCGAGTCGGCGCCGGTCGAGTGGAATCGTCGTCCATCACCAAGAGAGGCATCCCCGCGGCGGCCGGGTCTGATTCCGACATGCTGGTGGTTCGCTCCTTTCGCCCTCTTCAGTCCCCGTGACAGGTGGTGATCGTGGTCGACTGATATCGATACGGAATCGTTCGTGTTGTGCCGGCGTTGGGCTGCGAGTAACCGTCGCTTCCAAACGGAGTGCGGTCAAGCACTGAGTGCCGCGCAGGGGGCGAAAATCGACAAGGAGAACAAAGATTCATGTCGCTGTGACGCTGTGTTCGCGGGTCGTTCATGTCGGGGTCGCCCCGACGATCCGATGGTGGGTCGGCACGGAGCGGGATGCGACGGTTCCGACTCCGCACCATCTTGAGTTCGGACTCCCCCCGGGGTCCCCCACTTCTTCGTCGTCCTTAGGTACTGAGTAACGCTGACGGTCATCGGGGGAACACCTAGAGCGAGAGCAAAACAGTGGCGCGGCCGACGAGAGGGCGACAGGGCGACAGGGCGACAGGAGGGCGGAACCATGAGACCGGATCGGATCCGGCGGCGGGCTCCGGCACGGCGTCATTCAGCGAGCCAGGGGAGGCGCGCCGAGCAACCGGAACGCCATCGCGCTGGTACGGGGTAAGGGCATTTCATCTGTCGTTCGTATTTCGTTCGCCTGCCGTTCACCTTCGCCTTGTACCTTGACTCCCGCTGGTGTCCCGCCTTCGGTGCACCATGGGAGATGTTCGGGTTCGGGTGACACCAAGGGCCGAAGCGGCGTGCGAGGACGACTGAGACGTGGCCATCGCGACCGAGAGACTGGGACCCGGAGGCCAGGGTCCGCTACGGCCTGCAGTTGTTCGAAACGACAGGCGTCCTGGGGACAGGGTCTTCCGAGGGGTCGCCCGGGGCGCGGGCTTCGGGACTCTCGTGATCTTGTTTCTGATCGGCTTGTTCCTCCTCATTCAGGGGTTTCCCGCCTTCCACGTGGCCGGTTGGAGCTTCTTCACCAGCTCCGGCTTTCAGACGGTCGGTAAGACCAAGCACTTCGGGGTCGAGGCGTCGCTCTACGGCACTGTGGTGGTGGCCGTGATCGCCCTCGCCGTAGGCACCCCTGTGGCCCTGCTGACCGCGCTCTTCCTGTCCGAGTACGCCCCCAAAGGCCTACGGCCGTATCTGATCGCCTGCGTCGATCTCGCCGCCGCTATCCCGAGTGTCATCTACGGACTGTGGGCCATCTTCGAGCTCCAGCCGAATGTGGTCGGGATCAGCGGCTGGCTGGCCCGCCATGTGGCCTGGATTCCGATCTTCAAGGTGACGACGCCGAAGGTGAACGCTTCGTTGTTCATCGCCGGACTCGTGGTGGGCATAATGATCGTGCCCATCGTCGCCTCGATCAGTCGAGAGGTCTTTTCTTTGACCCCCCCGGGCGAGAAGGAAGGGGCGCTGGCTCTGGGGGCCACCAAGGCGGCGATGATACGGAGAGTCGTCCTGCCCTTCGGGCGGGGCGGCATGATCAGTGCCGTGATGCTCGGAATGGGCCGGGCACTTGGTGAGACCATCGCCGTGGTCATCATCTTGAGCGAGACCTTCCAAATCTCGCCCCACATCCTGCAGTCGGGTGGAAGCACGGTGGCGCAGCTCATCGCCATCCACTTCGGGACCGGAGGTCCACTCGGAACCCACGCCCTGCTTCTGGCCGGCCTCGTCCTCTTCGCTGTGACCTTGGCCATCAACCTGGCCGCGTCGGCCATCGTGTCGAGGTCGCGCAGCGGCGCCGGAGTCGACCTGTGACCACCCTCGCTCCGCCGCCCACCACCTCTGCCCCCGTGAACGGATCGCCCATGCCCAGGCGCATCGGCACCCCTCTGCGCCCCCGAGACTTCGGCTTGGCCGACGTCGGCATCCTGGTGGCTTCGCTGTTCTCGTCGTTTCTCCTTGTCTGGGTGGTCTTCTACCAGCTCACTCTTCTGTCGGGCGGCTTCGGCTTCCTCGTCTGCTGGTACGGATCATTCCTGACCCTGTACTGGACGGTGACCTCGCAGATCATCGACCGGCGGGTGGCCACTGACCGGGTCTTCTCCACCTTGGTGATCACGGGTGCCAGTCTCGTCGTCGGCATCGTGGCGTTCATCGTGGGCTGGGTGACCTGGAAGGGCGCCACCCACGTGAGGGCCAATTTCTTCACCAAGGACATGAGTCACTTCTCGCCCGCCGATCCGCATGTGTTGAACAAGATCGGGGTGGCCCACGCCATTGTGGGGACCGTCGAACAGGTCGGAATTGCGGCGGCCATCGCCATTCCCGTGGCTGTGGTCACCGCCGTGTTCCTGAACGAGGTCGGTGGACGGGGCACCCGGTTGGTTCGTACTGTGGTCACGGCGATGAGCGGTCTGCCGTCCATCGTGGCCGGTGTCTTCATCTACTCAATTCTGGTCGAGACGAGCCTCTCTCACTATGCCGGTTTCCTCGCCTCCCTGGCCCTCTTCATCTTGATTCTTCCATCGGTCACCCGGACGACGGAAGAGGTGCTGCGCATCGTGCCCGGTGGATTGCGTGAAGCGTCGTTGGCTCTCGGGGCCTCCGAATTCAGGACCGTGTGGTCGGTTGTTCTCCCCACGGCGCGTTCGGGCATGATCACCGCCTCGTTGCTCGGCATCGCCATCGCCGTGGGCGAAACAGCGCCGCTCTTCTTTACTGCCTTCGGGAACAACAATATGAACCCGAATCCGCTGCATGGCGCCCAGCAGGCGCTGCCGCTGGTGCTGTTGGATTTCGTGCGGACGCCGCAGGGTGCTCTGGTCAACCTGGCCTATGCCACCGCCTTCATCCTGCTCTCTCTCGTACTCATTCTGTTCGTCCTCGCCCGGGTTCTCGGCCGCCCGCGCACAAAGAAAGCTGTGTGGCGGGCCCGCTTACGGTCACTGACCCAGCGGTCGAAGACCTCCGAAATCGACCTCCCGAAGAATGTCTTGATGATGTCCGCCACCTCGATCCAGAAGGAATCTCCCTAATATGGCTCTCTCTGCTACGACGGAACGATTGATGACCAGCGACGACTCGCTGTCTCTGACAAGAGGTGCGGCCGGATTGGTGGCCACGGATGTGTGTGCCTGGTTCGGCGGTCGACTGGTGCTCGAGAATGTCTCGTTGGGAATGCCGCGTTCAACGGTGACGGCGCTGATCGGGCCCTCCGGATGCGGGAAATCCACCTTCCTTCGCATCTTGAACCGCATGCACGAGCTCGTTCCCGGAGCCCAGCTGGCCGGGTCGGTCGAGCTTGACGGCACCGACATCTACGCCGGGCGCCTGCGGGCAACCGACACGCGTCGGCATATCGGCATGGTCTTCCAGAAGCCGAATCCGTTCCCCGCCATGTCGATCTACGACAACGTGCTGGCTGGTCTCAAGTTCTCCAGGATCCCCGTCGCCGACCGCGATGCCCTGGTCGAGATGTCGCTGAGCAAGGCGGGCCTGTGGAATGAGGCCAAGAACCGTCTGCGTGAGCTTGGGGGAGCTCTTTCAGGTGGTCAGCAGCAGCGCTTGTGCATCGCGCGCGCCCTGGCCGTCGGACCCCGGGTGCTGCTCATGGACGAGCCGTGCTCGGCGCTCGACCCCACCTCCACGGCCCGGATCGAGCAGACCATCGCCGAAATCGCCGACGACGTCACCGTCGTGATCGTGACCCATAACATGCAGCAGGCCCAGCGGGTCTCCGATACGTGCGCCTTTTTCCTGGCCGCTGAGAACGAGCCCGGGAGAATCATCGAGGCGGGACCGACCGACGTGATCTTCAGCAACCCCAACGATGCGAGGACAATGGACTATGTCCATGGTCGATTTGGCTGAGCATCGGGAGCGGGCGCGCCCGAGCGGGCGAGCCCGCTCACGTCATCACCGGATAGGGCGTACCCTGCGGGTGCTGGCCGTCTGCGTGCCTGCCGCGCTGCTGGTCGGCGCCCAGCCCGCCGCCGCCTTCCCGCAGGAACAGTCGCAGGGATCGAGTTTCGCCGCCGTGGCCATCGACCAGTGGGTGGGCCAGGCCAGCGCACTCTACGGTTTCAACATCAATTTCCAGGTGTCCTCGTCAGTACTCGGACTGAACGCCTTCGCCAACAACAACGCCGATTTCGTGGCTTCGGACATCCCCTACAGCTCCGGTCAAGCGGACAGCACCCCGAATCAGCCTTATCAGTACATGCCGGACGTCGCCGGGGCCTTGGCGTTCATGTACAACCTGCAAGGGGTCAACGGTCAGCCGATCAAGAATCTGAACCTGAATCCCCAGACCGTGGGGGCCATCTTCACGGGAAAGATCGGATTCTGGGACGACCCGTCGATCAAGGCCGTCAACCCGCCCGGGGTGGCACTGAACCTGCCGCACACCCCGATCGTCCCCGTGTACCGGGAGGACGCATCCGGCGAAAATTACCTGCTGTCCGATTACCTTCTCCATCAGGACGGGCCCGCCTTCGTGGCCTATCAGAACGCGGTGGCCGACTCCCAGCCGGGCAAGCCTCTGGCCACGTGGCCGCTCTCGCAAACGAGTCCGCCGTCGGGGTATCCCAACTACACCTCTCTGACCGGTCAGAACGGCTCGGACGGGGTGGCGAATTATGTCTCGGCGCTGTCCAGCGAGGGTTCGATCGGCTATCTCGAGACCGCCTACGCCATCGAGCACAACTTTCCTGTGGCTTCGCTCATCAACGCCTCGGGGAACGCCGTGCAACCGACCTCCGTGAACGATGCCACTGCCCTGGAGAACGCCGTGCTGTTCGCGGACCTGACACAGGACCTGACCAACGTCTACGCGAATCCCCTGCCGAATGCCTATCCCGTTTCCGCGTATAGCTACTTCGTTGCTCCCTGCAACCCCTCACTGGCGGCGGCGCAGAAATTCACCTGTGCCGGACCGCAGGGGACATCCCCGTTCTCCGCTGATCGGGGGGCGGAATTGGGGCAATTCATCAATTTCCTGGCCTGTGCCGGTCAGGAGAAGATGGCGCTGCTCGGCTACTCACCTCTCCCTCCCAACCTGGTGCAGGAGGACTTCAACGCCATCGGACGTCTGAACGGTGGACAACAGCCGCCCGCCCCGACCGCAGCGAACTGTCACAACCCTTACGTCGACGGGGAAGTGGTCTTACCGGGCGGCAGCGGGCCCACCATCAACACGTCGGTGCAGGACGCCAACTCCGTCGGAGCCCAGACGGTGACGCAACAACAGGCTGTCACGAAGGCGAGCCAAGGAGTCACCGGCAAGGGATCGGGCCCGGGCACGACGGGGGGTAGCGCAACGAGCACGAATGACGGCGGCGGCAATGGCTCGACAGCCCCGGGATCGACGCACAGCGGGACGACGAGATCCGAATCGGCGGCCAACACGGCCGCACTGGGGAATCCCTATGAGCGTTTCAACGCCCTCGAGCAGGTGGCGACCGATGCCAAGGGCCCCTCGGCCGGGTTGGTCGCACTCTGGTGCGTGATCCTGGCTGTGATACTGATCGGGCCGTTGTTCGGGCGGCTCCTGTGGCGCCGTCGTTCGCGTACGGCGGAGAATGTCGCCGTTCTTTCCGGTGAGACGCTATGACTCTGATATCGAGGCCGGCCATGATACGCCGCGGTCGGCACAGTCGTCGGAGAAGGGTTGCGCGGCGGAGGATGCCTCTGCTGCGTCCCGGTTTGGCCGCTCTCGTGTTCCTGGCCCTCCTGGCCTCGATCATCGTCGGCGCCGGCTCGGTCCGCCCCGCCTCGGCGGCCCCTCAGCCCTACGGCGGCCAATGCCCGGGAGGGACGAGCCAATGCGTCCAGGTACAACTTCCGTGCCAGACGTCCCCTTGTCCGTCCGTGGTTGCCGGACCGAACCAGGATCTCGACACCGACGAGTACGTCTACCTGGCGCTGTCCAATTATCCCGCCGGCGACACCGTCCGGATCGCCTACTGCGCCACCGACGGGTCGGGAACGATCGACTCCGATCCGTACTGCGCCACCAACACCTCTGGCGGTATCAGGCTGAGCAAACAGTTCGTGGCGATCGGTCCGACCGGGTCGACGGCGGCTGCCATGCCCGTCGCCTATGACCCCCCGGGCCAGGACAACCCTTCACTGGCGGCCGTACCTCTCGTACAGAACGGCCAACCGGCCGGCAGCTTCTATTGTGACAACAGCCCGAATTTCTGCGCCATCGTCATCACCGATGATGGCGCCACGGGAGCGGGACCCACGGACACCGCCGCCAACACCGTGGTGGTGCCCCTCGATTTCTCGGCCGGTGCCTCTGCCTGTCCATCGACGGACCCGCAGTTGTTCACTGACAGCTCTTTCACCGTCGAGCATCTGATCCCGGCCGTGGTGCAAGCCACCTGTGGCCAGAAGAACGGGGTGGTCGCCCTCGATACGGCCACCAACACCGGCAGCGAGATAGACGACCTGGCGGGAGGAAACACCCCTATCGCTTTCACTGACGATCCATGGGATACACAATTGGACAGCGCACTCACGTCGGGGAAGTTCGCCTATATCCCGGTGGCATTGTCGGCCACGGTGGTGGGCTTCCTCGGAGGTGCACCTGACGAGACGCAGTCCGGAGTGGTGTTCCCCCTGGCCCAATACAACATGACACCCAACATGGTGGCGGGCGTCTTGACCACCTCGTATGAAGGGGGTGGGACGACGGACAGCCTGATCACTGCCCCGACCAACCAGAAACCCCCGCTCAACTGCAACCAGATCGTCGGGTGCAACAAGAAGACGATGATCGACTACAACACGTTCTATCTCCTGAACCCCGAGCCGACCGGAGTGGGCCAACCGGGATCGATCGGATCGTTCTTCTCCAACACGGTGGCCGGCACGAACTACCAGCTGTCCGACTGGATGTGTGCCGCTCCCAACGCTCCTTTCCAACTGACGGTGCAGAAGTCGTCGGGACCGACGCAGGTAGCGGTGACCGACACCTATAATCCGGCCTCGGCCACCCTGACGACGCCTCCGACCCAGTCACCGTTCTGGAACCCGAACACCCTCCCGTCGGAGTGGCCGTTCAAGACATGCGAACCCACGTCGCAGTTCCCCACTCTGTCGCCCGGCAGCCTGACGCAGTATCAGCCCGCCGATACACCTGCTCTTCAGGCCAAGGCGATCAGAGCCTATGGAAGTAGCGGGAACCTGGCCTTTGGGGCGATGGACTGGTCCGAGTCCACGTTCAACGGAGTGAACGTTGTCGCTGTTCAGAACGCGGCAGGGAACTTCGTCACTCCGACCCAGACGTCGATCACGGCGGCCATGTCCGATGCCAAAGCGCAGAGCGATGGCACGTTGACCTTCAACTATGACGACGTGAGCAACTCCGCCGCCTATCCCATGCCCATGGTCACATACGCCGTCGTGCCGACCACCCCCGTCCCGGCTGATCAGGCCAGGAGCGTGAGCGCCTTTCTGACCAACATGGTGGCCTTCTCTTCGGGTAAGGACGGCACCCTTCCCGGCGGTTACGTGCCGCTCCCCGCCTCCCTCGTGACCGAGGCCACGCAGGATATCGCCAAGGACATCGTGGCCGGGTCCCCCGATTCCTCGGGTTCCTCCGGTTCTTCCGGTTCCTCCGCTTCTACAAGCTCCTCAGGCTCTTCCACCGGTCAAGTCCCCTCGTCGACGCAAACGGGCGCCGGTGCCGGAAACGGCCGGTATCAGGCGCAGGGCTCAACAGGACTCAGATCGGCGACCGGCTCGTCGACGGCATCCAGTGCGCCGACCACGGCACCGGCGCAGGCGGGAGCCGGAGACAAGGGGACCCCGGCGCCAAGGCAGAACGTCATCGCCGCCGACTTCAACGTCATCGTCGGGGGAACGAAGGATCTCATCCCGTTGCTCATGGCCCTGGCTTTGGCGGCCATCGTCGCCGGTCCCGCGCTGTTGGCGTGGCCCCGGCGTCGTCGGTCGATCCAGGCCAGGCCTCCGGACGCCGTGCTCGAGGGAAGCGAACCATGACAACCGACATGCTCGAACCGAGCGCTTCCCACTCTCCGGCGGGAGACGAGACCGACGCGACGGGGATGGCACCGGCGGATGCGCTCGCTGCCGGGATCGATCGGCCGTTGCTCGTCCGGCGGGCCGTGGGAGCCTTGGTTACTGCCTTCGGGATCCTGATCTTGGTGTTGGTCCTGTTTCTCTATACCTTCACTCCTCTGACCGCCGGTCGTGATCAGCACCGCCTTCTGGCCTCCCTGACCGGGAACCCGCTCAGCACCTTCGCCTTGACGAAGGGGACCGTGCCACCGGAGGGCAGCCCCGTGGCGTTGTTGCGGATTCCGCGATTGCATCTCACCGAGGCGGTCGTGGCCGGCACGAGCGCATCTGATCTCGAGGCCGGACCGGGTCTGATGTCGGGTACCGTTCTTCCCGGCGAACAGGGGAACGCGGTCATCGCCGGCCGGCGGGTGACCTTCGGAGGCCCCTTCCACTCGATCGGGACGTTGCGTCGGGGTGACGAAGCCCGCGTGACCGATGGTTTGGGTACCTTCCGGTACCGCGTCCGGTCGCTGGGGACCGTGGTGGCCGGTCAACATGACGTGGTCGGAGGCACGAAGGACAATCGCTTGACGCTCATCACCTCGAACTCGTCGGTGGCGACCACCGGCCGTGAGGTGGTGGAGCTCGCGCTGGTGGGTCGACCGGTGCCGTCTCCCACACAGGTGGCACAGGTGATTCCGCCCTACCAACGTGGACTCTCCGGAGAGCCCGGTGCCGGATGGAAGGTCTTGTTATGGGTCGTGCTCTTCCTTTTGGCCGCGGCCACCACCGGAGTGGCTTTGGCGCGATGGCGTCGGCCGTTGCCGACATACCTGCTGGCGGCACCGATCCTGTTGGCCTGCGGCCTGTTCGCCGTCGAGGCCGTGGGTCAGGCGCTTCCCGCGACCTTTTAGTTCGAGGGCTCGATGTCACCGGTTGAATCAGGACGTGGCTGGCGACGGGCCCGGCCAGGGACGCCTCGCCGTCTGGTGCAGCTGCTTCCCGGGGCCATTGTCGTTCTGACCGCCAGTTGTGGCGGCAGTACCTCCCATCCACCGACCACGCCCACCTCATCCGGCTCGGCCACCTCCTCCAGCACGACGAGCACCGCACCGGCGTCGGTGGGGGGATTTGTGACCCCTGAGGTCAAGTTCGGCACCGGCGAGCAAGGAGCTCCCGACCCCACGACAACGGTGCCCGTCGAGGTGACAGGCCGACCGATCAACCCCGCCAATGACGCAGGTCAGGCAGTCATCATCGACAAGGCCGGCTATCTGATCCCCGAATGGCTGGTGGCCGAGTCCACCCTGCCCATCACCTGGACGAACCTCTCGGGCAAGCCTCAGCAAGTCATTTTCGACGACGCCCCCGTTCACTCCGCCGTCCTTGCTCCGGGGGCCACGTTCATCTGGACGTCCCCAGGCTTTGCTATCAACCTGACTTACCACACTGCTAACGGCCACCACGCCAGGCTCACGCTTCAGAATCCGAACACCCCCTGACCGAGAGTGACGTCCTGATGGCGGCTTGAGGTTGCACCAACATTTTGCTTGCGGGCGGTGTTGCCGTCACCGCTCCGTCACAGCCCGTTTACCTGATACCCATACATTGGGCCGTGAGGGGCGGGGTCGCTATGTGAAGGCGGCGTGTGCCCACGTCAAAAACCTAACAAGGAGGGTACATTCATGCCTCAAGGCCACAGGATGCGCCGGGCTCGACTCAGCGCCACCGCCGGCTTTATCGGTACGGCGGCGCTTGTCATGGGCTTCGCCGTGCCTGCCGGTGCGGCGACAGTTCCGGCCCAGAACCACATCGTCATCGGGGCCGGGTCGAACACGACCTACGCCATGATGAGCCAGCTGAGCCTGCTCTTCAACGAGTCACCCGGTTGTGACCTGGCCGTACCGAGCGGGACGCAGAACCTCGACTACCGCTGTCCCAACCCGCAGAACCCCACCGGCGGGGAGAACGGCCTCGGTGACGGTCACGGCTACACCAACACCGGGACCTTTGCCCAGGGAGATCCCGAGAACCCCTACAACGACATCGTGGTGCAGGAGCCGGCTCTCGGTTCGAGCAACGGCATCAAGGAGCTCGACCAGAGGGGCACCAACAACGCCCCGGCCGACTTCGCCCGGTCGTCTCGTGGCCCGAACAACGGCCTGCCCGCCCCCGTCGGTGCCCCCGTGGCCACGTCGGCGTCGGATCCCCAAGGCCTGAACTTCGTCGCCTATGCGGCCGACGCCGTGCCCTGGTTCCACTTCACCAAGGTGTCCGGTGTGGCCACGCCGAGTTCCGGTATCACGTCGTTGTCACTCACGCAGCTGGCCAGTATCTACAACGGCAACACGACCAAGTGGTCCGATCTGTGCCCGAGTAGCCCGAAGAAGGTGGCCAAGAAGTGCAAAAAGGCCGCCGGCAACGCTTCCATCGTGGTGTACACGGCACAGAACGGCTCCGGCACCGAGGGGACGTGGCAGAGCGAGCTCGGACTCACGTTGAACGGAAACGCCAACCTTTTCAACGGCGTCCCCAACGACGGCAAGCACGTCATCTTCGAGAACGAGATCACCGGCATCCTGGCCAACAATGACGAGGCCAACGCCATTTTCTTCTTCTCGGCCGGGAAGTTCGCGGTGGACTGCCAGACAGGACTGGCCAAGGGCACGACGGCCGGGTGTGGAGGCGCCAATGCTCCCTCGGGCTCGACGATGGCGCTGGGTGCCGAGTCGATCACCACGGGCGGCAACTCCATCACCGCCAGCCAGAGCACGGTCCTGGACGGCTCGTTTCCGACCGACCGGTACCTCTTCAACGTGTACTCCAACGGTCAGAACGCATCCATTCCGGCGACGAGCGAGCCTGCGCTCAACTTCGTGAGTGAGTGGGGCTTCATCTGCAAGCAGGACTCGGCCATCGACTCGAACAGCGGCGTGTCCTACGCCTCGGAAATCCAGAGCACGATCACGGCCAACGGGTTCTACCCGCTCTCGTCGGGGACGATGGACGCGTCCAACGTGGACAAGAACGCCCAGATCACCGACCCCGGATACGCCTTCGTGGACCCGGGTTCGCAGACGGGAACCCCGTCGAGTGCCCAGGGACGCTGCCGGGTCTTCACCACCGATGGTGACGGAACCAGCTAAGTCGCCTCTCACAACGCACTGTGGGCTGCGTCTGACGCAGTCGAAGGGGACCCGGTCGGAAACGGCCGGGTCCCCTTCCCCCTTCCGTGGGGATTCCGGCCGCCACGGTGGGCTGCACCGGCCGGTTCAGCCCACCAATGACGAGAAGGTGACCGACGTTGCCGGAGCCGGTGGATTCTGAGGTCTTCCCCAACGACTGAAGACGACAGCCTCCACACCGGCGGTCGTGCCACTGCCGAAGCTCAGGGTTCCCCCGACGGGCGTGTAGGGAGGCTCGGTGGGGACGTACAAGGTGGCCACGAGGCCGGTGCCGTTCACGGCCGACGCCTGAGCCTTCCCGGCGACGCCGACGACGGTTCGGCCGTGGAAGGTCCTCGGATCCTCCAGGGTGTAGGGCGCCGACGGCACTAAGGTGTTGAGTTCCATCTGGGGGTCGAGGGCGGCCACCACCGAGCTGTAGGGCACGTCGCTCGGTTGCAGGGCGACCCAGTTTCCGGTGTTGGCCGATGCGATCGTCGGCGACAGACCGAGGGCGCTCTCGAGGGCCCCGGCCGCACCCCGGAAGTAGACGCTCCTGTCGGACCGGCGTTCGACCTCCAACGCCGATCCGGATCCCGACAACACCTGGTAGGCGCCCGCCCAGGTGTCGTCTCCGGTCAGTGTGGTCGTCTTCGAAGCGGCCCGATATTGATCGACGGAATGGACGACGATCGGTTGGCGGAGATCGCTCTGGTGGCGAGGGCGAGCACGGAGTTCGGGGAATCACCTCTGAGCGAACCGAAATTGGGA
>Ga0307372_10000595_pt1 | contig 64373 bp, 51 predicted proteins | sample OX1MG_FD_202533 | JGI IMG/M metagenome (GOLD analysis project Ga0307372, IMG submission 202533) | Soil microbial communities from Risofladan, Vaasa, Finland - OX-1 | ecosystem: Environmental > Terrestrial > Soil > Coastal area > Acid sulfate soil | place: Finland: Risofladan, Vaasa | collected... | reverse complement strand
TCGACAGGCGTCGTTGAGTTCGTGGTTGCAGGCCCTGGAAGGTCTGAGCCAGGATAAAATCAGGCCAAAAAACAAAAGCCAACACTCCGTTGGCCTGGGCCGTCGCCTAAACAGCGGTCGGCACACGCCGGTCCCTGACTCCTGCTAGGGAGCGCCGGTGTCATGAAGCAGGATGCGGATTCTCCCGCGGTCACCGTCGGCGGGAATCCAAAGACCGAACGGGGATAGTCCGGGGGCAGCCGTCCGCCGTTTTCTCCGGATGAAACTAAAGGCGGGCTAAGCCTGTAGCAGCCCGAGCCGGCGGCGTTTGGACGCGGGTGCGATTCCCGCCACCTCCACCAATTTGGGCCAGGATACTGTATTGCCTGAAAAATATTGCGCGATGTTCGCCGGGCAGTCCGTGCAGGAGTCCGGCATGGGCCGCGCCCTCCTTAAAATCCCGGCCACCCGGGAAATTATCGGGCGCTTGAAGCCCGCGCTGGGCGAGGACCTCGAGTTCCTGCTGGCCGAAATGCCCGAGGCGGAGCTGGCGCTCACCTTCAACGCCCAGCGCGCCATCCACGCGCACCATTTGGCCAATTTTTTCGCCTACAAGGCCGCGCGCCCGGGTCTTGAGCTTGACGGCGCCCTGGGCCATTCCATGGGCGTGGCCGCGGCCCTGGTCGCGGCCGAGGCCCTGAGCGTCGAGGATTCCGGAAAATTCATCCGCGCGCGCGCGGAATCTTTCTCCCGCGCGTGCAGGGAATTTGCGGCGCCCATGGGCTTGGCCGCGGTCTCGACCGACAATTTCCAGGATGCGGCCGACGAGCTCGCGGCCTTCCCGGGCGTGCGCGTGGCCCTGCACAACACCATCGGGCGCGGCGTCCTGGGCGGAACCATGGCGGACCTGGAGGCCTTCAAGCAAAAAGCCCGCGACGAGGACTGGCCGGTCAAGATTTCCCTCCTTAAGGTCGAGGGCCCCTACCATACGCCGGCCTTCGCCTCCTGCCGCGCGGACTTGGAAAAAACTTTGCGCGGCCTCGAACTTCGGGCGCCGCGCGTTCCGGTCTTCATGGGAACCTCCGGCGCGATGGAAACCGATCCCGCGCGCATCAAGCGCCTCTTGGCCGAGCAGGCGGATTCAGCCGAGAAGCACTTGGGCGCCGTGCGCGCGGCCTACGCCCACGGCTGCCGGAACTTTCTCGAGGTCGCGCACAAGCCCCAGCCAATCACGTGGCTGTCCGATCAGCTCAAGGGCGAGGACGGCGCGCCCTGGCCCGGCGTGACGGCCCTGGCGGTCAAGACCGAGGACATCGGATAGCGCCATGAACTACGCGCGCACGCTCACGCTGCTGGGCTCGGACTCGCTCTTCGTCGCGGTCTCGCTGCTTCTCATCCTCCGACCGGCCGCGGGCCTCTTCCTTTACCCGCTTTACGGCGCCGTCTTCCTGTGGTCCGATCTGCGCGGAGAATCGGAAACGCCGCTCATCTTCATCGTGCTGGCGACCTTCGCGGGATTTTTCCTGGCTTCGCGCCTGCCGGCCGCGCAGGTCCTTCCCTTGGCGGCGGAAATCGCGGGCTTGTGGGCGCTCAACTGGGGCTTCTCGGCCCTGCGCGGCGCGGATTTCGCGGCCCTGCGCTCCGCCGCCCACGAAACCAAGGAGCTTGAGGCCAAGACGGCGGACTGCGAGCGCGAGAAATCCTACTACCTGGCCTATCACAAGGACGCCGCGGCGCAAATCCGCGTGCGCCGGGAGATGACCGAAAGCGCCAAGAGCATCGGCAGCGCCCTGGACGCCGCGGAGGTGCGCGCGCGCCTGATTTCCATTCTTTCCTCGCGCTTTCCCGGCTGCCGGGTCGGCGTCCAGGACTCGGCCCAGGGCGACGCGCTCTTGTCCGCGGCCGAGGCCAAGGGCGGGCCGGTGCTCGTCAAAAACGCCCGCGAGGCCGCGATTTTTCCCCGCGGCGCCGCGCCCCCCTTCGGCTCCGGCATGGCCGTGCCGCTCTCGGTCATGCGCCAAGCCATCGGATTCGTGAAGCTCGAGGCCGACGCGCCCGGAGCCTTTAGCCCGGAGGACTTGAAGACCGTCGACGTGCTGGCCACCGTCGCGGCCTTGAGCTTGGAGAATATTCGCTTCCACGATCAAATCCAGGCCCAGGCGGTGCGCGATGCGCTGACCCGGCTCTACAGCCACAAGGCCTTCCAGGAGCGCCTCTCCGAGGAAATCCTGCGCGCGGGCCGCAGCCAGACGGCGGTGGCCCTCGTCATGGGCGACATCGATCATTTCAAGACCTACAACGACCGCTACGGCCACCAGGCCGGGGATTCCCTGCTGCGCAGCGTGGCCTCGGCCTTCGCGGATTGCTCAAGGTCGGTCGATTTTCCCGCGCGCTACGGCGGCGAGGAGTTCGCGCTTATCCTGCCGTCGGTCTCCGTTTCGGAAGCGCGCGACGTCGCGGAAAAAATTCGGCGGCGCGTGGCCGCGGAGTCCTTCATGTTCGGCGGGACCAAGACCTCCGTCACCATCAGCCTGGGCGTGGCCGGGTTTCCCGCGAACGCGACCACGGCTTCGCAGCTGGTGCGCGCGGCGGACGAGCGCCTCTACCGCGCCAAGGAAGGCGGACGCGACCGGGTGGTCTCGTGAGCGCGGCCTGGATTTTCGCGGCCGCCGCGCTCGCCCCCGCGGCGGCGCTCTGGGCCGGATATCCCCGCCGCCCCTGGGGAGCGGCCGCGGGAACGGCCGCCGCGGGCGGCGTCGCGTTTTGGCTTCTGGCTAAAATCCCGGCCGGCCCCCAAGCCTGGGCGCTGGCCGCCTGGATTCTGGCGGCCTCGGGCTACGCTTGGTTCGCCGCCGCGCGGGCGCGGCGGCGCCACCGCGCGCGGCAGAGCGCCCTGGAAAAAATCCGCGCCGCGGCCGAAAAAGCGCGCATCGATTTGGCCCAGGCCAAGAGCCGCGGCATGGCCGCGGGCCGCGAGCAAAAGCAGGCCCTGGCCCTCTACGGGCTCATCAAGGGGCTGACTGAGGCGCTGGGATGGGAAGACGTGCGGCCGCGGCTGGAATCGGCGGTGGAGGAATACCTGGGCATCTCGGATTACGCCTTTTACCTGGCCGCGCCCGGAGGGGCGTTTCGGCCTCTCCTCATCCGCGGGCTCTCGGCCTCGCCGGGATCGTCCTGGACCACTCTCGAAAGATACCTCCAGGAGCACGGCCTCTCGCCCGCCCAGGCCCACGTCATCGAGAACCCGGAGAAGGCGGCCGTGGTGCCCATTTCGGACGGGGAAATCCTAGGCAGCTTCTACGCGCGCTGCCCCGCGTCCGTTTTGCCCGCCGAGCTCATGGGCAAGGCCCTGTCCTTCGCCCAGGAAATCGCCTTCGCCTTCCGGCGCATCCGGATTTTCCAGGACATCGAGAGCCTCTCGCGCATCGACGGCTTGACCGGCGTGCACCGCCGCGGCGGCTTCGACGAGCGCTTGAAGGACGAACTCATCCGCGCCCAGGCCTTCAAGACGCCGGTCTCCCTTTTGCTTCTTGACATCGACCATTTCAAGGAGTTAAATGACCGCTACGGCCATCCCTTCGGGGATCAGGTCCTCAGGCGCTTGGGCGAAATATTGAACTCCTCGGTTTACGAGACCGACTTCGTGGCCCGCTACGGCGGCGAGGAATTCGCGGTCATTTTCCCCCGCGCGCAGGCCCAGGGCGCCGCGCGCAAGGCCGAGGCCATCCGCAAGACCGTCGAACAGGAGCGATTTTCCTTGGGATTCAACGAGGCCCGCGTGAGCGTCTCCATCGGCCTGGCCCATTTCCCCGCGGACGCGGCCACGGCCGAGGAGCTCATCTCCCAGGCCGACGCGGCGCTTTACCGCGCCAAGGCCCAGGGACGCAACCGCGTGGTCAACGCCGCGCCAGGACGGAGTTGATTTATGGCTGAAAACAGCGAACCCTCGTCTCCCGCCGAAAAAACCGCGCCGCCGCGCCGGCGGCTGCCCGCGGCTCTTGCAGCGCTCTATCTTCTTTCCCTGGCCGCCGCCGCGGCCGTCATCACCCGCGGCGCCAAAAGCCGGGCGTCCGTCGGCGGAGCGCTCGCCGGACTCTCGTCCCAGGACTCCGTGGGCTGGCTCGACATCCACGGGCCCATCTACACCTCGGACGACTCCGCGCCTTGGGCCCGGGGCGGCGTGTCGCAGTGGACGCGCAAGCTCAAGGATTTGGCCGCGACCCCGGGCGTGCGCGCCATCGTGCTGGACATCAACTCGCCCGGCGGCAGCGTGGGCGCGGTGCAGGAGCTCTACAGCCAAATCGAGCGCGTGCGCCGCGAGGATCACATTCCGGTCGTGGCCCTCTTCGACGACGTGGCCGCCTCGGGCGGCTACTACATCGCCTCGGCCTGCGACCGCATCGTGGCGCACCCGGGGACGTTGACCGGCTCCATCGGCGTCATCTTCCCCATCAGCAACCTGCAGGGCCTCTTCAAGAAAATCGGCTACCAGATGACGCCGATTAAATCCGGCAAATTCAAGGACATCGGATCTCCGGCCAGGCCTTTAACGCCGGCGGAGAAAAAGCTCCTGCAGAACCTGGTCGAGGACGCCTACGGGCAATTCCTGGCCGCAGTCAGCGCCGGCAGGAACATCCCCGCAGCCCAGCTAAAGCCTTTGGCCGACGGACGCATCTTCTCCGGCCGCCAAGCGCTGGCGGATCACCTGGTGGACCAGTTGGGCGACTCGACCGATGCGCTCGACTTGGCGGCCAAGCTGGGCGGCATCAAGGGCGCTCCCCACGTGCAGCGCGCGGGCGACCATCTGGGCGCTTTTATGGATTTGCTGCAATCCCGCTTCGAAGGCCCCAACCCTCTGGCGGCCTTGTCCTCCCAGCTGGCGCCGCCGCGCATGGGATTGGAATATCTCTGGCCGGGATGGTGACGAAATGACGCCGGATGCCGCCCTGGACTTCGCCGCGTCAGGCGCCAGCCTCGCCGCAGGCGCGGCGCTTTTGCTCGGCGCGCATTTGTCATGGGCGGTCCTGGCCGCGCTGGCTCTGGCCCTGGCCGCTTGGCGCCTAGGCTCCTGCTTTTTCACGGCTGCGACGGCGCACCTCGCGCTTGATTTGTTCTCGCGGCCGGGAAGCGCCGCGGACGTCTTTAAAATCGCCTCCCAAGCCGAGCTTTCCTGGACTCTGCTGGTTCCCGCCGCCCTTCTCGCGCGCTGGGCCGCGCCAGGCTCCGTGGTCACGGCCGTCGGGCTTCTTATCGCCGCGGGGCTGCTCAACATCTGGCTGCGCGCCCAAGCCTTGGCGCGGGAACGGGGCGTGAGCCGCCTGGCGGCCGCCCTGTCCTTTCTCTGGCCCTGCCTGGCAATCGCCGGACTGGGAGCCGTGCTCGTTCTGGCCGCGGCGTTCGCGGCCGCCGCGCAATTTCAAGCGATGGCCGTCTCCCTATGAGCCGCGAGCCCCTGCCCTCGTCCTACGAAGGCCTGCCGACCGCGACGGCCCGGGACATGCGCGCGCTGGAGCGCCTCGCCGGAGAAAAATACGGCGTCGCCTCGCGCGACTTGATGGAAAACGCCGGCCGCGCCGCGGCGGCGGAAACGATTGATTTTCTCAAGGGGAAAAACCCCGGAAGCGGCCCATGGCGCGTGGCCGTTTTCTGCGGGCGCGGCTCCAACGGGGGCGACGGCTTGGCCGCGGCCAGGCATCTCAAGGGAGCCGGAATCGAAGTTTCCGTGTTCCTGTGCCCGCCGCGCAAGGACGGCGCCGGCGCGGGCGACTATCCGGAATTGGCGCGCGCGCAGCTCGAAAAAGCCCGCGCCGCCCGGATTTCCATCGCCGTTTGGTCCTCGCCGGAGGATGCCCGGAGCGCCCTCGCGTCGGCGGACGCCGTTTTGGACGCCGTTCTGGGAACCGGCTCCAGCGGCAAGCCGGCCGGGCCGGCCCGGGAAATGATCCAGGCCGTCGCGCGCTCGGCAAAACCGGTCGTGGCACTGGACGTGCCTTCCGGACTCAGCCCCGACACCGGCCACCACAGCGGCGTTTACGTCACGGCCGAACTGACCTTGACCTTGGGTCTGGCCAAGCGCGGGCTTCTGGCGCCTCACGCGGCCAAATACGTGGGCAAGCTCAAACTTTTGGATATCGGCTACCCGCGCGAGCTTTTGACCGCGGCCTCGGCGGCGCAGGGGCCTTCGCGCTGAGGAGCTTATGGCGAACTTGATCCGCGATGGAGGCCAGGCGCTCCCGGACGCGGGGATTTTTTCGCTCCAAGAGCGGCAGAACGTCTTGGCGCACCCAGTTCCGGGTAAAGCGGCGGGAGGCGTTCGTGCGATCGACGCGGAATTTGAGCCCGTGAAAACGCAGGTACTCCCGAATTTCGGACTTTTTGAGGCTCAACAGCGGACGGATGAGCTCCACGCCGGACGACAGAGGCCGCTCGGGAAAAATTCCGGCCAGGCCTTCCAGCCGGCTGCCGCGCAGCAGGCTCAAAAGGACGCTTTCGGCCTGATCGTCCAAATGGTGCGCGGTCGCGGCCTTGCCGCAGCCCAGGCGCTTGGCCTCGCGGGCCAGGGCCTGATAGCGCAGCTTGCGCCCCGCCTCCTCAAGCCCGAGCCTGCGCCGCGCGGCGGCCGCGGCCACGGCGATAGGGATGACGCGCGTCGGCACGCCCCACTTTTTGCCCAGGCTCAGCACGAAGCGCGCGTCCGCGTCGGCGGCGCGCCCGCGCAGGCCGTGGTGGAAGTGGACGAAAAACAGCGCAAAGCCGCGGCGGCGGCTTTGCGACCAGAGGTAGTGCCCCAGGCAGACGGAGTCAGGCCCTCCGGAAATAGCGGCGAGAATACGGCCGTCGCCGGCAAGAAACCCGCGCTCTTTTTCAAGGCTTCTCATCTTCGACCAGACGCGCGCCGCGAAGGCCTCTTTTCTCACGCCCGCATTGTATCAAACTGCCTCCTGGGGCTTTTTCTGGCGCTGGGCTCCCTGGCCGCGGGACCGGCCTTCGCCTCCGGAGCGGCCGAATCCACGTCCACGGCGGCCAAGCCGCGCGCGAGCGTCGCCAAATCGAGCGCCGCCGCGGCGGGCGCGGCCGTCGCCCTCTCGACCAGCGCGGCCCAGGCCGCGGCTGACGCGCGCACGGCCCAGACCGAGTTCGGCCGGCGCGAATATTGGAGCGCATGGCGCGACGCCGGCAACGCCATTCATTTCGGATCGAAGGATCCCGCGGTCGCAGCCCTGCGCGCCCAGGCCTACACCCAGGCCATGGCCGAGGAAAAGGCCGCCGCGGCCAAAGCCGCGCTCCGGCCGCGCGCGGCTTTACCGGAGAAAAAACAGCCTACCGAACGACTTTCGCCGGCGCTCAAGACCGCGGCCGGCCAGCCCATGCCCATCGCCCCCAAACGAAATGCTCGGAGGCGGGCCGCGACGGCCCTCGTTCTGGGACTTCTCATCCTGGCGTTTCTCATCATCTTGATCGCCAGGCCCTCCGCCCCGGCAAAGCCGCGACGAGATCCGGGCCAGGGCCATGTGTCGGCCTCCGCGGTCCCAAAGCCGGCGCCGCTGCCCAAAGCCGGCGCCGTTCTGGGCGGCCGCTTCATCCTGGGCGCCATCAGGGAGGAGGCCGACGGCGTCTGCGTCTACGACGGGCGGGATTTAAACGACGAGTCCATGACCATCGTGCGCTATCCGAGCGTTCCCGGCGGGCTCGAGCGCGCCCGCAAGGCCATCGACTTCAAGCACCCTTCCGTCGCCCACCTGCGCGGGGCGTTTCCCCAGGGCGTCTGCATTTTCGCGGCCTACGAGCCGCTGCGCGGCGATTCGCTGCGCAAGACCTTGGAGCGCCTGCCCGAGCGACGCTATTCCCCGGAGCAGGCCCTGCGGCTCATGAAGCATCTCTGCGAGGCCTTGGACGCCGCCCATGCCCTGGGCCTCTGCCACGGCCCGCTGGCTCCGGGGGAAATCATCATCGGGCCCTCCCAGGTCAAGGTGCGCGGCTTCGGCCTTTGGCCGGTCGCCGCGCTGGCCTACGCCGCGCCGGAATTCTCCCCGGAAAATGGCGAGTCCACCCCGAGTTCGGATATTTACTCCCTGGCGGCCTGCCTCTACGAAATGCTCACGGGCAAAACGGCTTTCTTTGAAAGCCGGGACCCAAAAGGGACGGCTCTCTTTGTTCCGCCCTCCCAAAAGGTTCCGGAACTGGGCCCGTCCATGGACGAGTTCTTCGCCAAGGCCCTCGCGCCGGAGCCCGGACAGCGCTTCGCCGGCGCGTCAGAGCTCTTCGCGGCCTTTTCCCGCTTGGTCGTCTCCAAAGCGGCGCCCGGCAAAGACGGCAAGAAGGCCTAGCCCCATGGGCGCGGCCGAAGTCCAAGCCCTGCTGGACTTGTCCCGGGACGCGTCGATGACGGAAATCATGGCCAACGCGGACGGCTCCGTCTATGTCGAGCGTCCGGGCGGGAAGCTTGAAAAAATCCCCTTGACGGCCGCGGAAGAGGATAAGCTCCGCTTTTTAGAAGCCATCATCGGCGGCGCGGCCGGCATCGGCCCAGCCCGGCCCTACGCGGACTTGTCCGCCAAGGACGGCTCCCGCGTCCACGTTTTGGCGCCGCCGCTTTTGGGCCGCGGCGGACTTTGCGTCACCGTCCGCAAGCGCCCGGCCCGCAGGCCGTCCCTGGACGACTTGATCCGCTTGGGCGCGTTTTCCCCAGCCGCCGCCGGCTTCCTGCGCTACGCGGTCGAAAGCCGGCGCAACATCCTCGTGGCCGGCGGAACCAGCTCGGGCAAAACCACGATTCTCAACGCCCTGGCCTCCTTCATCCCTCCCGACGAGCGGATTTTGGTGCTGGAGGACACGCCGGAAATCACCCTGCCCCAGCCGCACGCGCTCTATCTGCGCACGCGGATGCAGGACGCTGCCGGCCTGGGCGACGTGACCCTGCGCGATCTGCTCAAGAACAGCCTGCGCATGCGGCCGGACCGGATATTGGTGGGCGAGTGCCGCGGCCCGGAGGCCTTCGATTTCCTCCAGGCCATGAGCGTCGGGCACGACGGGGCCCTGTGCACGCTCCACGCGGGCAGCTGCCGCGAGGCGCTTTTGCGCCTGGAGACGCTCATCTTGTCCGCGGGGCTGGACATCCCCCTGCGCGCGACGCGCGCCAACATCGCGGGGGCTCTGGATTTAATCGTCGTGGCAGCCCGCCTTAGCGACGGCTCAAGGCGGGTGGTGCAAATCGCCGAGCTGACCGGGATGGAGCTTGAGACCATCAGCCTTTCGCCGCTTTTCGAGGCGGACCCGCGGACCCTGCGCGGCGGCGATTTTTCGTTGCGCCCCACGAGCGCGGTGCCGCGCTTCTACGAGGACTTGCGGCGTCGGGGCGCCGAGCCGCCGATGGAATTTTTCCGCTGAGCCCGAAATTTGGGAAAGCTGGTGCGCTCGCCAGGAATCGAACCTGGATACCAAGCTTCGCAGGCTTGGACACTATCCTTTGTGTTACGAGCGCGTGCGGGCGTCGGGTTAGATTATAGCGCAAACGCGCAGGCGGAGCTAGTCTTCCAAGCGGGCGGGAGCAATGACGCGCAGGAGCTTGAAGTTCGACTCCCAAGCATCGACGGGAAAAGTCATTTTGCCGATTTGGGAGCTTTGGTTGAGCCAGCCGTCCAGGACGACGCCGGAACCGCTCCAATCTCCGCCTTGCGGAAACACGACGACCGCATGGTGCTCGAGGCCGGTTCCAATCATGATTTTTTTGACTTCCACTCCCGGCAGCTTCTGCTTCTGGTCCGAAAGCGCTTGGTAAACCGCCTGCTGGTGGGCCAGGCAGCTGCGTTTGAACTCGGCGGCCTTGGCCTGCGCGTTTCCGGAAATTTCCGCGATGCCCGCCTTCGCGGACTGCTCGAGGTTGGTCAGTTCGGCGTCCAAGTGCCACCAGGAATTCTTGTACGCGTCGGCCACGGCGCTGGGATATTCCTCATGTAGCCGGGCAACCGCCGAGGAGCCCATCACAATCGCCAGCGCCAAGGAATGAATCTGGTCCGGCGACCATCCCTCCGAAGCGAGACTCTGCGGCGAGAGCTTGGCCTGCCGCAGCACGTTGATGAGGATTTGATTGTTATTGTTTTCTTGCTCGCTCTGCGCCTGGGCCTGCTGATTCATCTTGGCCTGGAAGCGGCCCGCCATGCCGTTAAGCGACGTCTGAGCGCCATCCCCGCCGCTCCAATCCTGCGCGCGCGCGAAAGAACCCGCCGCCAGGACGACGGCCAGCGCCGATAAAACGGCCGCCCTTCTCCTCATGGCTTCCTCAGTCGGAGTATAGCCCCGGGACGTTTTTGGCGCAAGGGCCGCAAAGATCGCATAATGCTTCCGTGGCGGAGCGAATCGATCCGGTCTGCGGCATGACGGTCCGCAAGGAGCCGCCCTTGCGCCACACGCTTGACGGAACGGACTATTTCTTCTGCAATCCGCGCTGTCTGGAGAAGTTCAAGGCCGACCCAGAGCGCTACCTGAACCCCGCCCAAGAAGAACCCGCTGCTTGCGCTCCGGGACTCTACACCTGCCCCATGGACCCCGAAGTTCTCCAAGACGGGCCCGGCGCCTGCCCTATCTGCGGCATGGCCCTTGAGCCCGCCGCCCCTCAAGCGGACGGCGGCCCGGATACGGAAGCCGCGGATATGCGCCGGCGCTTGGCCGCCGGCGCGGCGCTGACGGTTCCCCTGATCGTCGCGGGCATGACCGGCATGGCGGGCGCGGGAAGGTTTTTAAGCCCGCCGTGGTCCTGGGTCCAGGCCGCGCTGGCCGCGCCCGTCGTTCTCTGGGCCGGAGCGCCGTTTTTCGCGCGCGGTTGGCAGTCCCTGCGCCGCCGCGCCCTCAACATGTTCACGCTCATCGCCATGGGCACCGGCACCGCCTTACTTTATAGCCTGCTGGCCGCGCTTGTTCCAGGCCTATTTCCCGAGGCCTTCAGGGCTCCCGACGGCCGCCTGCCGCTTTATTTCGAGGCCGCGGCCATCATCACCGTGCTGGCGCTTTTGGGGCAAGTCCTGGAGTTGGGCGCCCGCAAAAAAACCGGCGAGGCCCTGCGCCAGCTGCTGCGCCTGGCGCCTAAGACCGCCCGCCGCCTTAAAGACGGGGCGGAAACGGACGTCCCGCTGGAGTCGGTGCATCCCGGAGACGTGCTGCGGGTCCGGCCCGGGGAAAGCGTGCCCGTCGACGGCGTCGTGCTGGAGGGCGCTAGCTCGGTCGATGAGTCAGCGATTTCCGGCGAACCCTGGCCCAAGGCCAAGGAAACGGGCGACGCGGTCACCGGAGGCACGGCCAACGCGGAAGGCACTTTTCTCATGCGCGCCGAAAAGGTGGGGCAAGAGACCATGCTGGCCCGCATCGCCGCCCTCGTAGCCAAGGCGCAGCGCAGCCGCGCGCCCGTTCAGCGCTTGGCGGACTCGGTCTCGGCCTATTTCGTGCCCGCGGTCATCCTCTCGGCCCTTGCCGCTTTCGCCGCTTGGTCGCTCTGGGGACCTCAGCCGCGCCTCGCCCACGCCCTGGTCAGCGCCGTTTCGGTTCTCCTGGTCGCCTGCCCCTGCGCGCTGGGCCTGGCCACGCCCATCTCCGTCCGCGTCGGCATGGGCCGCGGCGCGCGCGGGGGCGTTTTGTTCCACGACGCCCGCGCCCTGGAAATTCTGCACAAAGTCGACACGCTGGTTCTGGATAAAACCGGGACCTTGAGCGAAGGCAAGCCGCGGGTCTGCGCCGCGATTGCGGCGCCGGGCTTCTCGGAACAAGAGGTCTTGTCCCTGGCCGCGGCCTTGGAGCGCGGCAGCGAGCATCCCCTGGCCCGCGCGATTCTGGCGGCCGCGGCGGAGCGCGGCATCCGGGCTCCGGCCGCGGAAAATTTCAAGGCCATGCCGGGACAAGGCGTCTCGGGGCGGGCCGCCGGGCGCGAGCTTCTCTTGGGCAACGCCCGTCTCATGGCCCAGCGCGGCGCCGCGCTGGGGGTTTTTGAAGAAAAAGCCGCGAACTTGGCGAAGGAAGGGCGCACCGCCGCGTTTTTGGCCGTCGACGGCGCGGTCGCGGGGCTCATCGCGGCCGAGGATCCCCTGCGCGAAGGCGCCGCCCAAACCTTGGCGCGGCTCAAGGCCGAGGGACTGCGCTTGGTCATGCTGACCGGAGACTCGCGCGGCGCGGCTCAGGCCGCGGCTGCCCGTCTGGGCATTTCCGAAATTCTGGCCGAGGTTCTGCCGGAGAAAAAAAAGGACGCGGTTTCGGCCCTGCAAAAAGAGGGGCACGTGGTCGCCATGGTGGGCGACGGCGTCAACGACGCGCCGGCCCTGGCTCAAGCGGACGCGGGCTTGGCCATGGGCACGGGAACCGACGCCGCGCTTAAGAGCGGAAACGTCACGCTGGTCAAGGGCGACTTGTCCGCGGTCCTGCGCGCTAGGCGCTTAAGCCGCCTCGTCATGAGGAACATCCGGCAAAACCTTTTCTTCGCCTTTGTCTACAACGTCGTGGGCGTGCCTCTGGCCGCGGGCGCGCTTTATCCCTTCTTCGGCCTTCTCCTGAGCCCGGTTTTCGCCAGCGCGGCGATGAGCTTAAGCTCGGTCTCGGTCATCGCCAATGCTCTCCGCCTCTCGCGCGCGGATCTGAGCTAGGCCCGCCGCAGCGAAACGACGGTCTCCACGTGCTCGGTGTGCGGAAAGAGGTCCACCATCTCGGCCTGCTCGGCGCGGTAGGACGGAGCCAAGGCGGCCAAGTCCCGGGCCAAAGCGTCCGGGTTGCACGAAACATAAATGAGCAGCGGCGGGCCGTCCGCGCGCAAAGCCGCGGCCGCCTTGGAATGCAGGCCCGCGCGCGGCGGATCGGCCACCGCGACTCCCGGCTTCATGTCGAGCAGGGCCGGCAGAAGCGTCTCAGTTTGGCCGATGTAGAATTCGGCGTTTTGGACGCCGTTATCGGCGGCGTTTTTCTTGGCGTCCTCGACCGCGGCGGCGTTGGACTCGACGCCCACGACTTTTTCGCACGCGTCGGCCAGGGACAAAGCGAAGCCCCCGCCGCCGCAATAGAGGTCGAGAACTTTTCCGGGCTTCGCCTGCGCCGCCCAGCGCCGCGCGATGCCGTAGAGGACCTCGGCGCCGCGCGTATTGGTCTGAAAGAACGACGCGGGCGAGATTTGAAAGCGCAGCTCCCGGCCCTCAAGCCTCAGGATTTCCGTGATCCGCCCGGAACCGGCAAGGACCTCCACGGAATCGGGCGAGGCCGTGTCGGAAATCTTGGCGTTGACGCCGCGCAGAATCGCGGTAGCCGGGTAGGCTTCTTTCACCGCCGCGGCGAAGGACTCGGCCGGAAAATCGCCCGGGGCGGTGATGAGATGCACCATGCGCTCGCCGCCGTTCTTGCCCTCGCGCACCACCAAATGGCGCAAGAACCCGACATGGCGCACGCTATTATAAGGAGGAAGGCCGCTTCGAGCGGCCCAGCGGCGCACGCCGGCCAAGAGCGCGGGCGTCTCCGGCGAGAGCAGGCGGCATTCCCGCAAATCGAGCACGCGGCGCCACTGGCCCTTGGGCTTGAGGCCGAGATAAAGGGAGGGCCCCTCCGGCCTAGGCGGGTGCACGTCGCTAAAGCCGAACTCCATTTTGTTGCGATAGAACCACAAATCAGGCGAGGGGTGCGCGGCCTGGACTTCAAGGCCCGCAGCGGCCAGCGCCGCGTTGACCCGGAATTTCTTGCGCTCCAGCTGCTCGGGATAGGGAATATTCTGGATGGAACAGCCGCCGCATTCGCCGAAATGGCGGCAGAGCCCCGCCGGGCCCGGATTCACTTGGCCGCGGCGGGGGCGGAAAACTTAAAGAAGCACACGTCGCCGTCCTTCATCGCGTAGTCCTTGCCCTCGGAACGGATGAGGCCCTTCTCGCGCAGCACGGATTCCTTCGAATGCCGATCGATATCCGCGAAGGAGTAAACGTCTGCCTTGATGAAGCCCTTCTCGAAATCGGTGTGGATGACGCCGGCCGCCTGCGGCGCCTTGGCGCCCGCGGACACGGTCCAAGCCCGCACCTCGTCCTCCCCGGCGGTAAAAAAGCTCTGCAGCCCCAGGACTTGGTAGGCCGCCACGATGACGCGCTCGAGCCCGGGAACCTCCAGGCCCATCTCGGCCATGAACACCTTGCGATCCTCCGAAGCCAACTGCGCGATTTCGGCCTCGATTTTTCCGCACAGGACCACGCCTTGGGCGCCGCGCTCCTTGGCTGCGGCGCCAAACGCGGCCACCAGGGCCTGGTCCGGCGACTCGTCCGTGTTCCCGATGAACAAGACCGGCTTGGCGGTGAGCAGGGCGAAATCCCGGATGGACTTGGGATCGAGGCCCAGGGATCGCGCGGGCTTGCCCTCGGAAAGCGCGGCCTTAAGCTTTTCGATGAGCGCCAGGGACTCCTTGGCCGCCTTGTCTCCGGACTTGGCCTTGCCGGAGACCTTGTCGTGCTGCTTTTCCAGGCTCGCCAAATCGGCCAGGGCCAGTTCGGTCTCGATGATCTCGATGTCGCGCTTGGGATCGACCGCGCCTAGGGTATGAACCACGTCCGCGTCGCGGAAAAGCCGCACCATCATGGCGACGGCGTCCACCTCCCGGATATGGGACAAAAACTTGTTGCCCAGGCCCTCGCCCGCGGCCGCGCCCTTGACCAGGCCTGCGATATCGATGAAGCGCACCAGGGCCGGCGTGGTTTTCTTGGGCTTGAAGAGCGCGCTCAGGCGCTCGAGCCTCGCGTCCGGGACGGCCACCACGCCGACGTTGGGCTCGATGGTGGTGAAGGGATAGTTGGACGCGGCCGCGTGCCCGGAGGTGAGCGCGTTGAAGATGGTGGATTTTCCGACGTTGGGAAGGCCGACGATTCCGATTTCCATGCCGCGAGGCCTTATCATACTAAAACCGGAGTTTGCGCGCCGGTCCCGAGGTCCTAAACGGGCCTAGGCCGGAAGACCACGAGCCCTGGGCCTAAAGCCCCAAGGAAAAGTCCGCGATATTCCTTATAGTTTCGTCACCGTGGACAAGAAACCCGTTCAAAAGATTTCCGCCGTTCTTTTATCTCTGGCCGTCCTGCTCCCCTCGCTGCTCTCGCCCGCGAACCTGCGCGCGCAGGCCGACGAAGCGGCGCCGCAAGCCTCTTTCGGCTCTGCGGCCATGGCGGGCGCGGCAGCGGCTCTTGTCCCCTCCATCCAAGCGCTTCCCTCCGATTTCAGCTCGACCCTGCCGGTCAATCCCGCGGAACTCTCCGCCCCCGCCGAAGGTTCCGCGCCGCGGGTCAAGGCCGCGGCCATGCCGGCCGGCGCGGCGCTCCCGATGGGAAACCCGGCGGCGCTTCAAGAGGCCCTTCCGATTTCCGCCGCTCAAACCGCGCCCGAAACGGCCGCTTCCGTCGCCGCGCGCCCAAGCCGGGCCCCGGCGCCGCCTCTAAAGGCCGCCGCCCAAGCCCCGGCCCGCGGCAAGGGACTTTTGGGCCGCGCCGCCCGCTTCGCGGCCCGCGGGCTCTCTCTGGGCGCGAGCCTCTTCGACGGTTCCGCGCTTAAATCCCCCTCGCTCTCGCCCTCGGCCCTGTCCTACGGCATCCTGCGCCGCCGGAGCAAAGTTCCCCTAACCCTGCCGCCGGGAGTCCGGGTCACCAAGAAAGTCATGCCGTCGGCCGGCCAGGGCGGCCCCGTGTCCCTGAGCAAATTTTATCTTTCGCCCGAGCAGACGCTGGAGGACGGCTCCCAGCCCGCCGTCTTGAACGCCGATCCTTCCGACATGGCCTCGGTCGAGCAGGCCCTGCGCAATCTTGTGGACCGAAATCCCTCCGAATACGGCGCCGCCAGCAGCCGGGACATGCGGGCGACCAGCGTGCAGCGGCTGCCGGGGACCGGAAACCAGGCCGACTCCATCATCGCGGTGTTCCGGCAGGTCAAGGAAGGCGCCGACATCGGCGGCTCCCCCTACGCGCTCGCCGTGGAGGGCGCCAATTTGCGCTTCCACATCAAGGTCCTAAACGGCAAGGCCGTGCTGATGGCGGTCGAGGGCGGATTCGTTCCCGGCATCGACTCCTCGGTCATGACCGTCAACTACACCGACGACCAAATGGAGCAGATCGCGGCCCAGCAGATCGGCGCCGCCTCGGACGGCTCCGGCCCCGCGCTCCAGTTTTTAACCCGCCAGTTGACCTTCATCCAGGGTTCCTGGCACGCCATGAACATCTACCAGGGCGACGATTTGGACGGCAACCCCGTCATCGTGCTCGTGGACGTGAAGTCGGGCCAGGCCTACGCGGTCAACCCGGACGACATGCGCTACGGCGGATTGCCGGGCAGCCGCTTGAACGTCGTGGCTGACGCGCCCGCGGCCGTTTCCGGCCAAGCCCAGGCCCGCGGCACGACGCTGACCCAAGACGGCGAGGACCACGGCCCGACCGGCCCCATGCCGCTCATCAACACCTACGTCTACGACGACGCCGGCCATGTTCTGGCGGTCACCGACACCAACGGCTCATTCACGCTCCCGGCGGATTTAAACGGCGGCAAGCCCGTGCGCGTGACGGTCAAGCTCGACGGCATCTACGGCAAGCTTTTCGACGAGGACTCCAAGGATTCTCCCATCGTGGCCGCCATGATGGCCACGCCCGGCCGGCCCGTCACCTTGACGCTCAACCCCACGGGCGACAACGAGCAGTTGGACGCCGACGTCAACGGCTACGTCTATCCCTATCAGATGATCGAGTGGCTTAAGTCCATGCTGGGCCTGGGCGGCGACGCGCGCTTTTTCCAGCCGCTGCGTAACGGCATCCACGCCAACGGCACGCAGATGGTGGCCAACGCCTTCTACGATCCCACCGTGGACGCTTTCTTCCTGATGAAGCGGGGAACCCTCCAGGAGCCCTCCAGCCGCGCCAAGCCCCGTCTCGCGTTCCGGGCGCTGGCCCGCATTTTCCGGACGCCCCGCCGCGGCCGGGCCGCGACCATCACGCTGGTGGCGGAAAACACCGCACAGCCGTCCATCGAGCTGCACGAATTCGGCCACCGCCAGTACCAGGTCGCCTCGCAGATTCGCCTGAGCGCCGTCGAAGCCGCCGCTGCCGCCAACCGCTTCATCAAATGGCTCATCGATCCCATCATCGGCTCCGAGTCCAATGAGGCCGGGGCGGACACCTTCTCCATGTTCATCCGCGACTCTCCGGTCATCGGCAACGGCTTTTTCCTGAGCGCCACGCCGGCCTCGGCCTTGCCCAGCCCCAACATCATCCGCACCGGCGCGAACCAGACGGCCTACGACACCTCCGACAATCCCAACGACGATCCGCACCGGCAGGGCGAGACCCAGATGGGCACGGCGTGGCGGACTTACCAGGATCTCATCCCGGAGATGGGCCAGGCCGCCGCGCTGCAGTACGCGGCCAAACTCTTCATCCGAACCTGGCTCTACGTCCAGCCGGGCAACGTCGCCTCGGCCCTGACCCACGCGCTTTTGGCGGACATGGCCCCGGACGGGACCATCCCCCACGCGGACATCATCCGCGGCCACGCCCAGAACGACCACGGCTTGACGCTGCCCTCGCCCGGCGCGCCGCCGGCCAATTGACAAAGGAATTTAAAATCGTGATTCCACAAAAGGAGCCGGCTTCGAGAGAAGCGACCCGACCATGAACATGAAAAAACTGTCCTCCGTTTTCCTCTCATTCGCCGTCTTGGCGGCCCAAGCGGCCGGTTCGGCGCCGGCGTGGTCCCAAGTTGAGCGCTCCGCTCCGGACGCGGAGGCCTTGTCCGTCCCGGGCCTGCCCTCCGGAATCGGGCTCGGGCTTCCCGAGGCTCTTCCCGGCGCCTTGGACGCGCAAAACTTCGCGGCCCTCAATCCCGCCGGCGCGGACTTAAGCCTCGGCCAAGCCGCCGCGCCATCGGCGCAGACATCCCTCGTCTCGGTTCCGGTGCTTTCTCCCGTGCGAGCGGCCGTTCAATCTCCGGCGACGTCGAGCCTTCCGGCGGCAAACGTCGCAAAGACGGCGATTCGGGCCATTACCCCCGCTTCCGCCAAGCCTGTCTCAGGCCGCTCCCTCCTTTCACGCTTAACTCGCCTCGCCGCGCAAAAATCCCCGTTTTCCGCCAAGATATTGGGCCGGCTCTTTGATTTCAGCGGCAATGCCGCCCCGTCCCCGCGCGCCTTCGCCGCCGCCGCTTTCGCGCCGCCCAGCATCAAGCCCCTTCCCGCTCCGCGGCTGCCCAAGGGCGTCGCGCTCGACCTGCCCCCCATCGTGCCGGACATCCGCCACCTGCCGGCCTCGGCCCTCAACTTGGTCAGCGCCTTCTCGATTCCCGACACCGAGGTCATCAACCAGCTGACGAACATCCCCTTGGAGGCCGACGGCCAGGACGCGCGCAGCGTCGAGCAGACCCTGCGCCGGATGATCGACGACAACCCCCAATACGGCGTCAAAAGCGCGGACTTGGCCACGGCCTACGTCCACTCCATCACCGGCGAGAACCAGGCGCCGACGTGGGCGGTTTCCTTCCGCCAGCAGCGCAAGAGCGTGGCTGAGAACGGCGGCGCCTCCTTCCTGCCGGTCTACGGCGGCAACGCCACCTTCATCATCCAGGTCGAGGGCGGCAAGCCGGTCATCAAGGGCGTGCACGGCCGGCTTTTCCCGAATCTGAGCGTCGACACCGTCCAAAAAGTCAGCTCCGAGGACATGGTCCTGGGCATCCAGCGGCGCTTGCGCATGACGGCGAGCGCGGCCGCCCCGCAAATCGATCTGCTGGAAAGGCAAATCGTCTATCTGCAGAAGCCCCGCCCCAGCGAAAGCCTGCTCGATAAAATCATGGGCGTCTTCGCGCGCAAGCCCAAAAAAGGCTCGGCGGCCAAGGAAGCTCCGAAACTCTTCGGCGCGTGGCACGCCGTCAACATCTACCGCGTCCAAGGCGTCGACCCCTTCGTGGCCGTGGACATCGCCTCGGGCCAAGTTTTCCTGTGGGACATGCGCTTGGGCGCCGCCGCGCGCGGCTCCAAGAAATCTTCGGCCGAGGGCGTTTTCGAGGGCCGCGCCCCGGAAGCCGACGCCGACATGACCACGCCTCCCAGGCTGAGCTCAATTCCGCTTCCCTTCGTGACGGTGACCCTCCCGAACGGCCGCAAAGTCGCGGCGGACGCCCAAGGCCGCGTGTCGGTCGAAGTTCCCGAGAGCGGCTCCGTCGAAGTGACGGCCCGGCTCGATTCGAAGAACCTCTCCATCGTCAACAAGGACGGCGCGAACATCGAGGTCAAGGCCAAGCTCGTCGCCGGCAAGGACGGCACGACGGTGGTCTTCAACCCTCCGGCGGGCGCCCTGACCCATCGGCGGCGGACCTCGGGCGCCAGCCGCATACTCTCCGACGCCATCGATCTGATTTACGCCACGGCCTCCTCGGACTACAAGGCCAAGACGGCCGCGCGCCGAAGGAAGGCGGCCGAGGAAGACTTGGCCCTGGCCCAGGTCACCACCTACATCGCGGGATATAAGTTCATGGAGTTCAACAAGGCCCACGGCATCGGCGTCAAGGACGGCATCTGGAACTCGAAGTTCACAATCAACGTCAATCTCGACGACAACTGCAACGCCTACATGGATCCCTCGGACCTTTCCCGCAACTTCTTCCAGGCGGGAGACGGCTGCATCAACACGGGCACCTTGCCGGGCGTGGTCTTCCACGAGTCCGGGCATCTCTCCCACTACCTGGTCGCCGGCTACGCGCCCGGGCAGGCCGCCACGGTCCTGGGCTCGGTCATGGCGGCGGAAGCGCCGGTCGCGCACAACATCATGCCCTACGTGGACGGCGGCTTGAGCGAGGGTATCGGCGACATGTTCGCCACCTACATGGAGAACACGCCGCTCATCGGCCAGCACTTTTTCAACGACCCCAAGCAGCCCTTCCTGCGCACCGCGGAGAACGAGTATCAGTTCAGCCCCAGCGACGAAGTCCACGAGCAGGGTCTGGCCTGGATGGGCTTTACCTGGAAGCTCCGGGTGCTTCTCTCCAAGGCCCTGGGCGCGGCCGACGGCGTCGCGCTGGCCGAGAACCTGCTCTTTCCGCACCTCTACGGCTACGCCACGGCACAGGACATCCCCACGGCCATGAACGTCGTCTACCTCGCGGCCACGGCGCTGACCGGCGAGGCGCGGGACATCGCGGTCAAGGCCGTCCAGGCCGCCGCCGCGGCCCACGGGATACAGATCGGGCCGGCGAAAAAGAAGTCCGAGAATCCGGGCGTCGCGGAGATTTTTGCCCCGCGCCCGGCGCCCGGCGCCCTGCCGGTTCCTTCGCCCGCCTACGCTTAGCCGTCCGCGGGCGGCCCATTGCGCCCCAGGCTCGGGCTTTTGCACAATGAGCTTAGGAGCGCATGGACGACGCTGGGGCGTGCCAAGACGAAAAGCTCCGCCGGCAGGAGTGGCTTGAGACCGACGGGCGCGGGGGCTTTGCCTGCGGCACGGCCTCGGGCCTGCGCACCCGGCGCTACCACGGCCTGCTCGTCGCGGCGACAAAGCCCCCGGCCGGGCGCTTTGTCCTGGTCAACGGCTTCGACGCCTGGGTCCGCACCTCCGAAGGGCTTCACGCCGTTTCCAGCCAGCTCTATCCGCCCGACGTCGTCCAACCCGACGGCCTGAAGCGCTTGAAGCGCTTCGAGCACAAGCCCTGGCCGCGGTGGAATTTTTTACTGGACGACGGCACGGAGGTGGGCCAGGAAATCTTCATCGCCGGGGACACGGGCGCGACCGTGGTGTCCTGGCGGCTTCTCAAACCCAAGGAAGGCGTCTCTCTGAGCCTCCGCCCGTTTTTCTCCGGCCGCGGCTATCACGAGCTGCACCGGGAAAACCCGGCCTTCCGCTTCGATCCGCGGATTCAAGGCCAGGAGCTTCGCTGGCGGCCCTACGAGGGCGTCTGCGGCATCGCGGTCTTCTCCAACGCCGCCTATTCCCACGCGCCCTTGTGGTACCGGCAGTTCCTTTACGAAGAGGAGAAAAGCCGAGGCCTGGACTGCGTCGAGGACCTGGCCTCGCCGGGAGTCTTCCGCTGGGATTTGTCCGCCGGGCCGGCGTTTTGGATTTTGGCCCCCGACATCGAGAGCCGCGGCACCTTTCCCGCGGGCGTCGACGCGGCGCGCTGGGGCAATGAGTTGCGAGGCGCCGAAAGCCTGCGCCGGCAGAAGGGCTCGCCGCTCAAGCAGGCGGCAGAGGCCTACGTGGTGCGGCGCGGCGAGGGCTTGAGCGTCATCGCGGGATACCCGTGGTTCACGGATTGGGGCCGGGACACCTTCATCTCCCTGCGCGGGCTCTGCCTGGCGACGCGGCGCTTGGACGAGGCCAAGTCCATTCTTCTGGAGTGGTGCCGGACGCTGTTCCGTGGCCTGGCGCCCAACCGCTTCCCGGACGACGGCGGCGCTCCCGAGTACTCCTCGGTGGACGCGTCCTTGTGGCTGTGCGTGGCGGTTTACGAGTTTCTCCAGGCCGCGGACAAGGACGGGTTTCCCTTGGCCGCCGAGGAGCGCGGCCGGCTGGAGCAGGCCGTCCAGGACGTGGTCTCCGGCTACGCCGAGGGTTCGCTCGCGGGCATAAAGGCGGATGAGGACGGCCTCTTGCGCTGCGGCACGCCGGAAACATCGCTCACCTGGATGGACGCGCGCGTCGACGGCGTCCCCGTCACCGGCCGCGCGGGCAAGCCGGTCGAGGTCCAAGCGCTTTGGCTGAACGCCCTGCGCGTCGCGAGCCAGAAAGATTCGGCCTGGAACGCCCTGCGCGAGAAGGCCCATAACTCGTTTTCCGCGCGCTTCTGGAACCCGGAAAAAAATTGCCTTTATGACGTGGCCGACGACGGCGGCGAGGCCGGGCGCATGGACGCGCGCCTGCGCCCCAACCAGATTTTCGCGGTGGGCGGCCTGCCTTGGCCGGTTTTGGACGGCGAGCGGGCCAAGGCCGTGGTGGACGCGGTCGAGCAAAAACTTTGGACGCCTCTGGGGCTGCGCACTCTGGCGCCGGGCGAGCCGGGGTATTGCCCGCATTATGAGGGCGGCCAGGCCGAGCGCGATCGCGCCTATCACCAGGGCATCGCGTGGCCCTGGCTTTTAGGCCCCTTCGCCGAGGCCTGGGTGCGGGCGCGCAACAACAGCAAGGAGGCCAAGCTGCGCGCGCGGCAGAAATTTCTAGCGCCGCTTCTGCGGCACCTGGAGGACGCGGGGCTCGGGCACGTGTCCGAAATCGCGGACGCCGCGGCGCCTTTTACGCCGCGGGGCTGTCCGTTCCAGGCTTGGTCCGTGGGCGAGGCGCTGCGCCTGGACTTGTCGATTTTATCCCTCAGCGAACGCCGCAATTAATCACAAGGAGATCATCGCATGCAAATAGGAATCGTCGGTCTGGGCCGGATGGGCGCCAACATGGCGCGGCGGCTCATGCGCGCAGGGCACCAAGTCGTGGGTTTTGATCGCGACGCCAAGAACGTCTCTGCCTTGGCCAAGGACGGCGCCGCCGCCGCTTCATCGCTCAAGGATTTGGCCGGTAAATTGAAGAAGCCGCGGGCCGTGTGGATGATGGTCCCCGCGGGCGCGCCCACGGAAGACACCGCCCTGGAGCTTGCCGCGCTGCTTGAGCCCGGCGACGCCGTCATCGACGGAGGCAACTCCTATTACAAGGACAGCGTGCGGCGCGGGCAAAGCCTCAAGCCCAAGGGAATTTTCTACTTGGACGCCGGCACCAGCGGCGGCGTGTGGGGCGCCGAGCGCGGTTACTGCCTCATGATCGGCGGCGAGAAAGAAGCCGTCCTGCGCCTCGATCCGATTTTCAAGGCCCTGGCTCCGGGCCAAGCCGCGGCGCCCAAGACCCCCGGCGCGGACAAGCTCGGCGGCACCGCGCAGGAGGGATATCTCCACTGCGGGCCCTCGGGCGCCGGACACTTCGTCAAGATGGTGCACAACGGCGTGGAGTACGGCTTGATGCAGGCCTATGCCGAGGGCTTCGACATCTTGAAGACCTCGCAGAACGCCAAGCTCCCGCCCGAGCTGCGCTACCAAATCCCGGTCGCCGAGGTGGCCGAGCTATGGCGCCGCGGCAGCGTGGTGGGCTCCTGGCTGCTGGACTTGACCGCCATGGCCATGTCCGAGGACCGCGAGCTCTCCGAGTACACCGGCTACGTGCAGGACTCGGGCGAGGGCCGCTGGACCGTGGAGGCCGCGCTGTCCCAGGCCGCGCCCGCGCCCGTGCTCTCGGCCGCGCTCTACGCGCGCTTTCGCTCGCGCGAGGAGCACACTTTTGGGGAAAAAATCCTCTCCGCCATGCGCGAGAAATTCGGCGGCCACGCGGAGAAATCCTCCAACCGGGCCGACGGACTTTAGGAGAAGCCATGAACGGAAAAAACGGACTTCACCCCGAGCCCTGCGCCTTCGTCATCTTCGGCGCTTCGGGCGATTTGACCAAGCGCAAGCTCATCCCCGCGCTCTACAACCTAGCCTCGGAGGGCTGGCTGCCCGATCCCTTCGCCATCCACGGCTTGGCCGTGGACCAGCTCACCACCGAGTCCTACCGCGCGGACTTGGGCGAATCCATCGCGGGATTTCTGGGCGCCAAGCCCGACCCCGCGATCTGGAGCAACCTCGCTGCCCGCATCGAGTACGCCCAGGGCGGCTTCAAGGACCCGGCGGTCGGCCAGAAGCTGACGCAAACGCTTAAAGCCAAGGGCTTCAAGAACGCCGTGTTCTACTTCGCGGTGCCGCCGTCCCTCATCGGCCCCATCGCCGAGAACCTGGGCCAAGCGGGCCTTGTGGACGAGTCCCAGGGCTTCCGCCGGGTCGTGGTTGAAAAACCTTTCGGCCGGGATTTGCCCTCGGCCAAGGCTTTGAACGCCGAGCTCTTGAAGATTTTCAAGGAGCCCCAGGTCTACCGCATCGACCACTACCTGGGCAAGGAGACCGTGCAGAACCTCATGGCGCTGCGCTTCGCCAACGGCATCTTTGAACCCTTGTGGAACCAGCGCTACGTGGATCACGTGCAAATCACCGTCGCCGAGGAGCTGGGCGTGGAGCATCGCGGCGGCTATTACGAGCAGGTGGGGGCTTTGCGCGATATGATCGTCAACCATCTCTTCCAGCTGCTGACCCTGACCGCCATGGAGCCGCCGGTGTCTTTCTCCGCGGACGCCGTGCGCAACGAGCAGGTCAAGGTCCTAAGCGCCGTGCGCAGCTTCGCCGAGGAGGGCGCGGGCAAACGCTGCGTGCGCGGCCAGTACGGCCCGGGCGCCATCGGCAGCGCCGCGGTGCCTGGCTACCGCCACGAGCCCATGGTCGCCCCGGAGTCCGCCACCGAGACCTTCGTCGCGCTCAAGGTCTTCATCGACAGCTGGCGCTGGTCGGGCGTGCCTTTTTATCTGCGCACCGGCAAGCGCCTGGCCCGCCGGGCCGCGGAAATCTGCGTCGAGTTCAAGGCGCCGCCCATGCTGCTGTTCCAAAAAGCGGGCGTGGACTTTCTCTCGCCCAACCGCTTGGTCATCCGCATCCAGCCCAGCGAAGGCGCGTCCCTGAGCTTCGGCGCCAAGGTCCCCGGTCCCGCCATGCAAATCGGCCAAGTGGACATGAACTTCCGCTACGAGGACTACTTCGGCAAGACGCTGGTCACCGGCTACGAGCGGCTCATCCACGATGTGCTCATCGGCGACGCCACGCTCTTTAAGCGCGCGGACATGGTGGAGGCGGCCTGGAACGTGGTGGACCCCATCCTGGATCACTGGGCCCAGGAAAAGCCGCGCTTTCCCAACTACAACGCCGGGACCTGGGGGCCGCGCGAAGCCGACGAACTGCTGGCCAAGGACGGTCGCGCCTGGCGCGAGTGCGGCGAGAGCCCCGCGGAATAGGCGCGCATGCCGCCCAATATTGAAATCGCCGAGAACAGGGAAGACTTGTTCCGGCGCGCCGCCAAGCGCTTCGCCGGTGCGGCCAAGGAGGCCGCGCGCCGAAACGGCCGGTTCGCGGTGGCGCTCTCGGGCGGCGGCACGCCCAAGGGCTTCTACGAGCTTTTGGGCCAGGAGCCGCTTTCCCGCGAGATTGACTGGGACCAGTGCCGGTTTTTCTGGGGCGACGAACGTGCGGCGCCTCCGGATGACGCGCGCAGCAACTTTCGCATGGCGCGGGAAGCCTTCTTGTCCCGCGTGCCGATTCCCGAAGCCAACGTTCATCGCTTCGAGGCCGAGCTGCCCGACCTGGAGGAGGCCGCGAGGCGCTACGAGGGAGTCTTAATCCGGGAGTTCGGCCTTGAAGAAGACGGCCTGCCGCGCTTCGATCAAATTTGGCTGGGCGTGGGGCCGGACGGACACACGGCGTCCCTGTTTCCCGGCAGCCGCGCGCTGGACGAAACCGAGCGCTTGGCCTGCGCCAACTGGGCTCCGTCGCAGGACGCCTGGCGGCTCACGCTGACCTACCCGGTCTTGAACCGCGCGGCGGAGGTGGTTTTCCTGGCCGCGGGCGCGGAAAAGGCGGACATTCTGCGCCGCATTATAAAGGAAGGCGACCGGCGCCTGCCGGCCGCGCGGGTCAGCCCCGTCGGCGGGCGGCTGGTCTGGCTCATCGACCGCGACGCGGCTAAATTTCTGAGTTAGGGGGAAGCGCATGAAAATAAAAACAACCACGGCCCTCGCGGCAGTTTTGGCCGCGGCCGTCCTCGCGGCGGCCTGCGGCAAAAAACCAGCGCCGAAGTCGGCCGCTTCGAAAACTGTTTATGCCGCCGCCGGCACGGTCGAGCAGGTGCGCCCGAGCCGCCTGCAGATTATCATCAACGCGGACGCCATCCCGGGCTTCATGGACGCGATGACCATGGGTTATTCGGTCAAGGACGTCTCGCTCTTGAAAGGCCTCAAGCCCGGCGAGCGCATTTCCTTTGATTTGGTCGTCACGCCCCAGGAGGACTACATCCGGAGCCTCTCCAAGATTAAGGGCGCCGCCGCCAAGCTTTCGCCGCTGGTCACGCCTCGGCCCGACAACGCGGCTTTCATCCATCTTCCGAAAATCGGAGACCGGGCGCCGGATATTGCGCTCATCGACCAGGACGGGCGCCCCTGGCGGATGTCGGAGGAGCGCGGCAAGGTCGCGGCCTTCACCTTCATCTACACCTCCTGCCCGTTCGCGTCCTACTGCCCGCGCTCGATGCACGAGTTCGCGCTCTTAAAGCGCGACCTGGGCTCCTTGCTCGGCCGCCGCGTGGACTTGTTCGCCGTGTCGTTCGACTCCAAGCGCGACACGCCCGCGGTGCTCAAGCGCTACGGCAAGCGCTTCGGCGCGGGCGTGCCGGGCTGGCGGCTTTTGACCGGCAAGCCGCTGAACTTGGAGAAATTCGCCTCTTTCTTCGACGTCAATTACTGGAGCGGCCCCAACGGCGACATCAACAACCACAGCCTCTCCACGGTCCTCATCGGCCCCGACGGCCGCGTGGCCTTCTTCCAGGCCGGCAACGGCTTCACCGGAAAAGAGCTGGCCCGCGCCGTCCGCAAGCTGCTCAAGTCCTCCGCCCCTAAATCATGACGCGCGCGGCGGACCCGGAATCCAAGCGCCTCAAGGACCTGGCCGCAGGCCGCGGCGATTGGAGCCTGTGGGGCCCTTATCTCTCGGAACGGCAATGGGGCACGGTGCGGGAGGACTATTCCACGAACGGGACATGCTGGGACTATTTTCCCCACGATCACGCGCGCAGCCGGGCTTATCGCTGGGGCGAGGACGGGCTTTTGGGCTGGACCGACCGGGAATGCCGGCTGTGTTTCGCTCCGGCCCTGTGGAACGGCAAGGACCCCATCTTGAAGGAGCGGCTCTTCGGCCTGGCCAACGCCGAGGGCAATCACGGCGAGGACGTCAAGGAGTGCTATTTTTACTTGGACGGCGCGCCGACCCACTCCTACATGAAGGCGCTCTACCGCTACCCGCAGGCCGAATTTCCCTACGCGCGCTTGGCGGCGGAAAATCGCGCGCGGGGCTTGGACCAGTCCGAGTTCGAGCTGGAAGACGCGGGCGTCTTCGCCGATGGGCGCTACTTCGACGCGACCGTGGAGTACGCCAAGGCCGCGCCGGACGACGTGCTTATCCGCCTGACGCTGGCCAACCGCGGACCCGAGGCCGCGCCGCTCTGGGTCTTGCCCACGCTGTGGTTCCGCAACACCTGGTCCTGGGGCGACATTGAGGACGAGGACATCCCGCAAAAACCGCGTATTTCCCTGGCCGCGGCGCCGTCCCTGCAGGCCCTGGCCGAGCACGAGACCTTGGGCCGCTGGCGGCTTTTTTTGAGCCATGACCCGGACGGACGCCTGCCCAAGGCGCTCTTCACCGAGAACGACACCAATTTCAAACGGCTCTTCGGGGCGCAAAACGGCTCGACGCGGGTCAAAGACGCCTTCCACGACGCGGTCATCGCGGGCGACAAGGACGCGGCCAGCCCGGAAGGGCCTGGCACCAAGTTCGCGGGCCTCTACCGCTTGAACTTGGCGCCCGGGCAGACCCAGGCGCTGCGCCTGCGCCTGTGCGCCGAGGGCTCGGCCCCGGCCGCGCCTTTCTCGGAGGAATTCGACAGGATTTTCGCCAAGCGCCACGCCGAAGCCGACGCCTTCTACGCCCGGCGCATTCCCAAAGAGCTTTCGGACGAGGAAAAAACCGTCTCACGCCGGGCCTACGCCGGCCTGTGCTGGTCCAAGCAGTTCTATTTTTACGCCGTCAAGAATTGGCTGGAAGGCGACCCGGCCCAGCCGGCGCCGCCGACAACGCGCTTGAAGGGCCGCAACGCGGACTGGACGCACGTCTTCGCGCGCGACGTCTTGTCCATGCCGGACAAGTGGGAATACCCATGGTTCGCCTCGTGGGACTTGGCCTTTCATTGCGTGGCCCTGGCCGAGGTGGACCCCGATTTGGCCAAAGGCCAGCTCATCCGGCTGCTGCGCGAGTGGTACATGCACCCCAACGGGCAGATGCCCGCCTACGAGTTCGCTTTCTCGGACGCCAACCCGCCGGTGCACGCCTGGGCCTGCTGGCGGGTCTACCGCGCCACGCTCCAAAACGGCCGCGGCGACCGGCTGTTCTTGTCCCGCGTCTTCCAGAAACTCCTGCTCAACTTCACCTGGTGGGTCAACCGCAAGGACGTGCGCGGCAGGAATATTTTCTCCGGGGGGTTTTTGGGCTTGGACAACATCAGCCCGTTCGACCGCTCGCAGCCCCTGCCCGGCGGCGGCTATCTCGAGGAGGCCGACGGCACGGCGTGGATGGCGTTTTACTGCGCGACCATGCTCACCATGGCTCTGGAGCTGGCCAAGGACAACCCCGCCTACGAGGACATGGCTTCCAAGTTCTTCGAGCACTTCATCGCGATCGCCGACGCCATGAACACGCTTTCCGGCCATGGGCTCTGGGACGAGACGGACGGCTTCTACTACAGCCACATCCACGCGCAGGGCCGGGAGATGCCGGTCAAGCTGCGCTCCATCGTGGGTTTGATTCCGCTTTTCGCCGCGCACGTGCTGGAGGCGGACGAAGTCTCGGCCCATCCGGGTTTCGCCAAGCGCCTGAACTGGTTCCTGGAGCATCGCCAGGACCTTTGCGGCCAGATTTCCTTCCTGCACGGCTGCGAGACGCCGCGGAACCTGCGCCTCCTGGCCGTGCCGTCCAAGGAGCGCTTGGCGCGCGTCTTGGCGCGCGTCTTCGACGAGCGGGAATTCCTGTCTCCCTACGGCGTGCGCTCGCTCTCTAAAATTTATCAGGACCAGCCCTTTTCCGGAGACTTCCTGGGCCAAAAGCGCGAAGTGCGCTACACGCCGGGGGAAAGCGACTCGCGGCTCTTCGGCGGCAACTCCAACTGGCGGGGCCCCGTGTGGTTTCCCTTGAACTACCTGCTGGTCATGTCCTTGAAGCGCTACCATTACTTCTACGGCGGCTCGTTCACCGTGGAGTTTCCGACGGGCTCGGGCCGCAAGGTCACCTTGGGCCGAGCGGCCGAGGACCTCTCAAAGCGGTTGACGCGGCTCTTCGTGCCCGATAAGACGGGCGCGAGGCCTTTCTACGGAAAGTCCTCGCCCTTGGCCGCGGACCCGGGCTGGAAGGACCACGTGCTCTTCCACGAGTATTTCCACGGAGACACCGGCAAAGGCCTGGGCGCGTCGCACCAGACCGGCTGGACCGCGCTGGCGGCGTCTCTTCTGGCGGACTTGGCCGCCGAGCGTCCGGCTTAGGCCGAGACCCTTCGGGCTCGGCACAGATGCGATTGAGGAAATTCCCGCAGCATCTAGTAGCGGTAGTTTTCCGGCTTGTAGGGCCCGTCCACGTTCAAGCCCAGGTAGTCGGCCTGGATATTGGTCAGCTTGGTGAGCTTGGCGCCGAGCTTGCTCAGATGCAGCCGCGCGACCTTTTCGTCCAAGGCCTTGGGCAGCGTGTAGACCTTGTTCTGGTATTTCTTGGACGCCCGCGCGCTCCAGAGCTCGATTTGCGCCATGACCTGATTGGTGAACGACGAGGACATGACGAAGGACGGGTGGCCCTCGCCGCAGCCGAGATTGACCAGGCGGCCTTCGGCTAAGACGGTCAAAACCTTGCCGTTGGGCCAAACCCACTGGTCCACCTGGGGCTTGACGTTGACCTTCTTCAACTTGCGATCACCGGTCAAGGACGCGATGTCGATTTCCAAGTCGAAGTGCCCGATGTTGCACACGATGGCCTGGGACTTCATGACGTCCATGTGCTTGCGGGTGATGATGTCGCGGCAGCCTGTCGCGGTGACGAAGAGGTCGCCCTGCGAGGCGGCCTCGTCCATGGTGACGACCTGGTAGCCCTCCATGCAGGCCTGCAAGGCGATGATGGGGTCGATTTCGGTCACGAGCACCCGCGCGCCCAGGCCGCGCATGGCCTGCGCGCAGCCCTTGCCCACGTCGCCGTAGCCGCAGACGACCGCGGTCTTGCCCGCGACCATCACGCCCGTGGCGCGCTTGATGCCGTCCATCAGGGACTCTCGGCAGCCGTAGAGGTTGTCGAATTTGGACTTGGTCACCGAGTCGTTCACATTGATGGCCGGGCACTTCAAGGTGCCCTTGGCCGCCCGCTCGTAGAGCCGGTGCACGCCGGTGGTGGTCTCCTCGGAAAGCCCCACGACGTCCTTTAAAAGCTCGGGGTACTTGTCGTGGACCATGTTGGTCAAATCGCCGCCGTCGTCCAATAGGATCGTGGGACCGCTGCCGTCTTGCCAGCGCAGGGTCTGCTCCACGCACCAGTCGTACTCCTCGTTGGTCTCGCCCTTCCAGGCGAACACGGGAACGCCGGCCTTGGCCACGGCCGCGGCCGCCTGGTCCTGGGTCGAGAAAATATTGCAGGAACTCCAGCGCACGTCGGCGCCGAGCTTGACCAAGGTTTCTATCAAGACCGCGGTCTCGATGGTCATGTGGAGACACCCCGCGATGCGCGCGCCCTTCAAGGGGTTCTTGCCCGCGTATTCCTCGCGCAAGGCCATCAGGCCCGGCATCTCGCTCTCGGCGATCTCGATTTCCTTGCGGCCCCAGTCGGCCAGCGAAATGTCCTTGACTTTATAATCCATGGTGGCGGTCGGCATTGTTCATGTCCCCTGTGGGAAAATTCGGCTTCTATCGCCGGAGATAAATTATAGCAAAGGCGGCGCGCCGCCCGAGGGGCCGGTTGGGGCGCTTTGGCGTAGGCCCAAAAGCGCGGCCCACCCGGGACCATGGGCCCCTGATTATTTTTCCGGAGCGGGTACAATGTTAGTGGTTCCATCATTTGGAGGAGGGATTGGAATGAACAAGTTTTGGACCCGCCTCGCGGCCGGAGCCCTGCTCAACGCCGCGGCGCGCGGGCAAACCTTAGCGCGGCGTCTCAAGCATTCATTTTTTCCCCTTTTAGCCGCCGCGCTCTTCGCGCAGGCGCTGTCATCCCGCCAGGCCCGGGCCGGCGCGGATGAGGCCGCAGCCAGCGGAGCTGACGCTCTTATCCTTCCCGTTGGCGCGGGCAACTCAACGCTGAGCGGGCCAATCGGACTCGTCCAGTCGGACGAGCTCGCCAACCTTTCCCAAAACCTGACGCCCCGACTGGACGCGCTGCCGCCCGCCGAAGCACGGACCCCGGAAGACGCGCCCAGCGAGTCGGCTCCGGCCGCCGCGAAAATTTCCGCGGCTCTCGAGCCTTCCGCAATCGTGGGAGCTCATGTTTTACCCACGCCCGCGCCGTCCAAAATTTTACCCCAGCCCGTCATCGGACCAGTTTCCGGCCCGGCGCCCGGAGCGTCCTTCGCGGCCCGGCGCCGCAAGAGGATCTCGGCCGTCTACCGCTTCCACCGCTCGGCCTTGAAAGCCTACCGCTGGTACAACATGATTCACACCCAAGGCCTCTGGACAGACTACCGCCAAAAAATAGCGGCTTTAACATCGGCGGGAAGCCCGCCATCGATCAAGCGCCCGCGCGCCTTTTTCACCGCCCTGCGCACTTTCGGTTCGACCGGCGAGCGCCCGGAAATGGGCTACACTTCCGCCTTGGCGGGAAAAGACCAAGTGATCGCCGAAGCCCTGGGCGTGGCCGCGCGTCATTTGCGCGGCGGCAAAACCTCCGAGGCTCAGGTCGCCCTGCGCGGCTTTTTGAACGCCGCCGCGGCTTCCGACGACCCGCGGCACAGCAACTCGCATTTTCGCAAGGTCGCGCGCAACGCGCTCTCCGAGGCGTCGTTCAAGCCCGCGGCGGAGCTGGTCCCCTATTTCCAAGGCCTCAGGCCGCGGCCCGCCAGCCAAGCCTTGCCCCAGGACGCCCAAGACGCGGTGCGCGCGAAGCTGCGCCAAACGGTGATGGAGACCTTGGCCGAGGAAAGCCCCCGGGCCAAGGACCGCATCGTGGCCGTGGTGCTCTTTGGCAGCTTCGCCAACGGCGCGGCCTCGGAAGAAAGCGATTTGGATTTGGCCGCGGTGAGCGCCGACGGCGGCAGCGGCGAGGTCAAGAATTTCGCCAAGCGGCTTGAGCAGCGCTGGGACGACGCGCGGCACCCCGTCGCCTTCAAGGACGACGCCCGCATCGCGGACGACCCCAGCGCGGCTTACCTCCGCCGCTACTACCGCATCGCCTACCGCGTCATCGCGCTCTCGGCCGAACTGGAGCGAGATCTTTCGCCGGCACCCGAAACCGAGGCGGCACCGGCGTCCGGAAAGCTTTCGCTGCAAGCCCGGGCCCAGCGCGTCGTGATGTACTCGGGCATCTACGGCGCGACGATCTACGCAGACCTCTCGCGCGCGGCGCGCTCTTTGGCCGCCCGGATGGGACTCGCATGGTGAGCCGGCGCCGCCAGGGAACCTGGATCGCGTTGCTGGCCGCGCTCATCGCCTGCGCGGGAACGGCCGCCCGCGCGGACCAAGCCACCGACAACCGCGCGGTCGCGGCGTTTCAAGCTCGGATTAATTCGCTTAAGCCCCCCGCCGCCGCGTGCGCGGTCAAGAACCCGACGCATCTTTGCTTTGGCGCGGACCTGCCCTTCCTTAATATCCACGCGCCGGGCCAAAAGGCGGCCCGCTCCATCCTGATGATCCACGGGCTGGGCGACTCTCCTTACTCCATGCAAGTGCTGGCCGACCTCTTCTACTCCTACGGCTACAACGTGGTGGGCGTCCTGTTGCCCGGCCATGGCCGCAAGTCCGAGGACCTGCTCCACGCCAAGCTCTCGCAGTGGCAGCGGGCCGCCGAAGAGGGCCTGCACGTCGCCGCGGCCATCGGGCAACGCGTGTCCATCGCGGGCTTTTCCACCGGCGGCGCCTTGACGCTCAATCTCGTGCGCCGAAACTACAAGAGCGCCCACCCCCTGGACCTCCAGGACCTCTTTCTATTCTCTCCGGCCATCCAGATTCATGACCGCAAGGCGCCGGTCATCTGCAGCCTCTCGCCGCTCGATTTGGCGGCCTTCGAGGCCGTCCACCCCTGGGCCTCGGTCGCGCCATGGGCCAAGGCCGCGGCCGCGGGCGGCGGCGGGCCCTACCAGGACTACTATGACGGACGCTACGCCAAGATGGCCCTAAACGGCGTCTGCCAACTCCAGGAGCAAATCGAGGAGAACTCGGCGACAGGACGGCTCCCGCGCCTGCCCCTCAGCATCACCCTGCCGGACCTCACGCCCGCGCTCATTGGCTCCCTGGTCCAATACAAATCCACGGTCCGCGTCTCGCCGGAAATCATCTCGGACATCAAAGGCCACGGCCTGGGCGTCTTTACGGTTGAGTCCGACTCGGACACGACCGTCAACCCGGACGCGGTCATCCAATTCATGCGGGATTTATCCGGAGCCCGCGCCCAGTTCATCCTCTACCCCAAGGCGGACGGCATCGCCCACGCCGACGTGACCCGGCCGGACTCCCCCACCAACGACGCCCAGCGCTTCGCCGAAATCGAAAACGGCATTCCCGCGTTCCTGCGCGCCGAAGCGGCGGCATCGCCCGTGGCCTCGGTGCCCGCGGCGGCGTGGCGTCCGGTCCGGCTCGACAAAAGCGCGAGCCTCCAATCCCTGGGCCTTACGCCTTTCGGCAGCCGGCCGTAGCCGCGGCCCTAGCGGCGCGCGGTGAATTTCAAGGGCGTGTAGAAAAACACGCCTTCCGGGTGGGACTTCAAGCGCCGGTGCTCGCGCCGCACCTCGCGGATGAGCTTTTGATCCACGCGGCCGGACGCGAGCAGTTGCGGCGCGACGCTCAAGAGCAGGCGCTCCCAGTAGTCAATCATGCGCTTGTAGGCCGCGCGGTCGCGCTGGTCGTAGTGCCTGGTCCAGGCGGCGACTTCCACGCGCTTAAAGCCCGCCTGGTGGAGCAAGTTGCCGGTGCGAGCGCCCACGCACGGGTCGCCGCCCACGGCGCGCTGCGCGGCGTTGTACTCCTTCCAGTACGCCGTGACCGCGGGGCACTCGGGGTAAAGGTAGAGGCTCTCGTTTTGCACCTCGATGCCATGCAGGACGGCGCCGGGCTTTAAGACCCGTCGCAGCTCCTTAAGCACCGCCTCGGGCTTGTGCAGGTGCTCCAAGACCCAGCAGAGAAAGGCCCCGTCGAAGGAGGCGTCGTCAAAGGGCAGGCGCTCGCCGTTCGCGACGCGGACCTGCGCGCGGCCTTGCGTGATGGGCCTAGCCAGGTTCTCGCGGGCGCGCGCGATTTGCGCGGGCGAGACGTCCACGCCCTGCACGAAAATCTTGGGGAAGCGGCGCAGCAGGATTTGCGTCTGCGCGCCCACGCCGCAGCCGATTTCGAGAACCAGCCTGGCACGCGAGAAGTCGACACCCGAGAACACCATGGGCTCCAAAAACTTGCTCTGCGCCGAGAGCCGCTCCTGCTCGGCTCTGGAGTAGCCGTGGATGTAGCCTTTTTTGCTCATGCAGCCCCCTTGCGCGCCTTCGGCTCAAGCCCGGGGATGCGGCGCAGGGGCTTCAGCGAAAACCAGATGAAGATCATGAGCTTCGGCCGCGGGCCGACGACCGGCGCGCCGCGATGGACCAAGGTGTGGCGGAAAAGTACCGCGTCGCCGGACTTCGTGTTGGCGATCCGCGCCGCCAGCCTCTTGCTACCCGGCGCGCGCATCTCAAGTTCGCCGCCTTGATACGGGCCGCCGAGGTTGACGGACAAGGTGCACTCAGCCCAGCGTCCCGGCAGGGTCGGCGGATCCGTGTGCCAGAGCACGCGGTGTTTTTTACCCGAAGTCTGGCGGTAGACTACGGCGTTTATGCTCAGAATCGGTCGCTGGTAGCCGGAAATTTTCCGCACGCACTCGCGCAGGGAAGGCTCGTCCAGGAGCAAAGTTAAGACGCGGCCCCAATGCCGGCAGATGCCGCGGTAACTCTTGGCGTAGCGGTCCACGCGAAAGACCGCCGTCTCGACGGCGGGCAGGATCTTCGCGACGAACCGGGCGTCCAAAAAACCTAGGATCCGGACGTAGTGGCGCCGCGCGAACTCGGCGCGCAGCCGCTCCATCTCCCCGGCGGGCGGCAGGCGCATGTTGGCCGCCCCGCCTGCGATTGAAAGTGTCGGCATTTTTCGATATGCTATCCGGCGTGGTGCGCGCGCCGGTGTATCTTTTTCACTGGACGACCAAAAACAAATTAAAACATTTCGCCCGGCACGCGCAAAATAGCGGCCAGCTCCTGCTTAAGCCCCTGCCGCGCGCGGCGGCGCTCTACCGCTTTCATCCCGAGCTGCGCCCCAAGCGCGCCCTTTTCGCGTGGTCCCACCCCGTCACCGGCATCGCCTCGGGGCCTCGGGTCGTCTACGCCGCCGAAAACGCCGCCGATTCCCGGCTCATCGCCCTGCGCATCAAAAACGATGCGCGCGTCTCCCGCGTGCAAGATCACGACGGGCGGCGCCGACGCGCGCCGACCGCGGTGCCGACGCGCGCTGGCGCCGACCTGATTTACCACGAAATCACCTACGACGGATCGCTCGTGCGCGAGTGGGTTATCCTCAACCCCGCCTGCGTGGCGTCCTTCACGGCCGACGCGGGCTTTCTGCGGCGGTTTCTTAAGCGGGAAATCCGCCTGCTTTCGGACGCCCGCTACGATTATTCTCCCGCCCAGGCCCACGCGCTCAAGAAGCTGCCCCGAATATCCCGCACGGCTTTCCTGAGCGTGACCTCGCCGGGCTTGCGCGACAAAATCGTCGTCCCCGCGCTCAAGGCGGTCGCCCGCATCCGCCCGTGGCGGATTCCGCCCGCCCTGCGCGCCCCGTTTCCCGCGTTCGGCCGCGGACGCGCGCACCAAGGAGCCGCGCGCGCATGAAAATAAAGGAAGAGGGCCGGGACATCTTCAGCTTCCAGCTCTTTTCCCCCGCCGAATGCGCGGACATACTGGCCAAGCTCGGCCGGACCCGGCGGCGCTGGCAGGACGCCGTCCTGGCCTGGCCCTACGCTTCCGTGCGCGCCGTCAACCACGACGACGCCTGGGTCTGGAAGCTGCCGCTGCGCTCCATGAGCGCGGCGCTTAAGCCCTACGTGTCCGCCGTGAAGGCCGCGGCCAAGCCAGCCGCGATGCTGGCCTGGGAGTACCGCATCTTTCGCTTCGCCACCAGGCAGGCGATGCTGCTGCGCTACGAGCACGGCGGGCACATCATGATGCACATCGACCGCGCGGGCCCCAAGGTCAGCGGCCGGATCATCAGCCTGATCTGCTATTTGAACGCGGACTACGAGGGCAGCAGGACCTATTTCCCCCGGCAGGGCGCGCGCATTTTGTCCGCGCCGGGCAAGGCCGTCATTTTTCCGTCCGGGCTCGCTCATCCCCACGCCGCGGAAAAAGTCGCCTCGGGGACGAAGTTCGTCATCGTGGACTGGCTATCCTAGCGCCCGAGATCCGCGCTCGGCGGTCCCTAGAGGGCGGAAGCGAGCGCCCAATGCCCGCCTGCGGACAGAAGGTTGCCGGCCATGACCAAAGCCGGAACCACGTATTTTTTCTTGCCGCCCCGATCTTTTCGCGGCTTGCCGCCGCTCTTTTTTTCCATTCAGAGTTCCTTGCTCAGCCGTAGGTATGCAGCTTTTTTTATTGTATACAATTCCGATGAATCCGGCGTCACTGTCATGAGCAAAATTCTCCTTCTCAGCGAATGCTCCTACCGCAACCCGACATTCCGCGTCGTTTTGGATAGCTTGGCCCGGGAGTACGCATGCCGCGGGCATTCCGTGAGAGTCGCCGCGCCCTTCTCGCCAAACGGCCTTTCAGCGCCCAAAGCCGGCGGCCGCCGCAGGGCCTCCTGGGGCGCCCTTGTCAGCTTAGGGAAAAGCCGGCGACCCAGCGAAGCCGTGGAAGCGATTTACGCCCAAACCCTGCCGCACGCCGATTGGGCCGAATGCGTCCACCTGCACTTGGTCGGCGACTACACCGAGCTCGTGCCGCGCCTCGACGCCCGCCTCCGCTTCGCGCGAACCCCGGTCCTTGCCACCTTCCACGACTATCTTAATCCCTCCATACGCCGGACGCCAGAATCCGTCGCGGGCTACGCCGCGCTCCTGCGCGGGCGCCGGGTCACCGCGCTTTCGCGCTACGGGCGCAACCTGCTGCTCGAGGACTTCCCCTTTCTAAAAGGCCGCATCGCCGTCGTGCCCGAGGGCGCGCGCCTGGAGACCCCGGCGCGCGGCGCCCTCCAGAAGCCCTTCGTCTTGTGCCCCGCCTGGCAGGCCTACTATAAGGCGCCCGACGTCCTCTTGATGGCCTGGGCCGGGTTGCAGTCGCCGCCGACGCTGGCCTTCGCCGGCCAAGAGCATGGAGGCCACGCCCGCGCCCTCGCTCGGCGCCTGGGCCTCATCCGCTCCGGCAAGGTCAAGTTCCTGGGCCAAATCAGCCACCGCCGTATGCTCGGCCTGATGGCGGAGAGCGAGTTCGTGGTCCTGCCCTCGCGGCACGAGTTCTTCGGCATGGCGGCCCTGGAGGCCATGGCCCTGGGCAAAGCCGTCGCGGCCTCCGCCACGGGGCCGGCCGATTTCATCAAGGACGGAGCCTCGGGGCTTCTGGTGCCGCCGGGACAAATCGCGCCGCTCTCAAGCGCCCTGCGGCGGCTTCTTGACGACGCGCCCCTGCGCCTGCGCCTGGGCCAAGCGGCCGAGCGCGCCGCCCAGCGCTACACCTGGGAGAGCGCCGCCGGCCTCTACTTGGACCTGATATAATGGGACGTGACCTACGCCGAGGCGGTCGATGCCTTCCAGGCGCGCATCGCGCGAAGCCCGGCCGCGAACCCGGACAATAAGCCCTTCTTGCTCCTCCACCCCGGCAAGACGCGGCGCTCCATCCTGCTGGTCCACGGCCTGACCGACTCGCCCTACTCGATGCGGGAACTCGCGAGATTCTTTCACGCCCGCGGCTATAACGCCGCCGCCGTCCTGCTGCCGGGACACGGCACGCGCCCGCAGGATTTGTTCCGCGTCACGCTCCAGGAATGGCGCGACGAGACGGACTTCGGACTCGCCGTGGCCGCAGCGCTGGGCCAAAGGGTCTCCTTGGCCGGATTTTCCACCGGCGGAGCGTTGGTCTTGGACGCCCTGCGCCGCAGCTGCGCGGGCCCTGCGCCCTGCGACTTCGAGAACGTGTTCTTGTTCACCCCGGCCTTGAGGCTCGTCTCCCGCCTCGTCCCCTGGGCCTGCCTGCCCGGCGTGGCGCCGCTCATTGAAGCCGTGCGTCCTTGGGCCCTGGACACCCGCGGCGACTCGCACCGCTACGCCAAGACGACCATGAACTCCGTCCGCCAGCTGCACCGGCTCATCCAGGACAACGACGCGGCCCGCCCCCGATTGCTCTCCGACATGGCCGCGCGCGGCGTGGGCGTCTTCGCGGTCGCCACGGCCGTGGATACGGCCGTCGACTCGCGCGCGGTCGCGGACTTCATGGCCGCGCTGCCGCCAAAGGCGCGCCGGGCCTTCATCCTCTACCCCAAAACGGACGGCATCCGGCACGAGGGCGTGACCCGGCCCGAGACCAACCCCCGCTACGCCGAGCTGGAAAAGGCGCTGCTGGCCTTCCTCGCCGCTCCGGGCCGGCCCGAATAGGGAATGATGTAGAATATCGCCCATGCGAAAAATCTTGGTTTTGGCCCCGGCCCTTTTGGCTGCGAGCGCGCTCTTGGCGCCCAAAGCGCGCGCGGCCGGCCCCGGCGATGCGATGCCCGCCTTCGTCGGCATTTCCCAGTGGTTCAACACGAAAAAGCCGCTCACGCCCGAAAGCTTGAAAGGGAAGGTCGTGCTGGTGGATTTCTGGACCTACTCCTGCGTCAACTGCCTGCGCACCCTGCCGCACTTGGAAGCGTGGCACAAGCGCTACGCGCCCTACGGCTTTGTCATCGTGGGAGTGCACAGCCCGGAGTTTTCTTTCGAGAAGCAGGCCGATAACGTGCGCATGGCCTTGAAAAAATACGGCATCACCTACCCGGTCGCGATGGACAACGATTTAAAGACCTGGGACGCCTACCAGAACCACTACTGGCCCGCGCATTATTTCATCGACCGCAAGGGCGTCATTCGCTACGTGCATTTCGGCGAGGGCGACTACGCGCAGTCCGAAGGGCACATCCGTGAGCTTTTGGAGGAAGGCGGCGCCAAAATCAGCGCGGTCAAGGCCGGGGGCCGAGCGTCCCGCCCGCCCTTGGAAGATGCGTCGGCGGGCGGCGGCGGGGCCAAGACCCAGCTGCCCGACGCGGTCGACTTCGCGCTCATCAACTCGCCGGAGATGTACCTGGGCTACTCGCGGCAGGAATACATGGGCAACTCGGAGATCATCTCGCCCGGCAAGAGCCAGGACTTCAAGGCGCCCGCGGCCAAGGACTACGCGCTCAACCACTTCTACTTGGACGGCCGCTGGATCGTGACCCGCGAGTTCGCCCGGGCCGAGGCGCCCGGCGCCGAAATCATTTTGGTCTTCGACGCCTCGCGCGCTAATTTGGTGCTGGGCGCCGCGACCCCGGTCGAAGCGGAGATTTTCTTGGACGGCAAGCCCGAGACCGCCGCGAACAAAGGCCGAGACGTGCGCCTCTCGCGCGGCCGCGCCACGTGCCTTATCTCGCGGCCCCGGCTCTACAATTTGTCCCACGCGCCGTACGGCCAGCATGTCATCGTCATTAAATTCCTATCGCCCGGCGCGCGCGCCTACGCGTTCACCTTTGGATGAGCGCATGAGCATCCCGGTCAACCCGCCGTCCGGCTTCCGCGATTATCCGCCCGAGGCCTGCGCCCGAAGAGAGTTCGCCATTCGCGCCATCTCGGAGGTCTACCGCTCGTTTGGATTTCAAGCCATCGCCACCTCGGCGGTGGAGGACTTGTCCGTGCTGACCGGCAAGGGCGGCGGCGAGAACGAGAAGCTCATCTTCAAGATTTTAAAGCGCGGCGAGAAGTTGGACGAGGCCAAGGCCGCGGGCGGCGAGTTGGCCGATCTGGGCCTGCGCTTTGATTTGACCCTGCCGCTCTCGCGCTTCTACGCCAAGCACCAGAGCCTGCTGCCGCACCCCTTTAAGGCGTTTCACATCGGCCCGGTCTGGCGGGCGGAGCGCGCGCAAAAGGGCCGCTACCGGGAGTTCTACCAGTGCGACGCGGACATCATCGGCTCGGAGAGCCCGCTGTGCGAAGTGGAAGTCATCTCCGCAATTTTGACGGCCTTCAAGCGCCTGGGCTTTGAGGACGTAGACGTGCACTTAAACGACCGGGGCTTGGTCTACGCCGCCTTGGAGCAGGCCGGCGTGCCTGAAAACAAACGCGGGCCCGCCTGCGTGGCCTTGGACAAGCTCGACAAAGTTCCGCGCGAGACAGTGCTGGCTGAGCTCACCGAGCTTGTGGCAAAAACCGCGGTCGACGTCCTGCAAAAAACTCTTATGAGCGGCGCGGCCGACCATGCCGGCTACGAAAAGGCCGACGCGGCGCGCTACGCCCAACTGCGCTGGATTTCGCAAACCCTGTCCGCGGCGGGCTGGGGCCGCGTGCGCGTCAACCCGTCCTTAATGAGGGGCTTGGATTACTACACCGGGCCCGTGTTCGAGTTCCGCCACGCCAAACTCTCGGGCTCCCTGGGCGGCGGCGGGCGCTACGACAAGCTCTCGGAAAAATTCGGCGGGCCCGCGGTCCCGGCCTGCGGCGGCTCGATTGGCTTCGAGCGGCTCTTGCTGCTCCTGGAGGAATCGGGCGCCGCGGCCAAGAGCCCTGGCCCGGAGTTCTGCGTCTTGGTCTTCGACGAATCCCTGCGCGAAAAATCCCTGGAGTTGGCCGCGCGCCTGCGCCAAGCCGGCCGCGGCGTGGACCTCTACCCCGGCACGGGCAAGCTAAAGGCCCAGTTCAAGTACGCCGACGCCAAGCGCGCGGCCTACGCGCTCGTCATCGGCCCCGACGAGGCCGCGGCCGGCGTGGTCAAGGCCAAGAACCTCAAGACCGGCGATGAGCGGATGATGAAAATAGCAGAACTGCCAACCTTCGAAACCACGAACGCATAAACGGCTCGCCAATTCTTTTCAGTTTCCGCGCAACCTGTCATCTCCACAAAAACATTAACCGCCCAGGTTACGAATTGGCCCAAGTTCTGTTTCACTTATTTCTATTATTGCCCGGTTGCCAATCGGGGGATCCGTTTCGAAGGAAGTCAACCACACTTTGCAGAGCATGCGAAAGTCCTAGGCTAAAGATGAGGGGACTGAAAAGGCGTTTCCCGACGATGCCTCTCAGGTGAGGGCGGCTAGGACGCTGGAGGCGAGGTCTTTTATCGACAACTGAAAAGGCGTCCACATATCGCCTTTTGCGTTGAAACAGCTATCGAAGACATAGACCGGGCGTGTTGCACGCTGCTTGCCGAGAAGTTCTCAAAAATCTGAGGCGGATACCAGCCAGCACCGTTCCCCGAAGGCGGCTGTGCTTCTGTCGTAATAGATTTTCGGTTCCAAGCTTGCCGGTATCGTTCGTAGACAGTTTTCATATATTCCCAATTTGGCCGATGGGCTCATTTAAAAGACCTCCCAACAACGCTTTACACCGCATTGTTCGGTAACATTTTAAGTGATTCAAAACGCCACTTGAAAATCGGCGCCGGAGGCGTTACACTCTCTATCGTCATGAAGGCCTTGAGCGACGCGGAACTGCGCAGCCTGGCCTCCCTCTTGGACGACAGCGACCCCGGCAACCTGGACTTGATTTCCCGGCAAATTCTCTCCGTGGGAGAGCCCATTTTGCCCTACTTGGAGGAGCTGCGCGCGCAAAAGGCCTCCGAGGTGGTCGCGCGCGCGGAAAAACTCGCGCGCCACGTGCGCTTCGGCGGCCTCAAGAAGGATTTCACGCGCTTGGCCGCGTCGCCCAATCCCGATTTGGAGGAAGGCGCGTGGCTGGTGTGCCGCTTCGGCTATTCGACTTTTTCGCCCGACCCCTACACGCAATGGCTTGACCGCGTGGCCGGGAAAATCCGCGAGGACTCGCCCCCCACGCCGGACGCGCTGTTCCAGAAAATCAACTGGCTTTTGTTCCACCACATGGGCTTCGCGGGTAACCGCGAGGACTACTACAACCCGGACAACAGCTACCTGCACCGCGTCATCGAGACCCGGCGCGGCATCCCCTTAAGCCTCTCCGTGCTTTATCTCCTCGTCGCCAAGCGCGTGGGCCTGCCGGTCTTCGGCGCGGGCCTGCCCGGGCACTTCATGCTGGGCCTGCGCGGCGCCTTCGGCCTGCGGCTCCTGGACGTCTTCGGCGGCGGCCGACTCCTGGACGTGGGCGAGGCCCAGCGGCTGTTGCTGAGAAACGGCTACGAGCTCAAGCCCCAGCACCTGGAGCCCGCCACCGCGCGCGACATGCTCCTGCGCATGCTGCGCAACCTCATCTCCATCCACCAGAAAGCCGGGGACGAGGACACCGCGGACATGCTCTCGGGCCTGGCCGAGATTTTCCTGACCTCCGGTCCCCCCTTGCTGGAAAATCTCCGGTGAAGCCGGCCGTCCTCGCCCAGCTTCGGGTTGAGCCCTTCGACATCCCCTTAAACGAGCCCTTCGCCATCGCGGGCGGGGCCAAGACCGAGGCCAAGAACCTCCTGGTGCGCGCCACTCTCTCCGACGGCGCCGCGGGCTGGGGCGAAGGCGCGCCCTCCATCAACGACGGCTCGCGGGAGAAACTTGTTCCCGCGGCGAAAAAAGTTTTTCCGAAGCTCGAAGGCCGGCCCATCTTGTCCTGGCGGGCGCTGCTTGAGACGCTCGACGAGTCCCTGGGCCCCGGCACGGGCCCGGCCAAGGCGGCCGTGGGCATGGCGATCTTGGACGCTTGGGCCAGGCGGCTCAAAATTCCCTTGCGCGCCGTCTTCGGCGGCGCCCAAGACCGGGTCTGCACGGACGTGACCGTGACCATGGCCCCGCCGGAGGCGTCTTCGCGCGCGGCCAAGCGCATCGTGGCCCTGGGCGTCAAGGTCATCAAGATCAAAATCGGCGGCGACATGGACCAAGACGAAGCCCGCGTGCGCGCGGTCAACGCCGCGGGCCGGGGCTTGAAATTGATGCTCGACGCCAACTGCGGCTACTCCGCGCGGCAGTCGCTGCGATTCTTGGCGCGCCTTAGAAAATCCGGCATCAGGCCGATCTTGTTCGAGCAGCCCGCGCCCAAGGCCGACTGGCAGGGCTTGAAGGACGTGCTGACGCGCGGCGGCGGCGTGCCCGTGGCCGCGGACGAGTCGGTGCAAAACCCCCAAGACATGATCAAGGCCGCGGGCTTAAAGGCCATCAACGTGGTCAACATCAAGCTCATGAAAAGCGGCTTTATCGAGGGCTGGGACATCGCGCGCATCGCCAAGGCCGCGGGCATCGGGCTCATGATCGGCGGGATGGTGGAGTCGCCGCTGGCCATGGGCGCGGGCGCGCATTTCGCCGCGGGCTTGGGCGGCTTTGCCTTCGTGGACTTGGACACCCCGCTGTGGTTTTCGCGCAACCCCATGCGCGGACTGCTCCTGGGCCGCGGCGGGCTCTACGACTTGGCGCCGGTCAAAGCCGGCATCGGCGTCTTGCCCAAGCCCGAGCTTTTGTCCCTTTTCTCCCGCCGGGCTTAAAGGCCCAGCCGGGCCTAGGCCCAAAACGACGTTTTTAGGACCCCGAAGCCTCAGGCGCCCCGCCGTCCCTTCCTTTATAATAATCTCAAGACCGGATTTTTCGGAGGAATTAATGAAAATTCTCGCCAAGACCGCCGCGACCGCCTGCGCCGCCCTGATTTTGCTTTCTCCCGGAACCGGCTGCTGGACGGCTCTGGCTGGGGACTTCGCCGCGCCCGACGAAGCCATGCCCGCGGGCGGCGTCACGGCCGTCCCCGGAATGAACCTGGGCCAGATGCCCACCGGCGCGGCCCTCCCTTTTGAGGCCTTGGGCGCGGACGCGCAGATTCCCAATCTGGGCGCGCTTTCTCCCGCGCAAATCATGAAACTTAAAACGGCCCCGGCCGCTCTGCCCCAAGCCGGAGCGACGAGTGCCGCTCGCGCCGCCATGAGCGCCGCAAGCGCCTCCGCGAAGAAGACGCCGCAGACGTTGTGGAATTATCTTCCCGCCAATGAGAAGCTCCAGCTCCGCGATCGCGCCGCGGCACTGGCGGAATCCGAAATCCAAGCCAAGTCCCAGGCTCCGAAACGCCGAACCATCCTGGGTCGCCTTCTCGGGGCGGCCAAGGCCGTTTTATCCGGAAAAAACCGCGCCCAAAGCGCCGCCGCCGCGAAGCTCGCGGGCGAACGCACCTTCGATGGCCTGGGCCAAGCCTCGGCCGGGACAATTTCCGCAAACGCGCCGGCGGTCTCCGCGGCGAACGCTTCGGCGGGCTTAAGCACCTCGGGACTTTCTCCCGCCGGGCAAAGCCAAGCCGCCGCCTACCCGCCCTACCGGCCGGATATGGTCAAGATCACCTTCCGCGGCGGAACGGACCAGATGGTCTACGCTTGGGACCTCTTCAATAGCGCCAAGACCCCGGGCCGCTACCGCGGCATGCAGTATTTCAATTTCGACGCGCGCACCCAAACCGCGTTGGCCCTGCTGCCGCCGTCCCTCTACTACCGCTTCGACGAGGCCAGGAAGGACATTCTCTCGCGCGACTCCAAGGCCGGCGACGGCGTGCTCGCGACCGGCATCGTGACCGGCGTCGAGCCCGTGCCGGTGGCCAAGCCCCTGCCGGGCGAGCTCCGGATGTACCTGGAGAGCGTCTTCGGCAAGGCGCGCATTCTCTCCGTGCTCGGCGTGCAAAACGCGGAGCTTAAGTCCGGGCGCTCGGGCAATTACGTCGCCATCAGCTTGACCGGCCAAGTCCCCGAGACCCAGGTCAAGCGCGAGATGCTCTACGCCGCGCCGTGGCTCTTCCGCTACCCGGCGGGATACGTCCGCTATGAAGCCGCCGGCGCGCCGGCCGCGGCGAGCGTCCCTTCGGCCGGCGACGGCGGCAGAAATGGAGCGATGGCCTCGTTCGCCGCGATTTCCCTCGGCGTGGGATTCCTGCACGTGGGCGTCATCGCCGGCATGATCGTCGGGGGCGCGCTTTTGGGCGGCTACATCGGCCGGCGCAAAGGCCTCGCCAGCCGCGCTGGAGGCGGCGGCGGATACTGGGATTTCGGCACTCCGCTCTACTCCTTCGTCGGAGGCATGATCGGCGCTCTCAAGGCCAAGGCCGACCATGCCGACAGCGGCGACTATAATTTCGGCGACGCCATCTACGGGCTCATCGGCGCGCTCATCGGCGCCGCCGTGCTTGGCACCGCGGCCGCGGCCTTGGGCGCGCATTTCCTGGCCGCGCACGCCGTAGCGGCTCCCGCGGCCTCCGCGGCGCCGCGGGCTCTCGGGGCGTCCGCATCGAGCTTCCCGGGCTTCCCGCCGTCGTGGACGACCCCGCCGGCGCAAGCCTACGCCCCCAATCAAGGATTGGCCTTGCTGCAGGCGCTCAAGGCGATGCTGCCCGCCTTGAAGGTCTACGCGATTGGCGCGGCGGCCGTCATGGGCGCGGCGCTGAGCTTCTACGGCGCCCTGCTCCTCACCGAACTGCGCGCGCTCAAGAGCGGGAAAAACCGAAAAAGGGACGGCTCCTCCGGGACGCCGAAGGCTTAAGCCAAGTCGATCCAGCCCCAGCGGCGCTGATAAAGCTCGATCAACCGTTCGCGCAGGGCCTTGTTCTCCGGGGCCAGAAGCCGCGGGTCCGCCGACAGCAGGGACTCCGCGTCCGCGCGCGCGCGGGAAAGAACTTCCTTGTCCTTGACCAAGTCCGCGACCTTCAACGCCACGTCGCCGTGCTGGGTCGTGCCCAAAAGCTCGCCCGGGCCGCGCAGGCGCAAATCCTCCTCGCTCAAGCGAAAGCCGTCCGAGGTCGAAGCCGCCATGCCTAGGCGCGCGCGGGCTTCCTCGGTCTGCGGCGCGGCGACCAGAAAGCAGCAGGATGCCGCCGCGCCCCGGCCGATGCGTCCGCGCAGTTGGTGAAGGCTCGCCATGCCGAAGCGCTCGGCGTTTTGGATGATCATCACGGTCGCGTTGGGCACGTCGATGCCGACCTCGATGACCGGCGTGGCGACCAGCACTTGGTGCTTTCCGGCCGAGAACTCCTCCATGATTTTGGCTTTCCTGGCGGCCGGCATGGCGCCATGGATGAGGGCCACGCTCAAATCAGGAAACACCTCTCTCTTCAGGCGCTCGAACTGGGCCTTGGCCGAGCGCAGATCGAGGCGGCTTGACTCCTCGATGATGGGATAAACCACGTAGCCCTGGCGGCCCTTTTGGACCTCCTCGCGCAGAAACGCGAAGGCCTCGGGCTCATCCGCGATGCGGGTCTGGGCCGCGGCCTTGCCCGGCGGCATCTCATCGATGGCCGAAACCTCCAGGTCCCCGTAGAGCGCCAAGGCCAGCGTGCGCGGGATGGGCGTCGCGGTCATCACGAGAAGATCCAAGAAAGAGTTTTTTTGGCGCAGGGTCGCGCGTTGGCGCACGCCGAAGCGGTGCTGCTCATCGATGACGGCCACGGACAAGTTCTTGAAGCGCACGTCTTCTTCCAGGAGCGCGTGCGTGCCGACCAGGATGTCCAAGCCGCCCGCGGCCGCGGCGGCCAGGATTTTCGCCCGCTCCTTGACCGTGGTCCGCGAGGTCAGAATGCCGGTTTTGACCGGCAAGCCGACCAAAAACTTATCCAACGTGGCCTTGTGTTGCTCGGCTAAAATCGCCGAGGGGGCCATGAAGGCGCCCTGCCGGCCGTTTTCAGCCGCGAGCAGCAGGGCGGATAAGGCCACCACGGTCTTGCCCGAGCCCACGTCCCCCTGCAGGAGCCGGGTCATGGGACTTGGCGCCCGCATATCGTTGAAAATCTCGTTGATGACCCGCTTTTGCGCCGCGGTCAAATCAAAGCCCAGGCGCTGCCGGAAGGGCGTCAGGAGGCTTCTTTTGACCTCGTAGCCAAAGCCCTTGGCCAGGCTCTTGGTCTGGCGGCGCTTCAAGGCCCAGGCCAGCTCCAAAAGAAGCAGTTCCTCGTAGGCGAAGCGCTCGCGCGCGGCCGCGAGCTCGGCGCGCGAGCCCGGGAAGTGCACGCCGCGCAAGGCCTGGGGCGCGCGCAAAAGCCCCCGCCTCGCGATCAGGGCCTCCGGCAGGATGTCCGGAGCGTGCGGCGCCGCGCGTTCCAAGGCCTCGGCCGCCAGGCTCCGCAGCCATTTTTGCGTCACGCCATCGGTCAGCGCGTAGACCGGCGCGATGCGCTCGACGTTTAAAACCCGCTGCGGATCGTCCGCGGCGTAGTGCTCCTCGGCCTGGATATCGCTCACGCCGACCAGGCTCGCCTCCGCCCGGCCCACCACGTAAACCTCCGCGCCGTGGACGACGTCTTTCTTGAGCGGCGCGAACACATCGTAGCGGCGGCTTAAGTGCTTGAACCACACCGCCTCAACCTGGACGTCCCCCGGCACGGTCAAGGTGGCCTTGAAGAGCGCCATGCGCGGGCCGGCCCGGAATTCTCCGGCGCGCGCCACGATGCCGCGCGCCACCACCAGGCCGCCGGGAAAGGCCTTGGAGAAGTCCGCGAGCGCAAAGCGGTCCTGCCAGTCGCGCGGAAAATAGTAGAGCACGTCGCCGACCGTCTCGATGCCCAGGCGCCCCAAAGCCTCGGCCCGCCGGGGGCCGACGCCCTTCAAGAGGCGCGCGGGAGAAAGCATCTCCTCGGAGCGCGGGCTTGCGCCGGGCGGAGCCATTTGCTACTCTCTATGCCTAACGGAGATCATGTATGGCTTTTCGATGCCTCATTTGTTCCAAGGGACCGGTGGCGGGATTTAGCTACAGCCATTCGCACAGAGCGTCCAAGCGCGTCTTCCGTCCCAACCTGCAACGGCTCAAGGTGGTCCTTTCCGGGCGCACGCTCACGGGCTACGTCTGCACCGACTGCATCAAGTCCGGCCGGGCCAAGCGCCCGGCGCGTTAGCGCCCTAGCCGCGCTTCTTCATCCACTCGCGAATTAATTCCGCGGCGGCGTCTTTTCCCCCCAGCCCGAAGGCCAAACCCGCGGCCAAACCGGCCGAGGCCAGCAAAATCTCCAGCGCCGCGGAAATAAGCTCCAAGCGGATGCCCAACTGGTCCAGAGCCGTCATCCCCGCGAAAACCACGACCGTGACGTAGCAGGCCTTGGCCAGGCCCTGGCCGCCCGGCACGTTGTTGGCCGAGGCCGCGCGCGAGACGACCTCGGACAAGAATCCCGCAAACAAAAGCCCGCCGAAGACGATGAGCACCGCCGCCACCATGGCCGGCAGGAACAGGGCGAAGCGCCCCAAGAGGCCCGAGATGACGGTTATGTCCACCGCGTTGGCCGCCGAGACGATGAAGATGAAGAGCGCTAGCCAGTAGGTCACGAAGCCCAGCACGTAGGTCGGCGACTTGCCAAAGCCCATCCGGGCCAAAATCTCGTTGACGCCCACGCGGCTGGTGTAGCCGTCGAAGCGCACGCGGTTCAAGAGCCCCTCGACCGCCATGCGCAACGCCCGGGCGGCGAACAATCCTATGAGGAGAAGAAGAAACGCCGCCGCGATCTCCGGAACCTTCGCCGCCAAGCGGCTTTCCACGCCGAAAAACGGCCCCTGCATCGCTTCGATGATGTTCGCGCTCATGGACCTCATCGTATCAAAACGATCCTTGCGGCGCAACGCGCATTGGACTAAGATCAAGAGGCATGAACGACGAGCCGCCCGCCTCCCGCGCCGCTTTTTGGCTTTGCGCGCTGGCCCTGTGCCTGCCTCCGGCCTTCATCCCCAACTACAACCACGATCTGTTCTGGCACATCCTGGACGCGCGCTGGCTCTGGGCCCACCGCGGCCTGCCGCTGGCCGACTCCTTCTCCTGGACCAAGGCCGGGACGCCCTGGGTCGACTTCGAGTGGCTCTGGGAACTGGGCGCGGGTGCTTTTTGGCGCGCCGGAGGCATGCCGGGCCTGATGGCCCTGAAATTCCTCTTTGTCGCCGCGAATCTCTGGGCCTTCGCGCGCCTGCTGGCCTGCCGGGGCCTAAAAGCCCCCTGGCTGGCGGCGGGGCTGGTCCTTTGGTCGGCGCAGATGCTGCCGCGCTGCGGCCTGTCGCCGGACTTACTCTCGCTGCTGTTCTTCACCATGGCGCTGCTTTTGCTGGAAAACCGTCTGGAGAAATGGCGCCCCTGGCCCTTATTCTTGACGCTCCTTCTTTTCGCCATCTGGTCGCAGGCCCACGCGGCCTTCATCATGGGCCTGGCGCTTTTTCCCTGCTATATCGCGGCGGATATTCTGGCGCGAAACCCCGGCGCGGCCAAGGCCAAGACGGCCGCCCTGGGCGCGGCGGCCATGGGCAGCCTGTGCAATCCCTACGGCTTCGGGCCTTACTTGGTCTTGTTCCGCCACCTGCGCCGCGCCGCGGCCATGACGCGCTTTATCCGGGAATGGAGCCCCCTGCCGATCAACGACCCGCTGTACTGGCCGTTCTGGGCCGTGCTGGCGATTGGCCTTGTCCTGGCGGCCTTGGCCGTGAAACGCGAAACGCCGCTTAAAAAAATCTCGTGGAGCCTGGTTTTCGCGGCAGTGCCCCTGGCCGTCTTGTCCACCCGGCACGCGCGGTTTTCCGCCTATTTCAGCGCTCCAGCCTGCCTCCTGCTAGCCGTCCTGGCGCAGGATATCTTCTCCGAGCCCCGCGCCTCCCGGCGGGCGGCGGGGCTTTTCCTCGCGGCCTGCGCCGCCTTTTTGCTCGCCATCCTGCCGCGGCTCAAGTGGGACACCTCTTTCCACGGCCCCGACCTGCCCCGCGCGGCCGCGCGCTTCATGGCCGCGGAGCGGCCCGAGGTGGAGTCTCTAAGGCTTTACCACCCCTGGGAATGGGGCGGCTACCTCGCCTGGCGGCTGCGTCCGTGGTTTAGGGTCTTCGGCGACGGGCGCTACCTCTTCCACGAGCAGCACGCCGATGCCGAGGACGCTTTCGCCTCCGCGCGTAAATGGCAGGACTACTTGAAGCACGGAGGCGCCGATGCCGCGCTTTTGCCCAACGTGGACATTCTTCTCGACAGCGTGCGCCGCTACCCCAATGGAAAAACCAAGGATTTTCGCCGGCCGTGGTTCGTCTTCTACATGCCGCGCCGCCACTGGGCGCTGGTCTACTGGGACTCCAAGGATCTTTTCTTCGTCGCGCGCGGCGCCGCGCCCAAGGGCTGGATCGCGACCCACGAGTACCGCTACCTCCACCCGCGCGACCAAGCCGCCTTTGAGGACGCCCTGCGCCGCGGCGAAATCAACTTGGCCGAGCTGCGCCGGGAAGAACTTCGCCACGCCGTCGATCTGCGCGCCTACGGCGGCTCCTAGGCGACGATGCCCTTTTCGCGCAGGAAGTGGCGGATTTTGGAGCGGGCGCGGGCTGTCCGCACCATGTTGAGCCAGTCTTTCTTGGGCTCGGAACCCTTCTTGGTGAGAATCTTGCAGATGTCGCCGGACTTGAGCTTGTAGTCGAGCTTGACCATCTTGTTGTTGACCTGCGCGCCCACGCAGGCCTGGCCGATTTCGGTGTGCACCGCGAAGGCGAAATCCAAGGGCGTGGCGCCTCCGGGCAGGACCTTGACCTCGCCCGCCGGGGTGAAGATGAAGATTTGGTTCAACTCCAAATCAGTCTTCAGGCTGTCCAAGAACTCCCGCGGACTCTTCAAGTCCTGCAGCCACTCAATCCACTGCCTGAGCCAGTTGAGCTTCTCCTCCAAATGCAGATCGCGCGACTCCTCGCCGGTCTTGTAGCGCCAATGCGCCGCGATGCCGTACTCCGAGGTGCGGTGCATCTCCTCGGTGCGGATCTGGATTTCGACCAATTCCCCTTCCGGACCCATGACCGTGGTGTGCAGGCTCTGGTAGAGGTTCATCTTGGGAAGCGAAATATAGTCCGTGAAAGTGCCGGCCACGGGCTTGAACTGCGTGTGCACCACGCCCAAGAGCGCGTAGCAGTCGGCCACGCTGTCGGTGATGATGCGCACGCCCAGGGCGTCCTGGATTTCCTCGAAGGGCTTATTCTGGCGCAGCATCTTCTGGTAAATCGAGTAGAGGCTCTTGGAGCGCGCCAGGATGCGGTGCGGGATGCCGGTCTTCTCCACGGCTTTCTCCACCGCCTCCTTGAACTTGACCAAGGTCGCCTCGCCGACCTTGACCCGAGCGTCGACCTTGGCGCTCAATTCGTCGAACTCCTCGGGATAGAGATACTGGAAGCCCAGATCCTCGAGCTCGCTCTTCAATTGGAACATGCCCAGGCGGTGGGCCAGGGGCGCGTAAAGAGACGAGGTCTCGCGGGCGATGCGCTTCTGGCGCTCGCGGGAGAGAAAGTTGAGCGTCCGCATGTTGTGCAGGCGGTCGGCGAGCTTGATGACGATGACGCGGATGTCCTGCGCCGTGGCCAAAAGCATCTTGCGCCAGTTCTCGGCCTGCGCGGCGCTGGTCGAGGAGAACTGCAGGCGGTCGAGCTTGGTGACGCCGACCACCAGCTTGGTCACCTCGTCGCCGAACTCCCGGCGCATCTCCTCGGCGGTGACCGGGGTGTCCTCCAGCACGTCGTGCAGGAGCCCGGCGCAGACCGTGGGCAAATCCATCTTCCAGTCGATGAGGGAGGCCGCCACCGCCTCGCAGTGCACGAAGTAGTGCTCGCCCGAGGCCCGGGCTTGGTCCGCGTGGGCCTTGACGGAATAGTCGTAGGCCTTGGCCAGCATGGCGCTGTCCACGTGCGGGGAGTAAGCGAGGAAGCGGTCCAAGATTTCCTGGCGTTCCATGGCCTAGCCTCTCGGCTCCGCGGCGCGCGCCAAAGATGAGCCGTCAATCCGGCCCAACGAACGCAAATCCTCGGCGATGGCGCGCGCCGCGCGCCGCGCGCCGCCGGGCTCTCCCAAGACCCCGCGCAAGGCCACAAGCGCCGCGCGCAGTTCCCGGTATTGGACGGGGCTCTCCAGGATTTCCTTGGCCGCCAGCGCGATGTCGTTCTTGTTGGCGCGGCCCTGGATGAGTTCCGGGACCAAAAGCCTGCCCGCCAGCAAATTCGCCATGGCGATGTAAGGAACTCGGATAAGGACCCGCGCAATCCAATACGTGGGCCAGGACAGGCGGTAAATCACCACCATGGGCAAGCCCAGCAAAGCGTTTTCCAGGGTCGCCGTGCCCGAGGAGCAAAAAGCGACGTCCATCTGGGCGCGGACTTTGTAATCTGATTCGCGGATAATCTTGGCGCCGCGCGTCTGGGCCGCGGCATAGGCCTCATCGCGAAGGGAGGCCGCCGCAAACACATAAGCCTCGACCGCGGGGAAATGGCGCCGCAACTCATCGAAGGCATCAAGGAATACCGGCAGGTGGCGGCGCACCTCCATGGCCCGGCTGCCGGGCAAGAGCGCGACCTGCAGCGGGTTGCCGATGTCCTTTTTCTCCGCCGCCGGCGGCACGGCGTCTAGGAGGGGATGGCCGATGAAGGTGCACGCCGCGCCCGCGCGGCTGTAGACCTCCTCCTCGAACGGAAAAATGGCGAAAACGCGGCGGACTAGGCGCGCAATGACCGCGGCGCGGCCGGGCCGGCTGGCCCAGACCTGCGGGCTCACGTAATAATAGGCCGGCACGCCGGCAGCCTTGGCCAGCGGCAGGACTCGGCGGTTGAAGCCGTAGTAGTCCACCACGATAAGAGCTGCGGGCTTTTTTTCCAGAAGATAAGCCTTCAAGCGCCTCAGCAACGCGCGTAGAAATCCCAGGGAAAAAAGCGGCTCCAAGAATCCGGAGATGCCGCGGGAGGCCAAATCCTCGAGGAAGACGTCGGCGGCGCGCTTCATGAGCGGTCCTCCCACGGCCGCCGCGCGCAAGCCGGGGATTTCCGCCTTCAAGGCCTCGACGAGCCTGGCCCCATGGACGTCGCCGGAGGGATCTCCGGCGACGACGAGTATCTCGCTCAGGAAGCGCCTCCCATGATGTCCTTGCCCACGCTCTTGGCGATAGTGCGCAAGTCCTGGACCCACGGCGGGATGAGCGAGCGCACGCCCGACTCCGGCGAGACGACGTAGCGCTCGAGTTCGTCTGAGACCTGCAGGGCCAGCTTCAAGGCCTCCATGCCGCGCTCGGCGCTCGGCCAGGGCTTGCGGTTGTTCCGGATGCAGTCGAGCCAGTGCAGGTGCTCGTTCTTCAAGGGCTCGACAGTGGAGAGCTTGGGGCGCAGAATTTCGACATCCTTCAAGGTCTTGATGACCGGGGTCTTGCGCTTGTAAATCTTCAGGTCACTCGACGCGTAGTCGAGCGAGATGTAGCTGTCCTCCTGGAAGAGCCGCAGCTTGCGGCACTTGGTGAGCGAGATGCGGCTGGCGGTTAAATTCGCGATGCAGCCGGTCTTGAAGCGCACCCGCACATTGGCGATGTCCTCGTGCTGGGAAATCAAGTGCGCGCCCACGGCCTCCAAGGATTCGATTTCCGCGCCGACCAAGGTCAGCAGGATGTCCAAGTCGTGGATCATCAGATCCATCACCACGCCGATATGCTGGGTGCGCGGGTCGTAGGGGCCCAGGCGCTCGACCGTGATGAAGCGCGGGTTGCGCACGTGCTTGACGGCCTCCAGGACCGCGGGGTTGAAGCGCTCGACGTGCCCGACTTGGAGCACGAGCCCTTTTTGCTGAGAGAGTTCGAGAAGCTTCTTCGCGGATTCAATGGACTCGGCCAGGGGCTTTTCAATGAGGCAGTGCACGCCCCGCTCCAGGGCCGCCTTGCCCGCCTCGAAGTGCTGCGGCGTAGGCACCGCGATGACCACGGCTTCGGCGCGAGAAAGCAGGTCCTCATAATTGCGCACCGCGATGGTGTTGCATTGCCAGGCCAAGAACTGCGCCCGCCACAAGTTCACGTCGCACACGCCGACAAGCTCGAAATGCTCCTGATTGCGGTTGAAGACCTTGGCGTGGTTGGCGCCCATGCGCCCGGCGCCGATGACGCCGACCTTGAGCCGCAGGGACTTGGCCTCGGCGCTCATGACGCGGGCCCCTCGGGGGCGAACCCCATCACGCAAATTTTCGCGGCGTCGGCTTCCTGCATGAATTTCTCCTTGTCGAAAAGCAGAGTCGTCCCGGCCTCGAGCGCCACGGCCGAAACGCGGGCTTTGGCGAAGACAGAAAGCGAATCAAGCCCCATGACGGGAATATCGAAGCGCAAATCCTGCCCCGGTTTGGCGACCTTGACCACGGTCAAGCGCGGCTTCCCGCCGTGCGACGCGGCGATGTCCGCCGCGCGCAGGATGCAGGCGTCGGTCCCCTCCATCGCCTCCACGGCCACGACCGCGTTCTCGGAGACCACGACCGTCTGGCCGATATCCTGGCCTGCCACGGCCTTGGCCGCGCGCCAACCCAGACGCATATTGGCTTTCTCCTCGGCGTCGGAGCCGCGGCGAGAGAGCCGGCCCTCGCCGGCCAGGAGGTGGGAAAGATAGGCCGCCGAGGAGATGAGCTCGATGCCTTCGAGCGAAAATTCGTCGGCCACGGCCTTCAAGATGGTGTCGGTGCGCTTGTCCTTCAGGCGCGCGAAGACCTTGATGGCCCTGAAATCCGGCAGGACCCCGCCGAATAGAGACGCGTGCTGGACCTTGCCGGCCATTACGGCCCGGGTCACGCCCGCGGACTTGAGCGCCTTGATGGGGGCGTCCAGCTGTCCCAACTTGAAGTAGTCCAGGCGCGAGACCAGCGGCTCCAGGGAAGCGTCGGTCACGCCGCGGATGCCCAGCGCCACGATATCGACATTCATGCGCCGGGCCTCCTGCGCGACCAGGATGGGAAAGCGTCCGGAGCCGGCGATAAGCCCGACCGTGGCCACCGGCTAGAGGACCGCCTCTTCCTTGGCCCCGACTCCCGAGGCTGGCCGCATCACGCCCTTCTTGGACGCCGCGATGAAGTCGAGCATCCCCAGGACCCGCGGGTCCTGGGACTCGCCGCGCACGCGGGTCATGGCCTCCTCGAGCCGTAAACCGGACAAGAAAAGCGTCTTGTAGGCCCGCTTGATGGCCGCGACCGTCTCGTGCCCAAACCCGCCGCGGCGCAGGCCGATGCTGTTCAAACCCCTTAACGTAGCGGGGTAGCCCTGGCAAGTGCAGAAGTGCGGCACGTCCTTGTTGAGCATGGCGCCTCCGCCCAGCATGCAGTACTTGCCGATGCGCAGGTACTGGTGGATGGCGGCCAAGCCCCCGACAACGGTGAAGTCGCCTATTTCCACGTGGCCCGCCACGGCCACCGAGTTGACCAGGATGACGCCGTCGCCGAGCGTACAGTCGTGGGCCACGTGCGAGTAGGCCATGAACAGGCAGTCGTTGCCGATGCGCGTCTCGCCGTGGGCGGCCGTGCCCCGGTTCAAGGTCACGCACTCCCGCACGGTGTTGCGATCCCCCATGACCAGACGCGTGCGCTCATTGCCGTACTTCAAATCCTGCGGCGCGGTGCCGACGTAGCAGCCGGGGTGCAGGCGGTTGTCCTTGCCCAGGGTCGAAAACTCCACGACCGCGTGCGCGCCTACGTTGGTGCCCGCGCCGATAACGGAGCTCTCGCCGATAATCGCGTAAGGGCCGATGGCGGCGGAGGGATCAACTTTGGCGGAAGGATGGACGACGGCGGTAGGATGGATATTGCTCATCATGACCCCCTATTTGTCCACGACGGCGAAGGTCATCTCGGCCTCGGCCGCGACCTTGCCGTCCAAGTGCGCCTCGCCGCGGAACTTGCCGGCGCGGCCCAGGCGCAGAATTTCCACGTTGAGCTTCAAGACGCCCGGCGGAAACACGGGGTTCCTGAACTTGGCGCCGTCGATGCCCATGAAGTAGGCGATTTTGCCCTCGTAGGCGCCCTTGGAGAGCAGCATGGCGCAGGCGGTCTGGGCCAGGGCCTCCAAAATAAGCACGCCCGGCATGACCGGGTGCTCCGGGAAATGGCCCTGAAAAAACGGCTCGTTGATAGTCACGCACTTGGTGCCTACCGCTTTCTTGTCCTCCTCCAAAATCTCCACCTTGTCGATGAGGAGAAACGGATAGCGGTGCGGGATGGCCTTGCGAATTTCGGCGATTCCCAGCGTGCGCACGGGAACTCCCGCCGCCGTCTGCGATGATTCTGTCGTCATTTACGCCTCCACGGTTCTTGCGGTCCTGCGCATCCCGGTCGCCGCCGCGTCGAGCCGCTTGGCGAACTCGACGTTATGGGCGTGCCCGAGGCATTCCGCCTCGATGCGCATCTTGAAGAGGGGACGGCCCATCAAGGACAGGTCCCCAATCAAATCCAAAATCTTGTGGCGCACCAGCTCGTCCGCGTAGCGCAGTCCCCCGGAATTGGTGTGGTAGCGGTCCTTGCCGATGACAATCGCGTTGTCCAAGGAGCCGCCCTGCGCCAAGCCCTGAGACTTCAGGAACTCGACCTCGTGCTCGAAGCAAAACGTCCGGGCCGGGGCGATTTCCGAAAGGTAACCCGTCTCCTCGCAGCGGATTTCCAGGCCCATCCTGGGGATGAGCGGATGATCGTGCAGAAGCGTCGCCTTGATCTCGAAATGCTCCGAGGGCACGGCCCGGTACTTGGCCTTGCCGTCCTGGTAGGCGATTTCCCCGGGCAGGTGCAGCCAGCGCTTGGGCACGTCCGGGTAGCGGCGCAAGCCGGCCTTCAAAAGCGCCTGGGCGAAGGGCAGCGCGGAGCCGTCCATAATGGGCGGCTCGTTGGCCGAGACCAGGATGTCCGCGTTGTCCACGCCCACGCCGGTCAGGGCCGAGAGCACGTGCTCGACCGTGTGCACCTTGGCATCGCCCAGGCCTAGGTTGGTTCCGCGCACAGTGGTCACCACGAAATGAAGCCGCGCCGGAATCATGGGAATTCCGGGCAGGTCGGCGCGGAAAAAGCGGATGCCCGCGTTGGCCGGGGCGGGCCGGAAGGTCAGCTTGGAGCGGTTGCCGGTGTGCAGGCCGATGCCTTCCAGGCTGATTTCGCGTTCAATCGTCGTCTGGCTTAAATCCATCATCACTCCTCCGGCTTGGTCGGCAAGCCGCCGCCCAAGCCCATCTTTTCCTTAATCTGCTTCACGGCCTCGAAAAGCTCGGGCAGCCGCCCATAGAGCGCCTGCAGGCGGAAGGCCTCGCGACGCGGACGAGCGGGATATCCAAAAACAATCGCGCCCTTCTCCAAATCCGACATGATGCCGGCCTGCGCCATCACGATGGCGCGGTCGCCGACTTTAAGGTGGCCCGCGACGCCCACTTGGCCGGCCAGGATGACGCCGTCGCCCAGAGAGCTGGAGCCGGCCACGCCGACTTGGGAAACCAGCAGGCAGCCGCGCCCCACCTGCACGTTGTGCGCGATTTGCACCAAGTTATCGATTTTAGTCCCGGCCCCGATAGTCGTGGAGCCGATAGTCGCGCGGTCGATGGCCGCGTTGGCGCCGATTTCCACGTCCTCGCCGATGACCACGTTGCCGATTTGCGGGATCTTGCGGTGGCGGCCCGTCTTTGTGTCCGTCGAAAATCCGAAGCCGTCCGCTCCGATGACGGTTCCCGAGTGGATGACGGCGCGGTCGCCCACGACGCAATCCTCGCGGATGACGACCTGGGGATAAATCCGGCAGCCGCGCCCGATGCGGACATTCTCTCCGATGTAGCACTGCGCGCCGATAAGGGTGTCCTGGCCCACTGCGGCGCCGCGCTCGATGACGGAAAACGGCCCCACGCCCACGCCGGGGCTCAGTTTCGCCGCGTGATCCACGACGGCGCGCGGGTCCACGACCGCGGGTTTTCTCGCTCTTTTATCGGCGATGAGCCCCAGCACCAGGGAGAAGGCGTACTGCGGATCCTCCACGTAAATCTTGGCGGGCGCCTTGGCGGGCATATCCTTGGCTGAAGCGGGCAAAAAGAGGCACCCCGCGGCCGAGGACGCCGCGGCCTCGGTGTATTTCGGGTTGCCCAGGAAGGAGACGTCTCTGGGCCCGGCCTCGGCCAGCCCTTGGGCGCCTTCCAAAACGTAGGACTCCTCGCCGATTAAGCGGCCCTCGGACAAGCGGGCCAGCTCTCCGGCCGTGACGCTGATTTTCTCGCGCGCGATCATCTCATCTCCTGGAGCTGCTTCAAGACCTTGTCGGTCAAATCCACCGCGTCGTGGCCGTAGAGAATATTTCCCTTGTCCACCACCACGCTGATGCCTTCCCGGTCCGCGACGATTTGAATCGCCTTGTTGATCTCGCCAAGCAGAATATCGGTCTTATTTCCCTCTAAATCCACCAGGTTTCTTTCCGCGGCGGCCTCGCGGCTGCTGTAGTCGGCCTGCTCGCGCTTGATTTCCTGGTCCGTCACGGCGATTTGGGAATCGAGCGAGGCCAGCTTTTGGCGCACGTCCGCGGAGAGCTGCGCCACCGGCAGGGGACGCGGCGCCGCGGGCTCGGCGGAGACGGCGGCGCTGGAAACCTCGGGCGGCGCGGACGCGGCGGGGCTGCTCACGGCCACCGCCGGAGGAGAAGGCGGAGGTGCCGCCGGCGGCGCGGCGGGCGCCGGCGTTATTTCCGCGCTGGGAACTCCCGGCAGAGCCGGAAAAACACTGGGCGTGGACGGCTTGACCGCGTAGCCGCTGGGCTCCGGCGAAGACGCGGCGACGGCCGGCGCGGCGGCCGAGGCATTGGCCGTCTCTGAAGAAGCCGAAACGGCAAGCGGCGCCGCCGGCGCCTGGGTAGAGGCCTCCACCGCAGGCGCCGCCGCCGGAGGCTCGGGCGGCGCCTGCTGACCCTGCATGAGCGCTTGGCGCTGAGTCTGGAGATCTGCGATCGTATTTTGCAGGCGCAGAATTTGGGCTTTTTGCTGGTTTAACTGCTCTTGGGTCTTCTCCACCACTTCCTGGAAGCTTTCCCTCGCCCGCTGGGTTTCCGGAAAGGCCTGGAAGAGCCGCTGCATGTCCACGAAGCCGATGCTGGAGCGCTCGGTGCGGTTTTGCTCCAGGGAAATTTCTATGGCGTTGGCGCAAGGAAGGCGAAGAAGGAAAGAAAAAGAAAGAACGGAAAGAATAGAAAAAACCGGCAGCCGGCGGAAACGATGGCCGTCCATTTCCCGCTTCTCTTTTCCCTCTGTTTCTTTCCGTTTCATTCCTTTCCTTCCATTTCCTTAATTTAGAACAGGTTCGCCATCCCGAAGCTAATTTGATAGAGCTTCTCACCGGGGGCGTGGTTGAAGCCGTAGCCCCACTCGAGCCGGATAGGAAACGCCGGCGTCGTGAGCCTGATGCCGATGCCCGCGTCGGTCTTTAAGTCGTTCTGCTGCGAGCCGACCTTCACGCTGACTTGGTCGAAATTAGGCCATGTGGACCCGATGTCGACGAACGAGACGATCTTGGCGATGGTCCGCTCTCCCTCTCGAGCCACGGGAAAGCCGAACTCGGCCGTGGCCGCATCGTAGATGTAGCCGCCGTTGGGATCTCCCACCTGGCCCGTCGGCTCGTAGCCGCGCATGGTGTCGGGAGAACCCAGAAAGTACAAGTCGTAGACCGGAACCCGCGCGGTGGGCCCGTACTGGCCGATGTAGCCTCCCCGATTGCCCAACGTCAGCACAAATGGGTAGTCGTCGATGGAGAAAAGCTTGTAGTTGACGGAATCAGTCAGGCCCGGCTCCCAGAAATTGATGTCGCCGCCCAAGGGCCCCCCCGCCAACTCCAGGCTTATCGCGTTGCGGCTGCCGCTGGTCGGGTCGTAGATGTTGTCCCGGCTGTCGCGGGCGAATTCGACGCTTACGGCCGAGAAATTGCTCGTACCGGGCGTCAAAACCGAATTCGCCGGCAGCGCCGGGTCGATGCCGCTGATGCTGGTGCGGGAAAAGGTGTAGGTGAACTTGAGCTGGTAGAGGTTGTCCGCGAAGCGCGGCGCCAGGAAGATGGAGCCGCCCTTGCTTTCCTGGGTATAAGCGGCCAAATCGCTGCCGAAGGGGCTCAACTGCATCGTGTCGAAGACGGTCGCGCCCAGAGTCCACGGGTGATTCCCGACCCAGGGCTCGCTCCAACTAAGCGAGTAATTGCGCACGCGCGAGCCGAAGGACCACTGCACGCCCACGTGCTGGGCCCGGCCGAAGAGGTTCAAGTTCTGCAGGGACAAGGTGCCGAAGAGCCCGTCGATGGTGGAGTAGGCCGCGCCCGCGGTGAGCATGCCGGGCTTGCCCTCCTTGACGTCGAAGTCCAGGTCGACCAAGTCCGGGTTGCCCGGACTGTCCAAGTTGACGTCCACGTCGTCCAGGAAGCCCAGGTTCATCAGGGCCTCGCGGCTCTTGCGCACCTTCTTGGCGTTGAAGGGTTCGCCGGGCTTGACCAGGATTTCGCGCTTCAAGACGTAGGTCTTGGTCTCGACGTTCCCGGACACGTCCACGTTGTCCACGTAGACCACGTCGCCCTCGGTCAGGTTGAATTGGACGTTCAAGTAGCCGGTTTTAGGATCGAGCGTCCGCACGGGATTGACCTGCAGGTGCAGATAGCCCTTGTCGGCGTAGCGTTCCTGGATGTTGCGGGTGGTCTCCTGGTATTTGTCGTCGTCAAAAGTCTTGCCGACTTGGTAGGTCACCGTCTTGGCGAGCTGCGTGTTGGTGTAGACCAAGTTCCCGGCGAAGGACGTCTTGCCGAAGCGGTAGGATCGCCCCTCCTGCACCGACAGGCTGATGTAGAGCCTGGTCTTGTCCCAGCTCACCATGACGGTGGGCGAGCTGACCACCACGTCCAAATACCCGCGATGCCGGTAGTACGACTGGATGGCATGGATATCCTCGGGAAGATTTTTCTCCGCGTAGACCTTGCCGCGGCGGTTCTTCATGAGACCGAGAATTTTCTTGGGCTTAAAGGCGTGCACTCCGCTGATGGAAACCCAGAAAATCTGGGACTTGGCTCCTTCGTTCACCTTGAAGGTCAGCACCGATTTCATGGTGCCCGTGTCCGTCGCGATCTGGGACTCGACCGTGGCGTCCAGGAAGCCCTTCTTATTGTATTTTTCTAGAATCTTCTCCTTGTCGTCCTCCAGCTTGACCAAATCAAGCGGGTCGCCCTTCTTCAAGGAGATGGCATCGGCCAAAGAGCCGCGCGAGAGCTTGAAATTGCCTTTGAAGTCGACGCGCTCGATGACCGGCTTCTCCGTCACGATGAACGTCAGCTTGACCGTCGTAGTCGAGCCCGCCACCCGGCGCAGGTAATCGGGGACGGGGGCGCCCAAAGACGTGACATCGGCCTGGACGCCGTTGAAGTTTCCCAAACCCAGGAGATTTTGGATATCCTGGTCCAAGTCGGCCCGGTCGTAGAGGTCTCCCTTGCGCGCCTTGACCTGGGCAAGAACGACGCTCGGTTTGACGTTCTTAGTGCCGGAAACCGCCACCTGGCCGATGACCCATGGCGGCGGCAGCGAGCCCGCGTCCTGGGCCGTGGCCGGGGACGCGCCCGCGACCGCGAGAAGGGCGCTCATGAGGGCCAAAATCACCCCTTGGCCCCTTGGCGGACGGGCGCAGGAAATATTGAAATCGATGACGGAACCACGACGACAAAGTATACAAAAAACGCGGGCGAAGCGCGGGCGGAGTGAGACGGGAAACCGTTTTAAAGCGGTTTTGGGCCGGCAACGGCGGCTTTTTTCCGGTTTTTTCCCGATTTTCCGGGTCCCAGGAACTTGGCCGGAGCGGCAATTGCAGCCCGCGGGGAGGATTGAACTCCCGACCTACCGCTTACAAGGCGGTTGCTCTACCGCTGAGCTACGCGGGCGCCACGGCGATTTTACAATATCGGGACGGAGCTTCACCGGCTGTGGAAAGTTGATATAATTTCGCGCGAACCATGGTGCGAGAGAGCCCCGCCGTCAAAAAAGTTTCGGCCCGGAGCATTCCGGTCGTCAATCCGGCCACGGAGGAGGCCGTGGGTGAAATTCCGGACCAGGGTACGGCCGACATCGCGCGGGCTGTCGCGCGCGCTAAAAAAGCCTGGGAGCCGTGGCGCAAAACTCCGGCCCACGAGCGCGCCCAGATGCTTGAGGAGGTCGCCCGGCGTATAGAGGATCGCGCCCAAAATCTGGCGCGGATATCAACTCTTGAGGGCGGCAAACCGCTGCGCGAGAACGTGGACGAAATGGGCTGGTCCGCGTCGTGCTTCGACTACTACGCTGGCATGATTCGCGGCGAACGCGGACGCGTCATCCCGTCCATCGAGCCAAGCCAGCTAAATTTCGTGGTGCATGAACCCTACGGCATCATCGCCGCTATCGTGCCCTGGAACTATCCCATCCTGCTCATGGCCTGGAAGCTCGCGCCCGCCTTGGCCGCCGGGAATACGGTGGTCTTAAAGCCCGCCGAGCAGACGCCGCTCTCAACTCTCGAGTTCCGCGCCATTTTCGACTGCCTGCCCAAAGGTGTTGTGGAAATCGTGACCGGACGGGGAGAAACCGCGGGCGAAGCCTTGGTGCGCCACCCGGATATTTCCTTAATCGCTTTTACCGGCTCGCTTGAGACCGGCAGGCGCATCGCCCGGCTTTGCTCCGATTCGGTCAAAAAAACCCACTTAGAACTGGGCGGCAAGGACGCCTTCGTGGTGTGCGAGGACTCGGACTTGGAGGTCGCGGCCAAGGCCGTCGCCTGGGCGGCGTTTTTGAACGCTGGGCAGGTCTGCACCTCGACCGAACGCGTTTACGTCCACTGCGGCGTGCACGAAAAATTCCTGGAGCGCCTGTCCGGGTTTTGCCGAACGCTCGTGGTCGGCGACGGCTTCGACCCTAAAACGGACGTGGGCCCCATGATGGGAGATTCCTACCGCCGCAAAGCGGAAAATCACGTGGCGGAAGCCATCAAGCGCGGCGCCCAGGTTTTATGCGGTGGCCAACGTCCCGCGGCGCCTCGGCGCGGGTATTTCTACGAACCGACCGTGCTTTCTGGCGTGGACCACTCCATGGCAGTCATGCGCGAGGAAACCTTCGGGCCGGTCTGTCCGGTCATGGCCTACAAGACCTTCGATGAGGCGTTGGCGCTAGTCAACGATTCCCCGTATGGCCTGGGCGCCAACCTCTATACGCACGACGCCCGCAAGGTCAAGCGCTTTTTCGAGGAGATCCAGGCCGGCACCATCTGGATCAACGACCCCCTGACCGATAACGACGCGGGGCCTTTCGGAGGCTTTAAGGCCACGGGCGGCGGGCGGGAACTGGGCGAGGAGGGACTGCGCGAGTTTCAGCAAGCCAAGCACGTGCATTGGGACTTCGAGCAGCAGGCCAAGCCGTGGTGGTATCCCTACGCGCCCACGGCGAAAAACTACGACTATGGCGGACCAACCAAGGTCCGGACGAAGAAATGAGCTTCTGGCTGATGAAGTCCGAGGCCTTGGTTTATTCCATCACCGATTTAGCGCGGGACAAGAAGACCGTCTGGAACGGAGTGCGCAATTACGAGGCCCGCAACTTCCTGCGCGCCATGCGCCCAGGAGATTTGGCGTTTTTCTACCACTCCAACGCCGAACCCTCCGGCGTTACGGGGGTCATGGCCGTTTCGCGGGCGGCGTTTGCCGATCCCTCTCAATTCAAGCGTGGAGATGTCCACTTCGAGCCCAAAGCCAAGCCGGAAGCACCCGTTTGGTCCGCGGTGGAAGTGACCTTCGTGGAAATATTCCGGAATGCCGTTGCGCTGGAAGAACTGCGCCGGAAGGCGGCGCTCAAGAATATGGCTTTGTTCCGTCGCAGTCGGCTCTCGGTCCAACCTGTCGCCGTCGCGGAGTGGCGGACGATTCTGCATCTGGCTAAAAGCGCCGCCTAAAGCGGCGAGACACGGCGCTCTTAATTCGCGTAAACGCGGGCCACGGCCACGCTGCCGGCCTGAAGCTGGACATAGCTCGCGTTGCCCGTGTTAATCTCGTATTCGCTGCTTCCCTTTATGTCCAGTTCGGCGTTAGGGCTGGTCCCAATACCAATTCCAGTGGAATTCCAAATTCCGGAATTGGGGAAGTTGGCTCCACTGCTAAAGGTCTGCGCCCCGCTCCACGTCACCGCCGCGCTCTGCGAAGCCGCCAAGCCGGGGTTCGGGTAGCTCCCGCTCAGCGCTCCGCCCGCCGTTCCTCCGGGCGCCACCCCGCTGATGGTCGCGCTCGACACGCTCGTGATCCGCCCCTTCGCGTCCACTTGAATCTGCGGAACTATCGTCCCGCTCCCATAGCCTCCCGCCGTCACGCCGCTCGCCGCCAGCGTCGGGTTCGGGTAGTTCCCCGTCAAATCTCCCCCCGCGGAACCCGTCGGCGTTGTATTAACCCCCGTCAACCCCGACCCGTTGCCCACGAAGAACGACGCATAGACGCCCGAGGACACCTCGATGCCCGACGACGCCGTCAAGCTGAATCCCGAGGTATTGCTAAAGGTCTGCGCCCCGCTCCACGTCACCGCCGCGCTCTGCGAAGCCGCCAAGCCGGGGTTCGGGTAGCTCCCGCTCAGCGCTCCGCCCGCCGTTCCTCCGGGCGCCACCCCGCTGATGGTCGCGCTCGACACG
>Ga0307372_10000592_pt1 | contig 64450 bp, 58 predicted proteins | sample OX1MG_FD_202533 | JGI IMG/M metagenome (GOLD analysis project Ga0307372, IMG submission 202533) | Soil microbial communities from Risofladan, Vaasa, Finland - OX-1 | ecosystem: Environmental > Terrestrial > Soil > Coastal area > Acid sulfate soil | place: Finland: Risofladan, Vaasa | collected... | reverse complement strand
CCTATCGCGCGAAGGTGCCGGTGATTTGCGTCGGCAACTTGGTGGCCGGCGGCGCCGGCAAGACACCGATCGTCGCCGATCTGGCGCAGCGCCTAACCACGCGCGGCGTCGCGGTCCACGTCCTGAGCCGCGGCTACGGCGGCACCATCGCCGGTCCGGTGCGGGTCGATCCCGACCGTCATGACGCAAGCGCCGTCGGCGATGAGCCCTTGATGCTGGCGCGGCGAACGACAGTTTGGGTGGCGCGTGACCGCGCCGCCGGCGCCCAAGCGGCAGTCGCGGGCGGCGCGCAGGCGATCCTGATGGACGACGGACTACAGAACCCGACGCTGACCAAGGACTTGGCGCTGGTCGCGCTCGACGGCGGCTATGGCTTCGGCAACGGACGCGTGATGCCGGCCGGCCCGTTGCGCGAGAGCATCGCCCGCGGGCTGGCACGCGCCGACGCCGTGGTGATGCTGGGCGCCGACCAAACCGGCGCGGCGGCACGACTCGGTGCCATCCCGGTGCTGCAGGCCGAGCCGCGGCCGTCGACGGCCGATCTCGCCGGCCGCGCGCTCGTAGCCTTTGCCGGCATCGGCCGGCCGCAAAAGTTCTTCGATCATTTTTCCGTGGCAGGAGCGCGGCTGGTTGCGGCGCATGGCTTTTCCGACCATCACCCCTATAGCGACCATGAGCTCGACATGCTCGCCGCCACCGCGAAACGAGCCGGTGCCGAACTCATCACCACCGAAAAGGACTGGGTACGCCTCGCGCCGGCGTGGCGGGCGCGCATCGAATACCTGCCGCTGACGATCGAATGGCGCAACGAGCGCGCGCTTGAGACGCTGCTCGATCGCACACTCAGGCCGACATCAAGCAGCTGATGACGGCGGTCAATGCGGCGGTGGAAGGATGGGTACGTCGGCGGCCGGAACAGTGGTTCTGGCTGCACCGACGGTGGCTGGATTAGCGGCGTTCGGCTGCGGCATCGGCCCGACCGCGAGGGCCGGATCAAGACGCACGCCTTGCCAGACCAGCCCCCAATGCAGGTTCGGGCCCGTGGCGCGGCCGGTCTCGCCGAGCTCGCCGATGATCTGGCCACGCGTCACGCGGTCGCCGATGCGCACGGCGACGTTCTGCAGGTGCACGTAGAGGGTCGACAGGCCGTAGCCGTGATCGATGATGACGGTGCCGCCAGTGAAGAACATGCCGGGTTCGGCGAGACTGACGACGCCGGCGTCGGCCGCCTTGATCGGCGTCCCAGCCGGCGCTGTGATGTCGACGCCCAGATGCGGCTGGCGCGGCTGGCGGTTGAGGATCGTCTGACTGCCAAAGACACCGGTGATGGTTCCGGTTACCGGCCATTCAAGCGGCGTCTCGAAGGCGACGCTGTCGCTCTGCTGCGCGAAGGCGTGATCGATCTCCGTGGTTTCGCGCTTGATGCGCGCCAGTGTTTCGGGCGGCGGCGTCACCTCGGCGGGCGGCAAGTTCTCGATCCGGCGCACGCCGTAATGCCGTTGGACGACGTCGAGCACGCGATGGAGACGCGAACCGTCGCGGAACACGACGTCAAGACTGGCACGGGACGGCGCATCGCGGCCGAAGCCGACGATGAAGTGGCCATCGGGCGCGACGCGCACCGGCTTGCCGTCGAGCGCGACCCGCCCGCCTGGGCCAGCAAAGCCGCGAATCAGTGCGCCCTGCGTGAGCGCGCCGTCGAGGGTCAGATTTCCGGCAAATGCCGCCGTCGCGATCACGCAGAGTGCCGCGGCGACGGCGAGGCGCGTCACAGCAGCTTGCCCTGCTCGCGCTTGGGCGGCGGCGTCTTCGCGGTTTTCTCGACATCCCGGCCGATGGCACGCGCGGCGACCTTGCCGTCATGGAACTCGAGCGCCAGGTCGGCACCCGGCGCGACCGTCTGTGCCGAGGTCACGACGGCGCCCCTGGCGTCGCGCACCAAGACATAGCCCCGCTCCAGCACCTTGTCCTGGGCCTGGCGCCAGCTGGCGAGACGGCCAGCGCAGCCGGCGAGCGCGATCTCGCGCTGCTGCACGAGGCGGGCAATCGCGGGGGCCAGCCGCTCGCCGATATCGGCCACCGTGTCACGCAGGCGACCGACTTCGCGCTCGAGCACGTCGCGCCGCAGCATGCGGCCGAGTGCCTGCAAGCCCTGCTTGCGCAGACGAAAGAGCGCGGCAATACCGAGGCGCAGCCGCTCGGTGCGGTCGTCGAGCCGCTGCAGCGCGTTCTCGATCAGGCTGCGCGGATCGGGCAGACCGCGCGCCAAACCCTCGACGCGCAGGAACTTGTCGTCCATGAAGCGTGCCAATGCCTGTGCCAGGCGATGCGCGTAGGCAGCGACGTCGGCGGCGAGGTCGAGCCGCACCGGAACCGCCATCTCGGCGGCCGCCGTCGGCGTCGGCGCGCGGCGATCGGCGGCGAAGTCGATCAGCGTGGTGTCGGTCTCGTGCCCCACCGCCGAGATCAGCGGAATGGTGCAGGCGGCGACAGCGCGCACGACGATCTCCTCGTTGAACGCCATCAGGTCCTCGAGGCTGCCGCCGCCGCGCGCGACGATCAGCAGGTCGGGCCGCGGCACCGCGCCAACGCCGTCGAGCGCGTCGAAGCCGGCGATCGCCGCGGCAATCGCTTCGGCCGCGCCCTCGCCCTGCACCGGCACCGGCCAGACGAGGACGCGGCGCGGAAAGCGGTCGGCGAGACGATGCAGGATGTCGCGGATCACCGCGCCAGTTGGCGAGGTCACCACGCCGATGACCTCGGGCAGGAACGGCAGCGGTCGCTTGCGCGAATCGTCGAACAGCCCTTCCGCCAGGAGCTTCCGCTTGCGCTCTTCGAGCAGCTTCAGCAGCGCGCCGACGCCGGCGAGCTCGATCGATTCGATGATCAGCTGGTATTTCGACCGGCCGGCATAGGTGGTCATGCGCCCGGTGCAGATCACGTCCATGCCGTCCTCGGGCTTCAGCGCGAGCCGGCCGAACGCCGTCCGCCAGATGACGCCGTCAAGGCACGACTCGGCGTCTTTCAGCGTCAGATAACAGTGACCGGAGCCGACCCGCTTGCAGCCCGATATCTCGCCGCGCACCCGGACATGCCCGAAATCGGTTTCAAGCGCCCGCTTAACTGCTTGAGATAGCTCGGAAACCGTGTATTCGGGCAGGTTGGGACGCAGCCCGCCGGGGCCGATAGGCATGGTCGGCGCGTGGCTTTCCGTCATCGCGCGCTATGATACAAGAGCGCCCCCACTGGGGAAACGGGCCGGAATAGGCCTTTCGTGAGGAGAGCCGCTTGCGGGTGCTGGTGATCGGATCGGGCGGACGCGAGCACGCCTTGTGCTGGGCGATCTCGTCGTCGCCGCTGTGCGACGCGCTGTTCTGCGCGCCGGGCAATCCGGGCATCGCCGACGAAGCCGCCTGCGTCGCGGTGGCGCCGACCGACATCGACGGTATCGTCAAGCTGTGCAAGCAGGAGAAGATCGACTTCGTGGTGATCGGCCCCGAAGGACCGCTGGTCGCCGGTCTGGTCGATACGCTCGAGGCGAACGGCATCGCCGCCTTCGGTCCGACCGCCGCGGCCGCCGCGCTCGAAGGCTCCAAGGCGTTCGCGAAGGATCTCTGCGCCAAGTACAACATTCCGACGGCGGCGTACCGGCGCTTCACCGATCCGGCAGCGGCCAAGGAATACATCAAGAAGCACAAGGCGCCGATCGTGGTGAAAGCCGACGGGCTGGCCGCCGGCAAGGGCGTCACGGTGGCGACGACCACGCGCCAGGCGCTGGCCGCCGTCGATGCCGCGATGGTGGCGAAGAAATTCGGCGCCGCCGGCGCCGAGATCGTCGTCGAGGATTTCCTCGAGGGCGAGGAGGTCAGCTACTTCGCGCTGGTCGACGGCAAGCGCGCGCTCGGCCTCGCCTCGGCGCAGGACCACAAGCGCGTCGGCGACGGCGATACCGGACCCAACACCGGCGGCATGGGCGCTTATTCGCCGGCGCCGGCGCTGACGGCCGAGATCGAAGTGCAGGTGATGGAGAAGATCGTCCTGCCGACGGTCCACGCCATGCGCGACGAAGGCCGGCCGTACAAGGGCGTGCTTTACGCCGGGCTGATCCTGACCAAGACCGGGCCGCAGGTCATCGAATACAATTGCCGCTTCGGCGATCCCGAATGCCAGGTGCTGCTGCCGCGGCTGAAGAGCGATTTGCTGCCGGCGCTGATCGCGGCGCACGACGGCGAGCTCGAGGACTTCGACCTGCGCTGGCGCGACGAGGCGGCGCTGTGCGTCGTCCTCGCGGCCAAGGGCTATCCCGGCACGCCGGTCAAGGGCAGCGAGATCCGCGGCATCGACGGCGCCGGCGGCGCCGACACGTCGGTCAGGATCTTCCACGCCGGCACCAAGCGCGTCGGCGAGAAGCTCGTCGCCGACGGCGGTCGTGTCCTCAACGTCGTGGCGCGCGGCCGCTCGGTGCGCGAAGCGCAGAAGCGCGCCTATGCGGTGGTCGACAAGATCGATTGGCCGCAGGGCTTCTGCCGCCGCGACATCGGCTGGCGCGCCATCGGCCGCCGCCGCGCCTCAGCGCCGGTCAGCGAAAAAGCGCCGCAGTAAATCGCCGGCGCGCGTCGCGTCGATCCCGCCATAAACCTCCGGCCGGTGATGGCAGGTCGGCTGCTGGAAAAAGCGCGGCCCATGCTCGACCGCGCCGCCTTTCGGATCGCCGGCGCCGAAATAGAGCCGCCGGACGCGCGCCAGCGCGATGGCGCCGGCGCACATCGCGCAGGGCTCGAGCGTGACGTAGAGATCGCAATCGTCGAGGATCGGCCGGCCGCGCTGACGCGCGGCTTCGCGCAGCGCCAGCAGCTCGGCATGCGCCGTCGGATCGGTCAGCGCTTCGACCTGGTTCGCGGTCTGCGCCAGCACCGTGCCGCTGGCGTCGACCAGCACGGCGCCGACCGGGACTTCGCCCGCCGCGGCGGCGCGCTCGGCCGCTTCCAGCGCCAGCGCCATCGGCTTCACCGGTCGATCGCTCATGCGGCTTCCTTGCCGCTCGCGCGGCGCGGTCATAGATTGGCGCCACCATGGCACAACCAGTCATCGGCCTCACTCTCGATCACGAGCCGCCCGGCGGCTATTCCAAGACCCATCCGTGGTACGCGCTGCGCGAGAATTATTGCGAGGCGGTGGCCGAGGCGGGCGGGCTCTCCGTTCTGCTGCCGCACGAGCCGGAGCGCGCCGCCGATTATCTGGCGCTGCTCGACGGATTGATCGTCACCGGCGGCGCCTTCGACGTCGATCCCGCGCTGTTCGGCGCGACGACCAAGCACGCGAGCGTGTCGCTCAAGGCGCGGCGCACCGCGTTCGAGCTCGCGATCTGCCAGAGCGCGCTCGCGAAGAACCTGCCGGTGCTCGGCATCTGCGGCGGCGAGCAGCTCTTGAACGTCGCGCTCGGCGGCACGCTGGTCCAGCACATTCCCGCCGAGATCAAGAACGCGCTGGCGCACGAGCAGCCCAATCCGCGCACCGAGCCCGGCCACGCGGTGGCGATCGCGCCCGGCACGCTGCTGCATCGCGTGACCCGGATGGCCGAGATGCAGGTCAACAGCGCGCATCATCAGGCGATCAAGGAAGCCGCGCCTGGTCTGGTGGTCGACGCGGTCGCACCCGACGGCGTCATCGAGGGCATCGAGGACCCGAAGCGGCGCTTCGTCCTCGGCGTGCAGTGGCATCCGGAATATCGCCTGAGCGAGGGCGACACGCGCATCTTCGCCGCCTTCATCCAGGCCGCGCGCGGCTGACCCCTGTGCTGCGCATCATTGCCGGCAAGAACCGTGGCCGGAAACTCGCACCGCTCGAAGGCCATGGCGTGCGGCCGACCTCGGGCCGCGCGCGCGAGGCGATCTTCAACATCCTGGCGCATGCGCCGTTCACCGCCCGGCCGGCGTATGAGGACGCCATCGTGCTCGATGCCTTCGCCGGCAGCGGCGCGCTCGGCCTCGAGGCGCTGTCGCGCGGCGCGCGTTTCGTCACCTTCATGGAGCGCGATCGCACGGCGCGGGCGGTGCTGGCCGAGAACATCGCGGCGCTCGGCGCCGAGCGGCAGACCACGGTGCTGACCGGCGACGCGCTCCGGCCGCCGCGCGCCAACGCGCCGGCGGCGCTCGTGTTTCTCGATCCGCCCTACGCCGAAGACTGGGCGGCGCCGGCGCTGACGGCGCTGGCTGCCGGCGGTTGGCTGCTGCCCGAAGCGCTCGTGGTCGTGGAGTTGCGGGCGACGCGCGACCTCGCGCCGCCGCCGGCATTCGCGCGGCTCGACGAGCGCCGCTACGGCGCGGCGAAGATCGTGTTCCTGCGCTATTCGGCAGCGACGGCTTCGGGCTGAGCCTCGGTCTCGGCGGCGCGCCGCTCGTAAAGTTGCAGCGCCTCGGCCCGATGCTGGATCAGCGCCAGCACCACGTCGATCGTCGGCGTCGGCACCTCGACCAGCCGGCCGAGCTCCTGCACCGCGGTCACCAGCGCGTCGATTTCGAGCGGGCGGCCGCGCTCCAGGTCCTGGAGCATCGACGTCTTGTGCGCGCCGACCTTGCGCGCGCCCTCGAGGCGGCGCTCGAGATCGACGCGGAAGCGGACGCCGAGGCGTTCGGCGATCGCCTGCGCCTCGCGCATCATGGCGCGGGCGATGTCGCGCGTGCCGGCCTCGCCGCACAGCACGTCGAGCGTCGTGCCGGTGAGCGCGCTCAACGGATTGAGGCAGAGATTGCCCCACAGCTTGAGCCAGATCTCATCGCGGATACGGTCGAGCACCGGCGCCTTGAGCCCGGACTCGGCGAAGATCGCCGACAGACGCTCGCAGCGCGTGCTGATCTCGCCCGAGGGCTCGCCGATCGGGAAGCGGTCGCCATAGACGTGCTCGACCACGCCCGGCGCGACCAATTCGGTGGCCGGATAGACGACGCAGCCGATGGCGCGTTCCGGTCCGAGCAGATCCCACTGCCGGCGGCCCGGATCGACGCTGGCGACGCTCCGGTTCTCCCACGCGCCCGCATCGCGGTAGAAATACCAGTAGGGGATGCCGTTGACCGCCGTGACGATCGCGGTCTCGGGACCGAGCAATGGTGGAAAGTATTTGAGCGCCGCATCGACTTGGTTGGCCTTGAGCGTCACGATCACATAGTCCTGCGGCCCGAGCTCCGTCGGATCGTCGGTCGCCGGCAGCCGCACCACGGTTTCCTTGCCGTCGGTGCGCAGCTTCAAGCCATCGGCGCGGATTGCCGCCAGGTTGGCGCCGCGGGCGACGAGCGACACCTGGGCGCCCGATCGGGCGAGCTTCGCGCCCAGGAATCCCCCGATCGCGCCGGCTCCGAATACGCAGATTTTCATCGGCCTCTCCATCGCTGTCGGCTCTATTCAGCCGCCACGGCCTCGTCGGGGTGCAGCGTGTCGTGGAACTGCGCCGTCTCGGTCGAACCCGCCATGGCCGTTGTCGCCGACGTGCCGCCCGACAGCGTCGTCGCCACCGCATCGAAATAGCCGGTGCCGACCTCGCGCTGGTGCTTGACCGCGGTGTAGCCGTGCGCCTCGGCGGCGAATTCGGCCTGCTGCAGCTCGGCATAGGCGGCCATGCCGCGCGTCTTGTAGTCGCGCGCCAGCTCGAACATGCCGTGATTGAGCTGATGGAAGCCCGCCAGGGTCACGAACTGGAACTTGTAGCCCATGGCGCCGATCTGCGACTGGAACTCGGCGACGTCGCCGGCCGCGAGCTTCTTCTTCCAGTTGAATGACGGCGAGCAGTTGTAGGCGAGCAGCTTGTCGGGGAAATGATGATGGATCGCCTCGGCGAAGCGCCGCGCGTCGTCGAGATTGGGCTCCGACGTTTCCCACCAGACGAGGTCGGCGTACGCGGCGAACGCGATGCCGCGCGCGATCGCATAGTCCTTGCCGACGCCGGACTTGACGCGGAAGAAGCCTTCCGGCGTCCGCTCGCCGGTGAGGAATTTCTGGTCGCGCGGGTCGATGTCCGAGGTTAGCAGCTGTGCCGAATCGGCATCGGTGCGCGCGAACAGAACGGTCGGCACGCCCTCGATGTCGGCGGCAAGCCGCGCCGCGTTGAGGGTGCGGACGAACTGGCTCATCGGCACCAGGACCTTGCCGCCGAGATGGCCGCATTTCTTCTCCGCCGCGAGCTGGTCTTCGAAGTGCACGCCGGCGGCGCCCGCCTCGATCATTGCCTTCATCAGCTCGAAGGCGTTGAGCGGACCGCCGAAGCCGGCTTCGGCGTCGGCGACGATCGGCGCGAAGAAGTCGACGGCGCCGCAACCTTCCATATGCTGGATCTGGTCGGCGCGCTGGAAGGCGCGGTTGATCCGCTGCACCACATCCGGCACCGAACTCGCGGGATAGAGGCTCTGGTCGGGATACATCTGGCCAGCGTTGTTGGCGTCGGCCGCGACCTGCCAGCCCGACAGATAGATCGCCTTGAGGCCGGCCTTGACCTGTTGCAGCGCCTGGTTGCCCGTGAGCGCACCGAGCGATGCGACGTAAGGCTCCGCATGGAGCAGCTGCCACAGCCGGTCGGCGCCGCGCTCGGCGAGCGTATGGCTGACGCGCAGCGAGCCGGTCAGCCGGCGCATCTGGTCGGCGGAATAATCGCGCTTTACGCCGCGCCAGCGGTCAGCAACCGGGTGGATGACGGTTTCGGCGGGCCGATCGTTCATACAAATCTCCATGCCAAACGAACGGGGTGTTGGTGATGAGATTTACATTGCGCTTGCGAAGTTGCCACCCTAAGCGATAATGAAATTAGTAAAACCTGTGTGTTTTCATGCAAATTATTGTGCCGTTTGTAAATTTGTAAATCGGCGGAGGGCGTCATGGCAGCCCGCAAGACCCTGCTCGGCCAGAAGATTCGGCGCCTGCGTCAGGACCGTGGCCTGACCCAGCAGCAGATGGCCGGCGAGCTCGGCATCAGCGCCAGCTATCTCAACCTGATCGAGCACGACGAGCGGCCGGTAACGGTGTCGCTGCTGCTGAAGCTCGGCGAGAAGTTCGGCGTCGACCTCAACGCGCTGACCGACGACGCGGAGCGCCAGCTCGCCGCCGCCCTGAGCGAGGTGTTTGCCGATGCTGGATTGCGCGAGGGCGGTGTCGACAGCAACGAGATCGCGCGGCTGGTGGGCGCGGCCCCGCGCGCGGCACGCGCCATCGCCGATCTCTACCGCGCGCTCCGCGCGGCGCGCGACGACGCGCAGGCGCTCAACATCGATCTGTCGGAGGGCCGCACGCGGCGCGTCGTGCTGCCGACCGAAGAAGCGCGGGATTTCTTCGAGGCGCGCCGCAATCATTTCCCGGCGCTCGAGACCGCGGCCGAGACGCTGCAGCCGGCGGGCGGAAGCGAGCTTGGCCGCACGCTCGGCGACCGGCTGGCGCGTCACCACAGCGTCACGGTCGAGGTCGCACCGGTCGAGAGCATGGCGGGCGCGTTCCGCCGCTTCGAGCCGCAGAGCCGGCGGTTGAGCCTGTCCGAAGCGTTGCCCCTCGCGAGCCGCAATTTCCATCTCGCCTATCAGCTCGGCCTGCTCGAAGCGCGCGATGCGATCGGCGAGATTATCCGCGCCGCGAAGCTGTCGGCGCCCGAAAGCGAGATGCTGTGCCGCGTCGGCCTTGTCAATTATTTCGCCGGTGCGGTGCTGATGCCCTATGCCGCATTCCTCGCGGCGGCGCAGGCCGAACGTTACGACGTCGAAAGACTGATGAACCGCTTCGGCGTCTCGTTCGAGCAGGCGGCGCATCGCCTGTCGACGCTCAGCCGGCCGGGCGCGGCCGGCATTCCACTCTTCTTCGCGCGCGCCGACATCGCCGGCAACGTCAGCAAGCGCTTCTCCGCCGCGGGTTTCCACTTCTCGCGCTATGGCGGCGCGTGTCCGCGCTTCGTCGTGCACGAAGCCTTCGCCACGCCCGGCCTGATTCGCCGCCAGATCGCGCGGCTGCCGGACGGCGCGACATTCTTCTGTGTCGCGCGCACGGTGGAGAAGCCGGGCGGCGGCTTCCACGCACCGTCGGGCCACATGGCGGTCGTGCTGGGCTGCGACATCGGCCGCGCCGCGGAAGTCGTCTATGCCGACGGCCTCGATCTAGCGCGCCCGGAGGCCGCGACCGAGATCGGCGTCGGCTGCCGCCTGTGCGAGCGCGCCGATTGCCGCCAGCGCGCCTTCCCGCCGTTGCAGCACCGGCTCGTGGTCGACGAGGCGGTCAAGGGCCCGTCGGCCTACGCCTTCCGGCCGCAGCGCTAGCGCATGCTTCCACTGGATTGAATTGGTGCGGCCTTCGAGACGCGCCCTTCATCCTTCGAGACGCCACGCGCCCTCATCCTGAGGAGCGAAGCGTCTCGACGGAGAGGGCGCGTGGCTTCTCAGGACGAGGCTCAGGGCGCTCCTCAGGCTGAGGAACTTTTCGTCGTGCCATCAATAATCGACCTCATGCTGAGGAGCGGTGCGCAGCACCGCGTCTCGAAGCACGCACGATGTCGATGCAACAGCAACATGCGCTAACGTACGGCACGCGGCGCGGTGCGCACGTTCGAGCGGGCAGCGCGCTCCGCCGCATAGGCCGCCCAGCCCTTGGCGCGCAAGGCGCAGGCGTCGCATTCGCCGCAGCCGTGGCCCCAATCGTGGAGCGTGCCGCGCACACCGCGATAGCAGCTGTGGGTCTCGGTGCGGATGAGATCGACCAGCGCCGGGCCGCCGAGGCTTTCGGCGAGCCGCCAGGTTGCCGCCTTGTCGATCCACATCAGCGGCGTCTCCAGCGCGAGCCGCGTATCCATGCCGAGATTGATCGCCGCCTGCAGCGCCTTGATGGCGTCGTCGCGGCAATCGGGATAGCCCGAGAAATCGGTCTCGCACATGCCACCGACGACGTGCTTGAGGCCGCGCTGACAGGCGACGATGGCGGCGAAGGTGAAGAAGACGAGGTTGCGGCCGGGCACGAAGGTCGCCGGCAGGCCGTCGGGCCGCTTGCCCAGCGGCAGGTCGGCGGTCAGCGCGCTCTCGCTCACCTGGCTGAGCACATCGAGCGCGATCACCCGATCCGGCCCGAGCCGCGCGGCCCAGCCGACATCGAGCGCGGCCAGCTTGCGCCGGATCGGCTCGCGCAGCTCCATCTCGATGCCGTGGCGCTGGCCGTATTCGAAGCCGATGGTCTCGACGCGGCGGAAGCGGTCGAGCGCCCAGGCGAGACAGGTGGTGGAGTCCTGGCCGGCGGAGAGCAACACCAGCGCGGTCTCGGGATCGAGCGCGGGCATCGGTCAGCGGCGGCCGAACAATTTCTCGATTTCGGCGCGGCTCAGCGCGACATAGGTCGGCCGGCCGTGATTGCACTGGCCGGAATGCGGCGTCGCTTCCATCTGGCGCAAGAGCGCGTTCATCTCGGCCTGGTTGAGCCGGCGGCCGGCGCGCACGCTGCCGTGACAGGCGATCGTGCCGCACACGTCCTCGAGCCGCTCCTTGAGCGACAGCGCGCCGCCCAGCTCGGCAACCTCGTCGGCGAGATCGCGCACCAGTCCCTTGACGTCGGTCTCGCCGAGCAACGCCGGCACTTCGCGCACGACGACCGCGCCCGGTCCGAACGCCTCGAGCACGAGGCCGAGCTCGGCCAGTTCGCCGGCGCGCGCCGCGAGCCGCGCCGCGTCGGCGGGATCGAGCTCGACGACTTCGGGAATGAGCAGGATCTGGCGCTTGACGCCGGAAGCGGCGACCTCGGCTTTCATACGCTCGTAGACGAGGCGCTCGTGCGCCGCGTGCTGGTCGACGATGACGAGGCCGTCGGCGGTCTGCGCCACGATATAGGTCTCGTGCAGCTGGGCGCAGGCAGCGCCCAGCGGATGGGCTGCCGCGTCGGGCGCCGGCGCCTCGACCGCGCGCGCCCCCGGCGCGGTCGCGGCCAGCGGCGCTTGATAGGGTGCCGATGCCTCGGCGAGACCCGGGTTGAACGCGAGCGCCGGAGCGGCACCGCCGCGCGGACTCCAATGCACCGGCTGGAACGCGGCGAGCGCATCCGCCGCCACCGTGGTCGACGCACGATGGCCGGCCGCGGCGAGCACGCTGCGCAGCGCGCCGACGATCAGGCCGCGGACCAGCGCGGCGTCGCGGAAGCGCACTTCGGCCTTGGCCGGATGCACGTTGACGTCGATGTCCTCCTCCGGCCCGCTCAGGAACAAAACGACCATCGGATGGCGGTCGCGCGCAAGAAAATCCTGGTAAGCGCCGCGCACCGCGCCGGCCAGCAGCTTGTCGCGCACCGGCCGGCCATTGACGAAGAGATACTGGTCGCGCGCGGTCGCGCGATTGAGCGTCGGCAGGCCGGCAAGGCCGGCGAGGCGAAACCCCTCGCGCGCGGCATCGATGGCGAGCGCGTTGTCGGCAAAGTCGCGGCCCAGGATGGCGCCGAGCCGGGCGCGGCGGATGTCGTCCGGCGACTTGCCGGCGAGGTCCGGCTCGGCCGCGGTCATCCGCAGCAGCGGTTTCTCCTCGTCACCGACAACGGTAAAGGCGATCGACGGATAGGCCATGGCGAGGCGCTCGACCGCATCGACCGCGGCGTCGCGCTCGGCACGGACGGATTTCAGGAACTTGAGCCGCGCCGGCGTGGCGTAGAACAAATCGCGGACCTCGACGCGCGTGCCCTGGCTCAGCGCCGCCGGCTCGACGGCGGATTTCGCGCCGCCTTCGACCACGACCCTGAAGGCATCGGACGCGCCGCGCTTGCGGCTGACGATCGACAGGCGGCTGACCGCGCCAATCGACGGCAGCGCCTCGCCGCGAAAGCCGAGCGTGCGGATGCGCAGCAGGTCGTCGTCGGGCAGCTTCGAGGTGCAATGGCGCTCGACGGCGAGGGCGAGCTCGGCCGCGTCCATGCCGTCGCCGTCGTCGCTCACCAGGATCAGGCTGGCGCCGCCGTCGCGCAGCGTGACTTCGATGCGGCGGGCGCCGGCATCGATGGCATTCTCGACCAGCTCTTTCACCGCCGCCGCCGGCCGCTCGACGACCTCGCCGGCGGCGATGCGATTGACGACGATGGCGGGCAGCTGGCGGATGGCCATGCCCTATTGTGCCTTGGCCCGGCCTTTCCCGCCAAGGTACTGGCGCGCGAGCACCTTGCCCTCCTCGACCGCCGGCTGGTCGAAGGCGTTCACGCCCCACAGATCGGCGGCGATGATGGTCTCGAGCATGTAGTGCATGAGCAGGGCGCCGATCGACTTCGCATCGAGTCGCGCGAGCGTGAAGACGCGAGTCGGGCGGCCGTTGCGGATCAGGGTCTGCGCGGTCGCACGCTGCTCGGCATCCAGCAGGTCGCCCATCCGCTTGCCGGCGAGATACCCGAGACTCGCGTCAGGCAGCTTCGCCGGCATGCGCGGACCCTTGCCCGCCTGGTCCAGCATCACCAGCGAGAACATCTTGTCGGCCGGACCGTCGAGATAGAGCTGGAGCTGGCTGTGCTGGTCGACGGTGCCCAGGGCGCGGATCGGCGTCGTGCCCTTACCGTCCTTGCCCAGGCTCTCGGCCCAGAGCTGCCGAAACCAGAGGCCGAAATGCGCCAGCCGGTCGACATAAGGCATGATCACCGTGCTGGCGATGCCGCGCCGCTCGTTGAGCGCAACTGCGATGGCGGCGCCCAAGGCCGGCGCCGCGTCACGCGGGTCCTTGGCGGCGAGCGTCGCGTCGAGCACGTCGCGCGCGCCGCGCCGCAGGCCGGCCACGTCGACGCCGGCGATCATTGCCGGCAGCAGCCCGACATTCGACAGCACCGAATAGCGCCCGCCAATGTTGGGATCGTGATCGAGAACGCGCAGCTTGCGCGCGCCGGCAAGCGCGCGCAGCGGACTGGGCTTGGGCTCGGTGACGACGATGGTGCGCGCCGCGCCGCGCTTGCCGAGCCATTCCATGCAGGCGAAGAACTGCACCAGCGTCTCGGCGGTGCCGCCCGACTTGGAGATGGCGACCAGGCCCGTCCGCGCGGGATCGAGCGCATCGAACAGCAGCGTGAAGCTATGCGGATCGACGTTGTCCATGAAATGGAGGCGGGTGCGACCGGGCGCCGCAAGCGCGACCAGCGTCTGGCCGCCGAGGCTCGATCCGCCGGTGCCGAGCACGATCACGTCCTTGAGCCGGCTGAATTCGGCTGCGAGCGGCTTGATCTGGGCGATGTCGTCGCGGCGCGCCGGCAGGCGCAGCAGCGGCAGACTCCCGTCCTGCTGCTTCTGCGCCAGCCCCGCCAGTGCCGGCGCGGCGCGGCGCAAGACGTCGTCGAGCTCGGCGCCGCTAAGGCCGGCCTTGCAGTTCTCAGCCAGACAGCCGGCGATATCGTGGCGATAGGTCATCGGTGTCACCCTCCCGGAACGGTGGTCCGGTAATAACGCCCGGATGATCCCTTTAGATCAGTGCCGCTCGCAATGGAACGAGGACAAACTTGCGCCGGCGGCCGGCCGACCGGCCTCGCCGCTCCGGATCTAGAACAGCCAGCCGAAGAAACCCTTGCTGTCCTGCTTCGCGCGCTCGATCGTCGGTTTCGGTCCGGCCGCGGCCGTCGTGGTCGCGGCCTGCCCGTTGGCGGCCACGGTGGGACCGCCATTGGCGCCGAACTGGCGCAGGCGCTCGGCCTCAGCGCTCGGATCGAGCACCTGATTCGGATTCGGCGATGTCGAGCGCCAGAACAGCAGCCGCTCGGTCAGCGTGTTGCTGTTCAGCGCGGTCTGCTCGTCGCTGGTGAGGAGCTGGCGGATATCCTTCGGCGCGTGCGCGGCGCCGGCGTCCGTCAGCAGCGCGTTTTCGCCGGCGCTCCGCGACTTGTCCGGCGGCAGGGTGGCGAGCTTGTTGTCGCCGGCGCGGAAGATGGTTGCTTGCGCCTGGGCGGTGGGCGACAGCTGCTGCGTCGGTGCCGCACCCGGCTTCGGCGGCCGCAAAGTGTAGTCCGGCGGAATGGCGAGCGGTGCGCTCGTCTGGACGTCGAACTCGTCGGGCACGACTTTTTCCATGCCCAGACCGCGCTTGACGTCGGTCCAGGTGCTGCAGCCCGAAACCGCCAGCGCCGCGAGCGCCAGCGATGCAAAAAGCGGAATTGCGGATAAGCGAAAACGGCCAAAAACCATAACCACGCCCCCAACCAAGAAGCGGAAAAGCTTACCTAATTTCGCCGGTCTCCGCCAAGCAATCCGTCGATGGCGATGAAGACCACCCCCAGGCAAATGGCCGCATCGGCGACGTTGAAGGCGAACCAGTGCAGGCCGCCGAGGTGGAAATCGAGGAAATCCACCACCGCGCCGCGGGCCAGGCGATCGACGATGTTGCCGATTGCGCCGCCGATCACCAGGCCGATGGCGAGTTGCAGGCCGCGTTCGTGCGCGCGCGACAGCCACCACACCAGCGCCGCGACGATCGCCGCCGCCAGCGCGGCGAAGATGAGCGTCCCGCCGCCGCCGTTGAACAGGCCGAAGCTCACGCCGCGGTTCCACGCCATCACCAGGTTGAAGACAGGCAGCACGGGCACGACGTCGGAGGCGCGCGCCGCGAAGAAAGCGACGACCCAGGCCTTGACCGCCTGGTCGATCGCCACGACGGCGAGGGCGACGGCAAGCCCGCGTCGCATCAAGCGGCTTCGCCGCGTGCGCCGACGGCGCCGGTGCAGCGCCGGCACAAATCCGGATGCGCCGGATCGCCGCCGACCTCGGGCAGCACGCGCCAGCAGCGCGCGCATTTCTCGCCGGGCGCCCGCTCGACCACGACGGCGACGCCCGGTACATCGGACAGAGTGAACGCGCCCGCCGGCGGCGTGCCCGAGGCGAACGCCGCGGCCGAGGTGATGCACAGCTCCGCCGGATCGACGCCGGCGAACGCGGTCTGCGCTTCCGCGCCGGCATAGACGCGAACGGCGGCCTGCAGGCTTGAGCCGAGGAACTTCTCGGCGCGCTTCAATTCGATCGCGCCGGTGACGACGCGACGGACGTCGCGGATGCGCGTCCACTGGAGGCCGAGCGCTTCGTCGCGCCAGTCCGTCAGAATGTCGGGATAAAGCTGGAGATGGATGCTGCGGTCGTCGCCGTCGCCGTGGCGGCAGAGCCACGCCTCCTCCGCGGTGAAGCAGAGCACCGGCGCCAGCCAGCGAACGAGCGCGTCGAACACTCGATCGAGCACTGTGCGCGCGGCGCGGCGGCGCTCGCCGTCGAACGGATCGCAATAGAGCGCGTCCTTGCGCACGTCGAAATAGAACGCGGAGAGGTCGACGGCGCAGAAATTATGCAGCTCGGTGAACATGGTGTGGAAGTCGTAGGCCTCGATCGCGGCGCGCACCACGGCATCGATCTCGTGCAGGCGATGCAAAACCCAGCGCTCGAGTTCGGGCATATCGGCCGGAGCGACGTGCTCGCGGTCGGCGAAGCCGTTGAGCGCGCCGAGCAGGTAGCGCAGCGTGTTCCGGAGCCGACGATAGATCTCGCTCTGCTGCTTCAGGATTTCCGGGCCGATGCGCAGGTCGTCGGCATAGTCGGCGGCGACCACCCAGAGCCGCAGGATGTCGGCGCCGCTCTTCGCCACCACCTCCTGCGGCGAGGTGACGTTGCCGAGCGATTTCGACATCTTGCGGCCCTGCTCGTCGAGGACAAAGCCGTGCGTCAGCACCGCGTCGTAAGGCGCGCGGCCGCGCGTGCCGCAGGATTCGAGGAGCGACGAGTGGAACCAGCCGCGGTGCTGGTCGGAGCCTTCGAGATAGAGCGACGCCGGCCAAGCGAGGTCGGTGTACTTGCGCGGCTCGAGCACGAAGGCGTGGGTCGAGCCGGAATCGAACCAGACATCGACGATGTCCTTCACCTGCTCATAGTCCGCGGGATCGTGGCCCGGGCCGAGGAATTCGGCCGGATCGCGCGTGAACCAGGCGTCCGAACCGTCCTTGTCGAAGACGGCGGCGATGCGGTCGATGACCGCCTGATCGCGCAGCGGCTCGCCGGTCGTTTTATTGAAAAAGACTGCAATGGGCACGCCCCAGGCGCGCTGGCGCGAGATGCACCAGTCGGGCCGGGTTTCGATCATGGCGCGGATGCGGTTGCGACCTTGCGCCGGAATCCAGCGCGTTGCGTCGATCGCGGCGAGCGCCGTCTCGCGCAGCGTCCGTCCATCGGCGCCCTTGCGGTCCATGCCGATGAACCATTGCGGCGTGGTGCGGAAGATGAGCGGCGCCTTGGAGCGCCAGGAGTGCGGATAGGAATGAACCATTTTGCTCTCGGCAAGGAGCGCACCCGCATCTTTCAGCGCGGCGATCACCGCCTGGTTGGCGTCGCCCTCCTTGCCGTTCGGCTTGTAAACACGCTTGCCCGCGAAGAGCGGCACCGACGCCACGTAGCTGCCGTCGGCGGCGACCGTCTCCGGTACGGCGACGCCGTGCTTCTGGCCGAGCACGAAATCGTCAGCACCGTGGCCGGGCGCGACGTGGACGAAGCCGGTGCCGTCGGCGTCGGTGACGAAATCGCCCGGCAGCAGCGGCACCGGAAAATCGTAGCCGCCGTTCGCAGCGGCAACGCCCGCCAGCGGATGGCGACAGACCGTGCCGGCGAGCTCGGCGCCTTTGAGCGCCATGAGCATGTCGGCCCGGAAATCGAGCGTCGTCGCGAGCTCGGCCCAGCGCGTCTCGGCGACGACGATGTGCTCGCCGGGCTTGAGCGGGCTCGCGGCGCCGACTTCGCGCACGCGCAGCACCAGGTACGCGATGTCCGCGCCGTAGGCGATGGCGCGATTGCCGGGCAGCGTCCACGGCGTCGTCGTCCAGATGACGATCGACGCGTTCTTGATTTCGCGATGGCCCGGCTTGGCCACCGGAAACTTCACCCAGACCTGGGTCGAAGTGTGGTCGTGGTATTCGATCTCGGCTTCGGCCAGGGCGGTCTGCTCGACCACCGACCACATCACCGGCTTGGCGCCGCGGAAGAGCAAGCCGTTCATCAGGAATTTGCCGATCTCGCGCGCGATCTGCGCCTCGGCGGCGAACGCCATCGTCGTGTAGGGATGCGGCCAATCGCCGATGACGCCGAGACGCTCGAACTCGACGCGCTGCACGTCGATCCAATGGCGCGCGAACTCGCGGCATTCGCGGCGGAATTCGACGATGGGCACGTCGTCCTTCGATTTCTTCTTGGCGCGATATTGCTCTTCGATCTTCCACTCGATCGGCAGGCCGTGGCAGTCCCAGCCCGGCACATAGACGGCGTCCTTGCCGGTCATCTGCTGCGCGCGATTGATGATGTCCTTGAGGATCTTGTTGAGCGCGTGGCCGATGTGCAGGTTGCCGTTGGCGTAAGGCGGCCCGTCATGAAGGATGAATTTCGGCCGGCCCTGCGACGCCGTCCGTTGGCGCGCCCACAGGCCGACGCGCGCCCAGCGCTCGAGCATCGCCGGCTCGCGCTTGGGCAGGTCGCCGCGCATGGCGAATTGGGTCTCGGGCAGGAAGACGGTGGCGCGATAATCCTTGCCCGGATTAGCGCCGGAATCCGCCGGTGAATCGTCAGCCATGGCGTTGGTCATAGGCGGGCGACACGGCCGCGGTCAACGGAAAGGGCGTCACGGCTCGGGTTTTTCGGCGGCGAGGATGCGGCGCGCCTGGGCGACGTCGTCGGCGATCTGCGCCGTGAGCGCGTCGAGACCGGCGAAGGCGGCGTCCGGCCGGAGATAGTCGACCAGCGCCACCCGCAGGTGCCGGCCATAGAGATCGCCGGCAAAGTCGATGAGGTTGACCTCGAGACCGAGCTCGTGGCCGCCGAGCGTCGGCCGCCGGCCGAAATAGGCGGCCGCCGGATGCCATTCGGTGCGCTTGCCGTCCTCGATGCCGGCGAAGGCGGCATAGATGCCGGGCGCTGGCCGCAGGTAGTCGGCCATCGGCAGATTGGCGGTGGGATATCCCAGCCCCTGGCCGACGCCTGCCGCATGCTCGACCCGGCCGTCGATCTCCCACCAGCGGCCGAGCAGCCTCGCCGCCTCGCGCGGCCGAGCGGCGCTCAAGCGTTCGCGGATGATGGTCGAAGAATAGACTTCGCCGACAGGCGCCACGACGCGTTCGACCACGGTGACAGCGAAGCCGCGTGCCCGCGCCTCCTTGACGAGAAACGCGGCCGTGCCGCGCCGCTGGTTGCCGAAGACGAAGTCGTAGCCGACGATGACGTGGCTCGCGCCAAGTCCGCGCACGAGGATATCGTCGATGAACTGCTCGGCGGTGCGCGTGGCGAACGCGCGATCGAAATGCAGCGCGAACAACAGGTCGACGCCGAGCGCCTCGATGTGCCGCGCCTTGCTGCGGAAAGGCGTGAGCCGGAACGGCGGCGCCGCCGGATTGAATACCGCATAGGGGTGCGGCTCGAACGTCAGCACGGCGTGCGGCACGCCGGCGGCACGGGCGATGCGACCGGCGGCCGCGATCACGACCCGGTGGCCGGGGTGGAGGCCGTCGAAATTGCCGATGGCAACCGCCGCACCGCGATCCGCGCCCGCGGCGCGCTCGTGTCGAAAGATGTGCACGGCGGGAACCTAGCCCGGGAACCGGACAGACCGATAGAGCGGCATTACGGCCCGAGTCGCGCCCCGCTGCGACGTGGCGCTAGGCGGTCGCGTTCTTGCGCGACGGCACCATGACGACGGCTTCGCCGTCGATCACCACCAGATCGCCGACGCGGCACACCGTGTTCAAGCGCACGCGCTTCTTGGCGACATCGATATCGGTGACGGTGACCTGCGCCTCGATCGTGTCGTCGATGTGCACCGGCGCGCGGAAAGCGAGCGACTGGCTCAGATAGATCGTGCCCGGACCCGGCAGGATGGCGATCACGGTGGACAGAAAGCTCGCCGACAGCATGCCGTGGGCGATACGGCCCTTGAAGCGCGTGGTCTTGGCGAATTCTTCGTCGAGATGGAGCGGATTGTGGTCGCCGGTCAGGTCGGCGAACCCGCGCACATCGGCGTCGGTGACGGTGTGGAAATAGGACGCCGTCATGCCGACCGTGAGGTCTTCGAGAGCGTAGGCCTGGCGCGCCGCAACGCGCTGTCGAACTTCATCCATGGACAACTCCGCTGGCCCGTCCCACGCGTTTTGTGCACTGCACATTAAAGGGCGGACAGGCAGCCGGCAAGGGGGCGTGCGAGATTCGCCGGTAAGAACAGGCCTTTTCGCGGCCTTGGCGCCAGTGACGCGGTTTTGTCACCGTGACTTTTTCGCAACAGCACAATCGGATTGCAGCGCCCTTCCCGGCCCGAAGCTCCGGCGGTAATCTGCGCCTCGGCTCAACGCCGCGCCGTTCCCGGGGATTATCGATTGGACTCAGACACCGCCGCCTTGCGCGACATGTGGTATTTCGCCTTGCCGGGCCACGCGCTCCCGCGCCGCCGCATGCTCGCGCGCACATTCCTGGGCGAGCCGGTGCTGCTCGGGCGCAGCGCGGAAGGCGCGCCCTTTGCGCTGCGCAATGTCTGCCCCCATCGCGGCATCCCGCTAAGCTACGGCGCGTTCGACGGTCGCGAGGTCGAATGCTGCTATCACGGCTGGCGATTCAACACCGCCGGGCACTGCACCGCGATCCCGTCGCTCGTCGAAGGCCAGAAGCTGGCACTCGACAAGATCGGCGTCGCGGCCTATCCGGCGCGCGAGGTCCAGGGCAACGTCTGGCTGTTCTTCGGCGACGATCCGGAGACCGCGCCGCCACCACCCGCGATTCCCGAGATCGGCGACGCCGTGCCCAAGCTCTTCGAGCGCATGCGCGTGCCGGCGACGATCGATCATGCCGTCGTCGGCTTGATGGACCCGGCGCATGGCGCCTTCGTCCATCGCGCGTGGTGGTGGCGCTCGCGCGACTCGATTCACGAGAAGGCCAAGGCCTTCGCGGCGAGTCCCTACGGCTTCACCATGCTGCGCCACGCGCCGTCGTCGAACGCCAACGCCTACCGCCTGCTCGGCGGCGCGCCGGAGACCGAGATCAGCTTTCGCCTGCCGTCGACGCGGATCGAGCATATTCGCGTCGGCAAGCGCTACGTCGCCAGCCTGACGGCCGTGACGCCGCTGAGCGACACCGAGACGGAGGTCAATCACGCGATCTACTGGGACGCGCCGTGGCTGTCGGCGCTGAAGCCGGCGCTGCGCCCCTATGTCCGCGCATTCCTCAATCAGGATCGCCGGGTGATGGTGATGCAGAGCGAGGGGCTGAAGCACAATCCGCCGCTCATGCTGATCAATGACGCCGACACGCAAGCGAAGTGGTACTACCGGCTTAAGCAGGAATATCGCCGCGCCCGCGACACCGGCCGCGCGTTCGTCAATCCGGTCGAGGGCCGCGTGCTGCGCTGGCGCAGCTGACGGTAGTGTCTCAATTTGGCCCTCCTTCGAGACGCCCCGCACCCTCATACTGAGGAGCGTCCTTCGTCGGCGAACCTCATCCTGAGGAGCGTCCTTAGTCCGGCCGACCTCATCCTGAGGAGCGTGGCGTCTCGAAGCGTCGAGGGTGCGGGGCTCCTCAGGATGAGGCCAAACTAAGACATTACGCAGCTGACACGCTGCTCGCCGGGCCGTGAGCCCGGCGATAGAATGCCGCGGCACAACCGGGAGATCGGCAATGATGGGCGGCGCGACGCAAGACGCGTCAGAAGTGCTGGCGGCGCTGCGGTTCGGCGGCGACGGCCTGGTTCCGGCGGTGGCACAACAGCATGACAGCGGCGAAGTGCTCATGCTCGCCTGGATGAATCGCGACGCGGTCGCCGAGACGCTCAAGACCGGACGGGTCTGCTATTGGTCGCGCTCGCGCAAGCAGCTCTGGCGCAAAGGCGAGAGCTCGGGACACGTGCAACGTCTGGTCGAGCTGCGCGTCGATTGTGACGGCGACGCCTTGCTGATCTTGGTCGATCAGAGTGGCGTTGCATGCCACACCGGCACGCGCAGCTGCTTCTTTCGCGCGGTCCGTAACGGCACGCTGATCGAGATCCAAAAACCGAGCGGCGCCGCGACGCCGGGCGAGACGCGCTGACGCATCGCCGGTCGCGCGTCGCTGTCCATGCGCCCGACGCATTCGTCACTGCATGGGTATGCGCGTGGCACACCACGGACACGGGTAAATATCGAGAACACGGGCGGGAACCACTGGCCCGGCGTGGCATTGCTGCCACACGAATCAGTCTTCCTGCGCAACTGACATAGTAAAGCCATCATTCCTGACATCATCTGGTCCCATTCGCCGCACCGCCGCGAGAGAGTTCTGTACGCCGGCACGGGGCGACGGGGCCCGTCTTCAATGGGAATCTTTGGCTGGTAACGCTTGGTGTTGGCGAAGACATCGCAACGCGCCGATGGCGACACTGGGTCGCGCGACATCGGCGCAGATTTGAAAACAAGGCAATGGGGATCGAACCATGAAAAGTCTTAACCCGTTCGGGAGGTATCTCGTCCTCCTGGCCGCTGGATTGTTGATCGCAGGCTGCGACGGCTGGTCATACAGCCCGCCGCTGCGCGGTAATTTCTACTCGTACCACATCACGCTGCCCGAGGCGCAGTCGACGCCGCCGAGCGCGAGCGCGAGCCCGTTCAACCAGGCACTCGCCCATGACTACGCCGACTTCGCCGGCACCCTCATCAATCGCGAAGGCGACCGCGAAGATGCGGATTACTTCGCGCGCAAGAGCCTCGCCGCCGGCCGCGGTCAAGTCGTGCCGCCCGAGAATGTCGGCAACTGGGCGATCGTCACGCCGTGGGACGCGAAAGAAGGCTATCCGCAGATCCTGAACGCGGCGCGCGCGCGGCTCGTCAGGGTACTCGACGCCGGCGCCCGCCAGACGCAACCGCAACTCGCCGCCCGCACGCAGGTCGACTTCGACTGCTGGATCGAGCACATGGAGAAGTCGTGGTGGACGGCGATGACCGGCCCCTGCCATAACGAATTCTTCGCCGGGCTGGCCCAACTCGAGGGCAAGCCGATGGCGGCGCATGAATTCCGCGTCTACTTCGAGTTCAACAAATACAATCTCACGCCGGACGCGCTGCAGACGCTGCAGCAAGTTACGGCGCAGATGAAGGCCGATCCGAAGATGCGGATCCTCCTCGTCGGTCACGCCGACGCCGCAGGCACCGACCCCTACAACATGGGGCTGTCGCATCGCCGGGCAGACGCCGTGCGGAGCCGGCTGCAGCGCGACGGCGTCCTGCGAAGCCGTGTCGACGAGCGTTGGGTCGGCAAGCGGCAGCCGCTCGTGCCGACGCCGAATGGCGTACGCGAGCCGCGCAACCGCGTGGTCGTCGTCACCATCCACTGAGGCGTCGCCGACGCCTCGAAGCGGTGGTGTGAACTAAGCCGGCAGGGAGGCGGGCCATGGCTCGCCTCCCTGTTCTTTTGCGCGTGCGGCATCGGCGGCAGCGCGGAGCACGAGCTGCATCGCGGTCTCCGCCCGCCGCGTATCGAACGGAGCGACCCCGACGCTGATGCCGAACGGGAGATCGGCGCACCCCGCGAGGCGCGGTAGCCGCGCGGCTGCCGCTTGCAGCGCCGCGGCGCGTGCCCGGGCGCCGTTGGCGTCGATGCGTTCGATCCACAGCACGAATTCACCGGCGCCGAAGCGCGCGATCAAATCGCCGGGTCGCGTATACTCACGCAGCAGCGCGGCCAACGCGGCGAGCGCCAAATCGCCGGCATCGGGTCCGCGCTGTGCGTTGACGAGCTTGAGGTTGGCGACGTCGACATAGAGCAACGCCGCCGCCGGCCGCTCGCGATCGATGCGGCTCAGGCGGCGCGCAAATTCTTCGAAGAAGGCGCTACGGTTGGCGAGGCCGGTGAGATGATCCGTGCGTGAAAGCTGATCGATCCGCTCGCGCGCGTCGAGTTGCGCCAGCACGATGCCAAGGTGATCGGCGACGTCGCCGAGCAGCGAGCCATCGAACGCTTCGAAGACTGCCCGCTCGGAGCGCCGCCAGAGCAGCACTGCGCCCTTGCTTTCGCCGCGATACACCACGGGTCGCGCCGCGAATTGCGCCTCGCCGTGTGCCAGCGCCGCGGCGCCATCGCGCGCCAGCGCGGCGCGTATCACCGGCAAAGCCGCTGCGGGCGGCTTGACGCCCCAGCTGGCCGCCGTGCGCAGCGAGCCGTCGCCGCCGTGACGCAAGATCGCGCCGCCGGTGGCGCCGATCGCGAGGCCGAGCACCGTCACGATCGCGGTCAGCGCCCCCTCGGGTTGCAGCTCGTCGCGCACCGCGCGGGCGACGTGGCGCAGAAGCCCGTCGCGTTGGCGGGCCTCGTTGAGCGCCACCTCCAGCACACGCGCTTCGGTCATATCGCGCGCGATCCCGCGCGCGCCGATCCAGATACCGTCTGCATCCAGGACCGGACGCCCCCAGACCGTGAGCGCGACGGTCCCGCCGGCCGAATCGCGCAGCGCCACGGCTTCGGCGATCGCCGGCTCCCGCACCGCAAATCGTTCAACGTCGCCGGAATCGGCGAGAAAATCGGCAAGCTTGCGGCCGATGAGCGCCTGCGCCGGCCAGCCATGGATCAGTCGCGGCGCGACAAACACCAGCCGGCCTGTGGCATCGATCTCCCACGCGAAATCGCCCGCGATCTCGACGAAGTCGCGAAATCGCCGCTCGGCTCCGAAGCGTTCGTCCATGAGTCCAGCCCTCACGCGGCGAAGCTACGCTGCCGGGATTTATCAAACCCTTAAGCGTTAACGATGTTCGGCGTTGGAAATTCGACGCGGCGATCAGTGCGCGAGCAGAACCGGAACAGCGGCGTTGAGAATCACGTGCCGCGTCGCGCCGCCAAAAATCATCTGGCGGAGTCGGCTTTGCGTATAGGCGCCCTTGATCAGCATGTCGGCTTGCATCGCCCGCGCCTCGTCGAGGAAGACCTCGCCGGCAGGCTTGTTGCCGACGGCGATGTGCCGCGACACCGCCTCGATGCCGTGTGCCCTGAGATTGCGCACCAGCTCTTCGGCGCTGGGTCCCGGAACGAACGCGCTCGCGACGCTGACGACCTCGACGCGTGCCGCGCGCTTCAGGAACGGCATCGCCAGACCGACCGTGCGCGCCGTCTCGGTGCTGCCGTTCCACGCCACCAGAATGCGCTCGCCCAGCGCGGCGAGTTTCGCCTTCGGCGTCATCAGGACCGGCCGTCCGCTTTCGAACAACGCGTCCTCGAGCGTCGCCTCGGCGAAGGAGGCCGCTTTGTCGGGTTGTTCGACCACGATCAGGTCGTAGGCCCGGCCGAGCGTGCCGACGATGGCGTTCTGGCGGCCCGCCTCCTCGCGCCACTCGGCGGTCACGCCGGCGCCGCCGCCAAGCGCGATTCCATGCTTGCGCATCACCGAATCGAACAGCGCACGCGCTTGCTCGCGCCGCTCGGTGCCTTCGCGCTCGAGTGTGCGGTCGACTTCGGATGAGATGGAGAATCCCATTTCGCCGCCGAAGACCACGGCGTATTCGTTCGCCAGGGCATTGAGCCCGGTGATCTTGCTGTCGAAGCGGCGCGCGGCGAGCACCGCGGTTTCGAGCACCGCCTCGGCCGTACCGTCTCCCACCACCGCGAGGATTGTCTTCATACGGCCTCCGCTTCGTCGTGGCGCATTATACCGGCGGTGCGTCGCGCGCCCAAGCCCGCCGGACGGCATGCGGCGGGAGGCGGTTGACAGGCCTGCGCAATGCGGTTTTCGATGGCGACGCCATTCCGGCGGCCCACCCTGGCGGAGACGATCATGGCCGACCCCAGCGGGCTCGCTCGCGGGCTGACCCAATACGGCGATCGCGACTATGCGCTCTATCTGCGGCGCTCCTACGCGCGCTCGATGGGCTATTCGCCGGAGATGCTGACGCGGCCGATCGTCGGCATCGCCGATACCGGCAGCGGCTTCAATTCCTGCCACCGCCTGATGCCCGAACTGATCGATGCGGTGAAACGCGGCGTCATTGCGGCGGGCGCGCTGCCCCTGCCCTTTCCGACCATCTCGCTGGGCGAGGTCTATCTCAGTCCGAACAGCCTTTATCTCCGCAACCTGATGGCGATGGACACCGAGGAGATGATCCGCGCCCAGCCGATGGACGCGGTCGTGCTGATCGGCGGCTGCGACAAGACCGTTCCGGCGCAGCTCATGGGCGCGATCTCGGCGGGCGTGCCGGCAATCCAACTCGTCACCGGACCGATGATGACCGGACGCTATGGCGGCGAGCGGCTCGGCGCCTGCACCGATTGCCGCCGGTTCTGGGCGCGCTTCCGTGCCGGCGAGATCGACCGCCAAGCGATTACCGCCGTCGAGAACACGCTCGCCGTCACCGCCGGCACCTGCGCGGTGATGGGGACGGCAAGCACGATGGCGGCGATGTCGGAAACGCTTGGCATGATGCTACCGGGCACGGCGGCGATCCCGGCGGTGCACGCCGACCGCTTGCGCGCCGCCGAAGCGACCGGCGCGGCGGCGGCGCAGCTCGCGCGCGGCAAGCTGGCGCCGGCGCAGATCGTGACCGAACGATCGATCGAGAACGCGCTGCGCGTGCTCTTGGCGATCGGCGGCTCGACCAATGCGGTGCTGCATTTGGCGGCGATCGCCGGCCGGCTCGGCCTGGCGTTTCCGCTCGAGCGCCTAAACCGTTTTTCGGATGCGACGCCGGTGCTGATCGATCTCAAGCCGACCGGCGAGCACTACATGGAGGACTTCTTCGCCGCTGGCGGCGTCGGCGCGGTCCTGCGCGAGCTGAAACCGCTGCTGCATCTCGATTGCCGCGCCGTCACCGGCGAGACGCTGGCCGAGCGCCTGGCCGAAGATGCGGGCTTCGTCGACCGCCGCGTCATCCGCAACGTCGGCACGCCGCTCCAGAAACAAGGTGGCCTGGTCGCGCTGTTCGGCAGCCTGGCGCCCAAAGGCGCAATCCTGAAGCGCGCGGCTGCCGACCCGAATCTCTTCGAGCGCGAGGGCCGCGCCGTGGTGTTCTCGTCGCTCGAGGACGTGGCGGCGCGCATCGACGATCCGGCGCTCGATGTTACGCCCGATGATTTACTCGTGCTGCAGAACGCCGGGCCGGCGAGCGCGGCCGGCATGCCGGAGGCGGGCTCGCTGCCGATTCCCGGCAAGCTCGCGCGCGCCGGCGTCAAGGACATCGTGCGCATCTCGGACGCGCGGATGAGCGGCACTGCCTACGGCACGGTAGTGCTGCATGTCACGCCCGATGCCGCGAGCGGCGGTCCGCTCGCGCGGGTCCGCAGCGGCGATCGCATTCGCCTGAGCGTCAAGGAGCGCAAGCTCGACGTGCTGGTTGATCCGGCGGAACTCGCCCGCCGTCCGGTGCCGCCGCCGGTCAGGCCGGCGCGCGGCTATGCTCGGCTCTATCACCAGCACGTGCTGCAAGCCGATCAGGGCTGCGATTTCGATTTCCTGCGCGGCACCCGCGGGTGAATAGGGAGGAAAACGCGAGGAAGCCCATGCGGCAGATTGGGCACATCGTCAACGCGGTGGACCGCTTGACGGACCGCGTCGCGCGCGTTGTGTCCTGGGCGACGGTCCCGATGATCGGCGCGCTCTTCATCGCCGTCCCGCTTCGGTACATCTTCGACTACGGATCGCCCTACTTGGATGATTGGCCGCAGACGGGGCATTCCGCGCTGTTTCTCATCGGTGCGGCCTACGCCTTGCTGACCAATGACCACGTTCGCGTCGACATTTTCTACCGATCGATGAGCCGCCGCCGGCAGGCGCTGGTGGACTTCTTCGGCACCGTGCTGTTCCTCCTGCCGTGGTTGGCGGTGATCGGCTGGTATGCCTGGCCGATCGTCCGTTCGTCATGGGGCGAACTCGAGGAATTCCCCGAGACCATGACGCCCGGGTACTTCGTCTCGAAGTCGCTGATCCTGGCGTTCGTCGTGATGGTCGGGCTGCAAGGAATTGCGAACGCCGTGCGCGCGGCGAGCATCCTCATCGCACCCAAGGAGTCCGACCGATAATGGCGCTCCGTCGGGCTTTGTCGCCTGCCCCGGCAGGCACCAGACGATGACGGGTGGCCTGATCGATTTCCTGCCGCTGGCGATGTTCGCGGCCGCTCTCCTGCTCCTCATGCTCGGCTTCCCGATCGCCTTCACGCTGGCGGGCACGGCGATAAGCTTCGCGGCTCTCGGCCACGTGCTCGGCATGTTCGACTTCGCCCTGCTCGGCACCATCCCGCTGCGCATCGTCGACGTCATGGATAACGACCTGCTTCAGGCGATCACGATCTTCATCTATCTCGGCGTTGTCCTGCAGCGCAGCCACATCGCGGAGGAGCTGCTCGAAAGCCTTTCCGTTCTTCTCGGCAATCGGGCCGGCGGCCTCGCCATCGCGACGTTGCTGGTGAGCGCGCTGCTCGCGCCGGCGACCGGGCTCATTGGCGCGATGGTGGTGACGATGGGGCTGGTGGCGCTGCCGACCATGCTCCGGTCCGGCTACGACCCGAAGTTCGCCAGCGGCGTCGTCGCGGTCGGCGGCACGCTCGGCACGATCCTCCCGCCGTCGATCATCATTGTCATCCTCAGCGATATCATGGAGCAGGCTTACGTCCAGGCACGGCAGTTTCGTCCCGATGCGACGGTCATCCCGATCAGCGCAACCGACGTGTATCTCGGCGCTCTCGCGCCGGTTGGCCTGCTGTTCGGGTTGTATCTGATCTACATCCTCGCGGTGGCAGCTCTCGCGCCTCGACGCTGTCCGCCGTTGCCTTCCCATGCCGCGGGACGCCTCGACACGGCACAGCTTGTCTTACGCCTGGCGGCGCCAATGCTGCTGATGGTGGTCATGCTAGGGGCGATCGTGAGCGGCCTCGCCTACACCGTCGAGGCAGCGGCCTGTGGCGCAGTTGCCGCAACGGTGCTCGTGCTGATCCGGCGCGAGATGAGCTTGTCGCTGTTCGCCGACATCCTTCTCACCACGCTCAAGTTGAGCGCGATGGTGTTCACGCTGCTGCTCGGCGCGCTGACGTTCTCGCAGGTATTCCGCGGACTTAATGGGAGTCTCCTGATCGCTCATCTGTTCGCGCAGTTGCCCGGCGGACGGATCGTGGCCGTGGCGGCGGTCATGGCCGTGATGTTCGGCCTGAGCTTCTTTCTGGACGCGCTGGAGATCATGTTCCTCGTGTTGCCGCTCACGGCGCCGGCGCTGCTTGCCATGGGAATTAATCCGATCTGGCTCACGGTGCTGATCGCCATCAAGCTCCAGACAGGATTCCTGACGCCGCCACTGGGATTCGCGCTGTTCTTCCTGCGCAGCGTCGCCCCGCGGCAAGTGACCACGGCCGACATCTATCGCGGCGCCCTGCCCTTTCTCGCCATTCAGGTGATCGTCTTGGCCCTGGTGTGGATCATGCCCGGCTTTGTGACTGTGCTGACGAACACCGGGAGCCAGGCCGCCGCCGCTGGCACCACCGCGGGTCACGCCGGCGCAGGGCTCCATCACCAGCATGTGCTGCAGGCCGATCAGGGCTACAACGTCGATTTCGTGCGCGGCACGCCGTGAAACCAACAGGAGGACAGACACAATGAAAATCCACAACCCCGCCGCCTCGGCGCCGCCCAACGGTCCTTATAGCCTCGGTGTCGAGATCCCGGCCGGCCAGCGGCTGCTGTTCATCGCCGGTCAAATCCCGTTGGCCAAGGACGGCGGCACGCCGCAAGGCATCACGGCGCAGGCCGAGCTGGTCTGGCGCAACATCATCGCTGTCCTCGAATCGGCCGGCATGGGCGTTGAGAACCTGATCAAGATCAATCAGTACCTGACCAAGGCCGAGAACATTCCCGGTTATGGCGCGGTGCGAAGCAAGGTGCTGGGCGCGGCGCGGCCAGCCTCGACCATGGTCGTCGTGCAATCGCTGGTGAAGCCGGAATGGCTGGTCGAAGTCGAGGCCACCGCCGCGAAATAGCCTAGCGCTTGCCGCGTGCGTCGATCGGCCAGATCTCGACCAATGTGTCGCCCTCGACGACGTGAAAGAAATCGTGGAGGTTCACCGTCGGATCGCAATGCGGCGTGACGCATTCGATCACCGTGCCGAGCGGTGGCCGTGCCGCGCCCGCCGGCGCGAACAGCTTGCCGTGCTCGTCGCCGAAGAATTCATAGCGGCTGCCGGGCGGCGCGCCGCGCGCCGGCTCGGGCAACGGCCCGTCGGTGGCAAAGCTCTTCAGTCCGGCATCGGTGACGACATAGGTCGGCTGATTGACGCTGACGACTGCCGTCGCCACGAAGAGCGATGTTTCGAAGGGCGGCGCGTTGCGGCCGTCAGCGAGCGCGCGCAAATATTCGACATCCATGAAGACATAAGAGCCGGCCTGCAGCTCGGTGAAAACCCGCGCTTCGGGATCGAGATCGAACGTGCCGGTGCCACCGCCGGTGACGGTCGCCGCGGACAGGCCGTCGTGCGCGAGCTCCTGCAACAGGCGGCGCAGCCGGTCGGCGAGGTGTAGGCTGCGCTCGCGCCGCTCGGCGCGCGACGGCACGTGCTGCAAATGGCCGGCATACGCCTGGATGCCGGCGAAACTGAGGCCCGGCGCGGCGCGCACCGCGCGCGCGAGCGCTGGCGCCGCGTCGAACGCGCAGCCGGTACGGCCCTGGCCGGCGTCGACGTCGACAAGCACGTCCAGGGGCGTCGCCACGTCGCGCAGCGCGAGACTCAATGCCGCGACGGCGTCGGCATGATCGACGACGACGCTCAGGCCGCGGTGCGGCACGCGAGCGAGCGCCGCCAGCCGGGCGATCTTCGCCGCGGTCACCGGCGGCGAGGTGATGTGCACGCCGGGAATGCCAGCGCGCACCATGATCTCGGCCTCGCCGAGCGTGACGCAAGAGACGCCGAGCGCGCCGGCCGCAATCTGCCGGCGGGCGATGGCGACGGATTTGTGCGTCTTGACGTGCGGCCGCAACGCCACGCCGGTTGCGCGCGCATGCGCCGCCATCGCGGCAATGTTGCGGTCGAGCGCCGGCCGGTCGACCACCAGCGCCGGCGTGTCGAGCGCGGTGCGACCGCCGGCGCGGCCGAGCAGGCCGGCATTCGGGCTCGTCGATGGTGCTTCCGGCATGCCGGCCTCCGGTTCACGATTTTTTAAGCATACCCGCTCGCCCCACCGAAGGGGTTAACCCCGCGCTAAGCGAGACGCGACTACGCTCCCAGGTTGCGGACTTTGGTGTCACGCACCGGGGATTGCCGTGTGGCGTTTTTTCAAGCGGGCTGACGCCGGCCACGCATCCGTCGGCATGACGGGCGTGCCGCATGTACGGCTGCTCGCACCCCGGATTTTCGTGGTGACCACGCTGCTCGTCGCCACGCTGCACGCCGCCAACGGCGTCTTCGTCTACCACTTCTATTCGACAACCGCCGCGCGCGAAGCCGAAGCCCGCGATGCGACCGCGGCGATGTTGGCCGAGGAAGCTGGCCACACGCTCACCGCGATCGACCTGACCATGGAAACGATCGCCGCAAAGCTGGCAACGGCGCTGACTGCTGGTCCGCCGACCGCGGCCGACCAGGCGCTGATCGAAGACCAGGACATGCGCCTGCCGCACGTGCGCAAGCTGCTGGTGCTCGATCGTGACGGCACGGTGGTGCTCGACTCCGAGCACTATCCGGCGGCCAGACGCAATCTGGCCGACGAGCCCGCCTTCAAGCAGGTGGCGGCGAGCAATACCTTGCAGCCGTTCATCGGCCATCTGGTTTTCGCGCCCGGCGCCACGCCGTATTTCAGCATGAGCCGGCCGATTCTCGATCCGCTCGGCGCACGGATCGGCGCCGTCGTTGCCATCGTGGAGCCGGCGCATTTCACCGCGCTGCGCAGCGCGCTGTCGAGCGTCGCCGAGGCTTTCCTGGTGCGCCAGGACGACGGTTCGCCCCTCGCCGGCAATACGCGCCACGGCGGCGGTATCGACACGCCGACCAACATCCGAGCGTTGCTCGCGCAGCACCCGCACAGCGCGGTGAACATCCACAGCATCACCGGATTCCCGCTCGACATGGTCGTCGCCGGGCTGCCGCCCGGCGCGGCGCCCGCATTCCGCAACTTCGTCGTTTTCGACGTCTTGATCATGGCGATTGTGACCGTAATCGCGCTGGGACTCGCCTGGCGGCTCGGCGCCGAGGAGCGCGCGCGCGGCGCCGCCGAAAGCCACCTGCGCGACGCCATCGAAAGCACGCCCGGCGGCTTCGGCCTGTACGACGCCGACGACCGTCTGGTGCTGTGCAACCGCACCTATGTCGGATACTTTACGCCGACGGTGCGGCCGCTGGTCGTGCCCGGAGCGCATTTCGAGACCATCATCCGGCTCGTCGCCGAAAAGGGCGGCTGGGCCGACGCCGTCGACGACGAAACCCGGGCCTCCCTTTTGGCCCGGCGTTTCGTTGCGCATCGCGCGGCCAATACTGATCTCGTGCAGCACATGGGCGACGGCCGTTGGCTGTTGACGCGCGAGCGCCGCACCGCGGACGGCGGCACCGCCTGCTTCTATACCGACATCACGCGCATCAAGGAGCAGGAAGAGGCCCTGCGGCGCAGCGAGCAGCTCGAGCGCCAGGCGCGCGAGACCGCCGAACGCGCCGACCGCGCCAAGAGCTCGTTCCTGGCGACGATGAGCCACGAATTACGCACGCCGTTGAATGCGGTGATCGGATTTTCGCAGATCACCGAGCAGGGGATGTTCGGTCCGCAGCCGGCGCGGTATCGGGAGTATGCGACGCTGATCCGGCGCAGCGGCGAGCATCTGCTGACGATCATCAACGACATCCTGGACATCGCCAAGCTGCAGTCGGGCACGACGGAGCTTCGGCTGGAGATCTCGGCGCTGGCGCCGATTGTCGACGAGGCGGTGCGGCTGGTGGCGCCGCGGGCCGAGAGCGCCCGGCTGACGCTGGCGCAGGACATCGCTCCGGGCCTGCCGCCGGTGCGGGTCGATCTGACCCGCATCCGCCAGGTGCTGCTCAACCTCCTGTCGAACGCGATCAAGTTCACGCCCGCGGGCGGCACGGTCACGATCACGGCGCGCCCCTGCGCGGGCGCGGTCGAGATCGCGGTCTGCGATACCGGCATCGGCATGGCCGAGGCCGACATCCCCAAGGCGCTCGAGCCGTTCGGCCAGATCTCCAACGCCATGACCCGCGCCCACGAGGGCACCGGCCTCGGACTGCCCCTCTCCAAGAGCCTGATCGAGCTCCATGGTGGCCAGTTCGCCATCACCAGCACACCCGGACGCGGAACCATCGTAACCATCACATTGCCGACCGCGGCCTCCGTCGATGATCGCGATCAGGCTACGCTCTGGTGCGGCGTCGGTTGATGGCCGACTGACGACCCGCCTCCGTCGCGCTATAATCGCGTTCGAGGAGGGAGCTGCATGATCGGTTCGAGCTCTCGGCCGCGTCTTGGAATCCGCGCGATTTTCGCCGTGCTGGCGGTTCTGCTGCTGGCGCGCTGCAGCGACGGCGCGCACGGCTCGGCGACTGCCGGTGGCAGCGACCGCAGCTCCGCCGGCCAAATCCGGCTCGGTCTGCCGTTCTAGGCGGGATCGCGATCTAGCGGTAGGCGCGCAGCCGTTGCGGCGGCGCCGGCACGGCTAGCGGCTGGGGACGGACGGCCGCCCGACGCAGCGGCATCACCTGAACGTCCGGGACAGGTCGCGGCGCCGCGGCGCGCTCGAGACGCTCGACAAGCGCGCGATTGGCCGCCATCAGCGCATCCATCTGGCGCAGGCGCACGTCGAGCGCTGGCCGCGCGGCGTCGCGCGAGACCGGCATTGCGCGCTCGTGCGCGCCGTAGCCGTGCGCGGCATGCTGCGGCACCGCCGGAACGTAACGTTCCTGCCAGCCGGCGTCGTAAAAGTCCGGCATCCGACGACGGCGGCGAACGCTGCCGATCGACAGCACCGCGATCGTCGCCGCAACGACCAGGCCCCACATCACCGCGACGCCATAGGCGATCGCCTGCGCCCCCGACGTCGGCGGGAACAGCGCGACCAACGGATCGAGTGAGATGACCAGGAACAACGTCACCGCCGCGCCGCTGACCGCCGAAAGCAGGAACAGCAGAAGCGACGTGCCGAAACCAGTGCCCGATGAAGACTGCATCGCAGAGCCTTTTTCCGCCGAACGGCCCGACACCTGTCGCCGCCATTCGCGAATCCATTGCCCTTGTTTTATGGTTAAGGCGCAACGAATACAAGAATAATATAGTTAAGATGCGAAAAAACACGGTTAATAAACAAATACGTAAGTAATAAGTGTAACGAGTTCATGGTTAATATTAATAAAGCGTCGGAAGAATTGACGCGAATCCCCGCGCGCGGCGTCAAGCGCGCCGACGTTGCGGCAAGCCGTCAGTAGCCGGGATGGCTGAGGTCGAGCAACGGGAAAGCCGACAGCACATGCGGCGGATACACCGGCGGCGCCGGCACCACCATCTCGCGCTTGAGGTCGGCATAGCGCGTCACGCCGAGGAGCCCGAGGCACAGACGGATCTCGGTCTCGAGCAGTTCGAGCACGCGGCGGACGCCGGCGTCGCCAGCCGCGGCGAGGCCGTAGCAGTAGAGCCGGCCGATGCCGACCGCGTCGGCGCCCAGGGCCAGCGCCTTGACGACGTCGCTGCCGCGACAGAAGCCGCCGTCGACGACGATGCGCGCGCGTCCCTTCACCGCCGCCGCCACTTCAGGCAGGGCATCGAGCGCGCCGCGACCGTGATCGAGCTGCCGCCCGCCGTGATTCGAGACGTAGACGACCGCCGCGCCAAGCTGGCAGGCAAGTTCGGCGTCCTCGGCCGTGGCGATGCCCTTGAGGATGAGCGGCAGATTGTGTTTGGCTTTGAAGCGTGCGACGCCGTCCCGGTCGAACGCCGCCTGGAAGCGCTCCATCTCGGCCACCACCTTCTGCCGGCCGCCGACGACGTAGCGCTTGGCAAGGTCGCGCTCGCGCCTGCTGTACAGCGCGGTATCGACGGTGAAGCAAAAGGCCTCGTAGCCGTGCTTGATGGCGCGGCTGCCGTGATCGTCGACCCAATCGGTGTCGCCGCGCACATAGAGCTGGAAGATGCGGCGGCTCGCCGGCGCGGCCTGCGCCGTCGCTTCGAGACCGGGCTTGGCGACCGAGCTGACGATCATCGGCACACCGAAGGCGGCGGCGGCACGCGCCACCGCGGCGGTGCCTTCGCCGTGCAGATATTCGATCGAGCCAATCGGCGCCAACACGATCGGCAGCCGCGCCGGCTTGCCGAAAACCTGTGCCGTGCTGTCGATCCGCGATACGTCGCGCAGCACGCGCGGCCGGAAGCCGAGACTGTCGATCGCCACGCGATTGCGCCGCAGCGTCGTCTCGGATTCCGCGGCACCCGTCAGATAATCCCAGAAATTCGTCGGCAGCGCGTTGCGCGCGGCGCGAACGATCTCGTGCAGCGTGGCGAAGCGCTCGCCGAGGCCGCTATCGGCCGTCAATTCGGTCATCGGGACTTCCTTCGAATTGGCTTGGATGGCTTCGCCGGGATGACCGGCAGGAGCAGATAGGACGCTGCGCCGGCACCGAAATGCAGCGTCGTGCGGTCATTGAAAAGCGCGGCCGGACGATCGCGCGGATCGTTGTGGAGGAACGGACCGCAGCCACGCATCGGGTTTTTCATGTTGGAGAGATGCGCCGCCGGGCCGTCATGCTCGTAATCGCGACCGCGCACTGAAAGCCCGAGGCGCCAGCCTTTGGGCACGACGATCGATGTCGGCCACAGCTCGATGTCGAGCGTCACCGGCTTGCCAGGCTTCAGCTTCTCGATGCGGTCATGAGTATGATAGGGCCGCCAGCGCCGCGTGAGTCGGCGATCGAGGCGGCGATGCGACGCGCGCAGCCAGCCTTGCGCCACCGGCGTGTGCGGATCGAGCGCGCCCTGGAACGCCACCTCTTTGCCCGCCGGATTGAACAGCCGCAGCACCAGGAAAAGGTCCGCGTCGGCGGTCGAGGACGCGACCACGAGCCGCGCGGCGATCGGACCTGTGACTTCGGTCTCGCGCGCGAGCGGCTCGCTCATGAACGTGATGCCATCGCCCGTCGCCGCGAATTCGAGCGCGGTCTTTTTCCGGGGCACCGTCGCGCCGAGCGTGTTGTCTGGCCGCAGATGGAACTTCGTCCAATGCGTGCGCTTGAGCGGCCATTCGTTCTCGAAGCGCTCGACGAAGCGATCGACGTGCCGCACCTGGAGCCGCACCTTCGGCTCCTTGTTCCAGCCGTTCTTCTCGCCCCTGAGGAAATACGCGAAGAAGCGCTTCTGCAGACCGACGCCGTAGGCGGTATAGAACTCGACCCAATGCGTTCCGCCATGCGCTTCGAGCCATTTGTGCCGCGACGCCGCGCGCATGAAGGCCTCGAAATTGCCGCGCGGATGCAGGCCCTGCCCGCCCCAATTCGCCGCCGACAGGAACGGCACCGTGACCTTGTTCCAGCGTGGCGAACGCGCCTTGTGCCAAGCGTCGTCGAGCGGATGCGCGAGAATGTCGTTGCCGAAATCGCAACGATTGGCGGCGAGCTCGGCGTCGCTCAGCGTCTCCGGGCCGCAGACCAGCTCGCCGGTGACCGCGCTCCGCGGCCCGCTTGTGCCGAGCCCATGCTGCACCGACTTCACCTGCATGTCGTACCAGTCGGCCCAGAACGTCGACAGGATGCCGCCATGATGGGTCGAGTCCCGGTACCAGTCGGCGGAACCCTCCCAGGCACAGATCGCCGCCAAATGCGGCGGCTGGCGCGACGCCACCATCCAGGAATTCATCGCGTAGTATGAGATGCCGTTGACGCCGACCTTGCCGCTGCACCACGCTTGGCGCGCGACCCATTCGATGCAGTCGTGGAAGTCCTGCGTCTCGCGCGGCGAGAAGTGATCGATCGTGCCCGGCGAGCGACCGGCGCCACGCGAATCGACGCGGACGCAGGCATAGCCGTCGGGCACCCACTTCTCCGGATCGACGACTTCCCAATTCTGATACTTGTTCGACGAGCCCGCGGTCACGTCGGGATGGTTCTTCGCCATGATCTCCCAGGCGGTCTTGTACCCATCCTGGAAGGCGAGGCCTTTGGCGTAGGGCCCATAGGTGACGATGGCGGGCACCTTGGCGGCCATCGCAGCGGGACGATAGACATCCGCGCGCAGGACGACACCGTCGTCCATCGCGATTGGCACGTCCCAATCGATGCGCATGCCGTCGCGGATTTCGCTTTGAGCCAAAGGGCGTCCCTCCCGTCGCGACCCGGCTTTTGCCGTGCTGGTCGCGGCGATATAGCGCCTTTTGCGGGAATCGCCAGAAAAAAAGAGATGGCGGTTCAGCGTCGGGCCGAACCGCCACCCTTGCCCCTTGGGGGAGGCATCAGGGTCGGAAGGAAAACGGACCAGGAGGGCTTCCGGGTCCGGCCGAATCAAACGTCGCGCCGTCGCGCGGTGGCGACACTGTGCGCACCGGCGATGACGGCAGCGTGACGGCCCAACGACGCTTCGATGACGGCGGCGGTGGATAACGCGGTGGACTCAAGCCGGCGGCGCGGCCATCGCCGCCGCAAACGAGCGCGCGGCGGCGTCGCGGTCGAGACCGCGGGTGATGAGAACGAGACGCGTCCGGCGGTCGGCGTCGGGCCACCGTGCCAGCGCCTGCGGCGGATGGATGAGATGCTGCACGGCGTTGAGTGAAACCGGACCGGCCTGGCCCGCGACGTTCGCGAGACCCTTGAGCCGCAGCAGCGCCGGCCCCTTGAACGCGGCCAGCGCCTCGATCCAGGCGGCGAGCGCCGGCCAGGCCACCGGTGCGTCATGGGTCAGCGTAAAGCTCGATATCCCATGATGATTCAGCAGATGGTCGGGCGATGAGTCGTGCGCGTGGCCGTGCCCGTCGGCGGGAGGAACGGCGCGCGGCGCGGCCGGCGATGCGGCGAACAGCACGTCGGGCACCACCGCGCCCTTGACCGCGGCGACGATCGGCGCCGACGGATTGAGCGCGCGCAGTCGCGCTTCGACGGCCGCACGCGCCGGCGGCGCGATCAGATCGGTCTTGGTCAGCACGAGCATGTCGGCCAGCGCCGCCTGCTTCGCCGATTCGTAATGCGTCGCGAGCTGCGACACGGCGTTGACCGCGTCGACCGTGACCACGACGCGGTCGAGCCGCACCAGATTCGCGAGCTGCGTGTCCTCCATCAGCGTGGCGATGATCGGCGCCGGATCGGCGAGGCCGGTGGTCTCGACAGCGATGCGATCGAAGCGCGGGATCGCGCCGCTGCGCGCGCGCGCGTTGAGCGAGACGATGGTGTCGGTCAGGTCGCCGCGCACCGTGCAGCAGACGCAGCCGCTCTTGAGCAGGACGGCATCCTCGAACGCGGTCTCGATCAACAGATGGTCGAGGCCGATTTCGCCGAACTCGTTGACGATGACGGCGGTGTTGCGGAGGTCCGGCTGTCGCAGCAGTGCATTCAGCAACGTGGTCTTGCCGCTGCCGAGAAAGCCGGTTATGAGCGCAACCGGCACGGGTGCGAACGATGCCATCTCCTTGGTGTTCCTGGAATTTTCTTCGGTTTGCAAGCCCTGTCGCTCTGCTAAGATCGCGCCAAGCGGCGACCGCCGCAACAACGAGAAACGGGGGAGGATATGATCCAAATTCGTCACGCGGCCATCGCCTGTGCCGCTGTCATCGCCGCGGCGTTCATCGCCGCCGGCGCGCACGCGCAGAGCCCGCTTCCGATTAACGTCGGCTGGGTGCAGACGCCCGGTCATCTGGCGCCGCTGCTCGATGTGCTGGCGCAGAAGCACCCGGAGGTCATGCCGCACGACGGCAAGACATACATCGCCAAGGCCCTCCGCTTCAAAGGCACGACGCCGCAAATCGAGGCAATGGCGGCGAACGAGCTTCAGGTCGCCTCTTTCGCGCCGTCGGCGCTGGCGCTCGCCATCACCAACGCGCATCTCGACGTTCGCGTCGTCTCCGACGTCATCCAGACCGGCGCGCACGGCTATTTCGACCAGCCCTACATGGTCCGCAAGGACGGGCCGATCAAGACGGTCGCCGACGTCAAGGGCAAGCGCGTTGCCACCAACGCCGTCGGCTCGGCAAGCGATGCAGCGATGCGCGTGATGTTCGCCAAGCACAACATCAAGGACAATGACTTCACGACGGTCGAGGCGAATTTCGCCAACATGGTCTCGATGATCGAGCAGAACAAAGTCGACATGATCGCCGTCATGCCGCAATTCGAGCACCGGCTGGCGGCGGCCGGCGGTTACCGGACGCTGTTCACCATGGGGCAGGCCATCGGCCCGTCGCAGACGGTGCTGTGGGGGATGCGTGCCGACTTCATCAAGGCGCATCGGGCCGCGATGGTCGATTTCTTCGAGGACCACATCCGCGGCGTGCGTTGGTTCCTCAATCCGAAGAACCGCGCCGAGGCGCTGGCGATCGCCGAGGAAGTCACCAAGCAGAAGCCCGCGGACCTCGCCTACGCTTTCACCAAGAAGGACTTCTACCGCTCGCCCGACTGCGTGCCCAACATCAAGGCGGCGCAGGAGGACATCGACGAGGCGGTCAAGCTTCACGTCCTGCCGAAGGCGGTGACGCTCGAGCCGAAATACGTCGACCTGTCGCTGATCGCGGAGGCCAAGCGCCGCATCGACGCAGGCAAATAACCGGTTTGCGTTATTGTCGTGCCGCGCCCATCACGCGGGCGCGGTATCTTTTTGACCGCCGCCGCTCAGCCGAGGACCTGCGCCGATCATGCCCGCTCAAGCCCACAACATGAAGCTGCTCGCCCATCACGATCTCGCCGGCTTCGGCGGCATCGGCGAGGGCGTGAGCCTGCAACTCGCCGGCGACGGTCGCCGCATTCTCTATATGGCGCACGAATCGGCGCCGAAGAACTTCACGGCGATCGACGTCAGCGATCCGCGTCGGCTCAAGCTGGTGGTGCAGACCGATTTGCCGCACAAGCAGGTGCGCTCCAACTCGCTCGAGGTCTGCGGCGACATCCTGGCGGTTGCCTACCAGACGGCGCAGCACGGCCTCAAGCCGGCGGGCGTCGAGCTGTTCGACATCGGGATTCCGGAAAAGCCCAAGTCGATCGCCTTCTTCGACTGCTCGGGCGAGTTCTCGCGCGGTGTGCACCAGCTCTGGTTCGTCGACGGCAAGACCGTGCATTTCTCGGGCGGCGCGCCGGACTTCAAGCCGCGCAACAAGCTCGATGACCAATTCTACCGCGCCATCGACGTGAGCAATCCGACCAAGCCGCGCGAGATCTGCCGCTGGTGGATGCCGGGCCTGGCGGAAAGCGACAGCGCGCCGCCGCCGCCGCGCCATCCGAAATTCGATTCCGGCTTCCGCACCCACAACACCAACGTCTATCCCGACCGACCCGACCGCGCCTATCTCGGCTACATCGACGGCGGCGTCTGGATTCTCGACATCGCCGACCTGTCCAAGCCCAAGCCCGTCGGCCACTGGAATCCGCACCCGCCCTTCCCCGGCTTCACCCATACGGCGATGCCACTTTTGGATCGCGACCTCCTCGTGGTGAGCGACGAAAGCGTGCGCGACAAGGGGGCCGATTGGCCGAAGCTGGTTTGGCTGCTCGACATGCGCCGCGAGGACAATCTGGTGAACATCGCGACCCTGCCGCTGCCGTCCGTCGAGAAGCAACGCAACATCGGCGGCCGCTACGGCGCGCATAATCTCCACGAGAACCGGCCGGGCCCGGCATTCCGCTCCAGCACGCTGATCTTCGGCACCTACTTCAACGGCGGCGTGCGCGTGCACGACATCAGCGATCCGTTCCAGCCGAAGGAGATCGCGTATTTCGTGCCCGAGCCGCCCAACGGCTCGCCGGCCGGCGCGGCGCAGATCAACGACGTCTACGTCGACGAGAACGAGATTGTCTACGCCGTCGACCGCTTCGCCGGCGGACTCTATACGCTGGAGGCCCAAATCTAAGTGCCGCTAATCGCCGCTCGTATCACCGGCGTCGGAGTCGTCATCTCCGTGCCGTCCAGCCAGCGCCAAAAGCGCCTGTAGCTCGTAGCGCTCCCAGTGTGTTCCACGAACGATACCCCAGGCATTCCTTTCGTTCGGACGGCGCCAGAACGGAATGGGCATACGCTGCAGCTCAACCAGCGCTTCGCGGAAGTCTGCGATTTTTTTCTCGGCGCCCTTTGGACCAACGGTGAACGACCCGCCATGCCGAAGCTCGGGATGAAAAAAGGAACCGTCCCGCGCAACAGGCACAAACAGGGGCTCCCGAAGGCTGTCGCCTGCGAGAAGCTCCGGCGGAATACGTTGCTTCCGCCAAATTGAATCGAAAAAGCTTTCGCGATCAGCCAGCCATTTTAGTGCTTGCCTCGCCGGAATCTTGCCGTCCCGATTTGTGAAGTAGCTGTTCTTGCCAGACATCATATTCCGAATGCGCGCTTCGGTTACGTCGCCGAAGACTGCCAACGCGGCCGGATCGACGGGGTCACCTCGGTCCAAAGCCCAGCGACACTCGGCCAGCGCGACGAGGCGCTTCAGGACGTAAGCGTCGCCACCGACCGACCAAAGATCAATGGGGGAATCGGCGAGGAACGTCGTCGCCTCCGCCACCATCTGGCCGAGACGTTGTTCGACGGCCGTCTCGGGTTCGTCCTCGGTCGCGTCAAGAACAATGCCGAAGTGCGCATAGGCGGCGAGGTTGTGTAGAAGCGTGCCAAGAGGCCAGTAAGAAAAGCAGTCGGACGAACGATCGGCCAGATTCTTGCGCCAGGATACGGCATTCACGTTGCCAAGCGGCGCAAGCATTACCGCCATGCCAGCGTCGGCACTTTCGTTGCCAACGATGCGTGCCAGATAATCGCCTGACTTCTGAACGAGAGTCGCTAGAGTAAGCGCGGCGTCAGTGCTCGCATCGAAAGAGTCATGGAAGAGCTCTTTGCGTTCGTCGACGCTTAGCTGCTTATTGAATTTAATATCTCTCATCTTCATTACCGCAAACTCCCAAGCTGGCGGACAAGTTTTTCCCTCATAGCATCCAGCTTGTCGGGATTTCTCTTAACCGAAAGCGCGTTGCGCGGCTTGCGTCCGAGGAAGTAAGCGATTCCCTCGGCGTTCGCACCACTTGGATGCGGCAAACCTGAGAGCACCCGATCCAAGCCAACCCCGGCCTCTCTCGCGATTGCCTCCAACGCCACTCCGACGTTTGGACCAAGCGGTACGAACAGCGCATTCGGCAGGGCGGCCATTTCCGCGCCGAACCACCGACGAAGCTGGCCAGCGAGCATCGGCGTCTTCAGCATGTCCGGTGAACCCGAATAGTTTTTGCCGTCGACAAATACCGGATATCGAAGTGCGGACATGAAGTGGACGATGCGTGCATCCCCGTTCCACAGGGAAGCGCTCGTTGATAACCCAAGCACCTGCGGCACGCCCACGAAGTCGAGCAGATCGACGAGATTTGTCCGCATGGCGCCGGAAAAACTTGCAAAGACCTTAGCCCCCTCCAAAGCCGCAGCGGTCGACGACCCGGAAAGAAGCAGGCGCCGCGCTTCGTGAAGTGCGTTGCGCATCTGTTGGCGACCAGGCGTCAATCCGACGATGACAATGCGAGCCTGCAGATTGATGAAATCAAATGGCGCGTACGCGACTTCCACGATCTTGCTGCCGACGCGCGCGGTCTCAAGCCGGAGACTCGAAGGTGCCTCAATTTCTCGGTCGAGTTCAGCGATCGACATCGATCGAATTACAGGCGCGAAACGGGAGAAGAGTTCTGTTTCCATTGTCGTTTCCCTGGGTTATGCGAAAATTGGTTGGTTGGCGAAAGCAGTCGTGATGATTCTGTTACCTGCCATCACCACGTACGCGCGCCGATAACGATTCGCCGCCTCAGCGAACTGCCGGCCATACATGCGGCGGATTGCGCGAAAGCTGTCTTTAGCGAGCGCGTACTTACGCGCGCCATCACCCGCGTCGCATGACAGGCCGAAATCAATGATCAGGTCGATGATTCCGTCCGGGAATCCGCGTTGCTGCTTCCGCTGCTGGGCATGCTGGGTAAAGACGTATGAGGCGAGCATCTCGATATCTCCCATAGTGTCACCGTTCGTGTTAATGTGAATCACATAATAACGACATTAGCCTTATATCGAGGCTCTGCGTGCACGTCAAGGCGAAAAACAATAAACGTGCGACACGTCATCACGTTCTTTGACATGTGCCAAAGGCGCCGCCGTCAAAGCGTATGAGTGATCCGTTATCCGAAGGAGATTGCGTATTTCGTGCCCGAGCCGCCCAACGGCTCGCCGGCCGGGGCGGCGCAGATCAACGACGTCTATGTCGACGAGAACGAGATCGTCTACGCCGTCGATCGCTTTGCCGGGGGGCTCTATACGCTGGAAGCGAATCTCTAGCGTACCGGCTCGATCGCCAGGTCCCGCGCGCCGAAGGGGCTCTGCGGCAGCTTCACGCCGCGCCAGAAGTCGCGGAACGGCGCCGGTAATTTGGCGTCAAGCGCCGCCGCGTCGGCGAGATCGGCCGGCGCGAGTTCGATCACCGTAACACCCGCCGCCGCGAGCCGCGCGAGCTCGTCGCGGCGCGTGGCGCGGCGCCCGCCCGGCAGCTCGATGGCGACGAAGCCGGCGCCGGTCCAGAAAGTGAAATCGGTGCGCACCGCGCCCTCACCCGCCGACAGCAGCGCCGAGGGCAGCGGCCGCAGCGCGGCGAAGCTCCAATCCGCCGGCGCGAACAGGCCGCCGCCCACGGCGGTCAAGTCGCTCCGCGCCGGCTCGCTGGCCAACGCGGCCGATATCCAGGCGAAATAGGCGTCGAGGAATTGCCGCGGCGGCTTGGCCCAGAGGTCGCACAGCGACTGCAGATGCTCGCGCAGGAAATCGAGCCGTGCCAACGTCGTGTCGAGGCGGATGAGATCGGGCGGCTCGGCGAAGGGATAGAACCCGTCGCTCAGGCGGAGCGGCCTGCCGCCGCGCAACTCGATCGCCTGCGCGCCATCGCGCGTCGCCGCGCCGTAGAAAATCGTGATCGCTTCGGCCACGCCCGATTAGGGCCCGGGCCTGGCGGCGCTGGCAAGCGCCGGCGCGGCGTCAGTCCGCGTCGTCGTCGTGCCGCACCTCGAGCCACATGGCGTTGAGCACGGCGAAGGCGCACGCCAAGCCGAGGCCGAGCACCCAGCTGAAATACCACATCGGGGCCTCCTCAATAGCTGTTGGTCTCGCCTTCGATCTGCCCGGCCGAGACGCGGCCGCGCAGCACGCGATAGACGAAGGCGGTGTAGAGCAGGATGATCGGCATGAAGAGCAGCGTCGCCACCAGCATGAGGAGCAGCGTCGCGCGGCTCGACGAGGCATCCCACACCGTCAGGCTCATCGCCGGTGCGAGCGACGACGGCAGGATGAACGGGAACATGCTCATGCCGGCGGTCGCGACCACGCCGGCGACCGACAGACCGCTGAAGAGGACCGCAACCTTGTCCCAGTTGAGTGCGAGCGCCAGCGTCGCCAGCGCTGCGCCGACAAAACCCAATCCCGGCACGACGGCGAGCCATGGCACCACGCGGTAATTGTCGAGCCACGCGCCGGCCGCCTGGACCGCCTGCTTGCCGACCGGATTGGACGGCCCGTCATGCGCCAGCGCACCGACGATGCGATAGCCGTCGAGGTCGGTCGCCCACCAGCCGGCGATGGCGAACAGCACGATCAGCGCCGCGGCCGAAAGCATGGCAGCCGTGCGCGCGCGTTCGGTCACCGGCGACGCGGCCTTTGCGGCCAGGAATGCGCCGCCGTGCATCGCCAGCATCGCCACCGAGACGAGGCCCGTCAGCACCGCGAAGGGCCGGAACAGGCCGAGCAATCCGCCGTCGTAGATCATGCGCAGATCGTCGTCGAAGCGGAACGGCACGCCCAAGAGCGCGTTGCCGACGGCCACGCCGAAGACCAGCGCCGGCACCAAGCCGGATACGAACAACGCCCAGTCCCACAGCGTGCGCCAACGCGGCGCCTCGTGCTTGCTGCGGTATTTGATCGCCACCGGCCGCAGGATCAGCGTGCACAGCACCAGAAACATCGCCAGGTAGAAGCCGGAGAAGGCGACGGCATAGACCATTGGCCAGGCGGCGAAGATCGCGCCGGCGCCGAGGATCAGCCAAACCTGGTTGCCTTCCCAGACCGGGCCGAAGGTGTTGATGACGATGCGGCGCTCGGCGTCGCTGCGGCCGAGAAACGGTAGCCAGATGGCGGCGCCGAGATCGAAGCCGTCCATGACGGCAAAGCCGGCGAGCAGCACGCCCAGCAACAGCCACCACAGAACCCGCAGCGTCGCGTAATCGAGGATGTCGGCCATGGCTTTCTCCTACTCCGCCGCCGGCGCGGCACGGCGCGGCGCGGCGCTCGAACCAAGCGAGGGGCCGATGCGCACGTATTTCACCATCAGATAGAGCTCGACCACCGCGAGCGCGCTGTAGAACACGACGAAGCCGAGAAGGCTGGTCCACACCGTGCCGGCCGAAACCGACGAGGCGGAAAGGAAGGTCGGCAGCACGCCGTCGATGGTCCATGGCTGGCGGCCGTATTCGGCGACGAACCAGCCGAGCTCCGACGAGAGCCACGGCAGCGGCAGCGACCACAGCGCCAGCCGCAGGAACCAGCCGTGCCGGTCGAGCCGCCGTCGCGCCGAAAGATAGAAGGCGAAGGCGAAGAGCGCGATGAAATAGAAGCCGAATGCCACCATGAAACGGAAGGCCCAGAACAGGGCGGCCACGCCGGGCACGGTGTCCCAGGCCGCTTTCTCGATCTGCGCCGGCGTCGCGTCGACGACCTTGTCGGTGTATCTCTTCAGCAGGAGCGCATAGCCGAGGTTGCGCTCGTTGGTCATGAAGGCGGCATTGGCCGCCGTATCGTCGGGATGGACGCGCAGCGTCTCGAGCGCCCCGTAGGCAGCGATGCCACGCTTGATGCGCTGGGCATTGTCGGCGACGAGATTGACGATCCCCGGCACCTCTTCGTCGACCGAGCGCGTGGCGATCAGGCCCAGGACCCAGGGAACCCGGATGGCGAAACGCGTGGTGCGGTCCTTGACGTCGGGAAAGCCGAACACCGTGAAGCTGGCGGGCGGCGCCTCGGTCTGCCAGTCGGCCTCGATCGCCGCGAGCTTCATCTTCTGGTTCTGCGACGCGGTGTAGCCGCTTTCGTCGCCGAGCACGACCACGGACAGCGCCGAGGCGAGGCCGAAGCTCGCCGCCACGGTCATCGAGCGCTTGGCGAGCTCGGGATAACGGCCGCGCAGCAGGAACCAGGCACTGATCGCCAGCACGAACATCGCGCCGGTGACGTAGCCGGCGCTGACGGTATGGACGAACTTCGCCTGCGCCACCGGATTGAACAGCACGTCGTAGAACGACGTCACTTCCATCCGCATGGTGTGGAAATTGAACGCGGCGCCGACCGGATGCTGCATCCAGCCGTTGGCGATCAGGATCCACAGCGCCGACAAATTGGTGCCGAGCGCCAGCAGCCAGGTCGCCGTGAGATGGCCGACCTTGGACATCTTGTCCCAGCCGAAGAAGAACAGGCCGACGAACGTCGCCTCGAGGAAGAAGGCCATCAGGCCTTCGATGGCGAGCGGCGCGCCGAAGATGTCGCCGACATATTGCGAGTAATAGGCCCAGTTGGTGCCGAACTGGAACTCCATGGTGATGCCGGTGGCGACGCCCATGGCAAAGTTGATGCCGAACAGCACGCCCCAGAAGCGCGTCATGTCGCGCCAGATCGTGCGCCCGGTCATGACGTAGACGCTCTCCATGATGGCCAACAGCACCGACAGGCCGATGGTCAGCGGCACGAAGAGAAAGTGATACATCGCGGTCAAGCCGAACTGGAGGCGCGACAGCTCGACGGTGCCGGGGTCGATCATCGGAGGACTCCTTGAGGCGGCGCGGCATAGAGATGCTGCGCCACGGCGGCGGCAGAAATTTCCGGCCGGTGCGCGGGCGCGAAGAACAGCAGATAAAGCACGGTCAACGCCGCCAGCTTGACGGCGAGCGCGAAGGCGATCTCGAAACGCAGGCGCATTCGCATGGCGCGCGACCTTACGCGGGCCGGTCTAACGCCGGCTTTGACCTAGATCAAGGCGCCGCGGCAAAAAGACCGCCGGCCCGATCGACGCCTACCAATCAATAGCGATAGGTGTCGGCCTTGAACGGGCCTTCGGGCTTGAGGCCGAGATACTGCGCCTGCTTCGGCGTCAGCTTGGTCAGATGCGCGCCGACTTTGGCGAGGTGCAGCGCCGCCACCTTCTCGTCGAGATGCTTGGGCAGCGTGTAGACCTTCTTCTGATATTTGCCCTGGTTGGTCCACAGCTCGATCTGCGCCAGCGTCTGGTTGGTGAACGAGGCGCTCATCACGAAGCTCGGATGGCCCATGGCACAGCCGAGATTGACCAGCCGACCCTCGGCGAGCAGCAGAATCCGCTTGCCGTCGGGGAACTCGATCTCGTCGACCTGCGGCTTGACGTTGTGCCACTTGAGATTCTTGAGCCCGGCGACCTGGATCTCGTTGTCGAAGTGGCCGATGTTGCAGACGATGGCGCGGTCTTTCATCTTGCGCATATGGTCGATCGTGATGACGTCGACGTTGCCGGTGGCGGTGACGAAGATGTCGGCGGTCGGCGCCGCCTCGTCCATGGTCACCACCTGATAGCCTTCCATCGCGGCCTGCAGCGCGCAGATCGGATCGACCTCGGTGACCACGACGCGTGCGCCGGCGTTCCTGAGCGAGGCCGCCGAGCCCTTGCCGACGTCGCCGAAGCCCGCGACCAGCGCGACCTTGCCGGCCATCATCACGTCGGTGGCGCGGCGGATGCCGTCGACCAGGCTCTCGCGGCAGCCGTAGAGGTTGTCGAACTTGGACTTCGTGACGGAGTCGTTGACGTTGATCGCCGCGAACAGCAGGCGGCCTTCCTTCTCCATCTGATAGAGGCGATGGACGCCAGTCGTCGTCTCCTCGGAAACGCCCTTAATCGCCGCGCCGAGCTTCGCGTACCAGCCCGGTTTCGACTTGAGGCGCTCGCGGATCGCCGCGAACAGTACCTCCTCTTCCTCGCTCGTCGGCTTGGCCAGCACCGTGGCGTCCATCTCGGCCTGCATGCCGAGATGGACGAGCAGCGTCGCGTCACCGCCGTCGTCGAGGATCATGTTGGGCGTGCCGCCGTCGCCCCACTCGAAGATGCGGTGGGTGAATTCCCAGTATTCCTTGAGCGATTCGCCCTTGTAGGCGAAGACCGGCGTGCCGCCAGCGGCGACCGCGGCCGCCGCATGGTCCTGGGTCGAATAGATGTTGCACGACGCCCAGCGGACATCGGCGCCCAAGGCCTTGAGCGTCTCGATCAGCACCGCCGTCTGGATGGTCATGTGCAGCGAGCCGGCGATGCGCGCACCCTTCAAGGGCTTCTGCGCACCGTAGGCCTCGCGTGTCGCCATCAGGCCGGGCATTTCGGTCTCGGCGATGGCGAGCTCGCGCCGGCCGAAATCGGCCAGCGCGATATCTTTCACCTTGTAATCGGTGGTCATCGGCAGAATTTTCCTTGGACTAGAATGCGCGGCGGAGTTGGTCGGCGAGGTCGGTCTTCTCCCACGAGAAGCCGCCGTCGCTGTCGGGCGGGCGGCCAAAATGGCCGTAGGCGGACGTGCGCGCATAGATCGGCCGGTTGAGCTGGAGATGCGTGCGGATGCCGCGCGGGCTCAAGTTGACCATCTCCTGCAGCACCTTGGAGATTTTCGCCTCGTCCACCTTGCCGGTGTCCGCGGTGTCGATATAGACCGACAGCGGCTTGGCGACGCCGATGGCATAGGAGAGCTGGATGGTGCAGCGCTCGGCGAGGCCGGCGGCGACCACGTTCTTCGCCAGATAGCGGGCGGCATAGGCGGCCGAGCGATCGACCTTCGACGGATCCTTGCCCGAGAACGCGCCGCCGCCATGCGGCGCCGCACCGCCGTAAGTGTCGACGATGATCTTGCGGCCGGTGACGCCGGTGTCGCCGTCGGGACCGCCGATGACGAAGCGGCCGGTCGGGTTGACGTAAAAATGCTCCTCGTCGCACATCCACCCCTCGGGCAGCACGTCGAGCACGTGCGGGCGGACGATCTCGCGCACCTGGTCCTGGTCGACCGTCTCGCTGTGCTGGGTCGAGACCACGACCGAGGTCGCGCGCACCGGCTTGCGGTCGCGGTACTCGAGCGTGATCTGGCTCTTGGCGTCGGGGCCGAGCTCGGGTGTGGCGCCGGAATGGCGCGCTTCGGCGAGCGACTTGAGAATGGCGTGCGCGTAATAGAGCGGCGCCGGCATCAGCTCCGGCGTCTCGCGGCAGGCATAGCCGAACATGATGCCCTGGTCGCCGGCGCCCTCGTCCTTGTTGCCGGCGGCGTCGACGCCCATCGCGATGTCGGCGGACTGGGCGTGGACGATGCATTCCACCTTGGACTTCTTCCAGTGGAAGCCTTCCTGCTCGTAGCCGATGTCCTTGATGGCGTGGCGCGCGACGTCGACCAGCTTGTCGTGGGTGACCGAGGCCGGACCGCGGGTCTCGCCGGCCATGATGACGCGGTTCGTCGTGCACAGCGTCTCGCAGGCGACGTGCGACATCGGATCGGCGGAAAGATAGGCATCGACCACGGCGTCGGAGATGCGGTCGGCGACCTTGTCGGGGTGGCCCTCGGAGACTGATTCGCTGGTGAAAACGTAATCGCGCAGACTCACCGTCGTGCTCCCTTGATTATTCCTTTTGATCCCGTTGCGACGGGCGGCGGGATAATGGGTGAGGTGCTGTCCGACCGCAACCACGAACGCGTGACCGTCTTGGGGCAGGACCGCAGGCGGCGTGGGCGCCGCGGCAAGCCGCGCCCATCGGCGGCCTGCGTCAGGCGGTCGCGCCCGCTGCGGCCTTGCGCGTCTGCGCCGCGCGAATGCGGCGCTTCAGGCGCCGTGCCTCGATGGGCAAACGCCCATCGGGCATCCCGGTGAGATAGGCGTCGAGCCCGCCGTTCTTCTCGATGGTGCGGATGGCGCGCGGCGTCAGCTTGAGGTGAACCGAATGTCCGAGCGCGTCGGACAGCACCGACGTCATCTGCAGGTTCGGCAGGAAGCGCCGCTTGGTCTTGTTGTTGGCGTGGCTCACATTGTGGCCGACGAGCACGCCCTTGCCGGTGATGCCGCAGCGTCGCGCCATGATCGCTCGATCCTTGAAAAGATTAAGGCCGGGGCGAGCCCCGGCGGTTGGCGCCGGTTTTAAGCGAAGTGGCCGCGTCCGTCAAGCCGGGCGGGCTAGGCGCCGGCGCCGCGGAAGGCCGCCAGAGCGCGGCAGCCTAATTTTTCGCTAGATGCCTCAGCAGCCTAACAAAAATGTAAGTCCCGCCAACCGCTGAAACATCCCCCAATTAAGTTCGGACCGTCTTGGCATTGTTAAGATGATCAAGGAGTCGCATAACCATGTCGAATTCCTGCGCATCCTGCACACCGTCTGCGTCCATAACAGCAATTGCTGCCTCAACAAATTGTTTTTGATCTTCAATCGGCTCTCGTTCGATCCGAGCGAGACATTCCTCGACCGCGGCGGCACCAGGACGTTGACGCCGAAGGGTTGCCCGTAGTCTTTTCCGGTCCGCATCGTTCGTCGCGACCCCGACTTTTGCTGCTTTGTTCATTGCGAAATCGACGATTACTGCAATCTCGCTTTCGGCCAGGAAGCCGTCCTTTCGCCCAAGCGCGGTTAAGACACGAATTTCATCCCCCGCGATTTGTTGATGCGTTAGCCCGTCGCTTGCTTGCGATTTCGATTTTAGAGCGCCCGATTTTACCGGCCAATCTTCCCATCTCGTCAGATCAACGTGCAATTCAGTTTTGAAGAATTCCGGTGGCGGCCAAACGACGCCATCAAAATCTATAATGGCGCGAATGCGATCTAAGCGAAAACTTCGAAACGCGCGTCTCTCATAGCAGAGCGCGTTGATATAAATCCGGCCATCGTCTGAGGCACAGATCTGACGTATCGAAACTCGTCGCGAAGTTACTGCGCCGGCAGCGTCCTGGTATTCAATTCCGAACGTAACTCCATGCAAATCCTCACCGAGAACGCGGAGAGAGTGGAATGCAGATTGAAAACGATTTTCATCCTGCGGGAGTTGTACGTTTGAATTTCCAATTGCCAAAGTCTCGGGGTGATCCGGTAGCTCGAGGCCAACGGGTGAGAATTGTGAATGCAGAACGGGCGCGTGCGTTTCGGTGCGCCGGAAAAATCGTGCAAAGATCGTTGAGAGCTGCACCGGGCAAAACCCTCGAAAACAAAATTAAAGAAATATGGCTGTCTGTAACAACCTATTTTTTTAGATTATCTAGTACTCCAAGTTTCAGATAAAGGACTTTAAAGCGCAGCGCGCAGCGGCTGAGGGCGAGAGCTTTCCAGTTGCCACTTCGGCCTCGAGTTCCGGCAGAAACCGGGCAACGCCGGGATCGCGCTTGAGGGCTTCGAGCAGGCTTTCGCCGAGTTCGCCCCAGAGCGCGGCCCGCGCCTGGGCGGCGCGCCGGCGCGCGAGCCGGCCGTCCTGCGTCAGGGCATAGGCGCGCGCTTCGACGTAATGGCGCACCTTCTCGAGGCCGCGCTTTTCCAGCGCCGACACCGCGAAGACCGGCGCCGCCTCGCCCGCCGGCCGTAGCAATCGCAGCGCATGGCTGTATTCGGAGGCGGCACGCTGCGCCGCCGCCGCCAGGTCGCCGTCTGCCTTGTTGACCACCAGCAGATCGGCGATCTCGACGATGCCTTTCTTGATCCCCTGCAGCTCGTCGCCGCCGCCGGGCGCAATCATCAACAAACAGAGATCGACGAGGTCAGCCACCGCCGTCTCGCTCTGGCCGACGCCGACGGTCTCGACGACGACGAGATCGAAACCGGCGGCTTCGCAGAGCCACACCGCCTCGCGCGTCCGTCGCGCGACGCCGCCGAGCATCGGCCCGGCGGGCGACGGCCGGATGAAGGCATCGCCCTCGCGCGCGAGATCGCCCATGCGCGTCTTGTCGCCGAGGATCGAGCCGCCGGTCGCCTTGGACGACGGATCGACCGCCAGCACGGCAACGCGCCGGCCGCCGGCGAGGCTCATCAGCCCATAGGCCTCGATGAAGGTCGACTTGCCGACGCCGGGTGCGCCGGTGATGCCGAGGCGCAACGACCTGCCGCGCGCCGGCAGGATCGCGGCAAGCAGCGCTTCGGCGGTTTCGCGATGGTCTTCGCGCGTCGATTCGACGAGCGTGATCGCCTGGGCCAACGCCGCCCGATCGCCGCCTTTGACCCGCGCGGCGAGCGCGGCCGGATCGGCCATCTACTCCGCGACCTGGGCGACGGCGGCCAGCGCGGCGGCGTGCTCCTGAGCCTCGAGCTGGCGGCGCCACATCGCGGCGTAGAGACCGTCCTTCGCCAGCAGCACCGTGTGCGTGCCGCGCTCGACGATGCGGCCGTGCTCGAGCACCAGGATCTCGTCGGCATGCACCACTGTCGACAGCCGATGCGCGATCATCAGCGTGGTGCGATTGGCGGCGACTTCCTCGAGGCTGGCCTGGATCTCGCGCTCGGTCTTGGTGTCGAGCGCCGAGGTTGCCTCGTCGAACACCAGGATGCGCGGCCCCTTGAGCATGACGCGGGCGATGGCGACGCGCTGCTTTTCTCCGCCGGACAGCTTCAACCCGCGCTCGCCGACCTGGGTGCGGTAGCCGTCGGGCAGCGAGGCGATGAAATCGTGGATGCGGGCGACGCGCGCCGCTGCCTCGATCTCGCCCTGCGTCGCGCCCGGCTTGCCGTAGCCGATGTTGTAGGCAATCGAATCGTTGAACAGCACCGTGTCCTGCGGCACCACGCCGATCGCGCGGCGCAGGCTGGCTTGCGTGATGTCGCGGATATCCTGGCCATCGACGCGGATCGCACCGGCGTTGACGTCGTAGAAGCGGAACAGCAGCCGCGCCACGGTCGACTTGCCGGCGCCCGACGAGCCGACGATGGCGAGCGTATGGCCCGGCGGCACGCGGAACGACACGTCGTCGAGGATCGGCCGGCGCGGATCGTAGGCAAACGAGACATGGTCGAAGGCGATCTCGCCGCGCGCCACGGCGAGCGCGGGCGCCGCCGGCTTGTCGACGACTTCCGCTTTCACCTCCAGCAGCCGGATCATCGATTCGAGATCGGTCAGCGACTGCTTGATGTTGCGATAGACCATGCCGAGCACGTTCAACGGCATGTAGAGCTGCACGAGGTAGGAATTGACCAGCACGAAGGAGCCGACGGTCATGCGGCCGGCGGCCACGCCGCGCGCCGCGAGCCACATCACGACGACGAGACCGGTGGCGATGATCATGCCCTGGCCGACATTGAGCACCGACAGCGTCACCTGGCTCTTGACCGCGGCGCCCTCATAGCCGGCGAGCGCGGTGTCGAAGCGCCGCGCCTCGTGCTCCTCGTTGGCGAAATACTTCACCGTCTCGAAGTTGAGCAGGCTGTCGATCGCCTTGGTGTTGGCCTCGGTGTCGCGCTGGTTCATCTCGCGGCGGTATTGCAGACGCCAGTCGGTGACCGCGAAGGTGAAGGCGACGTAGGCGCCGATGGTGGCGAGCGTGGCGATGGCGAGCGACGCCTCGAAGAAGCCCCAGAGGATCGCGCAGACCATCGCGATCTCGAACACGGTGGGCAGCAGGCTGAACAGCAGGTAGGAGAGCAGGAACTCCATGCCGCGCACGCCGCGCTCGACCGCGCGCGACAGGCCGCCGGTCTGGCGCTCGAGATGGAAGCGCAAGGACAGCGCATGCAGGTGGCGGAAGGTGTTGAGCCCGATGGTGCGGATGGCGCGCTGCTCGACCTTGGCGAAGACCGAATCGCGCAGCTCGTTGAAGAGCTGGGCGCCCACGCGCGCGCCGCCATAGGCGACGATCAGCATGGTCGGCACGAGGATGAGGGTGCCGGCCGAGGGCGCGAGCATGTCGACTGCCCCCTTGTAGAGCAGCGGCACGCCGACATTGACCGCCTTGGCGAGCGCCAGGCAGGCGATGGCGAGAACCACGCGCACCCGCAGCGCCGGCGATTCCTTGGGCCAGAGGTAGGGCAGCACCGCCGACAGCGCCTTGAGCTCGCGGCGGAATCCGACCTCGGAAGGGTTGCTGCTCAGCGTGCCGGTGCGCCGTTCGCTTCTCACGGCGAAGCGCGGCGCGGCAGTCGCACGGCGAACGCGACAACGCCGACCATCAGCAGAGCGCCGAGATAATACGGCGCGTTGCGGCCAAAGCCGCCATAGACCGCGCCGGCGACGGCGGGACCGATGATGCGCGCGAGGCTCTGCGCCGATTGCGACAGGCCGAGCACGCCGCCGCGCTCGTTATCCGCGGCCTGTTTCGAGATCAGGCTCGACATCGCCGGGCTGAACATACCCATGCCGATGGCGAGCAGCGCGGTCGCCACGAGCACGAACCACAGCGCGTACGCGAACGTCAGAGCAAACAGGCCGACGGCAAGGATCGCGCCGCCGCCGATCACCAGATTGGTCTCGCCGACCGCCTTCGTCAGGCGGCCGATCGCGCCGCCCTGCAGCGCCGACAGCAGAATGCCGACATAGAAGAAGATCATGCCGACTTGGAATGGCCCCCAGCCAAACCCGTCATGCGCCCAGAGCGCGAACGTCGTTTCCATACCGGCGAAGGCCGCGATGGCGACAAAGATCAGCAGGATGAGCAGCCGCAAGACCGGCCGCTCGGTCGCCGCCCTGGCCATGGCGAGGCGGCCGACGCGCTCGACCGGCTTGTGCGTCAGGCTTTCCTCGAGCCGGGTGAAAGCGAGCGCGAACGCCGCGGCCGACAACGCCGCCGCGACGAAGGCCGGCCAGGCGAGATGCGCGCTCTGCGCATTGCCGCCGGCGACCGCGCCGCCGATCGCCGGTCCGACCGTGAAGCCCAGGCCGATGGCGGCGCCGATCATGCCCATGCCCTTGGCGCGCTGATCCGGCGGCGTGACGTCGGCGACATAGGCCTGGGCGGCGGAGATGTTGCCGGCGCCGGCGCCGGCCAGGAGCCGCGCCGCGAACAGCATCCAGAGCTGCGTCGCGAAGCCGAGCCAGAGGTAGGAAACGACCGAGCAGACCAGGCTCGCCAGGATCACCGGCTTGCGGCCGACGCGGTCGCTGAGCATGCCGAGGAGCGGCGAGGCGATGAACTGGGCCAGCGAGTAGCAGGCCATCATGGTGGTGATCGCGAACGGCGTGGCGTGGAAGGTTAGCCCGTAATACGGCAGCAGCGGGATCACCACGCCGAAGCCGACCAGGTCGATGAAGACGATGAAGAAAAGCGTGCCCACGGCCCTTTAGATAGCGCGGCCGGCCGCCGGGTAACACCTTTCAAAGCTGCAAGGCTGCCATTTCGGCCGGAAATGTTGCACTGGTCACATGCGCCAGCGTGTACGTAATCAGCGTTGACAAACGTACGTAATTAGCGTATTAGAAGCGGATGACGGATGCCGAGCAACGAGGCGCGAGCAAACGTGAAATCTGCCGAACAAAGCCACTCGGAAAATTAAAATCTGCGAAACGAAGCCAATTTTCCGTGGATTTCTGTCATCGCCGCCGGTGACCGAACGCGGCTCAAGCGGCGAGGCGCCGCTTGGCGATGAGCTGGACAACTTCGGAGGCGGCCAACGGAATGTTGGTGCCCGGACCGTAGATCGCGGCGACGCCAGCGTCCTGGAGGAAGGCGTAGTCCTGCGGCGGGATGACGCCGCCGCAGACGACGAGGATGTTGCCCGCGCCCTGCGCCTTCAGCGCCTTGATCAGCGCCGGCACCAGCGTCTTGTGGCCGGCGGCTTGCGAGGAGATGCCGATGACGTGCACGTCGTTCTCGATCGCCTGGCGCGCCGCCTCCTCGGGTGTCTGGAACAGCGGACCGATGTCGACGTCGAAGCCCAGATCGGCAAAGCCGGTGGCGATCACCTTGGCGCCGCGGTCGTGGCCATCCTGGCCGAGCTTGACGACCAGCAGGCGCGGCCGCCGTCCTTCGGTGCGGGTGAAGGCCTCGACCTCCTCGCGCACGCGGCGAAAGCCTTCATCGCCTTCGTAGGCACCGCCATAGACGCCGGAGACCGAGCGGATGGTGGCGCGATGCCGCGTGAAGACGCGCTCGAGCGCATCCGAGATCTCGCCGACGCTGGCGCGCGCGCGCGTCGCGTCGATGGCAAGCGCGAGCAGATTCCCCTGCCCGCTGCGCGCCGCATCGCTCAGCGCATCGAGCGCCGCCTTGACCTTGGCGGCATCGCGGCTCTTGCGCATCGCCTCAAGCCGCGCGATCTGCTGCGCGCGCACCTTGGAGTTGTCGATATCGAGGAGATTGATCGCCGCGTCCTCGCCCTGGTTGGCGCGGTATTTGTTGACGCCGACGATGATCTCCTCGCCGCGATCGATGCGCGCCTGGCGCCGGGCCGCCGCCGCCTCGATCTTCAGCTTGGGCAGGCCGCTCTCGACCGCCTTGGTCATGCCGCCCATCGCCTCGACCTCGTCGATGAGCGCGCGGGCGGCCGCCACCACCGATTGCGTCAGGCTCTCGACGTAATAGCTGCCGCCGAGCGGATCGACGACGTGCGGCACGCCGGTTTCCTCGGCGATGACGAGTTGGGTATTGCGGGCGATGCGCGCCGAGAACGGCGTCGGCAGCGCCATCGCCTCGTCGAACGAATTGGTGTGCAGCGACTGCGTGCCGCCCAGCACCGCGGCCAGCGCCTCGATGGTGGTGCGGATGATGTTGTTGTGCGGGTCCTGCTCGGTGAGCGAGACGCCCGAAGTTTGGCAATGCGTACGCAGCGCGAGGCTCGCCGGATTTTCCGGCTTGAATTTCTCCTGCACCAGCGTCGCCCACAGCAGCCGCGCGGCCCTGAGCTTCGCGATCTCCATGAAGAAGTTCATGCCGATGCAGAAGAAGAACGACAGCCGCGGCGCGAAGTCGTCGATCTTCAGGCCCTTCGACAGCGCGGCGCGGGCGTATTCGAGGCCGTCGGCGAGCGTGAAGGCGAGCTCTTGGACGCAGGTCGCGCCCGCCTCCTGCATGTGATAGCCCGAGATCGAGATCGAATTGAACTTGGGCATGTGGCGCGCGGTGTATTCGATGATGTCCGCAACGATGCGCATCGAGGGCGCCGGCGGATAGATGTAGGTGTTGCGCACCATGAACTCTTTGAGGATGTCGTTCTGGATCGTGCCGGAGAGCTTGTCGGCCGAGACGCCCTGCTCCTCCGCCGCGACGATGAACCCCGCCAGCACCGGCAGCACCGCGCCATTCATGGTCATGGAGACGGACATGCGATCGAGAGGTATGCCGCCGAACAGGATCTTCATGTCCTCGACCGAATCGATCGCCACGCCGGCCTTGCCGACGTCGCCGACGACGCGCGGATGGTCGCTGTCGTAGCCACGGTGGGTGGCGAGGTCGAACGCGACCGACAGCCCCGCCTGTCCGGCGGCGAGATTCTCGCGATAGAAGCGGTTTGAGTCCTCGGCGGTCGAGAAGCCGGCGTATTGCCGGATGGTCCACGGCCGGTTGGCGTACATCGTCGCGCGCACGCCGCGGGTGAACGGCGCAAAGCCCGGCAGCTCGCCGCGCGCCTCGATCGCCTCGAGATCGGCGGCGGTATAGAGCGGCTTGACCGCGATGCCTTCGGGCGTCTGCCAGGTCAGCGCGTCGGCGCCCTTGCCGCCGAGCTCCTTGGCGGCGAGAGCGGCCCAGTCCGCCGGTGTCTTGCGCGGAAAATCAGCCATGGCGCGATATTAGCGCGGCCGCCCGCCGGGTGCGAGGCGGGGTCCGGCGCGGCCCTAGGTGGCGCGTCCCAGGGCGTGGCGCGCGACCACCGCCGCGGTAATGACGAGCGTGGCACCGAGCTGGTGCGCCAGCGCCAACGGCAGCGGCACCACCAGCAGCAGCGTGGCGATGCCGAGGCCGGCCTGGATCGTCACCATGCCGAACAGCGCATGCACCGCGCCGCGGGCGAAGCGCGACAACCGGGCCTGGAACGACGCGAGGAACAGCGCCAGCGCGCCGAGCCAGGTGATGACCGCGAGCAGGCGATGATCGAACTGCACCGCCTCGGGATTCTCGAACGGATTGCGCCACCACGGCGCGAGGTTCGCCCAAGCGGACGGCACAAGGTGACCGTCCATCAGCGGAAAGGTGTTGTCGATGAGGCCGGCACGCAGACCGGCGGTGAACGCGCCGGCGAGCAGCGTGACGAAGGCGAGCGCCAGCAGTGCACTGGCGCCGCGGCGCATGCCCGGCGCGGCCTCGTGCCGCTCGGGCCGCAACAGGTCGAGCGCGACCCACAGGATCGCGCCATAGATGACGATCGCCGTGCCGAGATGGGCGGCGAGACGGTACTGGCTGACCTCGATGCGGTGCTCGAGGCCGCTTTCGACCATCCACCAGCCGAGCGCGCCCTGGAACGCGCCGAGCAGGAACAGCAGCATGAGGCGCGGCGCGAGGCTCGCCGGAATCTTGCGCCGCATCAGGAAATAGAGAAACGGCAGCAGGAACACCGCGCCGATGAGCCGGCCCCACAGCCGATGGAACCACTCCCAGAAATAGATCGTCTTGAATTGCGCCAGCGTCATGCCGGCATGGATCGCGTCGTATTGCGGGATCTGCTTGTAGGCGCCGAACGCCGCGCGCCATTCCGCCTGATTAAGCGGCGGCAGGACGCCCGACACCGGTTGCCATTGGGTGATCGACAGGCCGGACTCGGTCAGGCGGGTGATGCCGCCGAGCGCCACCATGACGAAGACCATGGCGGCGCAGGCGATGAGCCAAGTGGCGATGGCGCGGCGATGGCGCGGCGCCTCGCCGACGGGTGCGGCGCGCCGGTCACGCGCGGCATGGGTCGCGGTCATGGCGCGACACTCGGTCGCCGCGCCCCGGCCTGGCAAGCGGCGCGTTGCCGCGTCTGCGCGGTTTCAGTGCAGGCTGAGCGAAACTTGGGCGTGGCTGAGGCGCGACGGCACCAGCAGCGGTGCCTGCGCCACCTTCACCGAATGCAGCCGGCCCTCGATATTGCGTGTCCAGAAGTCGAGGAACCGGCGCAGCACCGGAAAGCGCGGCGCGATGTCGAGCTCCTGCCAGACGAAGCTTTGCAGCAAATGCGGGTGATCGGGCAGGTGATAGAGGATCTCGGCCGTCGTCAGCCGATAGCCCTCGAGTTGCAAGCGCAGGTGTTTCATGACGCGCACCTCACGGATTCAGACGTTGCTCCACCCGTTTCTGTTGCAAACAACGTTCCAGCTTGGCGCCGTTTCCTCAAGAAAAAATTAATCACATCAATGGCTTAGCAGCCTACCGGGGAAAGTGCTGCCAAATCGCGAGTCGGGCGCCCTTGACAGGCCGAAGCCGACCCCCTATCTGGCTGGCACTCAGCGGCCGTGAGTGCTAATCGCCTCGGAAACGGGGGTTGGCGGCCGCGTTTCTGATCGAACCAGCGAGGAGGGTATTCCCATGAAATTCAAGCCGTTGCAGGACCGTGTCCTGATCCGTCGTCTCGAGTCCGAGGAGAAGACGGCGGGCGGCATCATCATTCCCGACACCGCGAAGGAAAAGCCGATGGAGGGCGAAGTCGTCGCCGTCGGTCCCGGCACCCGCAGCGAGGATGGCAAGCTCCATGCGCTCGACGTCAAGCCGGGTGATCGCGTGCTGTTCGGCAAGTGGTCCGGCACCGAGGTCAAGATCGACGGCGAAGAGCTCGTCATCTCGAAGGAGTCGGACATTCTCGGCATCATCGAAGGCAGCGCCGCGAAGCGCAAAGCCGCCTAAAGCCCCTTTCAAGGAGACATTTCAATGGCTGCTAAGGAAGTCAAATTCCACGGCGACGCGCGCGAGCGATTGCTCCGCGGCGTCGACATTCTGGCGAACGCGGTCGGCGTGACGCTCGGCCCCAAGGGCCGCAACGTCGTGCTCGACAAGTCGTTCGGCGCGCCGCGCATCACCAAGGACGGCGTCACCGTCGCCAAGGAGATCGAGCTCGCCGACAAGTTCGAGAACATGGGCGCGCAGATGATCCGCGAGGTCGCCTCGAAGACGAGCGACACCGCGGGCGACGGCACCACCACCGCCACCGTGCTGGCCCAGGCCATCGTGCGCGAGGGCGTGAAGGCGGTTGCCGCCGGCCTCAATCCGATGGACCTCAAGCGCGGCATCGACAAGGCGGTCGAGGCCGTCGTCGAGGACATCAAGAAGCGCTCGAAGAAGGTGTCGACCAATGACGAGATCGCCCAGGTGGGCACGATCTCGGCCAACGGCGACAAGGAAGTCGGCGAGATGCTGGCCAAGGCCATGCAGAAGGTCGGCAACGAGGGCGTGATCACGGTCGAGGAGGCGAAGAGCCTCGAGACCGAGTTGGACGTGGTCGAAGGCATGCAGTTCGACCGCGGCTACATCTCGCCCTACTTCGTCACCAACGCCGACAAGATGGTGGCCGAGCTCGAGGATCCGTACATCCTGATCTTCGAGAAGAAGCTCTCGGGCCTGCAGCCGATGCTGCCGCTCTTGGAAGCGGTGGTGCAGTCGGGCAAGCCGCTGCTCATCATCGCGGAAGAGGTCGAAGGCGAGGCGCTGGCGACCCTGGTCGTCAACAAGCTCCGCGGCGGCCTCAAGGTCGCGGCGGTGAAGGCGCCGGGCTTCGGCGATCGCCGCAAGGCGATGCTCGAGGACATCGCGATCCTGACCGCCGGTCAGATGATCTCGGAAGACCTCGGCATCAAGCTCGAGAATGTCACGCTCGACATGCTCGGCAAGGCCAAGAAGGTGCGCATCGAGAAGGAAAACACCACCATCATCGATGGCGCCGGCAAGAAGGCCGACATCCAGGGCCGCGTCAGCCAGATCAAGGCGCAGATCGAGGAGACCACCTCCGACTACGACCGTGAGAAGCTGCAGGAGCGGCTGGCCAAGCTGGCCGGCGGCGTTGCGGTCATCCGCGTCGGCGGTGCGACCGAGGTCGAGGTGAAGGAGCGCAAGGATCGCGTCGACGACGCGATGCACGCGACCCGCGCAGCGGTTGAGGAAGGCATCGTCGCCGGTGGCGGCGCGGCCCTGCTCTTCGCCGGCAAGTCGCTCGCCAAGGTCCGCGCGCACAATGACGACGAGAAGGTCGGCATCGACATCGTGCGCCGGGCGATCCGTATGCCGGCGCGGCTCATCGCCGAGAACGCGGGCATGGACGGCGCGGTCGTCGTCGGCAAGCTGGCCGACAAGGACGACGCGAACTGGGGCTTCAACGCCCAGACCGGCGAGTATGTCGACATGGTGAAAGCCGGCATCGTCGATCCGACCAAGGTCGTGCGTCTGGCGCTCCAGGACGCGGCTTCGGTCGCCGGCCTGCTCATCACCACCGAAGCGATGGTGGCCGAGAAGCCGGAGAAGAAGTCGCCGCAGATGGGCGGCCACGATCACGGCGGCGGCATGGGCGGGATGGACTTCTAAGTCCTACCCACGACGCTCGAACGACAAAGGCCCGCGGGAAACCGCGGGCCTTTTTGTTTTAAGGGCGACGCGGGCGCTATCGCTTAAGCTAACAGCATCTGTTATTTCGTCGGGAAACGAGATTCGTGATGACTTCCCTCAAAGATCCTCCTGAACGGCTTACCCGATTTTACGGCAACACCGATTACGCTCTCGATGTCATCGCCAACAGGCAAATCACGTTTGTCCATATATCTACGCTCAACGATCCGTTCGACCCCTATTTTTTTATGGAGACGGATTTCCGAGAAAACTACCACGAGCTAATCAAGTTTGTGCGGACGCATCACCCTCGAGATTTGGGTTGGTTTCAACAACACATCACCCCGCTGAGTTGGTTATCAACGATCAAAGCACTCAAGGAGAAAATTGAGTCCTATCGGGCAGGAACATTTATTTTTGCTGCGAGCGGTGACGCTGACGGGCGGCACCCGCGAGACAGCTTGTACATGTGGGGTCACTACGGAAACGGTCATCGTGGAGTGGCGGTCGAATTTAACACCCACGAGATAACCCGCGCATGCTTGAAGCATCACGAAGATTTAAACGGGAGCGCACCGAGCTCGGATAAACTGTGGGTTGAAATTAGTTACAGCACAAATTTCGCGCCGATCACTGCTGCCAACGTATATGCGTTCCTGAAGCAGGAATATGAGTTTAACTCGGGGAGGATCACAGAACGCGCCTCGACCGAACTCGAAGATTATTACGCCCGCATTGTTGCAGTTAAAGGCGATGTCTGGAAAGCAGAGCGTGAATGGCGTCTGATGTGGAAAAACGACCAAACCCGAATGAAAATACACAAATGCCCGATCGGCGCAGATGCAATCGCGGCCCTCTATCTAGGCTATAACCTGTCGGAAGCCCACGGGGACGATTTCATCTTTGAGGCCAGGCGACAGTTTCCACAAGCAAAGGTATTACGCGCGAAAAAGCGGCATGGTGATTTTGCGTTGGATTTTGAGGAATTGTGATCGGCTGCGTGATTAAATTCGACGATACTCGCGTCTAAGTTTTTCTGTCCGGCTTCTGGCCCTTGTCTTGCGCACACGGGCGGGACTAGGTTCGCGGTCCATGCGCGATCTCGCGACGATTGTCGACGACCGGCCGGATGACGGCGTCTTCCGCCTGCACCGCGACGCCTTCGCCGATCCGGCGATTTTCGAGCTCGAGCACAAGTTCATCTTCGTGCGCAGCTGGAACTTCCTGACGTTGGAATCGCAGATCAAGGCGCCGCATGATTTCGCGACGAGCTTCATCGGCCGCACGCCGGTGCTGGTCACGCGCGACGCCCAGGGCGCGCTCAATGCCTTCGTCAACATCTGCCGCCACAAAGGCGCGCTGCTGTGCGGCGCCGAGCAGGGCAACGCGCGCTATCACACCTGCCCCTATCACGGCTGGACCTATGACTCGGCGGGCAAGAACGCCGACATCAAGGACCGCAAGGTGGCGGCCTATATGCCCGCCTTCGACGGCCAGAGCCACGACCTGCTGCCGATCCCCAGGCTTGCCACCTACAAGGGCCTGGTCTTCGGCAGCCTGTCGCCCGATGTGCCGCCGCTCGAGGACTTCCTCGGCGACATGCGCTTTTTCATCGACGTCGCGATGGACCAGAGCGAGGCCGGCATGGAGCTGGTGCCCGGCCGCATGGTCTATACCTACCGCGCCAACTGGAAGCTGCAGCTCGACAACAACCTCGATCCCTATCACCTGACCTCGACCCATCAGAGCTTCATCGGCGTCCAGACGCGGCGCCGCGCGGGCGCGGGTTATACCGAGGCGCGCGGCTACGATTGGGCAAAGCGCGCCAAGACCAGCGCCGGCGCCTTCACCTTCCGCCACGGCCACGCCGTCTATTGGACCGATCAGCCCGAGCCGGAGAAGCGGCCGATCTATCCCATTCTCGACCAGTTGAAGCGCCGCGTCGGACCCGAGCGCGCCGAGTGGATGCTCAAGAACCGCAACGCGCAGATCTTTCCGAACTTGCAGATCGCCGACACCGCGGCACTGATGCTGCGCACCTATCGGCCGCTGGCGGTCGACCGCACCGAGATGCGCAGCTATTGCCTGGCGCCCATCGGCGAGGCGGTCGAGCGCCGCGCCTGGCGGCTCCGCCAGTTCGAGGATTTCTTCAATCCGTCGGGCCTCGCCACGCCCGACGACACGGTGGTCTACGAGGACTGCCAGGCCGGCTTCGGCGCCGAAGGCTTCAGCTATCTCCAGGGCTATGAGCGCGGCATGGCGGCGACGCAGAGCGGCGGCGATGCGACCGCGCAGGCGCTCGGCCTGCATCCCGAGAGCAGTGCCGCCGGCACCTTCGAGACCGGCATCGAAACCGGCCTGCATGGCCCCTATCGCGAGTGGCGGCGGCTCATTCAGGCCGGGCTCGACGGCGCCAAGGCCTACGCGTGAGCCGGCCGAACCTCGATCCCGTCGCGCTGCTGGCGACCGGCACGGCGGTCATCCAGCGCGAGGCGCTCGCGCTCGACGAGAAGCGCTGGGACGACTGGCTCGCGCTCTATGCCGAGGATTGCGAATACTGGATGCCGGCGTGGAAGAGCGACGACAGCCTGGGCGCCGATCCGCGCACCGAAGTGTCGTACTTCTATTACAACAGCCGGCGCGGTCTCGAGGATCGCGTCGCGCGCATCCGCTCCGGCCGCTCGCCGGCCTCGACGCCGGCGCCGCGCACCGTTCACATCCTCAACAACATCCGGCTACGCGAGCCGGCCGAAGGCGACGCGCTCAAGCTCGGCGCGGCCTGGGTTTGCCACGTCTATTTTCCGCGCTCGCGCGACACGCAGGCCTTCTTCGGCCTGGTCGAGCACGACCTCGCGCTCCGCGGCGATGCCTGGCGCATCGTCCGCAAGAAGATCGTGCTGCAGAACGAGTACGTGC
>Ga0307372_10000591_pt1 | contig 64541 bp, 45 predicted proteins | sample OX1MG_FD_202533 | JGI IMG/M metagenome (GOLD analysis project Ga0307372, IMG submission 202533) | Soil microbial communities from Risofladan, Vaasa, Finland - OX-1 | ecosystem: Environmental > Terrestrial > Soil > Coastal area > Acid sulfate soil | place: Finland: Risofladan, Vaasa | collected... | reverse complement strand
TCTTGGTGCAGATGATTCAGGCGCTCAAGGATCTGGGCGAGTAAGCCGCCTCGCCATCATCGTTGCGACGGCTGGCGCGGGGAGGATCCAGGCGAGTGGATTGATGGCGTCGAGATGCTGGTCGGTGCTTGCGGCGTCGATAAGGCCGAGGCTGGTGACGGTGACGACACCGTAGTTGCCGCTTCAGGTTTGGCAATGGATGGCTTCGCGACGGGCGGCGAAGCTGTAGATTGAGCGTGAGCGACTCGATCAGTCGCGGGTTGATTGGCAACGGCTGGAACCACCAGGAAACGCAGTTCGCCGATCAACTGGTCGGCATTCGTCACCACCTCCACGCGCCATTCCCCCGTCGCGTCCTTCGGAAAACTCTGCTTGTAACTCCAGGCCCGATACCCCTGCTTTCGACCGCCGGTGATTTTCAGCGGGATACGGTCCATCTCCACACCGTTGTGACGCCAGACGTGGAACACCTGCTCGCGCAGTCCGCGCGGTGCGTGGATGGCGGTGTAGGCATACAGTCCACCGGCATGAAGCTGTGTCGTGCTGATGGTCTTGAGCGGTGCACCTGGATCGCGCTGATCGGCGTCCAGCGTCCGGGTGATCATCGGCTGACTCACCCACAACGTCGCCGGCGGCACCCAGAAGCGCAGCAGCCATGACATGCCGCCCAACCCCACGGCCATGACCAGCAACAAGGCCCAATGCAACCAGCGGCGACGCTGAAAGCGACTGGTCAGGCTGGGCAGGGCGAACACGCCGATGGCGACTGAAGCCAGCGCCAAGCTCTGGGTCGTGGTGAGCTGCCACAGGATCGGCGGCACCGTCAGCGCGGCGACGTAGACGGCGAAGGCGTGCAGGGCGAAGTACAACCAGGGCCGCACGGCGATGACGCCGTAATAGATCGGGTCCCACATCGCGCACAGCGCGGCGATGACGGCGGCGCCGGTGAACACGGCCTGGCCACTGCCCCAGGTGGTGGTGTAGAACAGAATCGGCAGACAAAAAAACAGGGTGTACTGGTGCAGCGTCTGCATCGCGTAGCGCACCAGCGGCTGCGACAAATGTGACCAGTGAAAGCGCGCAAACCAGCGGTTCAGCGGCACTTCCACCAGCATCAGCAACCAGCCCGCACCCAGCAGCACCGCCAGCCACTGCGCCAGTGTTTGACTGCGCTGCATGTTGGCGAAACTGAACGCGCCGGCGCCGAAGCTGAGCACCGCCATCAATAACCGGTAACGCCCGATCCACAATATGGCGTTTTGAACGCGCTGGAGCAGGGGCGAGGACGTGGACGCAGGCGTCGGCGGGATCTGCGGCTCCGGAGGCGATTCGAAGAAGGGCTCGGACATGGCCTCAAGTTTATAGCGGCCACGCAGTCCGCGGGCACAGCCACCAGCCTGTCGTAATCATGCGTCATCCTTTTCCCAGAGCCGCTGGTGCGCGCCTTTCGCTACTACGATTTCGTGATGGCCAGCATGGTCGCGGTACTGCTGTGCGCGAACCTGATCGGCCCCGCCAAGGTCGTCAGCTGGACACTGCCGGCAATCGGCACCATCACGTTCGGCGCTGGCACCCTGTTCTTCCCCATCGGCTACATCATTGGCGACATCCTCACCGAGGTCTACGGCTACGCGCGTGCGCGACGCGCCATCTGGGCCGGCTGCGGGGCGATGATTTTCGCCACCTGCATGAGTTGGGCCATCATCGCGCTGCCGCCGTCGCCGGCCGAGCCGTTCAACCAACAGCTGCAACCGGCGCTGGAGTTCGTGTTCGGCAACACCGGCCGCATCGCCATCGCTTCGATCCTCGCCTACTGGGTCGGCGACTTCGCGAACTCCTTCGTGCTGGCCAAGATGAAGCTGTGGACCAACGACCACCATCTATGGTCGCGCGTGGTCGGTTCCACCGTCGTCGGTCAAGGCCTGGACAGCATCACATTCTTCCCGGTCGCGTTCTACGGCATCTGGACCAACCAGACCATGGTCAAGGTAGTGTTTGTTCAACTGGCTGATGAAAGTGCTGGTGGAGATCGTGTTCGTCCCCGTCACCTACGCGGTGGTCGGTTTCCTCAAACGCGCCGAAGGCATGGAAACCTTCGACCGCGGCACCCGCTTCAACCCGTTCTCGCTGGCGGATGACGGCGAGATTCGCGAGTTCCGAAACGACGACAGCAAGAATCCGGTTTAAATCGCCCCGGCTTCATCGCTCCAGCACATCGACACCAGCAGGCCCCCGAGCGGGGAACGATCGAGCGTGATCCAGCCGCCGGTGGCCTCGGTCAGGTCGCGGGCGATGGACAACCCCAGGCCGTCGTGCCCCGAACCGGCTTCGTCCAGGCGGCCGCCGCGGAGGACGGCCTGCTCCACGCTGATATCGAGGCCATGGCCGTCGTCCTCGACGCCGAGGTTGACGGTATCCGCATCCTGGTGCGCGCCGATACGCACGCGGCGCCGGGCGAAGCGGGCGGCGTTCTCGATCAACGCACCCAGCAGTTCCATGAGATCGTCGCTGTCCACGGGCACTTTCAACGCCGCCGGGATATCGACCTCGAACACCAGGCGCGCGCCGGCTTCGGTGCGTTCGACGACGCCGACGATGCGCTCCGCCACCTGCAGGGGCGAAGCCGTGGCACTGCCCTGCGAACGGCGGGCGGCGGCCGCGCGCGCCCGCGCCAGCTCGGCTTCGATCGTCGCCGAGACCGTGGCGATGGCGCGATCGAGGCCGTCGGCGGCTTCGGCGGCGCCAGCACGCCGGGCGGCACGGCTTTGCGCGGACAGCGCGGCCAGCGGCGTCTTCAGCGAATGCGCCAGGTCGGCGGCGCGGCGGCGCGCGCGCAGCAGGTCCCGCTCGCGCGCCTCGGCGAGGTCGTCGATCGCCTGGCTCAGCGGCCGGATCTCGCGCGGATGGTCGGCGCCCAGGCGAGCCGCCGGGTTGCGCTGCAGTTCCAGCAGTTCCCGTCGCACCCGGCCCAATGGGCGCAACCCCAGCCGCACCTGCGCCCACGCCGCGGCGCACAGCACCGCCCACAGCACGCCGAGGAACAGCATCAGGTCGTGGCCGAATTCGTCGCGCGCGCGATGCAGCGTGGCTTCCTCGTGCGCCAGTTGCACCAGCACCGGCGGGCCCTGCCGGTTCAGCCGCACCAGCCGTTCCAGCAGCAGAATGCGTTGCCCGAACGGGCCGATCACCACCCGCTGCGTCCACTGGCCGGATTCGGCGTCGTGCGAAGCGGGCAGGGTCTGGTCCCACAGCGAGCGCGAACGCTCGCTGCCCGCGGCGGTGGACAGCTGCCAGTAGAGCCCGCTGACCGGCACGGCGAACCGTGCGTCGATGGGCGGATTGCGGGCCAGCGGCTTGCCGTCGGGCGCGAGCGCGAGATTCGCCAACAGCGGTTTCGCATCCCGCATCAGGTCGGCGGCGACGCGCCGTTCGAGGTGCCGCTCGAACAGCCAGGTCATCGCGAACCAGGCCACCGCCAGCGCGACGAACACGGCGATCCCCGCACTGAGCAGCAGCCGCAGGTGCAGGGAGCGGATCTTCACGGCTCGCCGCCGGCCAGGTGGTAGCCGAAGCCACGCCGCGTCTCGATCACGTCCGGGCCCAGCTTGCGGCGCAACCGCGCCACCAGCGCCTCGATGGCGTTGGTATCGCCAGTCTCGCTGACGCCGTACAGGTGCTCGGCCAGCTCGCCGGCCGACACCGAGCGCCCGGCCTGGTGGGCGAGATAATCGAGCAGGCGGAATTCCAGCGGCGACAGCCGCAGCGGCACGTCGTCGAGGGCGGCCGACAGCCGGCGCGTGTCCAGCGCGAGCCGGCCGACGCGCAGCACCGGCGAAGCATGCCCGGCCGCCCGGCGCACCAGGCCGCGCACGCGGGCGATCAACTCGCCCATCTTGAACGGCTTGGCCAGGTAGTCGTCCGCGCCGGTCTCGATGCCCTCGACCTTCTCGGTCCAGTCGCCGCGCGCGGACAGGATCAGCACCGGCATCTCGCGCCCCGCCGCGCGCCAGCGGCGCAGCACGCTCAGGCCATCGAGCCGCGGCAGGCCGAGATCGAGGATGACGATGTCGTAGTCCTCGACATCGCCGCGGAACCAGGCGTCCTCGCCGTCGCGCGCGGCATCGACGATGAAACCGGCGTCGCGCAGGGCGTCCGCGATATCGGTGGCAACGTCCGGGTCGTCCTCGACCACCAGCACTCGCATTCAATCGTCCTTGTTTTCGTCCTCGATCTCGAGAACCTTACCAGTCCGCGCGTCCAGTTTGACCTTGCGGATGCGGCCGTCGTGCGCCAGCACCTTGATCTTGTAGACCAGCCGGTGATGCTTGCCTTCCAGCTCGACCTTGATGACGTCACCCGGCACCTGCTGCGCCGTGATCGCCAGGATCTTCGTCAGCGGCAGCGTCTCGCCGTGGATCAGCGCTTGGCGGGCGGCATCGGAGCCCCAGTCGTCGTTCGCGCCGGCCACCGCCGCGAGGCCGACCAGGCACAGCCCCAGGGAGGCCATCAGCACTGTGCGACGTGTACTCATGTGCGGGATGCTCGCATGGCGACGCTGACATTTCCCTGACGTTCCGCGCCGGCCGCGCGTCAGCAACACCCGCGTAGAACGGACCGTGCCAATCCTGGCGTGTTCAACATCCGGAGCCCTCAAGATGCCTGCCACACCACCCAGCACTGTCCGGTCGATCCTCTCATCCCGCGGAACAGCCGTCACCTTCGCTGCCGCATTGGCGCTGGCGGCGTTCAGCCATCCCGCCTTCTCCGCGCCACCCGCGCAGGTGGCCCAGCCCGCCCAGACGACCTCGCCGGCATCGCCGGCATCGCCACCCGCGACACTCACTCTCGACGCGCTGGAGCAGCGTGTCACCGCACAGGGCATCCGCGTCAAGGAGATGAAGGTGCGCGGCCTGCTGCTGAAGGTCGAAGGCCGCGACGCGCAGCACCGCAAGGTCAAGCTGACGCTGGACCGGCGCACCGGGGAAGTCCTGTACCGGGGCTTCGACGACTAGGGTTTCGGCGATTGACGACGAACCGTCGCTCCGATGAAGTCGAAGGGGCACATCAGCCACGCGTGGCTGTCGGCACTGCTGCTGTGCCTCGCGGGCCGGTGCTCGTTCGCCGCGCCGTTCGAAGTCAGCTCGCCGCGGGTTGCGGATCACGCCGGCATCGAGGCCACGGCGCAATGGACGCATCGCCCGTCGAAGCAGACCTGGGAACTGCCGAAGCTGGAACTGGCCACGCCCCTGGGCGACGACATCGAGGTCAAGCTCTCCGACCAGTACCGGCGCGTGGACACCGACGGCCGGCCGAGCGTGGACGGCCTCGGCGACGCCGAGCTGGAAGTCAAATGGGCCTTCGCCCGGCAGCACCACGATACCGGCTTCGACATGGCCATCGAACCGGCGTTGCAACTGCCCTCGGGCGATCGGTCCGACGGCCTGGGAGCGGGCGCGACGCAACTGGCACTGCCCTTGTTGATCGGCCGGACCTTCGGCCGCCTCGAGCTGGAGACGGAAATCGCCTACACGCACGTCTTCGGCACCGACAGCGACGCCCTCGGCGGCGGCCTGCTGGGACTGTGGAAAACCACCGCCCGGCTCAAGCTGGGCCTGGAGTTGTATGCGCGGGCACCGGCCCGTCATTTCTCCGGAACCGAGCTGGACGGCAACGCCGGATTCAAGTGGGCCCCGCTGCGGCACTGGGAACTCAAGGGGCTCATCGGGCGCACGCTGCGCAACGCGGCGGACGATCCCCGCACCCGCGTCAAGCTGGTGACGCAGTACACATTCTGAAGACGCGGCACGGCCCGTCGCATTTCTCCATCTCGACGTTCTACCGGCTCTTGTGCGCCAGTTCATGCGCATGCCGCTCCCAGCGCTGGCCGTCGAACGGGTTGATGACGATTTCCCGGGGCCGAGGATCGAGGCAGCGGACGTTGATACTGTAGCCGTCCGGATTCGAGCGCGGGATATAGAAGGACTTGATGCCGCAGATCGAGCCGTTGCAGTCCTCGCACTCGACCCGTTCGGGCGCTTCCACCTCGAACTGCACGGCACCACAATGGCAGCATCCCCGATGCAGCATCGCGCTTTCTCCTGGAATATCGGTGGAATATCGGTAATGGGTCAATACGGGCGGTAGACTCATGCGAGTCCGGCGAAAGCGCACCACCCCGATAACGGATCGCCGCTACGATCAAGATTATGCACAGTCTGTGCCGCGCCTTGTTTTCCAGTGGTCACCCGTCATTCTTCGCGACACGTCTTCGGATATCACAGTAATTATATGATTTTAATATGCTTTATTTACAACATCTGGCTGATATCAGCGCCGGCGACCGTATGGACGAAAAATCGGACGTCGTCATCCTGCGGCCATCCACAGACTTATCCACAGGTTGAACGATGAAGCGGGTCGCCGTCGCGCTACCGGTGCCGCTGCGCCAATGCTTTGATTATCTGTGTCCCGAGCCGCTGACCGACGGCCTGCGGCCCGGCATCCGCGTGCGGGTCCCGTTCGGCCGGCGGCGACTGGTGGGCGTGGTGGTGGGAATGCCGGTCACGCATGTCGAGGGTGCGCACAACGGCGGTTACCACTACAAACCGCTGGACGCGGTTCTCGACACCGAGCCGCTGCTGCCAGCGACGCTGCTGGCGCTGTGTCGCTGGTGCGCAGGCTACTACCACCACGCGCTGGGCGAGGTGATTGCCGCCGCACTGCCAGCACCGCTGCGCGCTGGCGGAGCGGCGACGCTGCCGGTGGTCGAGGCCTTCCACCTGACCGCCGCCGGCCGCTCGGCACTGCCGAACCTGCCGGCCCGCGCCACCGCCCTGCGCGCATTGCTGACGCTGCTGGAGGAAGCGCCAGCCACCCGTGGCAGGCTGTCGGAATCGGCCCTGACCGACACGCTGGCACGCGCCCGTGCGCGCGGCTGGGTGGAGACGCGTCCGCTGGAAACAACGGTTGCGTCACCGGTCCCGGCCACGCCCGCCGGCCCGGAACCGACGCCCGCCCAGGCGCAGGCCCTGACCGAGCTGGAAGCAGCTCCCGCCGGTTTCTCCGCCACGTTGCTGGAGGGCGTCACCGGCAGCGGCAAGACCGAACTGTATCTGCGGCTGGCCGAACACGCCGTCGCCGCCGGCCGGCAGGTGTTGACGCTGGCGCCGGAGATCGGCCTGACGCCGCAACTCGCCGCACGCTTTGCGCACCGGTTCGGCGCACGCGTGGCCTGCTATCACTCCGGCATGGGCGAGGCCGAGCGTGCCCGCAGCTGGTTGCGCGCGCGTGCCGGCGAAGTCGACGTGGTGGTGGGCACGCGCTCGGCCATCTTCATGCCGCTGGCGCGGCCCGGTCTGATCATCGTCGACGAGGAGCACGACACCTCCTACAAACAGCAGGACGGCCTGCGCTACTCGGCGCGCGATCTGGCGGTGCTGCGCGCCCGCAAGGAAGCGGTGCCGGTGGTGTTGGGCAGCGCCACACCGTCGTTGGAAAGCCTGCACAACGCCGCCAGCGGCCGCTACCGCCATGTGCGTCTGACGGCGCGGATCAGCACCACACCGGCACCGCGGCTGACGCTGCTGGACGTGCGCAATCTGCCGCTCAACCACGGCCTGTCGGAACCGCTGCTGCAGGCCACCGGACGCCATCTCGAAAGCGGCGACCAGGTGCTGTTGTTCATCAATCGCCGCGGCTTTGCGCCGGTGCTGCTGTGCCACCAGTGCGGCTGGATCGCGCCGTGTCCGGCCTGCAACGCGCGACTGACGCTGCACCGCCGCCGGGGCCGGTTGCTGTGTCATCACTGCGGGCACGTCGAGCCGGTGCCGGCCGAGTGTCCGGGCTGCGGCCAATCACCGTTGACGCCGGTGGGCCAGGGCACCGAGCGTATCGAGGAAGCGTTGCGCCGGCGCTTTCCGGGCGAACGGGTGGAGCGCATCGACTCCGACCGCACGCACAGCGCCAGCGCGCTGACACGGCTGTTTGAGGAGGTGCGCAGCGGCGCGGTGCGCATCCTCGTCGGCACCCAGATTCTGGCCAAGGGCCACGACTTCGCCGGGCTGACCCTGGCCGGCCTGGTGGATGTGGATCAGGCGCTCTACGGTAGCGATTTCCGTGCCCTGGAGCGCATGGGCCAGCTGGTGACACAGGTGGCCGGTCGCGTCGGCCGGGCCGATCGCCCTGGCGAAGTGATCCTGCAGACGCACGCGTCGCAGCACCCGCAGTTGCGCCGGCTGGTGAACGATGGCTACACCGCGCTGGCACAGAACCTGCTGGCCGAGCGCCGAGCGCACGGTCTGCCGCCGTTCGCGCATCTGGCCCTGATGCGCGCAGAGTCGCCACAGGACGGTGCGGCGTTGAATTTTCTGCAACGCGCACACGATCAGCTCAACGCCGACGGCGGCGAGGTCGAACTACTGGGGCCGGTGCCGGCACCGATGGAGCGCCGCGCCGGCCGCCACCGCGCACAACTGCTGTTAAAAAGCGCGCATCGCGGCGCACTGCAGCAGCGTCTGCAGCAGGTTCTTCCGCAGGTGGAAGCATTGCGGACGGCACGCAGCCTGCGCTGGAGTCTGGACGTCGATCCGGCCGACCTGTTCTGACAAGCACCGCTCCAGCGGCTAAAATCGCGGCTTTCACCCCCTATGAAATCCAAACTCCAACAACTACTGCGCCGTGCCCTGGTGGTGATACTCGCCGACAGCATCGTAACTGCCCCGGCAACAATCGCGCTCGGCCCAACGCGTGATCCCAAACACGGCGATCTCGCCACCAACCTCGCGCTGACGCTGGCCAAGCCGCTGGGCAAACCGCCGCGACAGATCGCCGAGTCCATCGTGGCGGCGCTGCCGGCCAGTCCGCTGGTTCGCAAGACCGAAATCGCCGGGCCAGGCTTCATCAATTTTTTCCTGACACCGGCGGCCTTCCAATCGGTGGTGACGGAAGTATTGGCGGCCGGCACCGACTACGGTCTGGATCGCTCAGGCGGCAAAGGCCGGTTGATGGTCGAGTTCGTCTCGGCCAACCCTACTGGCCCGCTGCACGTCGGCCATGGGCGCGGCGGTGCGGTCGGCGACAGCCTGTGCCGGTTGCTGGCGGCAAGCGGCTGGGAAGTCACGCGCGAGTTCTACTACAACGACGCCGGCGTGCAGATCAGCAATCTGGCACTGTCGGTGCAGGCGCGCTGCAAGGGCTTGACACCGGACGGCGCCGGCTGGCCGGCCGACGGCTATCGCGGCGACTACATCGCCGATGTGGCCCGTGCCTATCTGGCGTGTGAGTCGGTGCACGCCGACGACCGCGAAGTCACCGGCGCGGGCGACGCCGGCGATCTCGACGCCATCCGCACCTTCGCCGTGGCGTATCTGCGCCGTGAGCAGGATGCGGACCTGAAAGCCTTCGGCGTTGCGTTCGATGCCTACTCTCTCGAATCCGCGCTCTACGCCGAGGGCAAGGTCGAACAGACGGTGCAGGATCTGCTCTCCAGCGGCCATACCTATGAAGCCGATAACGCGCTTTGGCTGCGTTCGACCGATTTCGGCGACGACAAGGATCGGGTGATGCGCAAGTCCGACGGCCACTACACCTACTTCGTGCCGGATGTCGCTTACCACCGCGAAAAATGGCGGCGCGGTTACCGGCGCGCGGTCAACGAACAGGGTTCGGACCACCACTCCACCATCACCCGCGTGCGCGCCGGCTTGCAGGCGCTGGGGGTCGGCATTCCGCAGGGCTGGCCTGAATACGTGCTGCACCAGATGGTGACGGTGATGCGCGGCGGCGAGGAAGTGAAGCTGTCCAAGCGTGCGGGCAGCTACGTGACGCTGCACGACCTGATCAACGAGGTTGGCCGCGACGCCACGCGTTACTTCCTGGTGGCGCGCACGAACGACTCGCAACTCACCTTCGATATCGACTTGGCGCGCGCGCAGACCAACGACAACCCGGTGTACTACATCCAGTACGCCCACGCCCGCGTCTGCAGCGTGCTGCGGCAACTGGCCGAACGCGGCGAACACTTCGACGAGACCGTCGCCCACGCAGCGGCACTGGAGCGTCTGGTGGAACCGCAGGAGTTGGCGTTGATGGCCTTGTTGGGCCGTTTCCCGGAAGTCGTCGCCAACGCCGCCGACGGTCTGGAACCGCATCTGGTGGCGCAATATCTGCGCGAGCTGGCTGGCGCTTTTCACAGCTGGTATCACAACCACGCTTTTCTGGTCGACGACCGCGAACTGCGCAGCGCGCGGCTGGCGTTGGCCTGGGCGGCGCGTGCAGTGATCGCCAGCGGTCTCGATCTGATCGGCGTGTCGGCGCCAGAGCAGATGTAGTGGCGCGACGTTCTTCCGCAACACCGGCCCGGCGACCGAATAACGCCAACCTGCGCACCGGCCGAAACGGCGGCATGCCGGGCTGGGTGTGGCTGCTGGCAGGCGCGGCGACCACACTGTTCATCGTGGTGATCGTGTATCTGGCACGCCCTCGGCACGCGACGACTTCACCCCCCGTCGCCACACCGGCACCGACAACCCCTGTCCACGCGCCGGTGAAACCCGTGCCGTTGCCGCCCCGGCAAGCGTCGCGTTTCTCGTTCTACAAGCTGCTGCCTAGTCATGAAGTGGTGATTCCCAGCGCGGAAGCCAAGCAGGCCGTCAAAGCCGACCAGGGCGGCAAACCTTTACCCGCCAGCCTGGCGGCGCCCGGCGCCTACGTCGTGCAGATCGGCGCTTATCGCACACGCGCCCAAGCCGAACGGGCGCGGGCCAGCGCCGCGCTGCTGGGCGTCGAAGCCCATACCGAACAGGTGACGCTGAGTGCCGGCGACATCTGGTATCGCGTGCGCATCGGCCCCGAGGCCAACCTCGACAAAGCGCAGGCCATCGCCGATCGCCTGCACGCCAACGGCGCCAAGGCGATCCTGATCAAGCAGAAAAACTGAGGGGCCTTAGCCTCACGAAGGCCTAGTCCGGGGTTCCACACGCCTTTGCACGCACGGCGCTACAATCCTTCGACATCACGGATTGAAGCTTTAGCTGAGGCGTCAAGCGTAGCCATCAGAGGCGCGCGTTGCTCTCCCACCCACTGGAGGATCCATGCAGACAGCAGCTTCACAGCGCTTCGGCAAAAGCATCACCCGCGATACTCTGGCACTGGTCCTCGCCGGCGGCCGCGGTCGCCGGCTCGGCGCGCTGGCCAGCCACCGCGTGAAGCCGGCGGTGCCGTTCGGCGGCAAGTACCGGCTGATCGATTTCCCGCTGTCCAACTGTATCAACTCCGGCATCCGCCGCATTGGCGTGCTGACGCAGTACAAGGCGCACTCGCTGATCCGCCACATCCAGGAGGGCTGGAGCTTTCTGCGCAGCGATCTCAACGAATACGTTGAAATCCTGCCGGCGCAGCAACGGACCGGTCCGGGCTGGTATCAGGGCACCGCCGATGCGGTGTATCAGAATCTCGAGATCGTCCGCGCGCACGCGCCCCACTACGTGCTGGTGCTGGGTGGCGATCACGTCTACAAGATGGATTACGGCCACCTGCTCAAACAGCATGTCGACAGCGGCGCCGATATCACGGTTGGCTGTGTCGAGACGCCGACTGCGGTGGCCACCGATTTTGGCGTGATGACGGTCGACGCTCGTAGCCGCGTGATCGAGTTCCAGGAAAAACCGGCACAGCCGGCGCAAGTGCCGGACCGCCCCGGCCGCTCGCTGGCGTCGATGGGCATCTATGTGTTCAACACCGTGTACCTGACCCGGACGCTGATCGACGACGCGGCCCGGCCCGGCTCCTCGCACGACTTCGGCAAGGATATCCTGCCGCAGGCGCTGGCCGCCGGCGATACGGTGCAGACGTTCCGCTTCCGCGATCTGGACGGCGACGTCGACGGCTACTGGCGCGACATCGGCAATCTCGATGCCTACTGGAGCGCCAATCTCGAACTGACGCAGGTGGTGCCGTCACTCGATATCTACGACCGCAACTGGCCGATCTGGACCCGTCAGCGGCAGGCGCCGCCGGCCAAGTTCGTGTTCGACGAGCCGCAGCGGCGCGGCGTGGCCATCGACTCGATGCTGGCGGGGGGTTGTGTACTGGCCGGCGGCCGGGTCAAAAATTCATTGCTGTTCTCTTTCGTGCACGTCGAAGCGGGCGCCCGCGTCGAACACTCGGTGGTATTGCACGGCGCGCATATCGGCGTCGGCGCGCGCATCCGCCGTGCGGTGATCGATACCGGCTGCAGAATACCGGACGGCATGGTAATCGGCGAAGATGCGGAAGCCGACCGTGCGCGGTTCGAAGTCAGTGCCAACGGCATCGTGCTGGTGACCGCGGAGATGCTCGGTCAGGAACTGCCGCATGTCCACTGACTCGCGTTTCCCGGTGGTTTTGTTGTGGCACATGCACCAACCGGATTACCGGCTGGGCGGCGCCTATTTCCGACCTTGGGTCTACCTGCATGCGCTGCGCGGTTACAACGACATGGCCGCCCACCTGGAGGCGGTCGACGGCGCACGCGTCACCGTCAACTTCTCGCCGGTGCTGATCGATCAGCTCGAGGACTACACCGCGCGGTTGACGCGCTGGCGCCAGCAGCGCAGCCCGATCGGCGATCCGCTGCTCGACGCGTTGGCGCAGCCACCGGCGGCCGGTGCCGGGCGCGAACAGGTGCTCGCCGCCTGCTGCCGCCAGCATCGTGAAATCTCCGAACAGCGCTTTCCGGCCTTGGCCGCACTGTGCAAACACACCGGCGACGGCCCCCTGAACGACGGCAATTTCACCGACCTGCTGGTCTGGTACCACCTCGCTTGGCTGGGCGAAGCCGTGCGCGAGATCGACCCGCGCAGCCGCGCGCTGATCGACAAGCACAGCGGCTACGACGTAGTCGACCGCCACACGCTGCTGGAGTTGATCGGCGAGATCGTCGCCGGCGTGCTGCCGCGCTACCGGCGGCTGGCCGACAGCGGCCGTGTCGAACTGTCGATGTCACCGTTCCAGCATCCGCTGATGCCGCTGCTGATCGATTTCGCCAGCACCCTCGACAACGCGCCCGGCACCGCACTGCCCAGCGCCGCCTACCCCGGCGGCGAGGCGCGGGTGCGCTGGCATCTGGAGACGGGCCTGGCACGTTTCCAGGCCAGCTTCGGCCGGCGTCCGCGCGGCTGCTGGCCGTCGGAAGGCGCACTGTCGATGCGCACCTTGGAACTGCTCGGCGCAGCCGGCTTCGACTGGACTGCCAGCGGCGGCGGCGTGCTCGCCGCCACGCTGGCCGCCGCCGGTCACGCAGAGTGGCCGCCGCATCGGCTGTGGCGCGCCGCTGCCGGTACGCCGGCCATCGGGTTCCGCGACGCCGGTCTATCGGATCTGATCGGGTTCAGCTATCGCGGTTGGGACCAGGACGCGGCGGTCGACGATCTGCTGAGCCACTGTCTGCGCACCGCCGACGGCGAGCACGCCGACATGATGCTGATCGCACTCGACGGCGAGAACCCCTGGGAGTATTACCCCGACGGTGGCCACCGTTTCGTGCGCGGCCTGTACGCTGGCCTGGCCGAACACCCGCGGCTGCGCCCGGCGACGCTGGGCGAGTGCATCGACCAGTTGCCGGTGACCGAACTGCCGCCACTGCGCGCCGGTAGCTGGGTCTACGGACAATTGCTGACCTGGATCGGTCATCCCGAGAAGAACCGCGCCTGGGAACTGCTGATCGACGCCAAACGGCGTTTCGACGCCGCGCCACGAGACGCGGCGGCAACCCTCAAGCTGGCGGTGTGCGAGGCCTCCGACTGGTTTTGGTGGCCCGGCGACGACAATCCCGGCGGCGCCATCAGCGACTTCGACCAACTGTTCCGCGGCCACCTGCGCGAACTCTACCAGCACCTCGGCGAACCGCCTCCCGAGGTCTTGAACCAGCCGTTCTCCAACAGTGAGAATGACGCACGGCCCGACGCCGAACTCAGCGGCACCATGCGACACGGCGCGTGAGTGCGGCGGCGCCGTGGATCGAACGCTCGGCCGGCGTGCTGCTACACCTGAGTTCGCTGCCCTCGGCACACATCGATGCCGACGCCGCGCGCTACACGCAGTGGTTAGCCGACGCTGGCGTGCACGTCTGGCAGATACTGCCGGTGGGACCGACGGACGATCACGGCAGCCCGTTTTCATCGACGTCCGGCTTTGCCGGCAACCTGCACCTGCTGCCGCCCGGCGTGGCCGAGCCATCGGGTTTCGACGATTTTCGCGACGCCAACGCCGACTGGCTCGACGACTGGACGCTGTTTTGCGCGCTCGATGCGGAGTTTCCCGGCCAAGGTTGGTGGCAATGGCCGGAACCGCTGCGGGATCGCCAGCCCGCCGAGCTGGCGGCCGCGCGCCGGCGGCATGCGGCCATGATCAAACATGAATACCACGCCCAGTTCGACTTCGCCTGCACGTTCGAGGCCTTCAAACGCGAGGCCAACGCCCGCGGCATCCGGCTATTCGGCGACGCACCGCTGTTTTTGGTTCATCACAGCGCCGACGTGTGGACGCATCGCGAACTGTTCGAGGTGGCTACCGACGGCCACGCCGAAGCCGTGCTCGGCGTACCGCCGGATGCGTTTTCCGCAACCGGCCAGTGGTGGGGCTATCCCGGCTATCGCTGGTCGGCGATGGCGACCGAGGGCTGGCGCTGGTGGAAACGCCGCTTTCAGATTCAGGCACAGCGCTTCGATCTGTTGCGGCTGGATCACTTTCGCGGCTTTGCCGCCTGGTGGCGCATTCCCGCCGACGCGCCGTCCGCGCTGTACGGCGAGTGGGTGGCGGGTCCGGGCCGGGACGCGCTGGACGTGCTGCAGCCGGTACTCGGCCGCACGCGGCTGGTGGCCGAGGATCTGGGCATGATCACCGAGGAGGTCACCGCACTGCGGCGCAGCCTGGGCATCCCCGGCATGCGCGTGCTGCAGTTCGCGTTCGACGGCGGCAAAGCCAACCCGCATCTGCCGGCGGCCTACGGCGCCGATACGGTGTGTTACACCGGCACCCACGACAACGACACCACGCTGGGCTGGTGGCGGCAGCTCGACGACACCCGGCGTCAGCGCGTCCGCGACTATTTCGGCAACGACAATCCGCCGATGCCGACGTCGCTAATCGATCTGGCTTGGTCCAGTACCGCGCCGCTGGCCATCGTGCCGATGCAGGACCTGCTCGGGCTCGACAGCGCGGCGCGGATGAACCGGCCCGGGATCACGCAAGGCAACTGGCGCTGGCGCTTCGACTGGTCGCAGATCTCCGACGATCTGGCGGCGCGGCTGGCCGCACAGCTGGCGGAGCACGGACGCAGCGCGACAATACCCGATACCTCGCGATGACTGCTGAGCAACAACCATTGTCACCGGACGGTGACAATACCCACCTATACGCCCCCCAGATTGGTGATTTCGATCGCCAGGTCTTTGGCGAAGGCCACCACTGGCACGCCCACCGCTTTCTCGGCGCCAACGCGCGCCGCGTCGATGGCGTCGACGGCGTGCTGTTCGCGACCTGGGCGCCGGGCGCCCGGCGGGTCGGCGTGGTCGGCGATTTCAACGGTTGGAACAGCCGCGGCCACGCGATGCACCCACATCCCGGCGGCATCTGGGAGGGCTTTCTGCCCGGCATTGCTGAGGGCGCCCGTTACAAGTTCGAGATCCTCGGCGTCGACGGTACGACGGCGCTCAAGGCTGACCCCTATGCGCGCGCCATGGAACTGCGGCCGCAGACCGCCTCGGTAGTCTGCACCCGCTCGCAGCATCGCTGGAACGACGACGGCTGGATGGCGGCGCAGCGCGACCGCGACTGGGGGCACCAGCCCTGCTCGATCTACGAACTGCACGCTGGTTCCTGGCGGCGTCACGCCGACGGCCGCTGGCTCAACTGGGCCGAGCTGGCCGCCGCGTTGATCCCCTATGTGCGCCAGCTCAACTACAGCCACATCGAACTGATGCCGGTGATGGGATACCCACTGGACGCCTCCTGGGGCTACCAGACGCTGGGCTATTTCGCGCCGACCGCGCGTCACGGCAGCCCCGACGACTTCCGCGCTTTCATCGACGCCTGCCACGCGGCCGGCATCGGCGTGATTCTCGACTGGACCCCGGCGCATTTCCCGTCCGACGCCCACGGCCTGGCGCGCTTCGACGGCGCACCGCTGTACGAATACGGCGACCCGCGCCGCGGCCGGCACCCCGACTGGGGTTCCCTGGTGTTCGACTACGGTCGTCCCGAAGTGCGCAATTTCTTGCTGGCCTCGGCGCTGTTCTGGCTGCAGGACTTCCACATCGACGGGCTGCGCGTCGACGCGGTCGCGTCGATGCTCTACCTCGACTATTCGCGCAAACCCGGCGAGTGGCTGCCGAACCGTCACGGCGGTCGCGAAAACCTGGAAGCGGTGGCGTTTCTGCAACAGCTCAACCACGTGGTGCATCAGCAGTTTCCGGGGACGCTGGTGATCGCCGAGGAATCCACCGCCTGGCCACAGGTCACACGCCCCACCTCGACCGGCGGCCTGGGTTTTTCGATGAAGTGGAACATGGGCTGGATGCACAACACGCTGGACTACCTGCGGCACGATCCGATCAACCGCAGCTACCACCAACGGCTGCTCACCTTCGGTCTGCTCTACGCGCACGGGGAAAACTTCGTGCTGCCGCTGTCGCACGACGAGGTGGTGCACGGCAAGGGTTCGCTGCTCAACAAAATGCCCGGCGACGACTGGCAGCGCTTCGCCAACCTGCGGCTGCTGCTGGTTTATCACTGGACCTACCCGGGCAAGAAACTGCTGTTCATGGGGCAAGAATTCGCCCAGTGCCGCGAGTGGAACTTCGAAGCCGCACTCGATTGGAATCTACTGCAACAACCCCGCCACCTCGGCGTGCAAAAACTGGTGACCGATCTCAACCGCCTGTACCGCGAGCTGGGTCCGTTGCACGCTCGCGATTTCACGGCCGACGGATTTGAGTGGATCGACTGCAACGACAACCGCCAGTCGGTGCTCAGCTATCTGCGCCGCGATGGTGAACGCTGGGTCGTGGTGGTGCTCAACTTCACTCCGGTTCCGCGCAGCGGTTATCGGATCGGCGTGTCGGTGGCGGGCCGCTATCGCGAACTGCTCAACAGCGACGCCAGCGTCTACGGCGGCAGCAATCTCGGCAACGGCGGTCGCATCAACAGCCAGCCGCTGCCGTGGATGGGACGGCCGCACTCGCTGTCGCTGAGCCTGCCGCCGCTCGGGGGTCTGATCCTGGCGCCTGAAACGAACACACAACCGCTAGACTGAGCGACACACCACTCCCTACAACCTGTACGCCATGCCCGAATCTCCGACCACCTACACGCTGGAACTGTGCCCGCGCCTGCCAGAACGTCTGCATCGTCTGCAGGAGCTGGCCGGCAACCTTTACTACAGTTGGGACCGGCGCGTGCGGGCGCTGTTTCACCGGCTCGATGCCGAGCTGTGGCAAGGCTGCGTCAACAATCCGCAGGTATTCCTGCGACGCGTGCCACAGACGACGCTGGATGCCGCCGCCGAAGATCCCGACTTCCTCGAGGAGTACCACTCGGCGCTGGCGGTCTTCGACGCCTATCTGACCCACCGCGGCCACGACGAAAACGTCGCGATGCTGGACCCGGCACACGATCTGGTCGCCTACTTCTGCTTCGAATACGGTCTGCACGAAAGCCTGCCGATTTATTCCGGTGGCCTCGGCGTGCTGGCTGGCGATCATTGCAAGGCGGCTTCCGACCTCGGCGCGCCGCTGATCGCCGTCGGCGTGTTCTACCGCGAGGGCTATTTCGTACAACAGATCGACGCCGACGGCCAGCAGCAGGTCCTGCACCTGCCGGTGAAGACCGAAGACCTGCCGCTGTCGCCAGCGCTGGACGTCCACGGCCAGCCGCTGCGGGTGAGCGTGCCGATCGCCGGCCGGCTGTTGCAGTTGCAGGCCTGGATTGCCGAGGTCGGCACCATCCGCCTGCTGCTGCTCGACGCCGATCTGCCCGACAACGAACTACAACTGCGCAGCCTCACCTACAAGCTTTACGGCGGTGGCAGCGAGATGCGCATCCAGCAGGAGATCGTGCTCGGCATCGGCGGCGTGCGTGCGCTGCGCGCGATGGGACTGGCGCCGACCGTCTGGCACGCCAACGAGGGTCATGCCGCCTTCATGGTGCTGGAACGCATCCGTGAGCAGGTGGCGCAGGGCCGCGACTTCGACACCGCGCTGGAACTGACCGCGGCCGCTTCGGTGTTCACTACCCACACGCCAGTGCCGGCCGGACACGATCGATTCGGCCACGACCTCATGCATCGTTTCCTGGGCGCCTACCTGAACGAGCTGGGCGTGCCGCCGGAACAGGTGCTGGCGCTGGGCGCTGAACACCACAAGCCGGACAGCTTCAACATGACGCTACTGGCGCTGCGTGGTTCACGCTTCGCCAACGGCGTGTCGCGCATTCACGGCGGTGTCGCCGCCGAGATGGCACAGCAGCTGTGGCCGCAGATCTCGGCACACGAAAACCCGATTACTTCGATCACCAACGGCGTGCATCTGCAAACCTTCATCGCCCGCGCCTGGGCGCAGGTGTTCCACGACAGTTTCCGCGACTGGCGCCGGCACGAACAGGACGTCGACTACTGGCGGCGCATCGACGACATCCCCTATTACCGCTTCGTCGCCGTGCGCCAGCAACTCAATCGCGAGCTGATGGACGAACTGCGACGGCGGCTGGAGCGCCAGCATCGCCGCAACCACACGCCGGCGGCCACCTACGGCCGCGTGGTACGCCAGCTGGACGGCTGCAACACGCTGGTGCTGGGTTTCGCGCGCCGCTTCGCCACCTACAAGCGCGCCACGTTGTTGTTGCGCGACCGCGCGCGGCTGGCACGCCTGCTCGGCGATCCTGAACGTCCGGTGATTCTGGTGTTCGCCGGCAAGGCCCACCCGCGCGACGAACCCGGCCAGCAGATGATCCGTGAACTCTACGCCGCGTCGATGGAGCCGGACCTGATCGGCCGGTTGCTGGTGGTGGAAGGCTACGATCTGAAGCTGGCGCGTAACCTGGTGCAAGGCTGCGACGTCTGGCTCAACACGCCGGAATATCCGCTGGAAGCCAGCGGCACCTCCGGCATGAAGGCGGCGATCAACGGCGCGCTCAACGTCTCGATCCTCGACGGCTGGTGGCCCGAGGGCTGGGACGGCGACAACGGCTTCGCCATCACCCCGGTGTCGACGCAGTTGGACAGTGAGACGCGCGCCGACGCGGAAGCGCATCAACTGTTCGACATCATCGAGCACCAACTGCTACCTGGCTACTACGGTGACGACTGCCAGCCCTACGCGGAGGCCTGGGTGCGGCGCTCGCGCGCGGCGATGCGCACGCTGATCCCGCGCTTCACCGCGCAGCGCATGTTCCACGATTACCTGCAACGGGCTTACGGCCCGGCGGTCGCGCGCAGTGCACGGCTGGCGGCGGACGGTGCGGCGGGCGCTATGGAACTGGCCGCCTGGAAACGGCGCGTGGCCGAACGCTGGGCGGGCGTGCGGCTGACCCCGCCCGACGCGGTGCCACAGCGGCTGGAGCACGGCCAGGCGCTGATCATCGAAGTCGAGGTTGCGCTCAACGGCCTGACAACCGGCGACATCGTGGTGGAATGCGTCTGCGGCCGCGACGACGCCGACGGCTTCGAACCGCTGCGCACGTTCAAGCTGACGCCACAGGGCGATGCCGACGGCCGTGGCCGCTACCGCCTCGAGGCGCAGCCGCTGCCCGGCCTGCAACAACTGCGGCTGCGCGCCTATCCGTTCCACTCGCTGCTGGCGCATCCGTTCGAGATGGGCCGCATGCTCTGGGCCTAAACGTGAGCCCACCGGTGCGTATCCTGCTCGCCACCAGCGAGGTGTTCCCGCTGGTCAAAACCGGCGGCCTGGCGGACGCGGTCGCGGGTCTGGCAACGGCGTTGGCCGCACAAGGCCACGAGCTGCGCATCGCGCTGCCCGCTTATCGGGGCGTGCTTGAACGCTGTGATGCGCTGCGCCGGATCGGCATGCTGCCGGTGGTCGGCGGGCACTTCGAACTGTACGAAGGCCGCATCAGCGAGCTGCCACCGCTGTGGCTACTAGCCTGTCCGCCGCGGTTCGAGCGCGGCGGCGATCCGTACCAGGACGAACAGGGTTTGCCTTTCGCCGACAATGCCCTGCGCTTCGGCGGCTTCTGCCAGGCGCTGGCGCTGGCCTGCAGCAATCTGCCCGACGCGGGGTTTCAACCGCAACTGGTGCATGCCAACGATTGGTCGACCGCCTTAACCCTGCCCTGGCTACAGACGCTGGCGTCGACGACGGCGCGCGTCTACACCATCCACAATCTCGCCTACCAGGGCGTATATCCGGCCAGCGAGGCGGATCGACTGGGGCTGCCGGCGGGCTGGTGGCACCCCGGCGGCGTCGAGTTCTACGGCCAATTGTCGTTCATGCAGGCCGGCATTATCCATGCCCACCGCATCACCACCGTCAGCCCGACCTACGCACGGGAGATCCTCACGCCAGCCTTTGGCCACGGACTCGACGGCCTGCTGCGCGCGCGCGCCGAAGCGCTGTCGGGCATCGTCAACGGCATCGACGAAACGGTCTGGAATCCGGCCACCGACCCCCATCTGCCGCAACGCTACGATGCGCGCGCAGTCGCTGCCGGCAAGCGCGCCAACCGCCGGGCGCTGCAGCAGGAGCTGGGTTTGACGGCCGACGACGCGCCACTGCTGATCGGCAGCGTCACCCGGCTGGCCTACCAGAAGGGCATGGACCTGCTGGTGGCGGCAATGCCCGAGTTGATGCAGCTACCGGTGCAGATCGTGCTGCTCGGTGCCGGCGACCGTTCGCTAGCCGACGAACTCACGGCGCTGGCGGCCCGCTGGCACGGGCGCATTTCATTCCATCACGGCTACGACGAAGGATTGGCGCATCGGATCGAAGCCGGCGCCGACTGTTTCCTGATGCCGTCGCGCTATGAGCCCTGCGGTCTCAGCCAGATCTACAGTCAACGCTACGGCACTGTGCCGATCGTGCGGCGCACCGGCGGCCTGGCCGATACGGTAATTGACGCCGACGCCACCACACTGACAGCCGGCACAGCCACCGGCATCCACTTTCTCGACGCCGACGTAGGCGGCCTGCTCTATGGCGTCCGCCGCGCGCTGGAACTGCGCGCTACCGCGACGACTTGGCTCAAGCTGCAGCGTACTGGCATGGCGGTCGATTTCTCCTGGCGTGCGTCAGCCGCACAGTACCTGTCCGTCTACCGGCTGGCCATGGAAAGCCATTGACGCGGCACGTTGACCCATACATCCATTGGAACGAATCCAATCGTGGCTCATCTCATCGAATATGTGAGTAAAGTATCACCTCACCGTAACCCCGTAACCCTGCGACGCCATGAACCGGCTGGCGTCGAGCCCGACACCCAGCAGGATTTGTGAGTTTAGTATCATGTCGCCGTAATCTCGTAGTCTGCACTGTAGCGGAGATCACCCGTGCGGGTGCGAATCTCGTCCCTCGCATAGCCAAGAGCTATACCATCTTTGGGTCCTCGCGCGGAGGGCTTTTTTCTTTGACGGCAACTACACTGTCGTATGTACCACTGCATGCGCGTATTGCATAGTGCCTAAACACAACATATAGTGTACTTACGCAAATGCGAGCACTAGCGCCGCGTCAAAGGACTGAGGAAAGAATGGGCTGTCGCCAAAACTGATCTGGCAGCCTTCAAAAAATGGGGCTGAGTATGGTGCTGCTGTGAAATTGAGCGCATTGAAATCCAGCTATACTGCTCTGTCTGGGACAGACGGTACCGCCCCGGTCCATGATCTCCACCTACACTCCGCCAAAGAAACGATGCCCAGATCTTCGTCACCTTCGGATCGATTGATTGTCGCCTTAGACTTTGACAGCGACAACGAAGCACTGGCTTTAGTGAAAACCTTGGGTGACACCGTTACCTTTTACAAGGTCGGGCTGCAATTGTTCATGGGGAACGGACGAGATGGTATTGTTCGGAAGCTCACTGATCTAGGCAAAAAGGTCTTTCTCGACCTCAAGATTGATGACACTCCTAGAACCGTAGAAAACGCCGTGCGCAACATGGCGATTGATGGCGTTCAATTCTTCACCTTGCAGGGCAATGGAGCTACCGCACGCGCAGCAAAGGCTGGCCGTGGCGAGAACGTGTATCCAAAATTCTTGCAGGTCACCTACCTTTCAAGCTACGACGAAAGTGACATCCGTGAAGTTCTCCATTTGGAAGGAGACAAGCCTGTCGATCTAAACGACATGGTGGTTAAGAGAACAGAAAAAATCATCAGTTCTGGGTGCGATGGAGTGATTGCCTCCGGAACCTCCGTTAACCTCTTGCGGCGACGATATCCCACTTCCAAGGAGCTACTTATCGTTTCGCCCGGCATCAGGCCCGAGGGAACTGCAACGGATGACCACAAGCGATCCATGACGCCCGGAGAAGCCATCGCATCTGGGTCTGACTATTTGGTGGTTGGACGCCCTATTCGTAACGCGCGCGATCCAGTCGCTATGTCGGCCTCAATACAGGCCGACATAGCTAGCGCTCTTACAAAAAAAAGAACGGAGCGTCCTGGTACCCTTTCAATTTGATATTGCTTAGTGTTAGTGTATTTTCTCATGTTGTGTTAGTAGCATGATGAAGTGCAATGAAAAAGAAATGCATCGTGCGGCTTACTGAGCAAGAGCGTAGCGATTTAGTGGGGATGGTACGCCACGGCAAGGCCGCAGCTTACCGTCGTACGCACGCACAAATTCTGCTATCGGTCGATGCAGAGCCCCCGAAGGACTGCGGCTTGACGATGCTGAGGCCGCCGAGCGGTGCCATGCAAATCACGGAATTACGGTGACGTGATACTCTGACCGCGACCTGCTGTTTGATGGCATGCCCACGTCCGCCTGCTCCATCGCTTCAGCATTCAGCAAGATGTGTGTGTTTAGTAACACGTCATTGTGATTCGGGCACTCGTCATAGGCTTGTGTCGTGGCGGGCAACCGCCGGCCGGCGTCACGTAACTGGGTCCGACAGCGAAACCTGCCAGTCACGGCCCTCCCAGCCGGACTCCCCGTGGGACGCGTCGGTAAAACGGCGGGTGAACTCCAGCGTGTTCTGCGCACCGAGTCCGGCGACGTCGAAGCGCACGCCCTGCAGGCCGAAGCCGGTGGGCCGACTCTGGTGGTCGCCGATCCGCTGCCAGCCGTCCACCCCCAGGTGCAGCACGAACGGCGCAGACGCCTCGATCAACAAAACGCCATCACGACCGACCGCCTGACACGGAGTTTGCTCGCGCCAGTGATTCACTGCCGCCAGCCGTGGCTGGCGATAGCGTTCGAGGGCCGCGGGCAGACATTCGATCGGCTGGCCACTGTGAATGGCGACGGCCAGCTTGATCAGCTCGGCATGCGCCCACACCAGCGGCATGGCGCTGCCGCTGGGCCGGCCCGGCGCCAGGTGACGTCTGTTGATCGGCGCGCTGTCCCAAACCTGTTCGGGCAGCATGCCGCCGGGGCTGGCCGCCGCCAGCATCGCGTCCAGATAAGGCCGGCCATCCTCGCCGGCGAGCAGCGCCTGCTGGCCGCGTTCACCGCTGAGCAGCGGCCAGAGGCGACCGATGCCGGTGCCGTCGAAGGCGCGGCCGTCGGCGTGTTCGCCATAGCCGTCTTCGTTGTAGCGATGATAGTAGGCGCCTTCTGGCGTGTCGACGCGCAGCAGGGTGTCGATCAGCCGGGTGGTGTCGCGGATGCGCGGATCGTCGGCGGCCCGCAGGCCCAGACGGACCAGGTACAGGTATTCCAGCCCCAGCAAGTTCTGCGTCGGCAGGCACAGGCGGCCGCGGTTGCGCACCTCCACCTCGCCGTTCTGCGCCGTATGTCCGGGCGGTGCGATGCGCACGTAGTGACCGCGGGTACCGTGCTGACGATCCAGCTCGGTGTCCTGTGCATAGACCCAGGACTCGACCCGCGCGTTCCAGTCGTCGGCCAGCGACAACGCGTAGGCGGCGTCGGCCGGATCGAGCCCGCCGTGCGTGGCGCCAGCGACCAGCGCGCCGATGCACGCCGCCAGCGTGAACGGGTTGATGCCGGCATTTTCCTCCCAGCGGTCCTGCGGGCTGAACGGGCCATAGCGGGCGATGAACCCCAGCGCACGGCGCATCATGGTGGCCGCCGGCTGGCGTAGATCGCCGAGCGCATCGAGCAGGTCGAGCTTGGCCGCCAGCAGCACTGGCAGCGCCGTCTCGTCGAGCTGGGTGCCGGTCCAGTAGGGACGGCCGTCGGCGAAGAAATTCTGCGGCCAGTGGCCGTCGGGCTGCTGGGTGGCGATCAGATAGGCGAGCAGCTCGCACGCCTCGTCGCGGTGGTCGAGCGCGAGCATCGCCATGCCGGCTTCCACCGCATCGCGCGGCCAGACCAGGTGGTAGCCGCCGGGATCGTCGCGGGTATCGCCCCAGGGCACACTCAGGCTGGCGACCAGCGCGCCGGGGAATGAGCGATCACCATGGACCTTGAGTACTCTCGCCGAGCGCCGCACGGCATGCTCGATGTCCGGCGCCAGACCGGTACAGCGCAGGGGCTGCGCCCATTGTTGCCAGCCGGCGATGTACGCCGTGCGCGCGGCCGCGAAACCCTTGGCCAGCGATGACCGCACCAGCGTCTGGGCGCCCTCGACAGTGCCGGCGAAGCCCAGCGCCAGCACGCCTTCCAGCGCGGTCAGTTCGCCAAACAGGGCGACGTTGCCGTTGGCCGCCTCGCTGTACTCCCAAGTCATTGCGCCGTGGCAGTGAAAATCCTGCCAGCCGTCGGAGGCACCGATATAACCGGCGCTGCCGCGACTGAAACCGTGATCGGCGGCCAGCATCAGCGCGCTGCCGCCCTTGACCGCCGCCAATCCATGCGGCAGCACCCGCGCGGTGTTGCCGTGCCCCGAGCCTTGCAGATGCGGCGCCAGCAATACGTACAGCTTCAGGCCTTTAGCTTCCGAGCCCAAACCTTCCAGTCGGTAGCGGATCTGCACCACATCGCAGGACGGGTCGGCCAGCACTTCCAGTTCCAACCGGTAACGCGAATGGCTGTGTACGATCTTCGGCAGCGGCACATCCGGCCCCGGTGTACTCAGTTCGTAACGCTGCTTGCGTTTGACCTCGGACCAGAAGTCGTCGCCGGCGACGATGAAGCCGAGATCGCGGATCTGTGGGCTGCTGCACGATGGCCAGTAGACCTCATTGAGAATCCCGTAGCCGAGGGTAAACCAAACGCGACCGGCACCCAGCGCCGTACCGACCAGATCCTTGGCGCTGCTGGCCCAGGTCGGCGAACTTCCCGGCCCGCCCGGCGCGTTCACGCAGCACCTGCGGTGACAAGCCTGCCGCCGGCCAAGCTGCTGGGGGGAAAAGTGTCGAACCGGAAGCTCCAGCCGAATCGGCCCAAGTGCTGATCGCGATCTTGCATTGCACAGACTCCACACCCAGGATATTTGCCTCGGCTGCACGCATTGTGGCGCGTCCGATCCTATAGTTACAAATCCGAATGCAGCATTCGATCACCACGAACCCCACCGTGCCGACACGAAAGTACAGGAGGCCTATCGGCGGTCTGCGGCTGAGCCTTCTGGTGGTCACACAGGCGGCGGCCCGGCTCCATCTGCGGCGCCGACGCAGATCGATACCAGCAGTTGCAGGGGGTCGAAGTGATTGAGACCGCGCCGCTGCCCGGCCTGAGCGCGCCACCGAGAAGAGGATCCAATAGCAGCACGCACTGGATCTGACCGACTATCTCAACAACAACTTTTAGCGGCATCAATATCAACGAAAGCCAGGCCTCTGGCGGCTCCTTCGGCCGCGGCAATGTGCAGGCCGAGACCGGCGGCACACGGGGCGATTTCAATTATTTCCTGACCGGCAACCCATTCAATCCCAACGGCAGTTTTCGCGAGGACCCGGAGGACAACACCAACGAAAACGCCGTCTCACCGGCCGCCCCGCGCGAGGTCTGGCTCGGCGTGCGGGTGCGCTGGTAACGTCGTTCGCGTATCGATCAGCGCCTGAGTGATTGCAGTCGGACGGCGGCGGCGGCATCCAGCCACCATTCGAGGCGGCCCGAAGCCGGTGCGAGATTCTGGATCGGCAGCAGGTCGGGTTGCTGCGGGCCGGTCAGGACACGTTCGAGCACTTCTGCCTTGTCCGCGCCATGCGCCAGCACCCACAGCGCGGCAGCGGCGTTGAGCACCGGCAGTGTCAAGGTCAGACGCCACTCCTGCTGGACTTCAACGTACTGGGCGCAGACTCGCCGCTGGCGTTCGCGCAGGGCCGCGACGCCTGGGAACAGCGAGGCGGTGTGCCCATCCGCACCGATGCCCAGCAGAATCAGGTCCAGCCGCGGTACATCTTCACCGAAGCTGTCGAGCAGCGCGCGTTCGTAAGCTCGTGCCGCAGCTTCGGGCTCGTCTTCGCCGTGCATGCGATGAATGTGGGCGGCCGACAACGGCACCTGCTGCAGCAGGGCTTCATCGACCATGCGGTAATTGCTGCGCTTTGAGTCCGGTGGCACGCAGCGTTCGTCGCCGAACCAGATGTGCACCTGCGACCAGTCCAGTGCGTCGCGATACGGCGCGGTGGCGAGCAGTTCGTACAACGGTCGCGGCGTGTCGCCGCCAGCCAGCGCGACGTGAAAGCGGCCGCGTGCCGCGATCACCTCACAGGCCTGCGTTGTGAATGCCGCAGCGGCCGCAGCGTACAGCGCCTGCGTTGTAGCGAAGCAGCGCAGTTGCGGCGGCTTCCTCGAGGTCATGACCGGATCAGCCACTGCACCCTATTCGTCTTCGCCGGCTGTCAGGTGAATCGGCCGCCAGTGATGATCAGCATCCAGCAGGCGGTTCTGCGTTGCCGGACCTTCCGAGCCGGCGGCGTAGCCGTCCGGTTTGCCCTTGCGCCAGGCTTTCAGCACCGGCTCCAGCAGACGCCAGGCCCACTCCACTTCGTCGAAGCGCAGAAAGTGGGTGCGGTCGCCTTCCAGTGCATCCATCAGCAACTGCTCGTAGGCGGAGAACTCGGTCTCGCCGTCGCGCACATAAGACGCGTTCAGCTTGATCTGATGACCTTTCATCCCCAAACCTGGTCGCTTGGCGTTGACCAGCAGCTTCATGCTTTCGTGTGGTTTAATGCGGAAGATCATCCAGTTGTTGTTGGCGTGCCCCATGCCGGGGACGTTACCTGGCGTCTTGCGGAACTGCACCGCGATCTCCGAGCAGTTGCTGGCCAGGCGCTTGCCGCTGCGCAGGTAGAACGGCACGCCCTGCCAGCGCCAGTTGTCGATCTCGAAACGCAGCGCAGCGAAAGTTTCTGTATTCGAATCGTCCGGGATGTCCGGTTCGTCGTGATAACCGGCCAGCTTTTTGCGACCCGCTTTGCCCGCAGTGTATTGACCCCGCACAGCATGACGGGCGATGTTGCGGCCGGTGATGAGCTTGACCGAGCGCAACACCTCGACTTTGTGATCGCGCAGCACTTCCGCATCCCAGTACGATGGCGGCTCGATTGCGGTCAGACTGAACAACTGCATCAGATGGTTCTGCAGCATGTCGCGCAGCGCGCCGGCGTGATCGTAATAAGCCGCGCGGTGTTCGACGCCGAGCGTTTCGGCATAGGTGATCTGCACCTGCTCAATGTGCTGGGAATTCCACACCGGCTCCAGGAAACGGTTGGCAAAGCGGAACACCAACAGGTTCTGGGTGGTTTCTTTGCCGAGAAAATGATCGATGCGCAGCACCTGCTGTGCCTGCCAGTGCCGGTGCATCTGCTTGCGCAGCGCCTCGGCGCTGGCGAGGTCGGTACCGAAGGGCTTTTCGACCATCATTCGGCGCCAGCTTTTACCCGGTGCCACAGCCAATCCGGCCTCACCGATGGCCTGCGCGGCGGTACCGAACAGGGGCGGCGGCAAGGCTAGGTAGAACAGCGCCGATGACGGCAGCTTGTCGCTGAGCCGTTTGACGTCTTCGGCTACCAGTTCGCCGCCGACATAGTCGAGCTGAGGCGCAAATTTCTTCCACTGCGCTTCGGTGAAGTCCGCAGCGTAGCGCTTCAAGGCCTCGTGTACATGGGCCTGGAAACGCTTTCGCTCCCATTTCGCTCGTGCGTAGCCGATGACGCGCAGGCCCGGCGTCAGACCCAGCTGGTGCAACCGATAGATGGCCGGCATCAGCAAGCGCGCGGTGAGATCGCCGCGAGCGCCGAGGATGACCAGGGCGGTATCGCTGTTCATGTATGCATCCCTATTTTTTTCTTGATCTCGACGTGACCGCCAAAGGCGTGGCGCATGGCGGACAGGACTTTGTTGGCATAGTCGTCGTTGCCACGCGAGGCGAAACGGCCAAACAGCGCCGCGCTCAAGGTCGGCACCGGCACACCTTCTTCGACAGCCGCCAGCGTGGTCCAGCGGCCTTCGCCGGAATCGGAGACACGGCCGGAATACGCGTCCAGATCTGCGTCGCCGCTGAGCTCGCTGGCGGTCAAATCCAGTAGCCAGGAGCCGATCACGCTGCCGCGCCGCCAGACCTCGGTGACCTGATCCAGCGCGATGTCGTACTGGTAATGTTCGGGATGCTCCAATGGGGTAGTCTCGGCGTTGACGGCCCGTTCTCGATTGCCGACATTGGCGTGACGCAACACGTTGAGACCTTCGGCGTAGGCCGCCATCATTCCGTACTCGATGCCGTTGTGCACCATCTTGACGAAATGGCCGGCGCCGTTGGCACCGCAGTGCAGATAGCCATTCTCGGCCGGCGTGGGCTTGCCCTTGCGCCCCGGGGTGCGCGGCGCCAGATCGACGCCCGGTGCAAGCGCCGCGAACGCCGGCTCCAGATGTTTGTAGGCTTTTTCAGGCCCGCCGATCATCTGGCAGTAGCCACGATCATGACCCCACACCCCGCCGCTGACGCCAACATCGACATACATCAGTTTTCTGTCGGCAAGCTCTTTGGCGCGACGGATATCGCCGACGTAATGCGAGTTGCCGCCGTCGATGATCATGTCGCCAGCCTCCAGCAGCGGCACCAGATCACTCAACACTTGATCGACGATGGCGGTCGGCAGCATCATCCACACCGCGCGCGGGGCGGGCAGTTGAGCGACCATGTCCTTGAGTGATTTGGCGGCGATGGCGCCGTGTTTGACGGCCTCCTCGCGCGCCTGGGCGTTACTGTCGTAGACGACGCAGTCGACCTTGCTGTCCTGCAGTCGCCGCACCATGTTCGAGCCCATGCGGCCGAGGCCGACGAAACCGAGTGTCAGCGTATTTTTCGTCGTCGTCTTTTTGGGCTTGTTCATGTCATCTGCTCCCACAGGCGAAAGCCGCCGGTGAAGGCGTTGGCGTTGGTGCCACGGCGTACACCGTCGGGCAGTTGGTCGAGGTTCTGGGCATTGCCGCCGCCCAGCATCACGTAGTCTGGCGCCAGCGCCGCGCGCAGCACCGAGATGATTTCAAACACGTTGTCTCTCCATTTGCTTTTGTGGCGATCGCGGTAGGCGGCCCCGACGTAATACTCATAAGTGTGCTTGTGGTACGGCATATGTGCAATCTCCATGGCCTCGATCACACCGTCGACGATCATCGCCGAACCCAGACCGGTGCCCAGCCCCAGAAACAGCATGCGGCCGCCCTCGTAGCTGCCCAGTGCCTGCATCGCCGCGTCGTTGAGCATGCGCACCGGGCAGCCGAAGGCTTTGTGAAAATCGAAGCCGGCCCAACCGGTACCGAGGTTGTGCGGGTCGGTCGCTACGCGGTCGTGCACCACGGGTACCGGGATGCCGATGCTGACGCGGTCGTAGTGCCAGCCGCGCAACTTGACGCGGATCCGCTTCATCATCTCTTGCGGCGTCATCTCCGGACCGGAATCGACATGGCGCTCCTCGTCGCTGCCGCTGAGCATGGCCTTGACGTGACTGCCACCGATATCGAGCACCAGCGTGCGTTGCCCGGCCGGCGGTTGCGCGCGTGATTGAGCCCGCGATCGGGCCTGAGCCGCGCGACGGGCCTGACGCGCCCAGACGATGGCGGCGTTGGTCGAGGCATCATGTTCCAGCTTCTTTTTCGATGTGATCTCGCCGGCCACGCGCAGGGCCAGATGTTTGCCCAGCTCGACCCCCCACTGATCGAAGGGATCAATGTCCCAGATCGCAGCCTGGGTGAACACGCTGTGTTCGTACAGCGCCACCAGCGACCCCAATGCCGCCGGCGTCAAGCGTCTGGCGAACAGCAGGTTGGATGGCCGGTTGCCTTCGCAAACCTTGTGCGGCGCCAGCCTTGCCGGCACCCCCTCGGCCTTGAGCGCTTTCAGCGTCTTGCCGAACGCCAGCGCCTCGGCCTGGGCGATGACGTTGGCCAGCAGCAGGTCGTGATGGTTGGCACCCGACCCGCTATCGGGGCCGATATCGAAATTCAGGGGTTCGGCAAAAGCGATGAAGTCGCAGGGGATCAGCCGCGTGCCCTGGTGGATCAACTGGTAGAACGAATGCTGGCCGTTGGTGCCCGGTTCGCCCCAGAAGATCGGGCCGGTGGCGTAATCGACGCGCTTGCCGCCGGTCGTGACGTGCTTGCCGTTGGACTCCATCGTCAACTGCTGCAGATAGGCTGGAAAGCGTTTCAGGTACTGTTCGTACGGCAGCACGGCGACGGTTTCACTGCCGAAAAAATTGCTGTACCAGACGTTCAGCAGACCCATGATGACCGGCAGGTTCCGCTCCAGCGGCGCGCTGGCGAAGTGCTCGTCCATGGCGTGAAAGCCCGCCAGCATTTCCGAAAACGCTTGCGGACCGATGGCGATCATGGTCGACAAGCCGATGGCTGAGTCCATTGAGTAGCGGCCGCCGACCCAATCCCAGAAACCGAACATCTGCTCAGGCGGAATACCAAACGTAGCGGTAGCTTCGCCGTTGGTGGAGACCGCCGCGAAGTGCCGGGCGACCGCCTGCTCATCACCGGCGGCATCCAGCAACCACTGCCGTGCGCTGTGCGCGTTGGTCATGGTCTCCAGGGTGGTGAAGGTTTTCGATGAAACGATGAACAGCGTCTCGGCCGGTTGCAGCCCGCGCGTAGCTTCGACCAAATCGGTGCGGTCGACGTTGGAGACGAACCGCAGCCGCAAGCGCGGATCGCAGTAGTGCCGCAGCGCCTCGTACGCCATCACGGGCCCCAGATCGGAACCACCGATGCCGATGTTGACGATGTTGCGGATGGGCCGGCCGCTGTAGCCTTTCCAGCGACCCGCGCGGAGGCTGTCGGCAAATGTGCCCATGCGCGACAACATCGCCTGCACCTCGGGCACGACGTTGACGCCGTCGCTGAGAATCACGCTGCCGGCCGGCGCCCGCAACGCGGTGTGCAGAGCCGAGCGCTGTTCGGTGACGTTGACTTTCTCGCCCGCGAACATGGCGTCGCGCCGTGTTTCCAGTCCGCGTTCGCGCGCCAGTGCGAACAGGCGCTCGAGCGTATCCCCGGTGACACGGTGCTTGGAGTAGTCCAGCCGCCAGCCAGCGGCTTCCAGCGTATAGCGCGCCGCGCGTTCCGGGTCGTCGGCAAACAGATCGCTGAGATGACGCCGGGCCAGCGTTCGATGATGGGTCTCTAACGCTTTCCAGCTCGGCAACTTGCGCAGCGCGCTCATGCTGTCCGCACCCTGCGTCGATCAACGGTCGACAGCGAATCGCAGGTGATGAGGTGGGGCCAAGCGCCCAGGCCGGGTTCCTGTATTTGTTGGGCTGCATGACTCATGAGGCATTCCTTGTTATATCGCCGCACCACGCAACACTGACCCGCTGTACGGCCATGAATTTTTAAAATGCCAAGCTGTGACTGGACCTCGACTTCAAAGTTCAGTCTCCGCTCCCGCACAAACCTATCCTACCGCCATCTTCAGTCGGTGGCATGCCCGGCGCAATTTCGCCTAAACTGCTTTGCAGCGACCGACCTCAGAACTCGCGCGCGACGCGCCACAAACGATTGATGCGGCCCTCAAGTAGGCGTATCCGATGATTCCATATTCGAGCGTACAAGGTGGTAAACAAGCTCAGGGTGGCCGCATCAATAGGCAGGACAGAGCACTGTTGGGTTATTGAACCGGCACGCCCCTATCCATTTGCTGGTTCAACGCCGAACTTAAAGGGCTCTGTCACCAACCCTTCGCGTCACCCTGTAACGACCTGAGCACATGAGGAGTTATTCGATGAAGACAGATCGGTTTGGAGGTTGGCTTGCGGAGTTGCCGAAGCTCACGGCCGGCCAGCGCGAGAAGTTGACGCGGGTCCTGTCGAGCATTGCCGAAGCCGACGAGACTTTTTTCGCCACGCCTGTAAAGGCAGCCGTCAACTCAAGCGCAAGACGCAAGTGCGGCGGGGCCGCCTGTAAGCGTGGGCGCGCTGCAGTTTTTTGCATCGTGGGTGGGGCTTGCCCCGACATTGAAAATCGGGTGGATCGTTCATTCCAGCGACCAGCCGAGTTCGCTGCTTAGTTCGACCGGATATCCCAGTTGCTCAGCAGAGACACTGGCCAGTTTTTGAAAATAGAAGCCAATTCGATCCTGTTTTCGTTTGTTTCATAACCATCATCGCCGAGTGCGTCATACCAGCGATGGTTGCGTAGGGTTGCGGGAAGCGTGATGGCGACATCGCGCCACGTTTCGGTTTTAAAGCGCGGCTCTGGTGCATCGAGCAAGGCTGCCGCCGAGCAACGCGGCACGGCCACCAAGATGGCGCGGTCGTGTTGTTGTCGAGCATAGACCAACAGCTTAGAGTTGGAGTCCGGCGTGCACTCTACGGGAATATAGGCGCCCGATCTGAAAAGCTCCGCACCTTGACGGCGGACTTCGAGCGTGCGGCGGATGAGTTGCTGCTTGATGCGGCCGTCACGCCAGTGACGAATCAGGTCTTCGTCAGTTACCGCAGTGTTCAGCAGCCGTGTGCGCAGCGAAAAATCGACCGGCCGTCGATTGTCCGGATCGACCAGACTGAAATCCCACAACTCGCAACCCTGGTACAAATCGGGCACGCCGGGTGTGGTCATGCGTAACAGCGTTTGGGTTAAGCCGTTGACCGCGCCTGCCACGGCAATGGAGCGCACGAACGCGGCGAGGCTGGACAAGAAATCCGCGCTATGCGCCGGATCGAGAAGCCGTGCGAGGAAGCTCTGGCAGGCTTGCTCATACGCGAGATTGGGTTCAACCCAGCCCGAGCGGCGCTTGGCTTCACGGACTGCCTTCTCCTGCCACTGCTGCAGCCGCTCGCACAGCGACGCCAGGCCGCTGGCATTGTCCGGATCGAGTGCCAGCGGCCACGCGCCGACCAACATCTGGTAGAGCATGTACTGATCGGTCGAATCAGGTCCGCTGACGCCGTCGCATCGTTGCAGGGCCGGCGCATTGAGATTGCGCCAGCCGAGGACGGTGCGACGCCAGCGCTGCGGTATTTCGCTGAGAACCGCCAGCCGCGCGCGTAGATCTTCGCCGCGTTTGTGATCGTGGGTGGCGGTGGCCAGCATCGTCGCCGGATAGCGCCGCAGGAGGTTTTCGCAATCGTGATGAAACTGTTCCGGGGTCAAGGAAAACTGGGCCAGATTGGCGCCGACTTCGTTGCGGGAGAGCAGGCTGCCGTAACGATAAAACGCCGTATCCTCCACCGACTTGGCTGCGACCGGCGACGTCAGTTGCTGAAAACGGCCAATCGCGCGCAGGCGCAGCCGACGCGCGCGCGCGCCGCTGGCCTGGTTCGGCGATTCGCCACCGAGCCAGCGATCGATCTGGGCCACCAGTTCACGCTCGCCGGGACGACAGCTTTGCTGCGCGTCGGTGACGACCTGCGCCATGATCACCGCATCCTCCACACTGCGCCCGCGCGCGTCGACATAGGTGCGATAGACCGGGAAATGCACTAGCAGCTCGGCCAGCACCCGTCGCACCGCGCCCTGCGTCCAATCGCGCGTGACCAGCGTTGCGCGGGCGATGACGTGCAGGGCGTGGGCGCAGGCGTTGAAATCCGCCGCCAGCAGATTTAGAGAAATGCGCCGGCGCGCCTGTCGCACTTCCTTCGCGAAATCACCATTGTTGCCGGAGAACTCACTCCACAATCGGCGCAAAGGCGCCTCGCCGTCGGCGGCGTGCAACAGCGCGCCGACCTTGTCCATAAAGGTGTAGCCAGAGGTCCCGTCGACACGCCAGTCCAGCGCCAAACGCTCATCCGCGGCCAGGATTTTCTCGACGATCAGATACGCGGGGCCGGGCGGTGCGTCTGCCGGACGCTGCGGGTCCAATTGCTTGAGCCGGCTGCGCAGTTTTCGGCAATAGGCACGAGGTTCCGCCAGGCCGTCGACATGATCCACGCGCAGTCCATCGATCAGTCCTGCGGCATACAGCCTGAACGTGGTCGCGTGCACGGCTTTAAATACCGTGGGGTCTTCGACTCGCAGACCGACGAGATCCGTGACGTCGAAAAAGCGTCTCCAGTTGATCTCATCCGACGCCGTGCGCCACCACGCCAGGCGGTAATGCTGATGCTCCAGCAATCGGTGCAGGCGCTGCGCGCTGCCGGCGGTGGCCGGGGCAAACTGCGCCAGCAGGGCCGCCATGTCGGCGGCAAATGCCGGCTCGGTGGCCGCTCCGGACAACGCAGCGCACGCGCTGACGAAGCCGGCGTAGCGTGCCTTCCGTCCACGGCGACGCGTCACCGCTGTCCGGAACGTGCTGGCCAGCGCCGCAAGTTTGTGCCCGCTGGCGCGCAACAGCACGGCGTAGGATTCAGGCGCCAGCGGATAGCACTGATCGAAATAGGCAAAGAAAAAACGCCCGTTACCAGCGTCGAACGCCAGATCGATTTCGCCTGCGGCAAGCACGTTACCATAGGGCCGCCCCAGAAACGGGGTCAGTACGCGACCGGTCAACGCCGGATCAGTCACGTCCCAGTCGATATCAAAATAAGCCGCGTAACGGCTGGCGCCCCCCCACCGGAGCACATCCTGCCACCAGGCGTTGTCGCCGCCGACGGCCATGTGATTGGGCACGATATCGACGATCAGGCCCATGTTGAACTCGCGCAGGCCCGCCACCAGACGGCGCAATGCCACCTCGCCGCCGAGCGCGGGATTGATCTGGCTGTGATCGACGACGTCGTAGCCATGCGTCGAACCCGGACGTGGTTTGAGGATCGGCGACGCATAAAGGTGGCTGATACCCATGTCCGCGAAATAGGGCAGGTGCGAGCGCGCGTCATCGAAAGTGAAACCCGAGTGAAACTGAAGGCGCAAAGTGGCGCGTGGTGTCGCCGTAAGCATCGCAGGTATCTGATCCCGGTCTGCGTTCATTTTTGCCCCTCGCTCGCGGCGCAAGGCGGCCAGACGCCATTGGGCTGAGACGGGATCCAGCATGGTTTGGACCGGATGGTCCATGCGCTGTCGCCAGTTGGGATGTTCGTCGATGGTGCAGGGCAGATTGGGCTGCTCGCCAATTCCAAGCAAGTCTTCCACTGGCAGCAGCACCAGCGGCGCCGGCGTGCGTGCCACGAAGCTGATGGCGGCGTCTACGGCGGCGTCCGGCTTCGCGGGAGCGGGTTGCGGACCAGTAACGATTTCGGCGCTTTTGAACGCTTTCCACAATTCACGACGATCCTGTCGGCGCTGGTTCAGCGCCTGCTCGTGTTCATCTTCATCGCACTGCCCAAGCGCGGCGCGCAACTCGATATCCCGGCCTTTCCACCAGCCGGCCACGGTCGGCAGGTCGTGCGTCGTGGTCATGGCCGCGGACTGCGCAGACCAGCGCCGCGGTGTGAGGTATCGTCCCTGTTCGCGCTCGAAACACAGCACGCTCATGCCCAGCGCGCCGTGGCCGGCCAGGCGTTTGCGGAAACCCGCAGGCACGGTGCCGAGATCCTCTCCTACGACGATGGCGCGGTGGCGGTGCGATTCAAGCGCAACCAGCGCCAGCAGTTCATCGAACGGATATCGCAGGTAAGCCCCCTCACCCGCAGCGGCGCCCTCGGGGATCAGCCACAAACGCCGCAACCCGAGGACATGGTCGATGCGCAGTCCGCCCGCATGACGCAGGTTGGCGCGCAGCGTCTGCAGGAACAGCGCATAGCCGTCGGACTTGAGCGCTCGCGGAGAAATCGCGGTCAATCCCCAGTTCTGGCCTTGCCTGTTCAACAAGTCGGGAGGAGCGCCAATGCTGACCCTGGCCAACAGACTGCGCTGGTTGCTCCAGCTGTCGCTACCGCCGCTGTCGGTTCCGATGGCCAGATCGACGATGACTCCGAGGCTCATTCCGGCCCCGCGCGCCTGGCTCTGGACGCTGCCCAGACCGCGGTCCGCCAGCCACTGCAGGAATCCGTGGAAATCGATTTCAGCGGCTCGCTCAACAGCGAAACGTTCGACCGCTGCGGAGCCGGGCGTTTGCAGTATTTGCGACCAGTCGCGCCAGTGCCAGCGCTGCGGTTCGGCTGCCAGCTGCGCCGCGTGCAGGGCCTCGAACCGGCAATGCTCGGCGAGCCTGTGGCCGCCCGCGCGTTTGAACGCGCTGAAATCCTGAGCCCGCGCATCTGCGCCCTCGCGCATGGACGCGGAGACGGCGTCGTAGACCGCGCGCAGGCGACGCAATTTGAGCTGCGCCGCGGCGGGCCAGTCGATCAGGTGGCTCGCCTCCAGCCGCTGACGCTCGGCCTCGACGCCCAGCGTCGCATCGATTTTGCGGATGAATTCGTCGCCGAATACCGGCGCCGGATCGGCGAACAACACGTTGAGCCACAGGCGGCTCGACGGTGAATAAGGGCTGTAGCGCGAACCATCCGCCGCGAACTGCGCGTGCAACGGGCTAACGCCCAAGGCATCGGCGCCAGCGGCGGCACTGGCGCGGGCAAACGCGGCCAAAGCCGTGAAGTCGCCAAAACCATCATCGCCGGAACGGCGCAGGGAATACACCTGCACATTCAGGCCCCAGGCGCGGCGGCCGGTCGAGGGATCGGCAATCTCGAAACCACGTTCGGGTGTCACCGCCAAAGTCAGCGACGTGTCAGCGATGTGCAGGCGGTGGTAGCCCATGCGATCAACGGCGGGCAACGTCAACGTGCCCGAGGGATCGGGGCTGAGGCGCAGATCACAATGATCGCCATCTTCGTATTCGAGTCTGGCCGTGTCGCCGGTCAGGGCTGCGGGCAAGCGCAGCGACTCGCCTCGCCGTGCGACCAGCAGCGACGGCACCACCGCCTCGAAAGTCTCAGCTTCGAGACGTTGACTGCTGTCGGCAATATCACTTACGCTGGCAACAGGTAAACCGCAGGCCATAAGCAGACGTCGCAGGCTGTCTGGCGAAACGCGATGTTCGCGTTCGAGATAGTCTTTCCAGCGGATCGAGAATCCGGCTTTTGCTGCGAGTTGTTCAAGCGCCGTATCGCTCATGGTGGCGACTCCAGAAACACCACCGTTGCAAACCCCTGCAACTGACCGGCAGCGACGCCGACGCCGGCATCCGCCGCGCTTTCGAACAGCAAGTTGCCGGTGCACGGCGCCACCGCGACCTTCAGTGCGCCGAGATTGCAGGCGATGCGCAACACGGCGCCGTCACCCAAGCGCCAGCCGGCGGTGACTGCCGCGGGTCCTACCGTCTGTGCCCCGATGCTCGTCGTGCCCGGCAGCCGGGAGGATATCGCGTCGCGGCGCAGTTTCAGCAACCGCCGGTACAACTGCCAGCGCGAGACGAAGGGACTCCGTTTTATCTCGTCGAAATCGGGACGCGAACGCCGATAGGTTTCCGGATCGTTGGGGTCCGGGATTTCGGTGCGTGCGGCATCATCGGCGAAAGCGGAGAACCCGGCAAACTCACGGCGCCGGCCGTCGCGCACCGCGTCAGCCAGCGCATCGTGAAAATCAGTGAAGAACAAAAACGGCGTGCGCGCGCCCCATTCTTCGCCCATGAACAGCAGTGGAATCTGCGGCGTCAGCAACTGCAGGACGATGACGGCGTCCAGCGCGCGCGGCTCGACCAGTTCGGTGAGGCGCTGGCCCAGCGCGCGGTTGCCGATCTGGTCGTGATTCTGCAAAAACAAGATAAAAGCCGATGGCGGAAGCTGGGCGCTGGGCGTGCCGCGCGGACGCATGCCGTGACTGGGCGAGGGCTCGCCCTGATAGACGAAACCTTCGGCCAGGCAACGCGCCAGCTTCTCCGCCGGCGCTTCCGCGTAGTTGGCGTAATAGGCCTCGCGTTCACCGGTGAGCAGCACATGCAGAACGTTGTGGCCGTCGTCGTTCCATTGCGCGTCGTAGTCACCTTGCAAGTGTGTCGCCTGGTTGTTTTCGTTCTCCAGAGTCAGAAAGACGTGACGGCCGGGTTCAACGGCGGCCCGCACCCGCTGCGCCAGCTCGTCGACAAACCCCGGATTATCGATGGCGTGAACCGCGTCCAGGCGCAGGCCGTCGAAGCGGTATTCCATCAGCCAGTAAATGGCGTTGGCGATGAAAAACTCGCGCGCTTGCGGGCAATTGAAATCGATGGACGCGCCCCACGGCGAGTCACGGCCGGGATCGAAAAACGCCGGCGCGTAGGCGTGCAGATAATTGCCGTCGGGGCCAAAGTGGTTGTAGACCACATCGAGGATCATGCACAGGCCCAACTCGTGGGCCGTATCGATGAGCGCCTTGAGTTCGTTCGGCGTGCCGTAGGCGTTGGCGGGGGCGTAGGGCAGAACGCCGTCGTAGCCCCAGTTGCGGTTGCCGGAAAACTCCGCAATGGGCATCAGCTCGACCGCACCGACGCCGAGTTGTGCGATCTGCGGCAGCCGCTCGCCGACGCCCGCAAAACCGTGCGGCGTCGCTCCCAGACAGCCGGCATGCAGTTCGTAAAGGGTCATTTCATGCCAGGGACGGCCTTTCCAGTCGGGACAGCGCCACCGGTAGGCGTCCGCATCCACCACCACGCTGGCGCCGTGGACGCCGCCGGACTGCGCCCGCGACGCCGGATCGGGCACCGCCAGATCTTCGGCGATGCGATAAAGATAGCGGGCGCCGGCCTGGCAGGGCGCCTGTACTTGAAAAATTCCATCGTCCTGTCGCTGCATCGGGATCGGCGCCAGACCTTCAACTTCCAGCGTCGCCGTGGACAAGGCCGGCGCCCACCAGCGAAAGCGCGTCCCGCCCTCAAACGGTTCGGCCCCGAACGGCAGTGTGGAGTGGAAACGACTCATCCGGCCTCTTCGCGATCGACATCGCCTGCCGGCGCCGCTGTCGACGCCAGATGGGCGGTGAGTAGCACCAGACTATGGGGCGCGACGAGACAGCGGTTTTCGGCCGGCGCCACATCCTGCCGCGACGGATGCTGCGTATCGAGCCTGACCCGATAGTCGAAGCTGGGTTCGGGCAGCGCGAACATGTGCTCCGCGTCGTCCGAGTTGAGTAACAAAACGATGATTTCAACCGCCGAATCGTCGTGGTGCCCAAGGCGCCGCAGACCCAGCAGACGGCCGTTTTCATTGTCCCAATCGTCGTCGGAGAGCTCCTGGCCGTCCTCGTCGAACCACAACACGTCAGGCACGTCGGCGATGAACTCCGCACGGGCCGCACGGTAGAAGTGTCCGCGAATCACCGGATGCTCCCGTCGCAGGGCGATCAGCCGGCTGACGAAATCGATCATCTGCCGGCCAGCGGGCGTCTCCGCCAGCGACCAGTCGAGCCAGGCGAGTTCGTTATCCTGGCAATAAGCATTGTTGTTGCCCTGCTGGGTCTGGCCGAACTCGTCGCCGGCCAGCAGCATCGGCGTGCCCTGAGCCAGCAGCAGGGTGGCGAAGAAGTCGCGCTTGATCTTTTCGCGCTGGGCGAGGATGGCCGCATCGTCGGTCGCCCCTTCGGCGCCCCAGTTGCAGCTCTCGTCGTTATCGCTGCCGTCCCGGTTGTCTTCGCCATTGGCCTCGTTGTGCTTGTCGTTGTAGGACACCAGATCCTGCAAGGTGAAACCGTCGTGGGCGGTGATGAGATTGACGCTGGTCCAGACCCGGCGCCGATGATGGTCGAACAGATCCGCCGATCCCTGGAGTCGTGAGGCGAGATCGGGACGCAAGCCGGCGTCACCTTTCCAGTAACGGCGCACTTGGTCGCGAAACTTGTCGTTCCACTCGGAGAAACCGACCGGATGATTGCCGACCTGGTAGCCACCGGGTCCGATGTCCCAGGGCTCGGCGATGAGCTTGACCTGCGACAACAGCGGGTCCTGCATCAGCGCGTCGAAAAAACCGCAGCCGGGATCAAACCCTTCGGCCTCGCGGCCCAGCGTCGAACACAGATCGAAGCGAAAGCCGTCCACATGAAACTCGCTGACCCAGTAGCGCAGCGAGTCCATCACCAGCTGAATCACGCGCGGGTGGCTCATATTCACGGTGTTGCCGCAGCCGGTGTCGTTGATGTGGTGGCGCGGGTCCCCGGGCAGCAGGCGGTAGTAGCTGATGTTGTCGAGGCCGCGGAACGACAGGATCGGCCCCAGCTCGCTGCCTTCGCAGGTGTGGTTGTAGACCACGTCCAGCAGCACTTCGATGCCGGCGGCGTGAAGTTGCTTCACGGCCCATTTGATTTGCCCCAGCGTGCCGTCGGAAAGATAAGCCTGATCGGGCGCGAAAAACGCCAGCGTGTTGTAGCCCCAGTAGCTGGTGAGACCGGCTTCGACCAGGTGACGGTGGCGCGCAAAGGCGTGAATCGGCAGCAGTTCCACGGCGGTGATGCCCAGACGGCGCAGGTGCTCGATCGAGCGGCCGTCGCCGAGCGCGCCAAAAGTGCCGCGGTCGTGCGGCGGAAATATCTCGCGGCGGCGTGAAAAGCCGCGCACGTGCATTTCATAGATCACGGTATCCGACCACGGCACGCGCGGCGGATGATCGTCGTCCCAGTCGAAGCGATCGTCGACGACCAGCGATTTGGGGACGTAGGCAGCGCTGTCGCGCCGATCAAACGAAAGATCGGTGCGGGGCGATTTGATGCGGTGGTAGCCGTACAGTGCGTCGTGCCAGTGAAGTTCACCGGCGAGTTGTCGTGCGTAGGGATCGAGCAGCAGTTTGTGGGGGTTGAAGCGCAGGCCATGCTTGGGCTCATAAGGACCGGAGGCGCGGTAGCCGTACTGCGTGCCGGGGCGGACGCCGGGCAGATAGCCGTGCCAGATACCGTTGGTGCATTCGGGCATGTTCAGACGTGCGGTTTGATGGCGCCCGTCGCCTTCAAACAGGCACAGTTCGATTTTTTCCGCGGTTTCGGAAAACACTGCAAAGCGGGTGCCGCGTCCGCCCCAATGTGCACCCAGCGGGCCGAGCGGGGAGGGCTGCAGTCGATCAGCAATATCAGTCATCTAATGGGTGCTCCTATGGGTTTGAATACGCCGAGTTGCGGGCGTAGCTCAACGATGGTGTTCAGGTTTCGGCGACCAGCAGGACCGTCGCCAGCGGCGGCAGCGTCAATTCGATCGAGAACGGCTGGCCGTGATCCGGCAGTGGTGTCGCCACAACGCCGCCGAAGTTGCCGACGTCGCTGCCGCCGTAGGCCACGGCATCGGTGTTCAGAATTTCGCGCCATCGGCCGTTGCGCGGTGCGCCGACTCGATAGCCAAACCGTGGAATGGGCGTAAAGTTGCAGACCACGATCACGGGTGGGGCGTCGCCTGCCGCCGCGCGGTAAAAGGCGAACACGCTGTTGTCGCGGTCGTCGCCGATGAGCCATTGGAAGCCACTGCTGTCGCAGTCCGCCGTGTGCAGCGCCGGCAGGTCGCAGTACAGCCGGTTGAGGTCGCGCACCAGCGACTGCACGCCGGCGCGCAGCGGATCGGAAAGCGCGGCCCAGTCCAGTTGCGCGTCGTGATTCCACTCGCGCTCCTGTGCCAGCTCGTCGCCCATGAACAGCAGTTTCTTGCCGGGATACGCCCACATGAAGCCCAGATAGGCGCGCAGGTTGGCGAAACGCTGCCAGCGGTCGCCGGGCATCTTGCCGATCAGCGAACACTTGCCGTGCACCACTTCGTCATGCGATAGCGGCAGTATAAAACGTTCGCTGAACGCGTAGATCAGACCAAAGGTGAGAGCGTCGTGATTAAACGCGCGATAGACGGGATCGAGCGCGATGTAGTGCAGGCTGTCGTGCATCCAGCCCATGTTCCACTTGTAGTGAAAGCCCAGACCGCCGTCGGCCGTTGCCTGGGTCACGCCGGGCCAGGCGGTGGACTCCTCGGCGATCATCAGCGCGCCGGGACAGCGCTGGCGCACGGTGTCGTTGAGATGGCGCAGGAAATCGATCGCCTCGAGATTCTCGCGGCCACCGAAACGGTTGGGCAGCCATTCGCCGGCGCGCCGCGAATAGTCTCGATACAGCATCGAGGCCACCGCGTCCACCCGCAGGCCGTCGACGTGATAATGCTCCAGCCAGTGCAGCGCGCTGGCGATGAGAAAGCCGGATACCTCGCGCCGGCCAAGGTTGTAGATCAGGGTGTTCCAGTCCTGCTGAAAGCCCTCGCGCGGGTCGGCGTGCTCGTAGAGACAGGTGCCGTCGAAATGTTCCAGGCCATGCGCATCGGTGGGAAAATGCGCCGGCACCCAGTCCAACAGCACACCGATGCCGGCGCCGTGACAGCGGTCCACAAAGCGCGCAAACGCCGCTGGTTCGCCATAGACGGGATGTGGCGCGAACAGGCCCAGCGGCTGATAGCCCCAGGAACCGCCGAATGGATGCGCCATCACCGGCATCAGTTCGACGTGGGTGAAACCCATGTCGGAAACATAGGGAATGAGTTGTCCGGCCAGTTCATCCCAGGACAGTACCGACGCCGCGTCGTCGGGCCGGCGCCGCCAAGACCCGGCATGCAGCTCATAGATGGAGATGGGTGCCTGCGGTGACTGACATTTTTCGCGCTCACTCATCCACTGGCTGTCGCTCCACTCCACACCGCCTCCATCGTCGACGATGGAGGCGGTGTCCGGCGGCGTCTGACTGCGCAGCGCGACCGGGTCCGCCTTCAGCGGCAGCGGGCCGTACGGGCCGAGGATGTCGTACTTGTAAACCGCACCCGGCGTCAGGCGGGGAATGAAGATCTCCCACACGCCGGCTTCGGCGCGACGGCGCATCGGATGGCGGCGCGCATCCCAACTGTTGAAGTCGCCGACCACCGAGACGCGGCGCGCGTTGGGCGCCCAGCAGGCAAAGCGCACCCCGGCGACGCCTTCGACTTGCAGCACTTGGGCGCCCAGACAACGGCCCAGCTCCTGATGATTGCCTTCGGCGATCAGGTACAGGTCCGTCTCGCCCAGCAGCAGGCTGAAGGCATAGGGGTCTTCGGTCTCCTGCTCGGCCTCGGGCCAGCCGATGCGCAGACGGTACGGGATCGATTCGGCGATACGTCCGGCATAGAGTCCGTCAGTACCGGCGGGCTGAAGTTCGGCCAGCGGCCGTCCATCATCCGCAGCGATCACCCGCACCCACTTGGCGCCGGGCAAAAATGCGCGCACCACGGTGCCCTGCGCGTCCTGGTGTGGCCCCAGCAGGGCGAAAGGATCGCCGGCGACCGCATTGGCCAGATCGTGTAGCGACGCTTTGGTCAAGCCAACACCCGCATCTTGCGCTGAAGTCTCAGTCAAACTTTTGACTTTATGCATTCTTGGTTGGATCCTGGACCAGCGCATCGGTGATGTCCGCCAGGCCGCGCAGCGGTACGCCGAGCCAGCCTGGCCGGTTGGCAGCTTCATAGGCGACTTCGTAGGCCGCTTTTTCAAGCGTGAACAAGGTGACCAACGCGGTCTGGGCGTCGTCGTCCTGCCAGCGATGCGCTATTTTGACGGCGTCGACGTAGGCCGCCACCAGCGCCTCCGCTGACACCTGTCGAAACCGCGCCGCCAGTACTTCGCGGCTGCGATGCTGGACTTCGGTGGCCTCGCCGTCTTTGTTCCTGAGTGCCACAGCAGCGGCGTAGTCGAAGGAGCGCAACATCCCGGCAACGTCGCGCAAGGGACTGTTAAGTGCCCTGCGCTCAATCAGCGGCCGCGCGGGTTCACCTTCAAAATCGATGATGAAGGCGTCGCCCTGGGAAACCAGAATCTGGCCCAGATGCAGATCGCCGTGTACACGGATACGCAGCGAACCGGCGCCGCGTGCCGCCAAACTGCTCACCGCTTTATGCAGGGCCCGGCGTTGCCCCAACAGCCCGTGCGCCCGCTTGCGCTCCTCTGCATCTTCGATCCGAGCCGTGCTTTTGAGCAGATCGAGCGCCTCATCCAGTCGCTGCTGCACCGCGTGTGCCCAGTGTTGACAGTCTTTTTTGGTCGCCGCTTGCGGAGCGAACGCGACATCATCGCTGGGCTGCGCCAAGACGTTGTGCATCTCACCGATGCGGCGCCCCAGCACGGTAGCGAACTGCGCGAACTCCTGTAGTGCGTCGGTCTGTTGGCTCGAGTGCTCCGGTTGTTCACTGCCGCCAGCGCTGCGCAGCGCGCGCTCGAGCATGTTCTGTGTCCACCGCCAAGCGTCGCCCTGATTGTGTATGAACGACTGCACCACCATCAACACATAGGGTGTACCCGAGGCGCCCACACGGACGACTTCACCCAGCAGCGGAGCGATATTGGCGAAGCCGCGCTCCGTCAGCACGCGCCCCATCTCGGCTTCGGGATGCCGGCCGCCACTGATATGACGGATCAGTTTAACGATCATGCGATCGCCGATCACCAGCGAGCTGTTGGACTGCTCGACCGACAACCAGCGAACCTCGGCATCGGCAGGCAGTTCAATCTCGGCCAGTTGAATGGTCGGGATAAAACGCAGTTCGCCGTCGTCCACCGGCAGCGTGGCGTCCTCGCGCAGCAGATCAAGAACGCGCTGCGCCAGTGCGCCGATGGCGAAGGCGTCGGTAAGCCAGCCCATGTGGCGCCCGCGGCGGACGCGTGCCAGTGCGAGTTGCCGCGGACGCACGGCGGTTTCGTCGTCCGGCAATTCTGCCATCGGCAGCAGGTAGCGCTCCGTGCCCTGATCGCTGGTCACTTCGATCTCGCTCAGGATCAACGCCGGCCTCGCGCCGGGCAGTGCGGCGGCCTGGTCGATGCGCACCTCGAGCCGCTTGGCCTGCTTTACTGCGAACCAGCGTCGCTTGGGCAGGTAATCGGGCAGCACTTCACGTTCCAGCGTCGTCCGCGAAGGATTCGAGAGAATTTCGGTCAGATCCTTGCGCACCACCAGCGTGATGTAATCGGGCAGCGGCTCGGGCAGCAGTGCGTGCCAGCTCGGCAGGCGCGTGCTGGACGCCAGCAAAAACCAGAAAAATCCGAAAGGCGGCAATGTCAGCAGATAGGGCAACATGCCGATGGGCGGAAACACGGCGCCGCCGATCATTTCGATCGGCACCCGTTCGGCATATGCGGTGAGGTCCAGTTCCACCGCCTGCGCCATCCGCGAGACATTGGCGACGCACAGAATGGCCTGCGCTTCGCCATCGGCGTCGGTGTGCTCGCGCAGGTAAGCGAGGATGGTGCGATTATTGGGTTTGAGCAGCTTCAGTTGGCCGCGGCCGAACGCATGATGCATGCTGCGGATACTCAACATGCGCCGCATCCAGTTCAGCAGCGAGTGTTCATCGTGCGCCTGTGCTTCGACATTGATCGAGGCGTAGCCGTAGAGCGGATCCATGATCGGCGGCAGCACCAGCGCAGCGGGATCGGCGCGCGAGAAGCCGCCGTTGCGGTCTGGCGACCACTGCATCGGCGTGCGCACCCCGTCGCGGTCGCCCAGGTGGATGTTGTCGCCCATGCCGATTTCGTCACCGTAGTAGATTACCGGCGTACCCGGCATCGACAGCAGCAGCGAGTTGAGCAGTTCGATGCGGCGGCGGTCGCATTCCATCAGCGGCGCCAGCCGCCGCCGGATGCCGAGATTGAGACGGGCGCGGTGATCGCTGGCGTATTTTTCCCACAGATAATCGCGCTCGCTGTCGGTGACCATCTCCAGCGTCAGTTCGTCGTGGTTGCGCAGAAAGATGGCCCACTGACAATTGGCGGGGATGTCCGGGGTCTGCCGCAAAATATCGGTGATGGGATAGCGGTCTTCCTGCGCCAGCGCCATGTAGATGCGCGGCATCAGCGGGAAGTTAAACGCCATATGGCATTCGTCGCCATCGCCGAAGTATTCCTGCGTGTCTTCGGGCCACTGATTGGCTTCGGCCAGCAGCATTCGGCCGGGATAATGCCGGTCGATCTCGGCGCGGATGCGCTTGAGAACGGCATGCGTCTCGGGCAGATTCTCGTTGTTGGTGCCGTCACGCTCGACCAGGTAAGGCACCGCGTCCAGACGCAGGCCATCGATCCCCAGATCGAGCCAGAAACGCATCGCTGAGAGTATCGCCTTGAGCACCTGCGGGTTGTCGAAGTTGAGATCCGGCTGATGCGAATAGAAACGATGCCAGTAGTAGGCGCCCGCTTCGGCATCGTAGGTCCAGTTCGATTTTTCGGTGTCGATGAAAATGATGCGGGTGCCGGCATAGCGCGTGTCGGTATCAGACCAGACGTAATAGTCGCGGGCCTTGCTGCCGGCCTTGGCGTGGCGTGCGCGCTGAAACCAGGGATGCTGGTCGGAGGTGTGGTTGATCACCAGCTCGGTGATGACGCGCAAGCCGCGTCGATGCGCCTCGGCGATGAACTTGCGCGCGTCCGACAGACGACCGTAGTCGGGATTGACACCACGATAGTCGGCGATGTCATAGCCGTCGTCGCGCAGCGGCGAGGGGTAGAACGGCAGCAGCCAGACGGTGTTGACGCCCAACTTAGCGATGTAATCGAGCTTGTCGATCAGGCCGGCGAAATCGCCGATGCCATCGCCGTTGGCGTCGTAGAACGATTTGACATGCAACTGATAGATGACGGCGTCCTTGTACCACAGCGGGTCGTCGACGATGCGCTGGGCGGCGCTTTTTTTTGTCACGGCTTAATCCTCGACAAGCGCAGGCGCAAGATCGCGAACGGCAACTCGTGCGGATGAAAAACCCAGTGTTGGACTTTGCCGCGCCAGATCAGGAGATTACCGCGCAGCAGGTCTTCGACTTCGATCACGTCGCCCTCGGTCAGACCGAATGCATCAAGTGGAATCTCAAAACGGGTTTCCTGGCTCTGGTGTGGGTCCAAGCTGACACCGACCATGATGAAGTTGCTCCGATCGGGCGTGCTCTTGGTGTAGAGCAGCACCTGCGGATTCCAGGCGGCGAGAAAGCGCAGGCCCAGATGCGTCTGCAACGCGGGGTTTTCGCGACGGATGCGGTTGAGCAGGGCGATCTCGTGGATGATGTTGCCGGGCGCGGTCCAGTTGCGTGGGCGCAGCTGGTATTTCTCGGAGTCCAGGTATTCTTCGCGCCCCGGCAGCGGCGCCGATTCACACAGCTCGAAACCGCTGTAGATGCCCCACAGGCCGGACAGCGTTGCGGCCAGCGCGGCACGGATCAGAAACCCGGCACGACCCGAAGTCTGCAGGAAGTACGGGTTGATGTCCGGTGTGTTGACGAAGAAATGGGGGCGGTAGAAATCCGCCGCCGGCGGTGCGGTCAGCTCGGTCAGATAGTCTTCCAGTTCCTTGCGGGTATTGCGCCAGGTGAAATAGGTGTAGCTCTGCGAAAAACCGATCTGCGCCAGCCGGTACATCATCGCGGGGGTGGTGAACGCTTCGGCCAGGAACAGGGCGTCCGGATGGCGCTTGCGGATGTCGGCGATCAGCCATTGCCAGAACGGCAGCGGCTTGGTGTGCGGGTTGTCGACCCGGAATATCTTCACGCCTTCGCCGATCCAGTACAGCAGAACATCGTGCAGTGCCAGCCACAGCGAGGTTTGCGCGCCTTCGGCGTAGAAATTCAGGTTGACGATGTCTTCGTATTTCTTGGGCGGATTCTCGGCGTAGCGGATGCTCCCGTCGGGTCGATGGAAAAACCACTCGGGATGCTCGCCGATCCACGGATGATCGGGCGAACACTGCAGCGCGAAATCCATCGCCAGTTCCAGCCCCTGTGTCTGGCAGGCGACGCGCAGTCGGCGGAATGCGTCGATACCGCCTAAATCGGGATGCACGCTGCAGTGACCACCCGCCTGCGCGCCGATGGCGTAGGGGCTGCCGGGGTCGGCGGCGCTCGCTGTAACGGCGTTGTTCGGGCCTTTGCGGTGGGTGAGGCCGATCGGATGAATCGGTGGCAGATAGAGCACGTCGAAACCCATCGCCACCAGCGCTGGCAGTCGTGCGATGACATCGTCGAGCGTACCGTGCCGTCCTGCGTCGTGCGTCTGCGAGCGCGGGAACAGTTCGTACCAGCTCGCATAACCAGCCACGCAACACTCGACGTCCAGCGGCAGCGGTTTGGGCAGGCCTGTAAAAAAGGGCCGAGCTTCGTCTTCCGCCATCGCCGTGCGCAATTTATCGAACAGCAGGATCGTGGCCACGGCCGCGTCGTCCAGTCCATCCAGCTTCTGCTCGATGGCGGTGATGCAGGCGCGCGCTGAATCGCTGCATTGAGCCATTGCTGCCTGCATCAACTGCCGGCCTTCGGTGATCTCCAGGCCGATCGCCACGCCAGCGCGAAATTTTTTGTCGAGTTCGTCGCAATAGCTGCCCCAGCGATCTAGCCAGGCTTCGATGGTAAAGCGATACACACCCGGCTGCGTGGGCACAAACCAAGCGCGCCAGCGATCATTGCCCAACGGGAGCATGGCCACAGTCTGCATGAGTTCGCCGTCGACACCCCATCGCAGCCGTGCCGCGAGCTGGTCGTGGCCGTCCATGAAGATGGTGGCTTCGACGACGACCGGCTGACCACTCACGCCTTTTGCGGGAAACCGGCCTTCATCGACACGGGGCGAAACCGCGTCGATGACAATGCGGGGTGCCGCCATCGCCTCGCTCAGCTTCGCGTTCCCGCAGGACGCTGGTTTAGGGCTCATCGAGGTAGCATCTCCGTCGTCACCAGCGCTGACGGAATCCAGGCAAACGCAATGATGACGCCCGCGAAGTTCATGGAAACATTCGGTACGTTGGGCTCTTGGCCGCCGAACTCCACTTTGGGATGCTTCGAACGGACCAGCTCCTCGACCTCCTCAGCGTGCTCCTTGGGCGCGTCGACCAACATCGGAATCTCGCCGTGCTTAACCGCATCCTCGAATTTTTCCGGTTTGCGATTGGGCGCATTCACTCCGATTGCGCCTCCAACGCAGGCGCCAAAACTCCCGCCGCCCAGTGCCAAACCTGCCGGCGGAACGCCACCGCAATCAGCCCCGCGACCAGGCCGACGATGGCGCCGTAGCCAATGCCGTGTGCTGCCTTCTCCTTGAGGTCGCTGGTCTCCAACAGTGTGGCGCCATCTTCGAGCGGGGTGCCGCCTCGCGGCTGCCCGCCGCACGGATGGCGGCGTCGTAGCCGTCGCCCGACTTGATCGCCTTGTCGAAGATGTTGGGATTGGAGGTCAGGTCGCGCAGGCCGAAGCGCCCAGTGTAGTCAGCCAGCGTGCCGTCGCGCAGCATGGCGCGGGTGATGTTGTCTAGCCAAGGATTCACGCCGAGTTCCTGTAGTTGTTTGGCGGGATCGTTCATTTATATGCTCCTTGGTTTTTTGATCGCGCTTCCGTCTGCCTCGCTGTGCTGGCACTGTCACGAGCCGTGCAATCCGACATGCAAAAGTGAACAAAGTGGCCTTGACTTAGACTTGAGGCAGCCATCAAAGTTCAGTCGCGGCCCTACCGCAGTGTCCTGGCTAATCCCCTGCCAGGTTTTAATCCAGCGGTTGCATAAAAGCGGAAACGACCGAGGTTTTACCACGCTGCATCATACGACGATGCAGGTTGGACATGACGATCAGCATGCCGACCACCACCACCCGCACGGTGACGCTGGAGAACACCCGCAACAACTTTCACGCCAGCAGCGTCCGTGCTCGTAACGGGCGAAAGCCGCGTTGCCACCGCTAGCTCTATGTCAGTCTTTTCAAGGATGTATCGGTAGGGCCATTCTTGCCGCGAGGTCGGCCATGATCCAGATGGTGCCGGCCACCATGATGAACAGCACCAGTGCGGAAAACAGGATCAATTGCAGATCCTCGCGCTTGCGCCGGAACCCGATGTGCAAGAAGAACCGGAAGTGGACGATCATCTGGACCAGTGCGAAGGCGCCGATCATGATGAACAGTGCTCTGCGTGCCATGACGCCCCAGTGCACCAGCGCGAACGGCACCACGGTCAACATCAGTGCGAGACCGACGCCCCAGACATAGGAACGAAATTCCCGGCGTTCCTGCTGTTTGAGGTCTGCTGTACCGATGCTGTCGTGCGTAGGCTCGTTCATGTCAGTCCCGCGAGGTAAACCACCGTGAAAATCGCGATCCAGACAATGTCGAGGAAATGCCAGAACAACGCCAGCCGCATGATGCCGAGTTTGGTTCTGGTATCCAGTCCGTAGCGTGCGATCTGCCCGATCATGCAGACCAGCCAGATACTGGCGCCGGTGACGTGCAGGCCGTGCAGCGGCACCAGATCGAAGAAGGCGGACAGAAAGCCGCTGCGCTCGGGCGAGCCGCCCTTGGCGAACATGGTCAGGAAGTCGTGCGTTTCGAAGCCCAGAAAAGCCGCGCCCAGCAGCAATGTCACGATGAGCCACGTGACCAATCGCGGCGCACTGTGCTTGTACTTCAACGCCAGAGATGCCATGCCGAAGGTGAAGCTGCTGGCCAGCAGCAGCAGGGTTTCGATAAACACACTGTTGATGTCGTAAAGGTCCTTGGGCCCGGGACCACCGGCGGTGGCATGCACCGAGGTCACGTAGGTGGCGAACACCATCCCGAACAGGATGGCATCGCTCATCAGAAACACCCAGAAACCGAACATCGTGGTCTGGACGGCGTCGTCGTCCTTGCTGTGACCTGCGCCCAGATTCAGGCCAGGATACTTGAAGGTTTCCTGGCTCATGGCGACGCCCCGTTGGCCTCGTGCTGGGCCAGGCCTGTATTGGCCGAACCGGTTTCCACCGCGCGCGACACAGCGGTGGCACGGGCCACGGCATCAAGCCAGTGCTGGTGTTCTTTCCTTACCTCGTCCGCGCTGATGATGCGGGTCGTATCGCGCGCGAAGCCACGAATGATCATGCTTGCGATGGCGGCCACGAACGAGACAATCACCAGCCACCAGATATGCCAGACCAGACCGAAAGCGAGGAGGAAACCCGTCGCCGCGATTATCGGGCCCATGGCGCTATTTTTCGGCAGTTCGATGTCCGTATAGGCCGCTGGTCGATTGAAAGCCGTGCCTTCCTCCTTGGCCGTGGAGAATGCATCGCGGCCCTTCACAACCGGAATTACGGCGAAATTGTATTCCGGCGCCGGCGCGGCGTTGGCCCATTCCAGGCTGCGGCCGTCCCATGGATCGCCGGCAAACACGCGATTTTCGTCGCGATCCCTGATCGAGGTACAGAGCTGCCACAGCAGCGCCAACAGCGCGACAACCAGCACAACGGCGCCAACGAAGGCCACGATTTCCAACGGCACGTAGGCGGGCTGCGCATAGGCCACGCTGCGCCGTGGCAGGCCCATGAGGCCCAGTACGTACAGCGGGAAGAATGCCAGCATGAAGCCGAAGATCCAGCACAGCGCGGAAATCATGCCCCAGCGCTCGTTGAGCCGGAAGCCGAAAGCCTTGGGAAACCAGAGGTGATACCCGGCGATCAGCCCGAACAGCACGCCGGGAATGATGACGTTGTGGAAGTGCGCCACCAGAAACACGGTGTTGTGTACCTGATAGTCGATGCTCGGGTTGGCCAGCAGGATGCCGGTCATGCCGCCCAGCACGAACAGCAGGATAAAGCCGATCAAATAGACCATGGGCACCGTAAAGCGTACCCGGCCGCGGAACATCGTCAGCATCCAGTCATAGATCTTCACCCCGGTCGGTATGCCGATCAGCATCGAGGCGATGCCGAATACGGCGTTAATGTTGGCGCTCTGACCCATGGTGAAATAGTGATGCAGCCACACCGTGAACGACAGGATGGCGATGGCCATGGTCGCCATCACCAGTGATCGGTAGCCGAACAGCGCCTTGCCGGAGAACGTTGAAGCGACCTCCGAATAGATGCCAAAGGACGGCATGATGAGGATGTAGACCTCCGGATGCCCGAATAACCAAAATAAATTGGCGAAATTCATCATGTTGCCACCAAGCGCGTTGGTGAAGAAGTGGAAGCCGAGGTAGCGGTCCAGCGCCAGTTGCGCCATGGCCACGGTCAGCGGCGGCATCGCGAAAATCATCATGATCGAGGTGACCAACGCGGTCCACGTGAACAGCGGCATGTGCATCAGCTTCATGCCGGGGCAGCGTTCCTTGTAGACGGTGACGGCGAAATTGATGCCGGTAAAGGTCGATCCCAGCCCCGACAACATCAACGCCCAAATCCAGTAATCCGGTCCGACGCCGGTGCTAAAATTGGCTTCCGTGTACGGGGGATAACCAAACCAGCCGCCGGTCGAAAACTTGCCGAGCACCAGCGAAACCATCACCAGCGCGGCGCCGGCCGCGGTCAGCCCCAGGCTGATGGAATTGAGCACGGGAAAGGACACATCCCGTGCGCCGATCTGCTGCGGCATCACGTAGTTGATGATGCCGATGAGAAACGGCATCGCCATGAAAAAGATCATGATCGTGCCGTGAGTGCTGAACAGTTGTGCAAAATGGTCGGGCGAAAGAAAACCGCCGTGCAGACCGTCCGCCTGCTGCAACCGCATCAGCCACGCCTCAATCACTGCCCGCGCCATCATCACGAACGCGATCACGATGTACATGATGCCGATCTTCTTGTGATCGACGCTGGTCACCCACTCCCACAACACGCGCCACTTGCGGTAGCGGGTGATCAACGCGAACGTGACCACTGCGCCGATGACGACCAAGCTTGCAGCGAAGCCACCGATGCTGCCATTAATCAAATTTTCCGTAGTGGGATGGTGCACCATATTCCAGAACGGCAGCGAGGACCACTGCAGCCGCCCCAACGGGTGTTGAAAAATGTCGTCGGCGCTCATGGCTATTTCTCCGTGACCGGCGTGGCGGTTTTTCCGGTAACTTTCACCGACGTGCTCGTGTTGACCTGCGGGCTCGCGGCCAGCGCGACCGGAGTTCCGCCCATGGTCGCCTTGATCACCGCGGGATACAGCGACTTGCTCACGCCCGTGAAATACACATTGCCGTCCATGGACTTGGCCTTCGGCAGGGCGGCGATCAACTGGGTGCGAGTGCTGCGCTGCGAAATGGTCTTCAGGGCCTGTGCATCAAGCGGAATGCCGTGCGCGCGCACTTTGTTCACCCAGGCCTTGAACTCCGCAGGCGTCATCGCGACGGCGGTGAATTTCTGTTGGTGAAAGCCGTCGCCGTTGTACATGGTGTTCTCGCCCAGTGAACGTCCGGGTTTGCTCGCTTCCAGATTGAGCTGCGTGTTCATGCCACCCATCGCGTAGATCTGGCTGCCCAGCGCCGGAATGAAGAACGACTGCATCACCGTGGCGGAGGTCAGGTGCATCGACAATGGGCGCCCCACCGGCATGGCCAGCGTGCCGATCGTGGCGATGCCTTGATCTGGATAGATGAACAACCATTTCCAGTCGTAGCCGATCACCTGCACGCGTAGTGCAGGATGGTTCGAGGCCAGCGGCTTGTAGGGATCCAGCCGGTGCGAGTCGCGCCACACGAAAAAGGCCAAAATCGCCACGATGACGATCGGGCCGCCCCACACCATGAGTTCCCATCCTCGCGAAAACGACCATTTCGGGCTATAGCGCGATTTCTTGGCGCCATACCGGTAGCGCCAGGCCCAAAACGGCGTCAGCACAAAGATCGGCGCCGCCACCAGCACCGCCATGATCCCGAGCACCCAGTAAAAGTGCCAGCGCTGGGCATCGGCCACCGGGCCCTGCGGGTCGAGGAAACTCATGTGGGCGCCGCCACCGTGGCAAGCGGTGAGCATCAGCGCAACGGCGCCAAGGACGACCCAACGGACGATGGCCGTGCCGTGCGCGATCCGCGCGTTCGCCGTGAACGAGCATTTACGCTTCCGATCGCGCGTCAACCTGTCGGCGCAGCGTTGCATTTGGGCCGCGGGGATGATCGAACCGAAAATGGCCGACAAGCCAAGCATCTCAGGGAACATCGGTTTGTTCGGCTCCAGGCCGCCGAACTCCACTTTGGGATGCTTTGAACGGACTAGCTCCTCGATCTGCTCGGTGTGCTCCTTGGGCACATCAATCAACATCAGAATCTCGCCGCGCTTGACGGCATCCTCGAACTTCTCCAGCCACGATTGGGTTCATTCATCCCAATCACGCCTCCAACAATTGAGAGCGAGAAAACAAAGTCTATGCCTCATGCCGTTCTCCTAGTCAAGCCGTCGCGCATGCGGGGGAGCCACATGTTCCGAATACATTGCGTGGCTGCCGACGACGGCCAGATCGGCCATCGGCTCCACCCGCAGCGCGGTATGCAGGGCAGTGGAATGTTCGGTGGCGTTGATTCTCTCACCGGCAAACACGGCGTCACGCCGCGTGCTCACGCCGCCTGCGCCATCCGCTCAAGGGTCGACAACAGGTCGCGCCAGGACTTGGTGAAGGATTCCTCGCCTTCCTGTTGCAGCTCGGCCGCCAGCAGCGGCGAAACCTCCAGCGAGACGTAGCCGTTGCCCGACTTGATCGCCTTGTCAAAGATGTTGGGATTGGAGGTCAGGTCGCGCAGGCCGAAGCGCCCAGTGTAGTCAGCCAGCGTGCCGTCGCGCAGCATGGCGCGGGTGATGTTGTCTAGCCAAGGATTCACGCCGAGTTCCTGTAGTTGTTTGGCGGGATCGTTCATTATATTTGCTCCGTGTTTCACGTATTGCGTCTCCGTCCAGCGCATCGAGTCGGGCAGTGTCGCCAGCCATGCAGGCGAAAGCGGGTTATCTGCCTCTAGCTGCGACTTGAGGCAAACAGTTAAGCTCATTTACGGCACCGATCGCAGCGGCATGCCGACCACGACATCAGTCTAGCGCCAACCGCTGACGGCGCCACCTCCGCGCAGATGCCGATGAGGCTTCCGTCACATCGCGACCCTACCATCGTCGAGCGCCACGCCCACCGGACGTCCCGGAATGCCGGGCTAGTTATCGATCCGATCCGTCGGGCCATCGATCACGCTGCATCGATGCCACGAGCTGGCATGGCACACCTGTACTTCCGTCTCGGAACGCGCCATTCAGTTGCTGGGGTTACGGTGACGGAAATTACGATGACGCGATACTTTGTTCACGAAATTTATATGCAAATATCTTCCGTCTTTTGAGGGAGAGATTGTTAATTTCGGCTATTTAGTATCACGTAACTCGTAACTCCCGTAACTCCCTAAACTTGAGGGAGCTGAGCTGCCGGCGTCGACCAACCCGACGCGTCCAACCATAATGGGCATGTCACTAACAAATCATAAATCGCTACGCGAAAGCTTTGAACGCTGAGCTGGCAGTCAGCAGAAACAACGACACCGAATTCAGATTCAGCATTCCGCGTCCGCCCCGCCGTCACACTGCCTCGTAGGCCACAGCAATATTTCGTCCATTCCGTTTAGCCTGGTACAGGGCCTGGTCGGCAAGCTCTATTAGCTGCTGATATTTGTACATACTGGGGTTTACCTCGGCCACACCCAAGCTAATGGTGCAGCGCACTCGGTAGGGTTGTACCGATAAGAATTGCACCGCCAGCCGCATCCGCTCGGCGAAAAGCATGGCGTCCTCCAATTTGGTATCAGGCAATACCACCGCGAACTCTTCACCACCGTAACGGCCGACAATATCTGAAGTACGCGCGCACTCAATGAACAGCTTGGAGATCTCCCGAATCATCTCATCGCCAGCCATGTGGCCGTACTCATCGTTGACCCGCTTGAAGTGATCAATATCGATCATGATCAGTGACAAAGGCGCACCGCTGCGTTTATGTCGCTCATACTCGCGACACACCGACGCCTCCCAGAAGTGGCGGTTATTGAGCCCTGAAAGATTGTCCGTGTGATTGATCCGTTCCAGCTCTTCACGCTGACGTGCGAGCCGCCGCGACAGCGAGAAATTAATTCTGCTCATCGACAGCGGGTAGAACACCATGATTGGCGCGGTTGCAATCAAGATCAGCAGATTGGGCTCCAACTGCAAGGTGTAATCCGGCACGATAAACATTGCACAGCCCCAGGCTAGCAACATACTTATTAGAGAAGCTACCAGCCCCTTCACAAACAGTCGCAAGCCGCCCACGGTCATGTTATCCATCGAGGCCATGGTCATCAGCACCAACGATGGCAGCAGGTTGAAGGACAACAGTGGCACCCAGATGCCGGCAAATACCGAGTCGGCTATAAAATTGCGATATTCGGCCAGGATGGGCTTGGCACTGCGCGACGCAATGAGGTAAGCCAGGTGCGGCCACAGGACGCCATTGAAAATGGCAAAGGCCCAGTAGAGCCACGGCGCCTGCTGCTGGTACAACACCTCAGCAACCGCCGGCAGCCCCAAGGCCATGCCGAACACCCGCGGCGGGTAAATACGCCGTACGAAGTTAAGCCCTGTGCCGGTGTCGTGTGACATCAATCCGCTTCGCTTCAACGTTCTTGATACGCAGCCCGAGGATCAAACCTCTAACCCTCCATGGCCCCGGTCATCACCACGGTCTTGCCTTCGACGCCCACCCGAACCCGGGCCGTATCGGTACTACGGGTAATCAGCATGCGGCTGGCCGAGGTACTCTTTCCCGCCTCGCGCACCAGCTGCCGATCAGTATCGGTCAATCCAGGCTATCCTTTACGCATCAACGCTGTAGTTGAAGCTGACATCGGCGTATTAGGAATTACGGTGACGATACTGAACCACCTAAACCACTAGCCCACTTGCCTATCGTTCTCAAGGCTATTGCGGGCAACGAGGCTATCTTACGTCATGTCGATGCACACGTCTCAACAACAGAAATATTAGGGAATCTCTGATTTATTCGCGTGCCGTCGCGCAACATGGCGTGGGTGATGTTGTCCAGCCAAGGACTCACGCCAAACTCCTGCAGCTGTTTGGCGGGGTCGTTCATCGATCTGCTCCGTGTTTCACGTAATGCGTCTCCGTCCAGCGCATCGAGTCGGGCAGTGTCGCCAGCCATGCGGGCAGGCAGGCAGGCAGAAGCGGGTTATCTGCCTCTAGCTGCGACTTGAGGCAAACAGTTAAGCTCACTTACGGCACCGATCGCAGCGGCATGCCGACCACGACATCAGTCTAGCGCCAACCGCTGACGGCGCCACCTCCGCGCAGATGCCGATGAGGCTTGCGTCACATCGCGACCCTGCCATCGTCGAGCGCCACGCCCACCGGACGTCCCGGAATGCCGGGCTGGTTATCGATCCGATCCGTCGGGCTATCGATCACACTGCATCGATGCCACGAGCTGGCATGGCACACCTGTAGTTCCGTCTCGGAACGCGCCGTTCAGTTGCTGGGGTTACGGTGACGGGGATTACGATGACGCGATACTTTGTTCACGAATTTATATGCAAATATCTTCCGTCTTTTGAGGGAGAGATTGTTAATTTCGGCTATTTAGTACCATATATTTGTAAATATAACGTAACTTCTCGCATCCCCTGCGACCATCACCTACTCCACAAGAAACACTTGTGACGCGCGTGTCGCCCCACGGTTGGGCAAAGCATGCATCGGCATGGATTCCGGGCTTGCATCGGCGCGCGCGCTCACCAACCATGGCGGCATGTCCCGTCGCCTGCGCGTCCTCACTGCCGCCCTTGCCGTTGCCACCTTGCTGTGGCTGGTGTTTTCCGCCGCCGAACGCGCGCTGGCGCTGGCGCAGCGTTTCATCACCCTGCCCGCCTGGTTGCAATGGACCTTGGGCGGGGCCCTGGCCCTATTCGCCGTCATCGGCATTTACCTACTGTGGATTTTCCTGCGCCCGCGCAAGCGTCGGCGGGACATCCAGGCGCCGCGCCGCGAGGACCTTGAGACGCGCATCGAGCGCCTGCAGGCGCAAGGCGCGCGCACGCGCGCGCTCAGCGACGAATTGCAGGAACTGGATCGCCGCCGCGTCGAAGCGCGCCTTTACGTCACCGTGTTCGGCGAAATCTCCGCCGGCAAGTCCAGCCTGATCGCCGCGCTGGCGCCGGGCGCTGAACTGCGCAGCGACGTGCTCGGCGGCACCACGCGTCAGGTCGTGCATGTCGACGTCGACCTCGGCGACGGCCGCACGCTGCGACTGGCCGACGTGCCAGGCAGTCGCGAAAGCGGCGGCGAGGAGCGCGAAGCCATGGCCCGCGATGAGGCCTTGCGTGCGCACGCCGTCATCTACGTGGCGAGTGGCGACCTCACGCGCACGCAGACGGATGAGCTGCGCTGGCTGGCCGAATTCGGCAAACCGATGTTGCTGGCGCTGAACAAGGCCGACCAATGGCAACCCGACGAACGCGACACGTTGTTGGCCAAATTACGTGAACGTACGAGCGGCCTGGTCGACGCCGTGGTCGTGGTCAGCGCAGGCGGCAGCGAGCGCTTCCGCCGCGAACTGGCCGACGGCCGCGTCGAACAGGTCGAACGCGCGCGCCGCGCCGACATCGCGACACTGCTACCGGCACTGGCACGCCTCACCGTACCCGGCGCCGAGGCGCTGGAAACCGCGCGCGAACGCGCGGTGCTGGCCGGATTGCACGAGCGCACCGGCGAACTGGAAGCCAGCCAGCGCGCCATCGAAGCCGAACGCATCGTCGCGCGCTACTCACGCCGCGCTATCGTCGGCGCCATGGCCGCGGTCGCCCCCGGCAGCGACCTGATCATCCAGGGCGCACTGGCCACCGCCATGGCCCGTGCGCTGGGCAAGATCTACGACATCGGCCTCACCGAACTGCAAATCGAGGACTTCCTCAAGCGGGCGCGCCTGACCCTGCGCACCAGCACCTCCATCGTGCTGGCCATCGCCGGCAACGCGCTGAAGGCGTTTCCTGGACTAGGCACCCTCGGCGGCGGCGTGCTGCACGCGTTCGCCTACGCACTGATCTTCGACAGCGTCGGCAATGCGCTATCGGCGACGCTGGCCGAACGCCACACCCTGGATACACGCATCGCCGGTGACAAGCTCAAGACCCTGTTGGCCAAAGGCGGCGCGGCGCGCATCAAACGGCTGGCGGCGCTGACCGTGGATGCGCTGCGGGAACGACCCGACGATACCCACGCGTCATAGACACGCTCGGTTGGGGGTTGTGTTCAAACCCACGACGTCAGGCGCCACGCTGGACGTTAACACCACGCTTAACCGCAAGGATTTCAACCTGGGCACCAGCAGCGATTGGGATGAGACTGCGATACCGGTCGCGGTCGCGGTGCGCGGGCATCTGACTCTAAAGTTAGGCCACGCCGCGGCTATCGAGGCCCCCGGCCCCGACGATCCTTGCACCGAACCCCGTGGACGCGTCGGATCTGTGTCGCTCAACCACCCAACAGTCGGACGGATCCATCCACAAGAGACTTTTTTCGGTCGGCACCCCGGGCTTGAGCCGGAGGACGGATTGGCCATGTGCTACAACAACACCGTCATGCTCAAACTAACAGGCATCCCTTGAATCCGCTTGACGCACTCTGGCGACGCTTGCGCGGTACGCCGCGCGGCGGCCACGTGGAAGCTGCCGCCGGCAAGGCCGGACAACCAACTTCCCGCGTGCACGACCGCGTCGCCGACAGCCTACGCACATTGCTCGACGACCCCAACGTCCCCGAGGACGTGCGCCAGGAACTAGCCGCCGAATTCACGCGGGTCGAGCAGATGCTGGCCAAACTGGAACGCGGCGAACTGCATGTCGCGGTGTTCGGCCGCGTGTCGACGGGCAAATCCGCGCTGGCCAACGCGCTGTTGGGTCGCGACGCTTTTGACGTCGGCGTGCTGCACGGCACCACCACCGAGGCCGCGCACGCCGTGCTCAACGAAGCCAACCAGGCCGGCTTGGTGCTGATCGACACGCCCGGCATCAATGAGCTAGATGGCGAGGCGCGCGAGCGTCTGGCCTTCGACGTGGCCGAGGTCAGTGACCTGGTGGTGTTTGTCGCCGACGGCGACATCACCCGCGACGAACTAGATGCCCTGAAAACCCTGGCGGCGACGCAGCGCCCCGTGCTGCTGGCGTTGAACAAGATCGACCGTTACGGTGATGACGAACTGGCCAGCCTGATGCAGCAACTGCGCGAACGCGTCGCCGGGTTGGTACACGACGAAGACGTGGTCGCCGTCGCCGCGCATCCGTCGCCGCGGCACGTGGTCAGCGTCGATGCACAAGGCCATGAACACGAAACACAACAACCTCGCGATGCCGACGTCGCTGCGCTACGCCAGCGCCTGCTCGACATCGCCGCGCGCGAGGGCAAAACCTTGTCCGCGCTCAACGCCGGCTTATTCGCCGGCCGCCTCAGCGACCAGGTTGGCGAGCGCATCGCCAAGGTGCGCCGTGAGCTGGCCAGCAAGGTGATCCGCCAATACTGCATGGCCAAGGGCGTGATGGTGGCACTGAACCCGATCCCGATCGCCGACCTGCTGGCCGCGGCCGGGCTGGATGCGGCGATGGTGGTGCAGTTGTCGCGGGTGTATGGCCTGCCGCTGACGCGCAATGAATCCGGCCGCCTGGTGGTGACCATCTGCGCACAACTGGCGGCGCTGATGGGTGCAGTGTGGGGCACGCACCTGGTGGCCTCGGCGCTGAAGGGCCTCAGCGGCGGCCTTTCGGTCGTGATCACCGCGGCCGCGCAGGGCGCGCTGGCCTGGTACGCCACGGTGTTGATCGGGCGCGCCGCCGAACGCTATCTGGTCCAGGGCAAGAGCTGGGGTGAAGCCGGCGCCAAACGCGCGGTGGCCGGCATCGTCGCCAGCCTCGATCGCGATTCCATCCTGCGCGAGGCGCGCGCGGAAATCCTCAAGCACCTGAAAACCGGGCAAAAGCCTGGGCGGGCGACGTAGGGCAGCTCAAGCGCACAGCGCGGAGCCGCCTCGCGCACCCGGCGTCTCGGGCGGGTCCGTCGCTGCGCTCACGACCGAAGGAAGTCCCTTGTGGATTGTGACCCTCCCTACCACCCTTGACCCGCGCTAAGCGTGGATGAAGGCGCTTCAGCGCGTCAGCGTCGAACGGCCACTCCAGCTCGCGCCCGCTGGTCTCGTCGCGCAGTACCGGCACGCGCAAACCATAGTGCGCTTCGGGTGCGGTTTCGCCATCGATCTACACACTCTGGATTACGGAGTTACGCGGATTACGGTGACATGGTACTCAACGCATAAATCCAGCAAGACGCACCGGGGGGATCACTGATCCGCCTATCAAGCAAGCGGAGTGCGGACAGCTTTCATCTGCCCCGGCGGGTTCCGGCGCTGATGGTGTCAACAGCGATCCGCATTCGGCGTCGGCGGTGCAGCAGCAGCCTCGTAACGCTGCACCTGGGTCAGATGCACGCCGACCCAGTCGGCCAAACCCTACTGGGCGAAGTTACGGGTTTTGCGTAAGCTGAAGAGGCGCTCGGGAAAGCTCGTCGCTCACAACTCCACCGGACTCAAAACAGATGCGCTCATTGTAAGCCTCGTTTTCGGGTCGCTGTTTGCAATGTAGCGCAGTCGCTGTTACAAATCCGTAGCATCCGGCACGTTTCATAATAAGGTCACTGCTTATCGTCGGACAGGTCATCATTGATCGCGGGCACGTCAGGATTACGATGACATGATACCCAACGCACCGGTCCAGCAGGATGCACCGTGAGTTTCGGTCGCGACAGCATCGGCCGTGTGGCATCCATCACCAATGGTCTGGGCAATCTCTCGCGCGTAACCTGGCTGTGTCGTATCGCGTCTACCAACATCGGCACAGGAGAGAGCGCGTATCCGCGCCTGACACGCACCTTCCGCCCCACATAACCGGAGTTCACCCAATGACCGACAGCGCCCTGAAAAAATACCCCGCCATCCGCGGCACTCATCTCGACGGCATCCCGGTTGCCGACACCCAGACGCCGGTCGATCGCTACAAGGAACTGTTGGTCGACGTGCAGATGCAGCGCGTCTACCCCGACGGCAAGATCTTCGTCGACTGTGCGCCAAAGCGTGATCCGCAAGCAATCCTCGCTGACTACCGTGCGCACCGCTGCGAAGCGGGGTTCGATCTCACCGCCTTTGTTCACGACAATTTCGAGCCGCAGCACCCCGATCCGCACAACTACGTCGCACCCGACGGGCGCAGCCTGCCCGATCACATCGATCAACTGTGGGACGTCCTGTCGCGGCGCCCCGACGACCACCCGCAATCCTCGTCGCTGCTGCCGCTGCCAAAACCTTACGTGGTGCCCGGCGGCCGCTTCTTTGAAATCTATTACTGGGACACCTACTTCACCATGCTCGGTCTGGCGGTCAGCAAGCGTCACGACCTGATGCACAACATGGCCGACAACTTAGCCTACCTGATCGACACCTACGGCCACGTGCCCAACGGCAACCGCACCTATTACCTGGGCCGCTCGCAACCGCCATTGTTCGCCTACATCGTCGAGCTGTTCGAGAAGCACAAGATTCGCCGTGCCGAGCACTACCTGCCGGCGCTGCGCAAGGAACACGACTACTGGATGAGCGGCGCCGAATATCTACAGCCGGGGCAGCAGTCGGCCCACGTGGTCCGTCTCGACGACGGCTCCATCCTCAACCGTTACTGGGACGAGCGCGATACCCCGCGCGACCAGTCTTACCGCGAAGACATCCTCACCGCACACGCCGGTTCGCGCGCGCCCCACCTGGTCTACCGCGACACCCGCGCCGGCGCTGCCTGCGGCTGGGACTTCTCGTCCCGCTGGTTCGACGATCCGCAGGACATGTCAACCATCCGTACCACCGAAATCTTGCCAGTGGATTTGAACTGCTTTCTGTACAAACTGGAAAGCGTGATCGCCGACCTCAGTGACCGGATCGGCGACGTGCAGACCGTACAGGCCTTTCGCGGCCATGCCGAGGCCCGCCAGCAGGCGATCCAGAAAACCTTCTGGAGCAAGGAACAACAGACCTATCTCGATTACGACTGGCAGAACAAAGAGCCACGGCCACGCATCAACGCCGCCACCGTCACGCCGCTATTCTGCAAACTGGCGAGCGACGAACAGGCCAAAGCCGTAGCCGCGACCGTGCGTGACAAATTGCTGGACACAGGCGGGCTGGCCACCACCCTGATCCACAACGGCCAGCAGTGGGACCAACCCAACGGCTGGGCGCCGTTGCAGTGGATGGCCATCATCGGCCTGAAGAATTACGGTGAAGACGCGCTGGCCGACGACATCGCCAACCGCTGGTTGCAGACCGTCGCTACCGTGTTCAGGAAATCGAACAAACTGGTGGAGAAATACGACCTGCAGTCAGCGCAGCCCGGCGGCGGCGGCGAATATCCCGGTCAGGACGGCTTCGGCTGGACTAACGGCGTCACGCGCTGCCTGCTGGAAATGTATCCCGACCATCCGGCCAATACCGCCAAGGCGGGGAGCTGAGCAGGGCCACTGGCCTTACGGCTTTATTGATGTGGCGCTTTACCAGAGTATTCGCATTGTAGTGTGCGGGCGTCTTGATTCGCCGCTGAATAGGGTGAACCTAGTCCGTTGGACTGGACTTGTTTGAGGCGGTCATACAAACCTACAGCATCCAAGACCCAACTGTCCAAGCTGGTCGCGCGAGCAGCCAAGGGTGAGTCGTTTGTGATCGCCAAAGCGGGCAAGCCGATGGTAAAAGTGAGCGCTCTTGATGCTCCGGAGTCGTCTCAGAAAACCCGGTTCGGCTTCATGGCCGGTCAGATCAAGGTGCCCGACGATTTCAACACGATGGGGACGGATGAGATTCAAAAACTGTTTGAGGTCGATGCGTGAAGTTGCTGCTGGATACCCATCTGCTCCTGTGGGCAGCGGACAGCATTGATCGCGTGTCAGCCGGCGCACGCACTCTGATGTCCGACCCCGACAACACTCCGCATTTAACGTTCCTTTCGTGTCAGTTCAATAAGCGCGTTCCAGCTTGGCCATCGACAACAACAACCGTTTGGTTCCAGTCTGTTTGAAGCGCACTTCGACCTGGGTGCGCTCGCCGCTGCCGTCAAACGACAGGATCGTGCCCTCGCCGAACTTGGCGTGGCGCACGCTCTGGCCGAGTCGATAGCCACCCGGGATTGATTCGCTGATCCCCGGTGATGGCGAGGACGGGCGGCGCGATGCGTAGGTTTGCGTCGACATCGGCCGCAGCACGCCGCTGCGCGGTCGGGTCTCGACCACGCAATCAGACGGAATATCGCGCAGAAACACCGACGGCGTACCGATCTGTTCGCTGCCGTGAATGCGCCGCACTTCGGCGTAGGACAGATACAACTGCTGGCGCGCACGAGTCAGACCGACGTAACAC
>Ga0307372_10000589_pt1 | contig 64682 bp, 61 predicted proteins | sample OX1MG_FD_202533 | JGI IMG/M metagenome (GOLD analysis project Ga0307372, IMG submission 202533) | Soil microbial communities from Risofladan, Vaasa, Finland - OX-1 | ecosystem: Environmental > Terrestrial > Soil > Coastal area > Acid sulfate soil | place: Finland: Risofladan, Vaasa | collected... | reverse complement strand
TCGCATGGATGCAGAACTACCGCCGACTCGTCACGCGATGGGAATACAACATCGAAAACTTCCTCGGCTTCGTACAACTGGCGTGCCTGCTCATGATGCTCAGACATTTATGAGATGGGCTCTAGTCAATTAAACCCGCCCAATGATTGCGTGGTGCCGATCTGCAGTCCGGCGCTCGGGAATAACTGCACGGGTTGCATACCTCCAAACTGCGTTCCTCCATCCGGATTTGATCCCGAGTTCTGCGAGTGCTACGTCTATCCTTCGCCAATCGTGATTGACACCGATGGCAAAGGCTTTCACTTGACCTCCGCCGCGAATGGCGTGCGCTTTGATTTCTTTGGAGACGGAAAGCTCGTCCAGATCGCATGGACGCAGGCTAACTCAACAAATGGCTGGCTCGCCTTGGACAGGAATGGCAACGGAACCATCGACAGCGCTGAGGAGCTATTTGGAAATATCACTGAGCAGCCCCAATCCAGTGATCCGAACGGATATCTCGCTCTTGCTGTTTTCGACGAGCCGCAATATGGCGGGAATGGTGACGGAATCATCGATGCTCATGACGCCGTTTGGCCCAAGCTGGTGGTTTGGATCGACTCCAACCACGACGGAGTTTCCCAGCCGGGAGAATTGCATCATCTTGACGATCTTGGGATTCATTCCATCGGTCTGATGTATAAGGAATCTCGGCGTGTTGATGCTTATGGCAATGTATTCCGTTACAAAGGGTCGCTCAATCTCGGCGGCAACGGACAGGCGAAGCGGGTAATCTACGACGTGATCCTCACTGGCGGCGGGCTGGCTCAGCCTCCCCAGGCTGCCTCTGCCTTGACCTCCGGCCGTCGTGGGTGGTTCACCCTCGAAAGGGCTTTACCGTTTCAGGGTTGGGCCGCAGACCTTCCCCGCCTCACTTCCGCTTCAGCACATTTAGCTCTTCCAGTGTGCGCGGCCAGTCGGCCCCCAGCATCCGCGACAGTCCCCGGTCTGCCAGCACCTTGCCGCCCGACCGGCAATGCGCGCACTAGTTCGTCTCGTTGTTTGCATAGCGAATCGGCTGCATCGGCTGGCCGCACCGCGGGCGGGGCTGCCCAAAGCGCCCATGCGCTGCCATCTCCGGCCGGAAGGCCGTGACACCCCCGGGAAACCCAGCTCCGCCTCGGAGCCCAGCCGCTCCATCCACGCGACCTGGCGCTTCCGCGCCGGTCCGCACTCGCTCTACGCCGCCCTCCTCGGCGTCCTCGCTCTTGCCCTTGCCCTCTGGCACTTCGGCGTGCTGCGCCCGCGCGCCCGCCCCGCGTCTCCGCGCCTGCTGCCTGTGCGCCCCGCAAACACACATCAAGCCCCGCCGCAGCTCACTTCCTCCGCGCGCGCCAGAACGAGCTAGCCGCCAGATACACAAACGCCGCCACCATCGCGCCCGACCCCACAAACTTCCAGTGCCCCGGCCCATGCAGCGCGCTCGCGCGCAGCCACCACATCGCGCGCACAAACACCAGCGCGAACAACACAAAGAAAACCCCCGTCACCTCCAGCCACAGCGCGCCGCCCACCCGCGCAAACGGCCGCAGAAACCCGCCCGCGCCGCGCGCCAGCCGCTTGCCGGCCGGGGCCTTCGCCGCCGCGTAGGCCTTCGGTTTGCCCGTCTCCGCCGTGCCTGTCGCTGCCGGACCCGCCAGCCGCTCGCCCGCCACCCGGCCCGCCACGCGTACGCCGATTCCAAGCACCCGGCCTATCTTCTCCGCTTTCATTTCGTTTGATCGTAACAGTGCGGATGCTGCCCACGCTTTGCACAGCTTTTCGTGCATGCCGCAGTTGCCCGCTTCGCTCTCTGGCAGTAAGGTAGGAAAATACTCAACGCGCCTCCCGCGCATCCCAATGCACGGGAGGCCGCTCCGGAGGCATCTGTGACATCTCGTCTACGCGAACTCATCCAGCAGCTCGGCGAAGCCATTCATGAGTCGGTGATTGAGAGCGAGCAGATTGCCGGGGTCGTTCAGGACATCCGCAAGCACGGCTTCGATGTCCTGCTCATGCTCGAGGCCACCATCGGCCTTAATGAGGTCAACGCGGAATCAGAGGAAGGCGACGCTTCTGCGGAAGCCCCAGCCGAAGGCGCCCCATTCACCTCCAATGATCTCCACTTCCTCCGCTCCCTGCGCATCTCCATAGAGGGCGAAGAGAACATCGATGGCGAAATCGAGTCCGGCGGCGACGAGAGCAACCAGTCCCAGTCCGAATAAGTTCTAGCTCCGCCAGTGCAGCTCCACCGGCCCGTCCAGCGGATGCTTCCCCGTGCCGTCCAGCCGCGCCTGCTTCAGCGCGAAATACCATTTCGCCGGCTTGTCCGCATCGTCAATCAGCATCAGGCTCGGATTGTTCCGCAATCCCTCCGCCTGCTGAATCATCGTCTCCTGGTCCTGGCGCACAAACTTCGCGCCGAAAAACTTCGCAATCGGCGTCACCAGCGGCACGTGGTAAAACACGTTCCACGCCGCGACCACTTCAATCCTGCACGTTGAGGCCGTCACCGGCGTCACCGTCGTCAAACTGCTGAACCACTTCTCGCCGCACCGTATCGTCTCCGTCCGCCGGTTCGGCAGCACAAAATCGATCGTCGTCTCCACCGGCTCGCCATACACGCCCAGCAGCTTGTACGGCGCGGAGTTCCCGCTCGGCGCATGCGCGCTCATCCTGAAGCCCTCCGGAATCGGCTCGAATTTCTTGGTCTTCTCGCGAATGCTCGCCCGGCTGCGCCACCACCACGCCTGGTGCACAAACGGCCCATGCGCCGGGTCCATCAGCCCAATGATTCCGTGGTCCACATTGCACGGCAGATCCGCCATCAAGTGCGCCGTGCGGTAGCGCGGCCCGAACTTCTCAAGCTCCGGAACCGGTCTGTCCACCTCGTTCATTTTCCCGCTGCCCGGCCCCGGCACATACACCCACGCATGCCCGTCGCGCTCCTCGCAGGCAAACGTCGTTGCATAAATCTTCGTCGCATCCAGCCGGTCCGCGCTCGTCAGCGATGGAATCAGCTCGCATCGCCCGCTGCACGGCTCGAACTCCCATCCGTGATAGCGGCAGGTCACCCGCTCGCCGTCAAACCATCCCACGCTCAGCGGAATCCCCCGGTGCGGGCAGCTGTCGCGCATCGCAAACACGCGCCCATCCTTCCGCCGCCCCAGCACCAGCGGAATCCCAAGAAGCATCGCCTTCGCCAGTTTTCCTCCGCGCAGCTTCTCGGTCCGCAGCGCAGGATACCAGTCGTCATAGATCAGCGTGGCCGTCGGACCCCCAAAACTCGGCCCCGGCTGCCCTGCTTCGTTCATCGTCACCAGCGGCATGTGGACCCCACCATAGCATTTCCACGCGCGCCTCTTCCATGCGCAATCATGCCTTTGGCTCCTCGCATCGCAGCAGCCGCCCGTCCTTCACCTCAAACCGCTCCCCGCGCCACACAATCGTGTTCCCCGCAAACCCCTCGGCCCACAGCCCCATCGCCACCGCGTCCCGCAGCGGCAGCAGCCACAGCCACGGCAGCACCTGCCGGTCGCTCAGCACGCCCGCGCCCACCGTCATGGCCTGCGTCAGCCGCAGAAAGAAGGCCAGGCTCAGCAGCCACAGGCTCAGCGGACTCAGCCCGCTCGCCACCACGTTCACCAGCGCCCATGCCAGCCCATGCGTAAACACCAGCCCCGCATACCCCGCCGGCCGCGCGTCGCGCACCGTGCGCAGCCAGCGCAACTGGTGGTCGGCAAATCCCCGCCAGCCATACGACGGCACGCTCGTCTCCACCACCTCCGCGCACAAGGCCACCCTGTATCCCGCCCGCGCCACCCGCGCGCCCAGCTCGTAATCGTCCGCCAAATAATCCGCCAGCGCTTCAAATCCGCCAATCTTCTTGAGCGCCTCCCGCCGCACCGCCAGCGTCGAGCCCAATCCATAGTGCATCCCGCCTTCCAGCATCCGCGAAAGCAGCACTCCCGCCTGGAAATCCGTCGCAATCCCCAGCGCTTCCATGTGCGAGAGCCAGGTTCCATGCGCCCGCCCGCGATAGAGCGCCGTCACCAGCCCCACTTCCTCCGCACTCTCATTTCCCGCGCCGGCCATCTGCGCGCCTTCTTTCTGCGCCTCCGGCCCAAACTCCGCCATCACGCGCTCCAGGTACCGCGGCCCCACTGTAATGTCACTGTCGTTAACCAGCAGCACATCGTAGCGCGCCTCGCGGGCCATCTGTGCCAGCGTGCTCACCTTGCCGTTCGCGCCCAGCCGCTCCGGGCACACGATCAATCGAATCGCCCGCTCCGGAAACTCACGTTCCAGCGCGCGCACCGCTTCCGCCGCAGGCTCCTCCGGCCGGGACACTCCGAACAGCAGCTCATATTCGCCTGTGTAATGTTGCCTGCAATGGCTGCGGAAGGCCTCCAGCATGCCGGGGTCAAGACCCTTCAGCGACTTCAGCACGCTCACGCCCGCCGTGTACGCCGCCCGCGGCCGCCGCCGCTGGGCCGCATACACTCGCGCCGCCACTATCGATGCCGCAAAGTAGGCCATCCCGGCCACGGTCAGCACCGTGGTCGCTGCTTCCACGGCCAGGGCCAGTGCGTGCGACCTCACAGCCGTTAGTCTACGGCAATTCCTGAGTTGGCGTGTCCTTTTGTGGTTCTATCGAAGGTCGCCGCTCCCTGATGGTCGCGTCGACGTGAGCGCGGTGGCTTCGCGATACAGCGACTCAGGAATTGGGCTAGCCGAACGGCCCTCAATCCCCGCAGACCTTCACTCATAGCGCAGCGCTTCAATCGGGTCCAGGTTCGCCGCCTTCCACGCCGGATAGATCCCGAACACCAGCCCGATCGCGCATGAGGCCGCCAGTCCCGTCACCACCCAAAACGTCGAAAGCGTCGCCGGCAACCCGATCGGCAGCAGATACACAATCCACGTCACCACCGCGCCCAGCGCCACGCCCAGCACCCCGCCCACCGCGCACAGCGCAATCGCCTCCGTCGTAAACTGCATCAGCACTGCGTGCCGCGTGGCCCCAATCGCCTTGCGAATCCCGATCTCCCGCGTCCGCTCCGTCACGCTCACCAGCATGATGTTCATCACCCCCACGCCGCCCACCATCAACCCCACGCTCGAAACTGAAATCATGAACAGCACCAGCCCGTGCGTCAACTGGTCCCATAGCCGCGAGAGCGACTCCGTGCTGAAGATCTCAAAGTCGTCGGCCTGCTGCACCCTCACCTTCCGCCGCACCCGCAGCGCCTCGCGAATCTCCTCCTCCACAAGCGCCTTGTTCTTCGCGTTGTCATACTTCACCAGAATCTGCAGATCGTCTTCTTCCGGGTGCAGGTTGTGGAAGGTCCGCAGCGGAAAATAAATCATGTTGTCGTCCGGGTTCTTGCCGCTGCCGAACGGCTGGATGCGTTTGTTCAGCACTCCAATCACCGTGTAAAAACCCGTCTCCACGTTGATCTGCTTGTCCACCGCCGGTTGCCCGTCGAACAGTTCCTCCCAGATGTCGTGCCCCAGCACGCACACGTGCGCGCTTCGCATCTCCTCGTTCTGTGTGAAAAGCCGCCCCTCGCGCAGCGGCATGTCGATCACGTCGCCCACTTCCGGCGTGTCGCCTTCCAGAATCGTGCCCGAGACCTTCTTCCCGTTATACCTCGCGCTGATCTGGCCCACGAAAAACCCCTTGCGGTAGGTGGCATCCGTGTCCACCGCAATCACGTGCGGCAGCGCGCCCAGCGCCTCGCCATCCTCCAGCGTAAACTTCTTGCGGCCCAGCATCTCCGCCGTCGGCCGCACCCCGATCACCGGCAGCCGCGTCACCCAGAACGTATTCGTTCCCAGTGAGTCCACCCACCGCGCCACGCGGATATTGATGCCGTTGATCACCGACGAAATCGAAATCACCGACGCGATTCCGATCACAATCCCCAGAATCGTCAGACTCGACCGAACACGATTCGCGCGAAGCGTATCGAGCGCCATCCGTATCGAGTCACGGGTTTGTCCTTGGGTCATCCTGGCGGCTTTCGGTTGCCTTATTCATACCGCAAAGCCTCGATGGGGTCCAAATTCGCCGCCTTCCACGCCGGATAAATCCCGAACACCAGCCCGATCGCGCACGACACCGTGAATCCCGTAAACACCCACACCGCTGAAAGCGTTGCCGGCAGGTTGATCGGCAGCAGATACACGATCCACGTCAGCACCGCGCCCAGCACAATCCCAATCACTCCGCCAATCGCGCACAGGGTCACGGCCTCCGTGGTGAACTGCGTCAGCAGCATCTGTTTCGTCGCTCCAATCGCCTTGCGCACCCCAATCTCCCGCGTTCGTTCCGTCACGCTCACCAGCATGATGTTCATCACGCCCACACCGCCCACCAGCAGTCCCACGCTGGAGACGGCGATCATGAACAGCACCAGCCCGCCCGTCAGTTGTCCCCACAGCTTGGTCAGCGAATCCGGTCCGAAGATCTCGAAATCGTCCGGCTTGTCCACCCGCACCTTGCGCCGGATTCTCAGCAGCTCCCGAATCTCCTCCTGCACCAGCGCCTTGTTCGCCTGGTTGTCATACTTCACGCTCACCCACACGTCCAGGTCTTCCGGATGCAGACTGTGGTAGGTGTTCATCGGGAAATACACCTTGTTGTCGTTCGGATTCGTACCGCCGCCGAACGGCGTCTTCAGCTTGTCGATCACGCCAATCACCGTGTAGACGCCCGACTCCACCTGCACTTCCTTGCCGATCGCGTTTCGCCCGTCGAACAGCTTCTGCCACGTGTCGTTGCCCAGCACGCACACGTGCGCCGCGCGCAGGTCCTCGTCGTCGGTGAACATCCGGCCCTCAGTCAGCGTCATGTCGTTCACGTCGCTCACCTCGGCCGTGTCCCCCTGCAGCATGGTCCCGGCCACCGTCTTCTGCTCGTAGCGCACGCTCACCTGGCCCACCCGGAACTGCCCCACGTGCTGCCGCGCCCCGTCCACCGCCACCACATGCGGCAGCTTCCGCAGCGCCATCACGTCGCCCATCGTCAGCTTTTTGCGCGCCAGCATCTCCGCCGTCGGCCGAACTCCGATCACCGGCATCTGGAACACCCAGATCACGTTCGTCCCCAGCTGCGACACAAAATCCTCCACCCGGTTGTTCACTCCGTTGATCACCGACGAGATCGTGATCACCGTCGTCACTCCAATCACGATGCCCAGAACCGTCAGCCCGGAGCGCAGCTTGTTCGTGCGCAGAGTGTCCAGCGCCATCTTCACGGATTCTCGAACCTGTCCTTGCGCCATAAAACAGCTCCCAGCCGACAGCGGTCAGCCGTCAGTTCTTTCCGTCTGGTCCTTCAGCGATTGCATCAGCGAATGCAACATCTTCCCCACTTCGTGAGAAATGCCATCCGCTTCTTTGATCTTCTCCTGCGCCCCCATGCCCATTTCGCCTGCAATCGCCAGTTGTGTCTGCATCTCGCAAACTGAGCCGCGCGCAATGCTCAGGAATCGCCGAAATTCCCCTGGACTGGCTCGCCCGTGCCCCTCGGCAATGTTGCTCGGCACCGATACGGCCGCTCTGCGCAGTTGGCTCTTCAGCCCGTATATCTCTTCTTGCGGAAACTTCTGCGTCAGGCGGTAGATCAGCAGGCACAGATGCATGGCCTTCTGCCAACCTGCAAATCTCGAAATGACGGCGCCATCTGGCCGCACTCCCCCGTCTGTCTGCTGTAAGCTGTCGGCTGTCAGCTGCATTTACATTTCCGCCCTCAACGCCACCACCGGGTCCAGCCGCGCCGCCTTGCTCGCCGGATACACTCCGAAGAAAATTCCCACCGCACAGGCCAGGAACAGCCCCAGCGCAATCGCCCACAGCGGCACCGCGGTCGGAAAGCCCACAAAAATCGTGATCAGCTTCCCCACCAGGACGCCTCCCATCACGCCGATGATGCCCCCGGCCAGCGCCAGGCTCGCGCTCTCAATCAGGAACTGCAGCAGCACATCCCTCTGCTTGGCCCCCAGCGCCTTGCGCACGCCAATCTCGCGCGTCCGCTCCGTCACGCTCACCAGCATGATGTTCATGATCACCACGCCGCCCACCACCAGCGCAATCGACGCCAGCCCCAGAACCACCCACGCGAATAGCGAGCTGATCTGCTTCCAGATGTCCAGGAACGTGTCGTTCGTCGTGATGTCAAAGTCGTCCGCCTCGCCCGGCCGGTCGTGCCGCCGCACCCGCATCACGCTCCGCACCTGGTCCTCGGCATGCTCCATCACCGTCGCGTTCCCCGCCGCGCGCGCGTAAATGTCCACTGAGTCATTGGTCCCGTAAATCTGCTGGTAGGTGCTGATCGGGATCGCCGCCCAGTTGTCCTGCGACTGTCCCAGCGTCTTGCCCTGCCGCTCCGCCACGCCCACAATCGTGTACGGAACCCCGTCCACGCGAATCTCCCTGCCGATCGGGTCGCCCGGTCCCAGCAGGTTGTCCACAATGTCGTAGCCCACAATCACGTCCTTGGTCGCGTGATCGATGTCCGCCGGCGTGAATCCCCGCCCCAGGTCAATGTCAATATTGTTCAGCGAAAGCATGGTTGCTGTGTATCCGCGCACGCTCGTGTTGTTGCTCGAGTGCCCGTTGGCCACCACCGTCGTCGTCTTCGACAGCAGCGCGCCCACCTCCCGGCAATCCGGGCAGTTCTCCTTCACCGCCTTGTAGTCGCTCATGTGCAGAATCTTCCGCTTCTGATACTTCAGATACTCCTTGCCGGAAAAAATCACGCTCGGCATCCGCGTCACCGTGAACACGTCCGCCCCATACCCGGAAAGCTTCGTCGCCACATACCGGTTCGCCCCGTTCACCAGCGTGATCACCATGATTACCGCTGCCACGCCCATCACCACGCCAATCAGCGTCAGGATCGAGCGCAGCTTGTTGCCCCAAAGCGACTGCAGCGCGAGTTTAAACGCCTCTATCAGGCTCATCGGTCTGCCTTTCCCTGTCCGGCGTCTCTCCGCCGCACCGGGCGCGTTCTTCGTCCGCTCGGGGAAACCCTCCACGGCCACCTGCGCCCGTCCTCACAAGTCTACGCAACTTTACTTTGCGCCGTACCCGGTCTCCCGGCCCTCCGGCTGTTCGCCTCTGCCGTTTGTCGCTGCTTGTCCCGGTATTCTTAGGGACGGTTTGCCTGTCCCTCAGGCCGCAAAACCGCCCTTATCCATCCATACGCGCCCACCGCCCTGCCGGTTCCGCGCCGGCTCGTCCCGATTTCCCCGCACGCATTTTCAGGAAACAAAACCAACCCCCGGGCCGTATTATGCTCAGACACACCCCCTTGACGTGCCAAATCCCCACGGTATTTCCACCACTTCTCTCGGAGGCTCCATGAAGCGCTCGTCCTTCCGCCTCGCGTTCGCCCTCTTCGCGGCCGCGTTCCTGCTCCCCTGCCTCGGCCACGCCCAGTTTTCCCCATCCGATCCGCCCCTGCTCCTGCGCAATCCTTCGCTCTCGCAGTCCTCCATCGCCTTCCTTTATGCCGATGACATCTGGACCGTCAGCCGCCAGGGCGGTCAGGCGCAGCGCCTCACCTCCGATGGCGAAGTCGTCGCTGGCCCCTTCTTCTCGCCCGACGGCTCCCAGATTGCCTACTCCGCCCACCTCCACGGCAACACCGACGTCTACATCGTCCCCGCCGACGGCGGCATCCCCCGCCGCATCACCTGGCATCCGGCTGGCAGCACCGTCGTCGGCTGGTCGCCCGACGGCAAAAACGTCCTCATCGCCAGCATGTGTGCCAGCTACCGCCGCTTCAACATGCTCTTCCTCGTCCATGCTGACGGCTCCGGAATGCCCGAGCCGCTTCCGCTTCCCGCCGGTGTCCAGGGCTCCTTCTCGCCGGACGGCAAGTCCATCGCTTACGAGCCCATCACCAAATGGGAGCAGGCCTGGAAGCAGTACCACGGCGGCCAGACCACTCCCATCTGGATCGTCAACCTCAAAACTCTCGACCTCGTCAAAGTGCCCCGCGAAAATTCCAATGACTCGAACCCCGTCTGGGTCGGCCACGATGTCTACTTCCTCTCTGACCGCAACGGCCCCATCTCCCTCTTCCGCTATGACGTCGACTCCAAACAGGTCACCCAGGTCGAGCCCAATCACTCCTTTGACCTGAAGACCTTCCAGGCCGGCCCCGGCGGCCTCGTCTATGAGCAGTTCGGCTCCATCCATCTCCTGGACACCGCCACCGGCGTCGACCACCCCGTCTCCATCCAGATTCACGGCGAGCTGCCCCGCCTCGCGCCCCATCTCGCCCAGGTCCGCCCCGACGAAATCCGCAACGCCGCCCTCTCGCCCACCGGCGTACGCGCCGTCTTTGAGGCGCACGGCGAAATCTTCACCGTCCCCGCCGATAAAGGCGACATCCGCAACATCACCCAGACTCCCGGCGCAGCCGAGCGCGAACCCTCCTGGTCGCCTGACGGCAAAACCATCGCCTACTTCTCTGACGCTTCCGGCGAATACCAGCTCTACCTCCACGACCAGACCGGTTTCGCTCCGCCCAAGGTCATCGGCCTCGGCCCCGATCCCAGCTACTTCTACGGCCCCACCTGGTCGCCGGACTCGAAACACATCGCCTTCACCGACAAGCACCTCCACCTCTGGATGGTCGACGTTCCCTCCGGCAAGCCTCTCCTCGTCGACTCGCGCATCTACGGCAGCTTCGGTTCCACGTTCAATCAGGTCTGGTCGCCCGACTCCAAATGGATCGCCTACGAGCGCGACCTCGACAACGGCCTCGAGGCTATCTTTCTTTACAACGCTGAGTCGCGCAAATCCACCCAGATCACCGACGGCATGAGCGACGCCACCAGCCCCGCCTTCGACCCCGACGGCAAATATCTTTACTTCCTCTCGTCCACCAACGATGGTCCCTCCCGCGCCGGCATCGATCTCTCTTCGCTCGACCGCGCCGAAACCAGCTCGCCCTACGTTGTCGTCCTCGCCAAAGACGGCGCGTCGCCCATTCCGCCCCAGAGCGACGACGAAAAGGTGAAGGACGAAAAGAAGCCCGACGAGCCGTCCGCCGACAGCGCCAACGCCGACGACAAGTCCGCCAAAAAAGACGACTCCAAATCCGGCAAGGACAAGGACTCCGCCAAAGACGCCAAGGCCGGCGACAAGGATAAGGACAAACTCAAGGACGATGACAAGGACAAGGGCACGGAGAAAAAGGAGGCCGTCAAAGTCACCATCGATCTCGACCGCATCGGCAACCGCATCCTTTCGCTGCCCGTGCCTCCGCGCAATTACCTCGGCCTCACCACCGGCAAAGCCGGCGTCCTCTATCTCGCTGAAGGCCCCGCCGTCGGCCGTCCCTCGCAGGAGGAGGGTCCCCAAATCCAGGCCATCTGGCGCTTCACTCTTGAAAAGCGCGAGCCCGAGCCCGTCCTCAACAACATTGACGCCTTCCAGATCTCCGCCGACGGCTCCAAAATCCTCTATTCCCGCCACGGCGCCTGGGCCATCGCCAAAACCGACAAGCTCAAGCCCGGCAACGAATCTCCAGGCAAGCCCCTCAACCTCTCCGGCATGGAGACCACCATCGATCCCCGCGCCGAGTGGCGTCAGATCTTCAATGAAACCTGGCGCATTGAGCGCGACTTCTTCTACGACCCCAACCTCCACGGCCTCTCGCTGCCCAAGGTCGAGGCCCGCTACAGTCCCTACCTCGCTGACCTCGGCTCGCGCGCGGAGTTCACTTATCTCTGCACGGAGATGCTCGGCGAAATCAACGTCGGCCACATGTTTGTCAGCGGCCCGCGTCCGCATGACACAGACCCCAAAACCGGCCTCCTCGGCGCGGATTACACCATCGAGAACGGCCGCTATCGCATCTCGAAAATCCTCGGCGGAGAGAACTGGACCCCCGGCCTCGAATCCCCGCTCACCCTCCCCGGCGTCTACGTGAAGCAGGGAGATTATCTGCTCGCCGTCAACGGCCGCGAGCTCCACGCCGCTGACAACCTCTATCAAGCCTTCCAGGGCACCGCCGGCAAGCAGACCGTCATCCGTGTCGGCCCCACGCCCGACGGCAAGGGCGCACGCGACGTCACCGTCATCCCCATCGCCAGTGAGGACGGCCTCCGCAACATCGACTGGGTAGAGGCCAACCGCCGCCTGGTCGACAAGCTCTCCGGCGGTAAGGTCGCTTATGTTTACATGCCCAACACCGGTGGCGCGGGCTACAACAGCTTCAACCGCTACTTCTACGCCCAGCTCAACAAGCAGGGCCTCGTCCTCGACGAGCGCTGGAACGAGGGCGGCGACATCGCCGACTACATCGTCGATGTCCTCAAACGCTTCCCGCTCTCCGGCGCAAAGGAGCGCGACGGCAAGCCCATCCACGACCCCGTCGGCGCCATCTTCGGCCCCAAGGTCATGCTCATTAACCAGAACTCCGGCTCCGGCGGCGACGCCATGCCCTGGTACTTCCGCAAGGCCGGCATCGGCCAGCTCATCGGCACCCGCACCTGGGGCGGACTCGTCGGCATCGGAGGCTACCCGCCCCTCATTGACGGCGGATACGTCATGGCCCCCCGCTACGCTATCTACGGACTCCACGGCCACTGGGAGGTCGAAAACCACGGCATCGCGCCCGACATCACCGTTGAAATGCTCCCCAGGGAAGTCGCCGCTGGCCACGACCCTCAGCTCGAAGAAGGCGTCAAAGTCGTCCTCCAGGAGCTCAAGGAGCACCCCATCGCGCCCATCCCCATCCCGCCCTACCCCAACTACCACCTCCACGACAGCCTGGGCAAATAGCCCGCCGCCGTCCGCGCATTCACTCTCAACTCCACGCACGAAACCCCGGAGCCGCCCAGGCCCCGGGGTTGTTCTTTCACCCCAACTTTCTGTCATCCTGCGCGGAGCCACCCTCCCTCCAACCCCACAACACCTTGTCATCCTGAGCGGAGCACGCTTGGGGCCCCGGCGCGTCGCAAGACGCGTTGGGGTAAGCGGAGCGAAGGACCTGCTTTTGGTTCCTCGCATCCCCCATCACACTGTCATCCTGAGCGACCGAAGCGGCAGCGAGGGGAGTCGAAGGACCTGCAATTGGTTCCTCGCATCCCTTATCACACTGTCATCTTGAGCGAGTCTGCGCAGCAGACGAGTCGAAAGATCTGCGGTTGCTGTTCGTACTCTCCGGTTAGCTTGGCAACCGCTCGGTATGTTGCAAAACCAACAAACCGTCAGCGGTGAGGACAAGCTATCATCGACCGGACGCAGGTGCGCCGCTTCTCCCCGGGCCATGCAATGCGACATTCAGGAGGCACAAATGCGAGTGAAGACGTTCCTGTTTTTCCTTCCGGGGGTGTTTTTGCTGCTCTGCGCACCCTCCTATGGCAGAGCGCAAATGGGAACATCCACCGCGAACCCAACCGTTCAGGAAACCCGGGTGCGCAGCGCGTGGGCGGCATTCAGGAACAAGGACAAAAAAGCCTTTGCGGCGATGCTTGCCGACGGCTTCAGCGAAGTGGAAGAAGATGGCGCAGGATTCGGCGACAAGGCCGCAATTCTAGCCATGATTGACCATTTTGAACTTACCGCATACACACTCACGGATTTCAAGGTCACCACGATTGCAAAGGGAGCGGCACTGGTTACCTATAACGCGCAATACGAAGGGAAATTCGAAGGACAACCAATGCACGCGAAAACTGCTTACGGCGAGATTTGGGTGAAGCGAGATCACACATGGAAGCTTCTGTACGTTCAGGAGACCAACGTGAAATAGGCCGGGTGCCCATCCCTCCGCCACCATCGCACGCCCAGAAGCAAGGCGGCTCCCCGCCCTTGGCCGCGAGCCGCCCGCGATTCTTACGGTCCAGGCCAGTGCGCTCTCATCGGAAGTCTAAGCACTCTTATCGTTGAGCTTCAGCCGCTTCAGAAATCGCTTCAGAGCTATCTTGTCCGCGACCCTCTCCGCGGGGATCTCGTCACCGAATAGGTTCTCGGATCTCGTAAAGACAAACGCAAGACCAAGCCCGTCCGGCCCCGTGCGGATAACCTGCGTCACAACGGCGATCCAGTCTTCCGGAGCCTTCTCGGCGGCATTCACCCTCTGCAAGGTCATCGGGATCACGCTTCCAGGCATCCAGCGTACGTCGGTCAGAATGTAGATCCCGCTCGAACTGATGTTGCTCACTGAGCAGGCCTTTGGAGTACCGCCAGTCCAGTAGTAGGCGACCAGTCCCGGCAGAGGATATCGCTTCGCGGAATCAGAGGCTAGCCACCGGAGCCAACGGGACCTCCATGAATCTTTTTCCCGGGGCTGGTATCGAGATTCCACATTGTCCTCCATCGGCTGAGCCGCGGTCGTGAGTCAGTTTCAGGTCCACAGGTGCGTCTTGATGAGCCAACGGGAACGGTTCTCACTATTGGACCACAAGCACACTGAAACAGGGGCAAGTCTTCGGTTCCGGTCCGGCTCGTCGCCATTCCTGAAGTCACCTGCCGCGCCTCGCGCCCTCCGCCGCAAGGCGTCAACGGACAAATCCCCGCGCCCGCGCGCATTCCCCCCGTCAACCCCTCCAGCCCCGCATCCACGCGCGACTCCCTCAGTCCGCTCACCCCCCGCCGCCATCGCGCGCCCAAATGCAAGGCGGCTCCCGGCCATTGGCCGCGAGCCGCCCACTCTGCGCCGGAGTCAGATTCATCTCCGGCAGTTGCAAACCCTTAGAACTGGTAGGTTAGCGTGCCATACACCGCGCGCGGCGCGCCCGGATACGCGTTGATGTAACCGCTGGGAACGTTGTTCTGGTCCGGAGCCAGCGCCCCAAAGTAGCCGCCGCTCGAGATGTATCCCCACTGGTTGTACTTCGAGTTCGCCAGGTTCAACATATCCAGCTTCAGGTTGAACGACTGCTTCTCGAAGCTGATCGGCGCCGTCAGCGAGAGATTCGCCGTCGTGTAGGACCCCATCGTCTGCGCCGTGGGTTCACCGGTGTTGTTGGACCACAGGTGCTGCGAGCCGATCGACTCCACCCAGAACCGCGGCTCGAGCATCTCGTGCCCGTTCCGCTGAATGCCGTAGTAGAAGCCCGTGTTCAGCGTCACGTTCGGCACGTAGGAGACGGGGAGGTTGTTGTAGAAGGTGCATCCGGATGCAGGATTGGAAGGCGTGCCGCACGCCGCGATGGTGTTGCCCAGCACATACGTCGTAAAGTTTGCCGTTTCTCCCGCGAAGTTCAGGAAGAAGTGCATGTTGCTCGACGGGTCGGCATCGAAGAACCAGTCCACGCCGTGATAGGTGGAGTTGCCGCCGGCGGTGCCGGTTACGCCGGTTGCCGTCTCGTAGTCCAGCTCCTGGTTGGTGTAGTTCAGATGGAAGAAATCCACGCCAGTGATGAAGTTGCCCAGTCCCGGCGCGTGCTTGAAGTGGACCTTGGCGCCCACCTGACTGTAAGCTCCTTTGGCCAGAATGTAGTACGCCGGGTCCACGCTCTGGAACATGCCGCCGCCGCCGCCCAGCGCGGGCGAGCGGTAGGAAGTATCGTAGCCGCCGTACACCGTCAGCCAGTCCATCGGCGTATACGACGCGTCAATCGAAGGCTCCACGGAGCCCTTGCTCGCGTGCTCGCCGCAAATGGAGCCCTGGTCCTTGGCGTTGGTGGTTGGTTTGAGATTCGGCGTGCCGTCCGCATTCAGGCGGTCCGGGCTGAAGATGTCGAAAAATGGATCGCTCGCCGCGCCGTTTACGTCCGAGTACAGCGAACAGTGGGTGGAGGGAATCACGCCCGCGGACAGTGAAAAGTTGCGGTAGGCCTGATTGCTGTAGTCGGTGCCGAATCCATCCACGCGCACTCCGGGAACGATGTGAACCCGCGGAATCGGATGAAAATCGTCCTGCGCATAGAACGTCACGTTGTCCTGCTGGAAGTAGCCCGAGCGGAACTTCGATCCAACGCCGACAATCTGCTTGGCGCCGTCGCCGCCGTCCGCCGGATTGAAGAAAATGTTGTGCGAATCGTAAATCTCGTGCAGCAGGTAGCCGCCGAAATTCACCGTGTTCAGGGGAAGAGCCACCGACATGTTCACCTGGTCGCCAAAGATGTTGCTGTGCGGGTTGTTCCATTCGTCCACCTGCGGACCCGTGCTCAAGGCGTCCTGGGTGCGGTGGTGAAAGCGGCGAATGTGGTTGAACCAGGTCACGTTCTGCAACGTGCTCTTGCTGCTCAGGAACAGGTTTTCTCGCCCATACGCCAGGAACATTTCGTTGGTGTCGTCTTTGTTGTAAGCGGAGTAGGGCAGAACGTTATAGAAGCCGCTCGTCTGCTGGCTGAAGTCCGTCCCGTTCGGCTCCACAAGCCCCACGTCCGTCGTGGGAATCACCGTGGGCCGAAAGCCGCCGGACTTGGCGTAGAACACGCCCAGCACAATGCTGCCCGCCGAGAAGGACTTGAGCGTCTTGCCGAAGACCGATCCGTTCTTCGCATGGTTGCCGAAGCCGTCCGGACCCTGCAGATAACTGTCGCCGCGTCCCAGGCCGCCGCCCAGCACCGTCTCCCACCCGTTCAGGTTGCCGGTGTTTGCCACAAAGGCAAAGTTCTGCTGGCCATAGGGGCCTTCGGTCAGCTCCAGACTGGCATGCCGGCTCACCGTCGGCTGCACCGGCGTAAACTCCACCGAGCCGCCGATGTTGTTGTACCACCGGTCCATCGGCTGTCCCGGACCGTAGGTCACCGCCAGGTTCTGCATCACCAGGTTCTGCGGCATCGTGGCCGATTGCCACAGGCCCGTCGCCGGATCGCTCACCGGCACGCCGTCAAACGTAATTCCCAGCGACCCCGGCGCCGTGAAGCTTGTTGCCTCTCCTGCCCAGCCCTGCTGGATTCCGTTCAGGAGTACCGAGTATTTCGTCGATCCCGTCTCGCCGTATCCCACCACGTTCGCGCCCGGCGTCGACTGAATCATCTGCGCCCCGCCTGCCAGCGGCCCGCCCGCATCCAGTTGCTTGCGGTCCAGCACGCGCAGCGTCTCCGGCGTCAGCATCACGTCTTCACGCGAGGGAACCGGCTTCGCCTCCGGGTCCACCGTTCCGCGCACCACCACGCTCTCCTGCAGACTGGCCACGTTCAGCATCGCGCGCACCGTCGTCGCGTGCGTGGCCGAAGGCGTTACCCGCTGCGTGAACGACTCGAACCCCGACGCTTCCACCGTCAAAAGCTGAGGCTCGGGAAGCACATCATCAAAGTCGAACTTCCCGTCTGAGCCGGTCGTCGCGCGCATCACCTTGTTGGTGCTCAGGTCACGCAGCAAAACCGACGCGTGCGGAACCACCGCGCCGGTGGCGTCCACCACCTTTCCTTGAATGCCGCTCGCGCTTTGCGCCCGGCAGATTCCGCAAATCGTCAGCATCCAGCACAAAGCCAGAGCACACGCCATTCCTCGCACTCGCCTCATAAAGTCCTCCATATCGATTGTGTCGATCGTTTAGATTGGGCAGAATCGGCTCCGCTCCACCAAAAGCCGCTCGCCGCATCCGGCAGCAGAATCCCTTGGCTGCAATCGCTTTCGAGCCCATGCGCGCCTCGCCGGCTCCCTCGGGCCTTGCGGATCGAAGGATTCAGCGCACATCCGCGGCGGAGCACGAAGAAGGGACAGGCCGAAGCCGCGCCAAATCCGCCCGCCGGACTGCGAAACCGCCGGAACCTGGCTCTCGCCCGCAGCCCACGCCGTCTCGCATTCCCCCGCGAGCGCCTGCACGCCTCCATCTCCCGGCGGATACGCCCTCCCGTGAAGCGACGCGGCTCTCTTCCCGCTGTCCTCGCGCTCCGTCTCCGTCAGCAGCTTCGCCGGGTTCGGCGATGCCGCACGAAAGTGCTTTCCCGGGTGGTAAAGCGAGGTCTTGTACCCGAGTCCCCATCCGAACACCGCCAACAGCAACACCAGCGTGCCAATCGGCAGCCGGGACCGGCGCGATCTACGCGAGATCATCATCTGCAGCAGGAATCCTCAGGAGGGCGTACAGAACCTCTACCGTGATTCCATCACTCAGGTCGCAGGAATTTGATGAACTGGAGTTGAGCGTCTGATGAAATTAAGTTGAAAGCCATCTTTCGGCAGCGTGAATGAATACGCATCCAACAATGCTCTCGGCGACGGCTCGCCCACTCGCCAACCGGGAGCTCCATTCCTTCGCGCCGGGTGCCCTATGTCTCGCTTTTGAGACGTGGGAAAGAACGAGCGAACCCCGTGTCAACCCCTCCATCTTCATCACCGCCCGCAACACCCTCATTCCACGCCCGCAAATTCCCGCGCAGCTTTGCAGATCAATTCCCCAAATCCGTCACACTGGAAATAAGGACCGGATGCCCCATCCTTTCGCGCTCCCTGCTTGAAGGGTGAGATCGCACCAGCCCGCTCCGCCACGAACAAGCTAGGGGCTGGCAGCTAGAAGCTAGAAGCTGGGGGGGTAGGCTCCGCATCGCGGCGCCCACCCCCCCACCCCCCCTACGAAATTTGCAGTTTTCCACAGCAGTTTTGCCGACAATTACGCGGTCGGCTTCGCCCCGTCTTCGCCTTTCCGGCAAAGTCCACCGCGCTCGGCCCACACTTCCGCCCAAAAACACCGCGGCGGACGGCATTCGCCGTCCGCCGCACACTCTCGACAGCCGTCTTATCGCTTCTTTGAGAACTTGTACTCCAGGCCCAATGAAATCGCGAAGTTCACGTCCCACTGCTTCGTATACGGCGCGTAGTTGATCCCGTAGTGCGTCATCACCGCGTCCGGCGTAATCCTGAAGACCCAGTGTTCCGAGCGGTTCAGGTCCATGTGCCCGCCCATGATCATGGCAAAGGCGTTCTGGTTGTTGTAGAAGTCCACGCTCGACGGCGGGTTCCCGCGCAGGTCCTGCTCAAAGTTCCCATGCACGCCGCCGAACAGCGCATGCGCAATCAGGTCGCCGTGCTTGTTGTGCGGTCCCAGCCACTCCGGCCCGCCCACAAAAAAGTACTCGCTGACGAACGGTCCCTTGATGTTGTAAGGATTCACCCCGGCGCCGCTCGTGCCCAGGTAGCCGCGCCCGCTGCCTTCAATGCCCAGGCGCTTCGTCAGCCAGTAGGAGCCTGAAAGGTCCAGTCCGCCCAGGTTCGAGCCCTGCAGCAGCGTCGGCCCGGCCTTCATGTGGTCGTAGGCCATGCCCAGCGACACGTCGTACCGGTTGTCGTACTTCACATTTGCCAGCGGGTTCACCACGATGTACGGTGTGGTGCTCGTCTGCTCGCTGGTTTGCTGAATCGAGCTCTGGCTAGAGCTCTGGCTTGAGCTACCGCTTGAACTCTGGCTGGGGCTCTGGCCCTGCACCGCGGGAAGCAGGAAAAGGGCAAGAGCGGCTGCGGCGGCGGGAACGGCGGTCAAACGCACTCTGGAAAGCATCACTACTCACTTTACAGGACCACGCCGACGCCGGACAACGCCGCCGCCCGCCCATTACGGCGTGCACCCCTCGGCCCACCGCGCATACACCAGGTAGTGGACCATGCTCAACATCTCCAGGGCCTCGGTCGCCCCCCGTCGCAGACTTGATTCCGGCTCCAGCGCCGGCGCGGCGTGCGTCCGCCACTCGATCGGCAGCCGGCTCAGGATCAGCCCCGCCCGCGGCAGGTGGTTCCCGCTTGAAACCACCTCCGCCGAGTGCCATCCATGCGCCTTCATCAGCCGCACCGAGTAGCACGCGTTGTGGATTGTATCCATCGCCCTCGGCTCCAGATAAATGGCAGACGCCGGAATCCCTTCGGCCTCCGCGGCCCGCGACATCACCTGCGCCTCCACATAATTCTTGCGCGTGGCTCCGCCCGTAAAAATCATCCGCGGCGCAACGTCCCGTTCATACTCGCGCACGCCCTCATTCACGCGCGCCAGCTCCTTCGGCGTCGGGTTGCCGTCGCTGTCGGCCGGCGAGCCCAGCACGATAATGACGTCAAACCGCGTCTGTTCCGTATTCGAGGCAGGCGCCGTGGCCCTGGCCACCGCGGCCCAGCCCAGCACTGCGGCCATCAACAGCCCGACAGTCCACGCCGCCCGTCCGCGCCAGCCCATCCGGCGCCGCTTTCTCTGCGCGCGCATGTGGCTCGGCCGCCGCGTGGCTGTCTGCCGTTCGCCCGTCCGCTTGTTTGTCCGTGGATTTGTCCGCGTTCCGGCCAGAAAATTGTCCTCCAGCCTTCACTCTATCGCGCGCGGCGGCCCGCTTCGCGTGGCCCCTGTTGCCTGCTTTGGCTCAGCCCAGCTCGGCCGGAACATCCCAGGCGGAATACACAATCTCGTTCAGCGGTTTGCGGCTCCGCGGCTCGGTCTCGCGCGCAATTAAAGTCTCGTTCGGCAGCTCCGCCGGCTCAGCCTGGTAGCCCAGCGCAATCACTGACCCGATTGCATACTCCTCCGGAATCTCCAACGCCTTGCGCACCGCATCGTGGTCAAAACCGCCCATCTGGTGCGTCGCCAGGCCCAGCGCCTGGGCCTCCACCACCAGCAGCGCCGTGGCCGCGCCCAGGTCATACATCGCATACGCATTCGGCGCATTCCGTTTTCCGCCCAGCGTCCGCGCCGTGCCAAGAACCAGAAGCGGCGCCTTCAGCGCCCAGTGCCGGTTAAAGCCCACCAGAGTCTCGGCAATCTTCTCGTGGGTCGCCGAACCGTTCAGCCCCAGAATGTAGCGCCATGGCTGCTCATTGCTCGACGACGGCGCCCACCGCGCCGCTTCAAAGAGGGCCGCAAGCTGGGCCGTGCTCACCGCGCGCTCGGTAAACGACCGTGGGCTCCAGCGCTCGCGAATCGCCGGCAAAAGACCCTCCACGTCGGGCGCGACTTTGATCTGATGGGCTTCTTTCATCGATAGGGTCATGAGGCCGTGTCTCCGGGGAAAAATATCAGTGCCTCTGTTGGATTGCGCAGACTGCCCTGCGGATGCAGCGTAAATTCTGGAAGTCCCTCAGGCGCTTTCCGCATTGCATCGCTCTGGCTTCAGCGCACCGCTTTGCCTCGCCTCTACGGATAAATCCGGTGCAGCGTGCGCGCAAAGGGAATCGTCTCGCGCACATGGTCCAGCGCGCACACCCACGCCACCACCCGCTCAATGCCCATGCCGAAGCCCGCGTGCGGTACCGATCCGTACCGCCGCAAATCCAGGTACCACTGGAAGGCCTCCAGCGGCAGCTTGTGGTGATCAATGCGGCTCTTCAGCAGCTCGTAGCTCGACACGCGCTGCGACCCGCCAACCACCTCGCCGTAGCCCTCCGGCGCCAGCACGTCCACGCACAGCGCATAGCGCGCGTCCTTCGGGTCCGGCTCCATGTAGAAGGCCTTGATGTCCGCCGGATAGCGATGCACCATCACCGGCCGGTCAAACTGCGAGCTCAGCCAAGTCTCGTCCGGCGAACCAAAATCGTTCCCGTACTCGAAGGGCTGCTCCAGCTCGCCCTTCTTGTGCGCGTCGTTCAGCATCGCCACCGCGTCGTCATAGCGCAGCCGCGGAAACGGCGGAATGATCGCCTTCAATTTCTCCGCGTCGCGGCCAATCACTTCGAGTTCCGGCGCACGGTTCTTCACGACGCTCTGCACAATGTGTGAGAGGAAATTCTCCGCCAGCTCCAGCAGCCCGTCCAGGTCCATATAGGCCACCTCGGGCTCAATCATCCAGAACTCCGTCAGGTGCCGCCGCGTCTTTGACTTCTCCGCGCGGAACGTGGGCCCAAAGCTGTACACCTTGCCCAGCGCCAGCGCCGTGGCCTCGATGTAAAGCTGTCCGCTCTGCGTCAGGAACGCCGGGTCGCCAAAGTAGTCCACCGGAAACAGTGTCGAAGTTCCTTCGCAGGCCGCCGGGGTCAGAATCGGCGGGTCCGTGCGGATGAATCCGTTGGTGTCAAAATACTCCTGCGCCGCCCGCATAATCTCCGCGCGAATCCGCAGAATCGCCGACTGCCGCGGCGACCGCACCCACAGGTGCCGGTGCTCCATCAGGAAATCCACGCCGTGCTCTTTCAGCGAAATCGGATACGGGTCACTCTCCGGCACCCGCTGGATCACCTCAATGTTCTCCACATCCAGCTCGAACCCGCCCGGCGCGCGCTTGTCCGCTCGCACCTTGCCGGTCACAATCACTGACGATTCCTGCGTCAGCCCCTTCAGCGCTTCAAACACCTCCGCCGACACGCTTTTCACGTGCGCCACGCCCTGCACCGTGCCCGTGCCGTCGCGAAAGATGGGGAACAGCAGCTTGCCGCTCTCGCGCAGGTTGTAAAGCCAGCCGCGCACCGTCACCGTCTGGCCTTCATGCCTGCCAAGTGTGGCAATGGTGGCCACGGGCGCGCCGGCTGCGGTTTCGGATTCGGACTTCGTTGCAGAGGAAGCAGCGGTCTCGTCAGGCATGGTTCGTTCGCTCTCCGGAACCTCTAGGATAGCGCGGAGCCGGCCCATTCGGATGTGCCATCGGCCCTCGCAGCCCGTGGCCCCGGTGGTTTATCGTCCAAAGCGTATGGAAAACTCCTCCGCCAGCGTTCCCCACCCGGCGCCCGAAGCCGAAGAAGTCTTTCGGCGCTGGATTCGCTTTCTCGACGAAGAGTTCCTCCGCCACCGCTCGCAGGACCGCCGCGCGGAGATTGTCCGCGAGCAGCTTTATCAGCTCTATCTCGGCCGTCCCTATCAGGGCAAGCGCAACCTCGCGCTTTCCAGCGAGCTTCCGGGCAACGTACTCAGCCTTTCGCTCGACCCGGAGAATGTCACCCTCGACGCCGAATACTTTCCTGACGTCGACCCCGAGCGCTTCGCCGTGCGCAAGCCTCTGCTCTGGTTCTGGCAGATGTTCGACCGCTCACCCATCGGACTCAACCTCTGGCTCGGCATGCGCTTCCGCTGCATGCTCGCCCGCCACATCTTTGACCACATGGGCTCCGGCGTGCGCATCTACCACGGCGTCGAACTCACCTACGGCTACAACCTCTCGGTCGGCGACGGCGCCGTCATCCGCCAAGGCGCGCTGCTCAGCGACCGCGGCGGCATCACCATCGGCAAGGGCGCCGTCATCGGCTCCTTCGCGCGCATCTTTTCGCACAATTACTCGCAGGACAACTTTGAACGCGTCACGCTGAAGCCCACGCGCATCGGCACCGGCGCGCGCGTCGCCAGCCACGCCATTGTCCTCGCCGGGCAGGACGTCGCCGCCGGTCAGGCCATCGGCAGCTTCCCAGTCGAACGCAGTTAGGCTGAACGGAGCCGGGCCCGGCGCAGCCTGCAGTGTCCTAATTGTGCGCTGCTGTTCGTGAGCCCCGGAGCCGCCGGAAGACGAGCGCCACAAACGCTACAAACACCGCGAGCAAGACCGCATCGAGGATTTTCTCTGTCATAAAGCGAAGTGTACTCGGTCCTAAGACTGCGTTGCAACGCACTCTTAGAGCACCACCGGCGCAGCCTGCCGCTCAGCGCCCGCGTGCTACCCTGAATCTTGCCACCCCCGTTGGAGTTCGCGTGTCCCAAACCGTTCTAATCAAGGACATCTTTGAGTTCGTCCTGCTGCTCTTCTCCCTCTGCGTGCATGAGAGCGCGCACGCCTGGACAGCCTCGCTGCTCGGCGACCACACCGCGCGCCTCGAGGGCCGCATCACGCTCAACCCCACCTATCACATCGATCCCATCGGCACGCTGCTCGTTCCTGCCCTCATCATCTTCGGCCCGCTCTTCGGCTTCACCCTCTTCAGCGGATTCATCATCGGCTGGGCCAAGCCCACGCCCATCATCACGCGCAACTTCCGCAAGATCATCCGCGACGAAAACCTCGTCACGCTGGCCGGTCCGGCGTCGAACATCCTTCTCGTCCTCATCGCCTTCGCCATCCTCGCCGCCATGGCGCTGTTTATGCCCAACGGACAGCACATGGTGATGAACTCCTTCCTCGCCAGCCTCGGCGCGCACGTCAGTGCGGTCCCCCAGCCCGTCGCGCTGCTCTGCTCGCTGGCCATTCTCATCAATCTCTCGCTCTTCTTCTTCAACCTGCTGCCCATCCCGCCGCTCGACGGCAGCCACATCCTGCGCAACATGCTGCCTTACGGCGCGGTCCAGGTCTATGACCGCATCGGCGGCGGCTGGCTCAGCTGGATTCTCATGTTTGTGCTCGGCGGAATCATCCTCAGCCTCTTCATGGGGCCCACGCTGGCGCTGGTCTTCGCCGCGCTCCAGCATCTTTAGGGCCTCGGCCGCGCGCCCTGATTCGGTTCCGGATTCGCTCCCGGTACAATGAAAACAGTCTGAACAAGGAAGCCGATTGTCCGGCGGCAGCCCAGTGGCGCGGCTGGCCCGGAACCGATACACATCATGCCCGAATCCTCTTCAATTTCGTCCCGCCCGCGCGTCCTCAGCGGCATGCGACCCACCGGCAAGCTCCACTTGGGCAATTACATGGGCGCACTGGCCAACTGGGTCAAGCTGCAGCAGGACTACGAGTGCTACTTCTTCATCGCCGACCTGCACGCCCTCACCACGGACTACGCGGACACCTCGCAGATCGCGGCCAACACGCTCGAGGTCGCGCTCGACTTTCTCGCCGCCGGACTCGACCCCAATACGTGCACCATCTTCGTCCAGAGCCACGTCAAGCAGCATTACGAGCTTCCCCTGCTCCTCGGCATGATCACGCCCCTCGGCTGGCTTGAGCGCGTGCCCAGCTACAAGGAGATGCAGGAGAACCTCTCCAGCAAGGACCTCACCACCTTCGGCTTCCTCGGCTATCCGGTCCTCATGGCGTCGGACATTCTGCTTTATCAGCCGCAGCTCGTCCCCGTCGGCCAGGACCAGCAGGCCCACGTCGAGCTCACCCGCGAAATCGCCCGCCGCTTCAACCAGTTTTACAAGATGGGCGCGCAGGACGTCCTCCCCGAGCCCAAGGTTCTGCTCACGCCCTCGCCCAAGCTCCCCGGAACCGACGGCCGCAAGATGTCCAAGAGCTACGGCAACACCATCCTGCTCACCGATACCGAGCCCGTCATCCGCCAGAAGCTCAAGACCATGGTCACGGACCCCGCGCGCGTCCGTCGAACCGACAAGGGGGACCCCGACAAATGCCCCGTCGGCGATTTGCACAAGGTGTTTTCCACTCCGGAGACCCTCGCGAAAGTCTATGATGGGTGCCGTTCGGCCGGTATTGGCTGTATCGAGTGCAAAGGCTGGGCCGCCGATGCGCTGGTGCAGATTCTTGGTCCCATTCAGGAGCGGCGCGCCAAGCTCTCCGAGCCCGAGGTGAAGCAGATTCTCCGCGCCGGCTCAAACCGCGCCTGCGCCCGCGCCGGAGAAACCATGCAGCAGGTCCACGCCGCCATGCAGTTGGCCGGGACCGACTAATCGAGTAGGAACACCGGCAATCGCGGCCCACGCATTTCAGGAATCACGTTGACCGACCAGAATCCCAACCCGGCAAATAGCGCACAGCCCGCCGGCGTTCCTGCGCCCGGCGAAGCTCCTGCGCCCGGCACGACAAATCAGGAGTACGCTTCCGCGCCGCCTCTCGTTCTGGTTCCGCCGCCGGGGCCGGAAGACAAGCCGGCCAAATCCGCCGCCAAATCCGGCAAGGCGCAGGAAACCTCGAAAGACACGTCCAAAGAATCGCATGAGGAATCGCCCTTCAACGTCACCGTCGGCCTGGTCTACGACGGCCCGCTCGACCTGCTGCTCGACCTCATCCGTAAGCAGGACATCGACATCTACGACATCCCCATCGCGAAAATCACCGCGCAGTTCCTGGCCTATGTAAACCAGCTCAAGGCGGGCGACGTGGACGTGGCAGGCGAGTTCATTTACACCGCTTCGCTGCTCATCCACATCAAGAGCAAAATGCTGCTGCCGCGCACGCCCGCCGGCCCCGACGAAGCCGCCGAGGACCCGCGCCGCGAGCTCGTCGAGCGCCTGCTCGAACACGAGCGCTTCAAAAACGCCGCCCAGATGCTCCAGCAGAAGCAGATGCTTGAAGCCAACTCCTGGACCAATCCCGGCCTGCGCGACTTCAAAGACGACGCCGAGGCCGAACCCGAAATCGCCGCCGACACCGTCGACCTGGTCCGCGTCTTCCACGACATTCTGGAGCGCGCCCGCAATCGCCCCATCTTCGACGTGCAGGACGATGCCGTCACCGTCGGCCAGATGATTCAGTTCCTCGGCCGCCGCCTCGCCATGGAAGACAAGCCCGTCTCGCTGCGCCGCATGCTCAGCCACACGCACTCTGAGCGTGCGCTGGTGGCCATGTTCCTTGCCCTGCTGGAGCTGGTGCGCCTTCAGGCGATTCTCCTGCGACAGGACCGCGCCTTCTCTGAAATCTTCCTCAAAAAGAACACGGAGTTTGACGCCGTGATGAATGAGGGGATGGCCAACGCCCGCGACGACTGGCGCTGAGAATGGATGCCCTGCCTGATTCCTCCGCATCCGCTACCATACACAGAGCACGGAAAACCGAATGAGCCTGAAATCCAAGCTGGAAGCCGTCATTTACGCCGCCGATGAGCCGGTTACGCTCGCGCAGCTCGCCGCCTTGTTCGCCGCGGAAGCTCTCGAGTGGAAGGCCGAGCGCGAGGCCAAGCAAGCCGCAAAGGCCGCCGCGGATGCTGCGGCCGCCGACTCGACGCACGAACCCGCCGAGCCTCCGGCCCTGCCGCTTGAAGGGGCAGACGCGCCTGAGTCCGAAGCCGCCGCGACCACCGCATCGGAAGAGCCCGACGCCGAGCCCGCACCCGGCAAGCCGCCGGACCCTGAAGCCGAAGCCCGCCGCGCCGCCCGCCAGCGCGAGCGCGAGGTCAAAGCGGTCCTTCACGCGCTGCTCGACGAGTTGATTGCCGGCTACGCCGGCGACGACCGCGGCGTGGAGATGCGCGAGATCGCCGGCGGCTATCGCATGGCCACCAAGCCCGAGTGCCACGACGCCGTGCGCCTCTTCATCAAGAGCCTCAAGCCGCCCATGAAGCTCTCCCTGCCCGCGCTTGAAACATTGGCCGTCATCGCTTACAAGCAGCCGGTCACCGCGCCGGAGGTGAACGAGATTCGCGGCGTCGAATCGGCTGGCGTGCTCGGCTCGCTGCTCAGCCGCAAGCTCATCGCCACCGCTGGCCGCAAGCAGGTTATCGGCCGGCCAATCCTTTACAAAACCACCCGGGAATTCCTTCTCCGCTTCGGGCTGAAAGACCTTTCCGAGATGCCTTCGATGGAGGAGTTCGAGAAGATCGCAGCCCTTGAGCTCAACGAGCCCGAGCCTGAGTCCGAAGCCGAGCCGGAAAACGCCGAAGATGTAGGTCCCGCGACCGGCCCCGATTTCGACGAAGATGCGTACGAGGAACCGGAAACCGAATCAGAAAGCTCTCCCTCATGACAGACGAACAAAAACCCGATGTAGGCGAGCCCGACCCCGAACCCGAGCAGACCCCGGACCCGGCCGAAGCAAACGCCGACGCAGACGCCGAAGCCGCCGATGGGGAGATGGACTTCGGCGAATCGCCCGCGCGCCCGCCCGCCCAGCTCGAACGGCTGCAGAAGATTCTGGCGCAGGCCGGCGTGGCCAGCCGCCGCGCGGCGGAGGAGCTGATTCGACAAGGCCGCGTGCAGGTGAACGGCCAGATCGTGACCGAGCTGGGCACCAAGGCCGACGCTGCGCGCGACCACATCCGCGTGGATGGCAAGCTGCTCCGCGGCGCTGAACGGCTGCGCTACTTCGTGCTGAACAAGCCCAAAGGCTATGTGACCACCGTGAAGGACCCCGAAGGCCGGCCCACCGTAATGGAGTTCTTCGCGAAGACCGGCGAGCGGCTTTATCCCGTCGGCCGGCTCGACTACATGAGCGAAGGGCTGCTGCTGGTCACCAATGATGGCCCGCTGGCCAACGCGCTCACCCGCGCAGCCTCCGGCGTGGAGAAGACTTACCTCGTGAAGGTGGCCGGCCAGCCCGGCGAGGAGGTGCTGGAACGGCTCCGCACCGGCGTTTCCATTGACCGCGGCAAGCTCGGCGAGGGCAAGGTACAAACCGCGCCCGCGCGCATCCGGCAGGTGCGGCCGGGAGAAAATCCCTGGTTCGAGGTGGTGCTCATCGAGGGGCGCAACCGCGAGCTGCGCAAGATGTTTGAGGAGATCGGCCACCACGTGGAAAAGATTCGCCGCGTGGGCTATGGACCGCTGGTGCTGGACCAGGAGCCGGGCAAATTCCGCGAGCTGGACCCCGGCGAGGTGGAAGCCCTGCGCCTGACCGCCGCCGGCAAGCTGAAGCCCAAGCGCATCAAGGCCACGCGCATGCTGCCCAAAGAAGCGGGCCTCAGCGCCGAGCTGCGCACCGCCCGCGCCAAAGGCCGCGGCCGCAAGCCGTTCGAGCGCAAGCCGGAGCGCAAGCCCGAAGGAAAGTTTGACCGCAAGGACGACCGCGCGCCGAGTCCCTTCCGCAAGCCGGATGCGCGGGAGTTCACCGGGCGCGAGGAGTTCAAGCCGCGGCGGGACGCCAGGCCTTCCTTCGGCAAGCCCGCCGGCAACTTCGCCGGAGCAGACCGGCGTCCGGCGCAAGCCAAACCCTGGCGCAAGGATCCGGAAGGCGGCTCTGCGGAGAGGCCGCCGCGCAGGGAAGCCCCCTCGCGGCCGTTTGCGGGCAAAGCCGGACCGGCAAAGTTTGGCAGGAGCGCACCGGCGGGGAAGACCGGCCCGGGCGGCCGTGGCAAGCCGTCCTTTGGCGGCAAAGCTGGCGCGTCCTCGCGTCCAGGTGCCGGACCAACTGGGCCTCCGGGTGCCCGATTCGGCGCGCGGCCAGTGTCACGGCCAGTGTCACGGCCAGGCTCAGGGCCAAGGCCCGGCTCGGGGTCAAGGCCGGGCTCGTGGTCAGGACCAAAGTCGGGTTCAAAGCCGGGTTCCGGCCCGCGTCCGAGTGGTTCCCGTCCCGGCAGCCCACGCCCAGGTTCCGGCCCGCGTCCGAGTGGTTCCCGTCCCGGCAGCCCACGCCCAGGGGGTCCAAGGCCCGGGTCAGGCGGTGCGCCACGCGGTGGCTCGCGCTCCGGCGGTCCGCGTCCTGGCGGCTCGCGTCCGGGAGGCCCACGTCCAGGCGGTCCCCGCTCGGGAGGCTCGCGTCCAGGTGGCCCGCGCCGGCCCAACTCGCGCTGAGCGGTCAGCCTCTGTTACTTCCCGCGTGGCTGGCGCATCTGAACAGACAGGAGTACAGAAAAAATTACCATGAGCACGAATCTGAAAACGGAAAAGGCGACATTTGGAGCAGGTTGTTTCTGGGGCGTTGAGGCGGCCTTCGCGGCCCTTCCCGGAGTGGTTTCCACGGCGGTGGGTTACGAGGGCGGCGCGCTGGACCAGCCGACCTATAAAGATGTATGCACAGATCAAACGGGCCATGCCGAGGTGGTCGAGCTCGACTTTGACCCGGAAAGGATCACGTTCGCGCAGATTCTCGACGCATTTTTCCAGTTGCACGACCCCACCACTCTGAACCGCCAGGGTCCCGACTGGGGCGCGCAATACCGTTCGGCAATCTTCTTCCATTCTCCCGAGCAGGAGGCCGCCGCGCAGGCCAAAATTGAGGCGCTCACCGCCGAGGGCCGATTCAAACCCAAGCCGATCGTCACGCAGGTTGTCCCGGCGCAAACCTTCTGGCGGGCCGAGGAGTATCACCAGCGCTATCTCGAAAAGCGTGGCCTCTCAAGCTGCCACATTTAGCCAGTTCTCGTTGCCGCCGTCGCGCGCTACTCCTTGCCCTGCCCCAGCCGCCAGGCCTTGATGTATTTCCAGTGGATGTAAACCGAGTGGTTGATGTGCAGAATCAGCCCTTCGCGTCCGTCCAGGAAGCCGAGCCGAAAAATGTAGTTGTAGACGAAGGTCGCGGCCGGGTTCAGAACCGCGTTCCACTTGAAGGCCAGCCACGATCGGCTGTTGCGCCCGCGCTGGTGCAGCAACCGGGCAATCTCGTTGCTGTAGCGGTTCATGTGCTCCAGATAAATCCCCAACGTCGGATAGGCGTGGTGGAGCAAGTCGTACTTCAGCTTTCCGCTCGCCCCCTCGAACTGCGGCGTGGAGTGCGGCCCGACGCCCTCGGTCAGCCGCGCCGAGCCGCGCCGGAAGAGTCGCAGCTTGCGATCGGGATAAAATCCGCCGTGGCGCATCCACCGGCCGAAATAGAGGTTCAGGCGCGGAATCCAGTACGCGGCAAACTCCGGCTCGCCGCTCAGCACCTGCTCAATCTCCTGTTGCAGGCCGGGCGAAAGCTCCTCGTCGGCGTCCAGCAGCAGAATCCAGTCGCAGGTGCAAAGGTCCAGCGCCACATTCTTCTGCTCTCCGTGGCCGCCAAAGGCGTGGAAGCTGGTCTTTGCGCCAAACGAATTCGCGATCTCCAGGGTCCGATCAGTCGAGCCCGAGTCGACGACGATGATTTCATCGGCCCAGCGAACGCTCTCCAGCGTCCGGGGCAGGTTCGCCTCCTCGTTCATGACGATCATAGCGACGGAAAGCGTCTTGCGCATCGAGGGAAGAATACATCACCCCGTCGCAAAGCCTCTGCGCGCTCTCGGCAGGGCCATGCGCAGGGCAAAGCCATGGAAAATCAGGCAATCGGGATGGACCGGGACCGGCAAAGGCATGGTAGAGTGAGAGTCCACAGGGGGCGGCGGAATGGCGGCTGAAATTCAGCTACCAGACAATGGAGAGGTGATCGACCTGCAGCAGCAGGTGGCACGCCTGCAGGCGCTGCTGGAGGCCTCGCGCCAGGTCCACTCCACCATCCGCGAAGAGGAAGTGCTGGAGCAGGTGCTGCGCATCGTGGTGCGCGAGCTGGAGATGGCCGGGGCTGTCTTTCCCGGCACAGGGCTGGCCTACGGCGATGCCCCGAACCTGGGCGAGGGCGGGCAGAGCCACGAAGCGGCGCTGCCCATCTACCGGCTTGAGGATCGCGAAGGCCGGGTGATGACCGAGCTGGTGGTGGCCCCGCAGAAAGGCAGGGAGCTTTCGCTCTACGAAGCTGATTTTCTGGAAGGGCTGGCCCTGCAGGCAGCCGTGGCCCTTGAAAATGCGCGCAATCACAAGCGCAATGTGGAGTTTGCCCGCGTGCAGCAGGATCTGGACGCGGCACGGAACATCCAGCGCTCGCTGCTGCCCCAGGAGCTGCCGAAGATTGACGGCTATTCGCTGGCCTTCCGGTCGATCACCTGCTATGAGGTGGGCGGCGATTATCTGGATATTGTGGAGCAGCCGGACGGCAAGCTGCTGATCGCCGTGGCGGACGTGGCGGGCAAGGGTCTGGCCTCGGCCATCATGGCCACCAGCTTTCGCGCCGCCTTCCGGGCCAGCGCCTTGCAGGGGCTGCCGCTGGCCGAGCTGGCCGAACGGATGAATCAGCATCACTGGCAGGAAGGCGAAGAGGCGCGCAGGCGTTACTTGACGGCGATCTTCCTCAAGCTGGATCGCGCCACCGGCGAGGCGGAGGTGGTCAACTGCGGCCACAACCCGGGCTTCCTGGTGCAGCCGGGAGGCGAGACCGAGCAGTTCGAGTCCAGCGGAACCCCACTGGGAATGCTGCCGGGGATGAATTACGAAAGCCAGCATTGCGTCTTCAGGCCAGGGGCCAGGCTGCTGTTTTACACCGACGGACTGACCGAGGTCTTCCGCGGAGAAGAGGAATTCGGCTCGGAACGGCTCCTGGAGGAGTTTTCAAAGTGTCGGGCGTGCAAGGCCGATGATATTCTCGATGCACTGTGGACCGCGCTGAAGGATTTTGCCGAGGGTGGTCCGCAAAGTGACGATATGACCGCGCTGACGTTATGCCGCGGCACTGAGGCGATGGAGACATCGGCATGAGCAAGGACAGACCCACCAGCGTGGAAGTGAGGCTGCCGTCGCGCCTCGGCTACGAAAAGGTGGCCATGAGTACAGCGGCCGCAGTGGCCAAGCTGATGGGTTTTCCGCTGGAACGCGTGGAAGACCTGAAGACGGCGGTGGCCGAGGCCTGCATCAACGCGATTGAACACGGCAACCTGCTGAACGAGGGGCTTTCTGTGGGGGTGGTTCTTTCGTCGGTGGACGACGCCCTCGAAGTGAAAGTGATCGATGACGGCAAGGGCTTGAACAAACTGCCGGCCAAGCCGGATATCGACCGGAAGATTCACGGCGAAGAGGACCCGCGTGGAATGGGCATGTTCCTCATCCAGGCCCTGGTGGACGAGGCCGAATGGGTGAAGGGTGCAAACGGCATGAGCAGCTATGTGCGGCTGGTGATCCGGCTGGATCGAGAAGCGGACTAACTAAGAGATATTGGAGACAAGAGATCGTGCAGACAGAAACGAAAGCGCGCGTCGATCAACTCAATTCCCCCGCAGGCCACCTGGTCAGTGTGATCCGGTATGAAGGCGACATTGCCAGCACCTCAAAGGAAGCCGTGCTGGGCACCTACCAGTCACTGCCGAAGGAGACCGCCAAGCTCGTGCTTCTTGACTTCACGCGGGTGGAGTACATCAACTCGAGCGGGATTGCGCTAGTCATCCAGATGCTGATCGAAGCCGCGAATTCCGGGCAGAAGGTCTCCGCATTCGGCCTTTCGCCGCACTTTACCAAAGTGTTCACCATGGTGGGCATCACCAAATACGCAGGGCTGTACACGAGCGAGCAGCTGGCCATGGCGGCGCTCTAGCGGCTTTGCCCGCGGGCCGGCGAGCTTGCGGGCTGGGCAGGCCTTTCTCCGTCCAAACGGACTGGAACCGCAGCGAAGCCGGGAACCGGCCGCGCCGCGTGCGCATGCTCGTGCGCACGGCACGGCGGCGGATAGAATGGCCGATATGAATCTTGAAGCAATGCAGGCCGCGCTGCGGGACGCCGGCCACGACGGCTGGCTTTTCTACGACCATCACCATCGCGATCCGATCGGCGAATCAATCCTGGGCATGGACACCAAGGTGCTGGTTTCGCGCCGTTGGTATTACTTTGTGCCGGCTGAAGGCGAGCCGCGCAAGCTGGTGCACCGCATTGAGCGGGGGCGGCTGGAACCGCTGCCCGGCACAACCGGCGTCTATTCGAGCTGGCAGGAGCTGCATGCCGGCCTGGAAGCGATGCTGGCCGGGGCCACTCAACTGGCCATGCAGTACTCGCCGAACAACGACATTATGTATGTGTCCATGGTGGACGCCGGAACGGTGGAGTTCCTGCGAGGCCTGGGCAAGCGGATCGCCAGTTCGGCCGACCTGGTGAGCCAGTTCGAGGCTGTGCTGGGCGAGGCGCAGAAGGCCAGCCACGCGGCGGCCCAGCACGCCATGGACGCCATCCTGGCCGAGGGATGGAAGGAGATTGCGCGCCGCATGCGCCGAGGCGCCTACACCGAGTTCCACCACATGCAGTGGCTCAGCGAGGCCATGCGGCGCGAAGGGTTGGTGTGGGAGAACGGCCCCAACGTGAGCGTGAACGCGAACTCCTCTGACTCGCATTACGAGCCCACCGCCGAGCGCGCGTCGGCGATCCGCAAGGGAGACTTTGTGCTGATCGACTTCTGGGCGCGCAAGGACGAGCCGGAGAGCGTCTTTTACGACATCACCTGGACCGGCGTGGTGGGCCGGGCGCCGAGCGATCGCCAGCAGCAGGTCTTCACGGTGGTGCGCGACGCGCGGGACGCGGCCATTGCCGCCGTGGTGAATGCCTACGCCGAGGGCCGCGCGATTCACGGCTTCGAGGCCGACGACGCGGCGCGCGGGGTGATTCGCGACGCGGGCTTCGGAGAGTTCTTTACGCATCGCACCGGGCACAACATTGCACGAACGCTGCACGGGCCGGGCGCGCACCTGGACAATCTGGAAACGCACGACGAGCGCCTGCTGCTGCCGAACACCTGCTTCTCCGTGGAGCCCGGGATTTACCTGCCGGAGTTCGGCGTGCGTAGCGAGGTGAACATGCTCACGCAGCCGGGCAAGGCGTGGGTCACCGGAAAGATGCAGGAGTCGCTGGTGCGCATCTGATCCGCCGGGCGGACCTCGCCGCGGGCCCCGGTGCGATATAGTCGAAGAGGAATGGCGAGCACACAGAACCAGTCTGCAGGCGCGACGAAAGCCACCGAAGGCAGCTTTGTCTATCTGCCTCTGATTGCCGGATGGCTGATTCCGGGCGCGGGACATTTTGTGCTGGGCAAGTGGGTGCGGGGAAGCCTGCTGGCGGCCTCCATCTTCACCATGTTTGTGCTCGGCCTGGCCATGCACGGCAAAATCTACTCCAGCGGTCACGACATTTTGGGGATGCTGTGTCTGGTGGGCGACCTGGGCAACGGGTTGCTCTACATCGTGAGCCGTGTGATGGGGCTGGGCGACGTGTTTGTGCAGACGACGGTGGCTGACTGGGGCAGGCGGTTCATCGTGGTGGCCGGCCTGCTGAACGTGATTGCCGCGGTGGACGCGCACAATCTGCGTACGGGGAGGAAGAGCTAGTGTTCAGCCCCTCCCACTTCTCCGCCGTGCTGCTGTTCTCGCTGTGCGTCTCGGTGGTCTTTGGCATCACGCAGCGGGAGACTTCCAGGCGCATGTTTCGCTACGGCGCCTACTGCTTCACTCTGTTTGTGGGCTCGGCGATTGTGCTGAGCTGGGTGATGTACTTTATCGCGCGGTAAGAGACGCGGCACCAAGCACGCCCTGAAATCCGGAGTTTCCTTCATGGGGCCATCCGGCGCTTTCCTGTTTTAGTGAGAGACGATTCGGGATCCGCGAAATGGCTGTCAGCCGGTACCTTCGCGCTGCCACACGGCTGCGTCAAAGGTGTGCTGTGTGCGGTAGCCTTCGGAGCGATAGAGGGTGACCGCGTCGTGATTCGCTTCCGTGACGGTGAGCGAGATTTCCTGGGTGTTCATGCGCAGGAACTGGGCGGCGGCGGCGGCCAGGAGCCGGCGCGCCATGCCCTGCCGGCGGTGGTCGGGATGGATGCAGAGCTGGGTGATGTGGCCGCTCTGGAGGCTGACGCGGGAGGCGAGCACGAGCCCCACCAGCTCGCGCGTGAAGCGGTGGACGATGACGTGCGAGGCCTGGGCGGCAAAGACTCCGCAGCCGGAGTAGCGGACGATGTTGTGCAGAAAGCGCGTGGAGCCGTGGATGGAATGGTATTGGTCGTTGATGCGGCTGTCGGGGTGGTCGGCGTAGGCCAGCGAGATGAGGCCTGCGGAGGGATGCAGGTCCTCCTCGCGCCAGGGACGCAGTTCCAGCTCCGCGGGCAGGTCGGCCTGTGCGCTGGGCGGGTGGCCGGAGAGCGGCAGGACCATGAAGAGCCGCCGGAAGAGCTGGAACCCGGCATGGCGGAAGGCGGCGGAGTGGGCCCCGGCGGGGTGAAGCAGGAGCTGCGACTCGATGCGGTCAAGCTGGGGAGAGTTGAGCAGCGTTTCAAAGAGGTGGGTCAGGAGGGTCTCTTCCACGGCATGAGCCGACGCGTCGGGCGCATCTTCTCCGGAAACCGGGGCGCCGGAAACCGGGACGCGCGTGGCGAAGACATCGCCGATCACGGCCTTGGTCTGCTCATAGACGCAGAAGGTGTAGCCCGCGACCTGGCCGGCGTCGAGCGCGGCGTAGCCGGGCAGCATGTGGTTGTCGAGATACTGCATCAGCAGGCGACAGGATGCGCGGTAGTCCCAGTGCAGCCGCTGCATCCAGAGCTCGCTTTCCGACTCAAGAACGGGCCGCAGCATGGGTGCGCCGAAGTGCCGAAGGTCGAGGATCTGGATAGTCGCCGTTGTGGCCATGGTCCTGTGGCAAGACGCGGCCGGGAACGCCGAGTGAGCAGGAAATCGGGAGCTCGTGCGGCGCGGGGCCCGGTCGGCTGGGGGCAAAATCGCCTCAGGCTCACTGTGACACGAGTCGGGACGGACTGCAAGTTACAGTTGCGCCTGCTGTTTGGCAAAGCGGTTCGGCGCGGGCTCCCGCGCTACTTCTTGCCCACCAGGTAGATCTCCAGGCCCTGCTCGGGCCATCTGAAAAGCTCCTCATATTGGCGGTTGTCGAGATATTGCTCGAGGTCGGCGGCGGTGTGCAGGTCCTTTCCGCCGCGGCCCAGGACGCGGGCCACGAGGATGTGCTCCTCGTCCGGCACGCCGGAGTCCACATAGTTCACCACGGCGTGGTTGCGATAGAAGGCCAGGCCGTACTCCATGTCGCGGCGGACGCGGAAGACGGCGACGGTCTTCACGTCAGGAAACTGCGCGGCGAGCTGCTGGGCCAGCGGCCGTGCGGAGTAGGAGCGGTCCAGCAGGTGAATCACATTCTTGGTTCCCTGGATGGCGGGAATGCCGAAGAAGGGGCCGACGCCGTAGAGGAAGAGCATGAGAACGATGACCACGCCGGAGGTGGCCAGGCGCAGGCGGGCTACGCCGAAGCCTTGGACGACGATGAGCACAAGGAAAACTGCGCCCAGCGAGGCCAGCAGTGCGGCTATGCCGGCGTGGGAAGGCGGCATTGTGGCGCCGTGGAGGACAAACCACGGAAGCAGAAGAACAAAGAGGGTCAACACGCCGCAAAGCAGGGCATGGCCAATCAGAATCCAGCGGTTGAGCCCCTGCTTGCGGCTGCGGAAGAGGAAGTCGCCGGTGAGAATGGTGATGGGCGGCAGCGACGGGAGAATGTAGCCCGGCAGTTTGGACTGCGAGAAAGAGAAAAAGACGATGGGGATAAGCGCCCAGAGGACCAGGAACTCAGGGAAGGCGTCGCCGGGGCGGCCGGGCTTGGGTTTCTCAGGGCGCGAATGCCGCAAGCGCCACTCGGCCACGGAGGTCTGAATGCCGTCGATGAGCGCGCGGAGGGCTACGACGGTCCAGGGCATGAGCGCGAGCACGACGACAACGATGTAGTACCAGACGGGCTTCTCATGCTGAAAGCGATTGGTGGCAAAGCGTTCCAGGTTGTGCTGGAGGAAGAATTCGCGGAAGAAGGTCGGGTTCTGGCGCTGTACGGCGATGAACCAGGGCAGAACGATGGCGAAGTAAAGCAGCACCCCCGGCCACCAGAACGATCGGCGGATGATGGACCACTCGCGGCGCAGGAAGGCGAAGGCCATGACGATCAGGAGCGCCAGGAATGGAGCGACAGGACCCTTGGCGAGGGTGGCCACGCCGGTGAAGAAGTAAATGTCGAAGAGCCAGAACTTGGAATCCGTTTCATACCACGCGTACCAGCCCAGCAGGCCGATGGAGAGCGGCGCTGCCAGCTGCATGTCAGTGGACGCGCCGCGGGCAAAACCGATGATGCCGGCGCAGGCCACGGTGATGAGTGCGGCATCCAGATGACCGCCTCGCCGGAATCGTCGCATGTGCAGGTAAATGAGCGCGGCCATGATGAAGGCGAAGCTGGCCGAAGGCAGCCGCGCGCTCCAGTCGTGCACGCCGAACTCCTGGAAGACAAACATGGCGCGCCAGTAGTAGAGGGCTGGCTTTTCCAGCCAGGGATGGCCGTAGAGATAAGGCGTGACGCAGGCGCTGAGGCGGCCGGTGAGGGTGTGGGCTGAGTCAAAGCGCGCCAGCATCTCGTGGGCAATCTGGGCGTAGCGCGGCTCGTCTGCGCCGACCAGGCCCAGGCCATCGCCGCCGAAGATGGGCGTGACGCCATAGAGGATGAAAAACACGGCGAAGAAAAGGAAGACGGATACCTCCCCAACGGTGCCCCAGTTGGGTAGCCGCCGGCGAAGGGTCGCGCGCGTTTCGGAAGCAGTGGTTCCCAGAGCAGTCTCCACGTCCAGCGGTTCTCCGATGGGCGGCAGGCGCAAACAAGCCATGCGCCGAATCCGCCGATCCGGCATGGTGCGGGAATCTGGGGGAATCCCGACAGCCGGCTGATGCAGCATGCCCATTAAAAAGGCGAACGTGCCATGATGCTGCCGAGCTTCGACAGGGACAAGGCTAACAGATTCAAGCGGGGCCGGTTTTGGGAAGTGGGCCGAGCGAGGCTACGGCGGAGCGAAACCGAGCGAGAATCTCGTCGCGAGCGCGGTCCAGCGGCCCGTCGAGCGTGCAGCCGGCGGCGCTCTCATGCCCGCCGCCGCCCAGGCTCTCGGCGATGGCCGCCACGTTCACGCGGCCTTTGCCGCGCAGGCTCAGGCGGATGTGGTTCTCCGGCAGTTCGCGGAGGAAGACCGCCGCGTCCACGCCCTGGATGGACAGCGCGTAGTTCACGATGCCTTCGCAATCCTCCTCCGCGGCCGCGAAACGGACCATATCCTCGTGGCGAATCCACAGCCACGCGAGAGAACCCTCGAGATGGAGGTTGCCAAGGGCCGCGCCGAGGAGCTGCAGCTTGGCGGGCGGCATGGAAAAGTAGATCTCCTGCGCGATGCGCAAGGGGTCTGCGCCCGCCTCGACAAGCTGCTGTGCAAGGGCGAAGGTTTCCGCGCGAGTGGAGCCGTAGCAGAATCCGCCCGTGTCAGTGAGGACGGTGACGTAAAGGCAGGTGGCCATCTGCGGCGTGAGGGAAATGTTGGCGGCGCGAATCAGCCGGTGCACCAGCTCGCCCACGCTGGCCGCGTCGCGGTCGATCCAGTTGAGATTTCCCCACTCGCTGCCGGTGGCGTGGTGGTCAATGTTGACGATGAAAAACTTCTCCAGGCCGCGCAGCCGGGCGCGGTCCATGCCGTCGCACTCCAGCAGGATGGCCGCATCGTAGGGCCCCTGGACGCGCAGAGCGGTGCGAATCTCCGCCGCTTGGGGCAGGTTGCGATAGACGGCGGGCAGGCGGTCGGCGGTGACCATGTCCACGCGCTTGCCCAGGGCCTTCAGCAGCATGCCCATGGCCAGCACGCTGCCTACGGCGTCGCCGTCCGGGCGCGAGTGCGAGCAGACGAGAAAGCGCTCACCCTGGCGAAGAAGCTCGAGAATCGCCTGCATTGGATGCGGGGCAGCGGGCTTGGTGGAGCGGACGAGTGCGGGCTTGCTGGGATTCATGTGGCTCTACTCCACCGGAGCTTTCTGGCGGCGGCGCGAGCGGCTCATCAGCTCGTCAATGCGGGCCTGGAAGCGGCCCGAGCGGTCGGCGAAAAACGCGAGATCGGGAATGTGGCGCACGCCGAGGCGCTCCTTCAGATGGACGCGGATGTAGCCCTTGGCGGCCTCAAGTCCGGCCACGGTGTCCTGCTCAGACTTCTCGATGTCGGCGACGGCGCCGTCCAGCGCCACATAGACGCGCGCCGACTTGCCGCCGGGATTGAGTAGGACCTCGCTCACATAGCAGAAGGCGATGCGGGGATCGGTCAACTCGCCCTCGATCATGACGCCGATCTCTTCCCGCAGGGTCTCGGCCACGCGGTCCTGATGATGCTTTCGCCCCCTGTGCTCCGGCATGCTGGCTCCTATTCCTCCCCAGGTAAACCCCTCAGCATAGCAGAATGAGCCGCGCGGACCGAGGCCGCCGTCAGGCGTCGAGGAAGTCCCAGAAGGCGTCGGCGAGCTCGGCGCCGTGCTCTAGGGCGATGCGGCGGGCGGCGCGCTCCACTTCCTCGACCAGGCCCTGGAGGTAGCTGCGCGAGGACGAGATGGCGACGACGCCGAGGGTGGCCGACTGCCAGGTTACGGCTTGCTCCATCTCCGCCACGGAAATGTTGAAGCCCTGGCGAAGCTGGTCCTTCATGGAGCGGACGACCTGGCGGCGATCCTTGAGGGATTGGGCGTGTGGAATGCGGAGCTCGAGCGTGAGGTGGGCGGCGGGCATGAATGGCACAGACCGGCGGATACTTAGTCGAGGTCGCGGTCCCAGGTTTCGAGCGTGCGCTTGAAGTCGGACATGAAGCGGCCGGAGTCCGCGCCGTCGATGAGGCGGTGGTCGAAGCCGAGGCAGAAATACTGCACAGAGCGGATGGCGATGGCGTCATTGCCTTCGGCGTCCGTGAGCACGACGGGCTCCTTGCGCAGGCCGCCGATGGCGAGGATGGCCGCCTCAGGCTGATTGAGGATGGGCGTGCCGAACTCGCCGCCGAAGACACCGGCGTTGGTGAGGGTGAAGGTGGAGCCCTCGACCTCGCTGGGCTGGAGTTTCTTCGAGCGTGCGCGGCCGGCGAGGTCCTGAATAGCCAGAGCGAGCTGCGCGAAGGATTGCCGTTCTGCCTGCTGCACCACGGGCACGATGAGACCCCAGTCGAGCGCGACGGCAATGCCGAGATTGACGTGCGCGTGGTAGTGGATGTTCGCATCCACCAGCGACGCGTTGAGGATGGGATGGCTGCGCAGGGCCTGCACGGCAGCCGCGGCAATGAAGGGCATGTAAGTGAGCTTGATGCCGTGTTGCCGCTCGAAAGCGGCGCGGTGAAGCGCGCGCAGGCGCGCAATGCGCGTCATGTCGACCTTGTAAACCGAGTGGACATGCGGGCTGATGCGCTTGCTCTCCAGCATGCGCTGGGCAATGATGGCGCGCATTTTGGTCATCGGCACCACCTGGCCGGGAAGGTCAGAGGGCGGCACCTGCGATGCGGCGGACTTTGTCTTCGGCTGGACTGGCATTGATGCGGCAGGTTGGCTCAGATAGTGGAGGATGTCCTCCTTGGTGATGCGGCCATCGGAGCCGGTGCCGTGAACATGCGCGAGGTCGATGTTGTGCTCGTGTGCGATGCGGCGGACCAGCGGCGAGGAGCGCAGCCTGCCCCCGGCCACCACCTTCGGTGGGATTGATCGCGCCTGCGGGGGCACCTGCGGTGCGGCCAACTGCGGCACCTGCGGTGCGGCCAACTGCGCCTTCGGCGCGGCCACCTGCGGTGCGGCCAACTGCGCCTTCGGCGCGGCCACCTGCGGTGCGGCCAACTGCGCCTTCGGCGCGGCCACCTGCGGTGGGGCCAACTGCGCCTTCGGCGCGGCAGCGGGAACCGCATTGGTTACAGGGCCGCCGATAACGGCGAGTACGGTGTTGACCTGCACGGTTGCGCCTTCGGGAAAGCAGATTTCAGAGAGGATGCCGGCGGCTGGAGCGGGGATTTCGACGTCCACCTTGTCGGTGGAGATTTCAAGCAGCGGCTCGTCCTCTTCCACCGCGTCGCCCGGCTGCTTGAGCCAGCGAACGATGGTGCCTTCGAAGATCGATTCGCCCATCTGGGGCATGGGAACGTCGGTTGGCATGGGTCGCACTCTCCGCGATGCGGGCGAGACCGGCATCAGGCCGGATTATAAATCGCGCGTGCTGCGGGAGCTGGGGAATGATTGCCGGAATCAGGCGCGGACTGGGCGCTGGGCGCGGCCGTGGAAGCGCTCAAGCTCGCGGGGAAACTCGAGCGGCGTGTCCTGTGGCACCTGCGGTGCGGCTGGCTGCGCCTTCGGCGGCACCTCCGGTGCGGCTGGCTGCGCCTTCGGCGGCACCTCCGGTGCGGCTCGCTGCGCCTTTGGCGGCACCTGCGGTGCGGCTGGCTGCGCCTTCGGCGCGGAAGAGAGCGAAGCTTGCGCGCGGAGAGTTTCAAGATTCTCGACCGCCAACACCTGCTGGCCGAAGACGAGGCCGAACTGGCGCGCGGCCTGATGGGCGAAGGCTTCAAGCGTGGGCAGAGCGGCGGGGCTTCCGCCCTCGCGGGCCAGTGCAGGGCTGGCCAACTCGGCGGCGAGGCTGGTGACAGGCTTGTCCGTGATGCCGCAGGGATGGATGAGCTGGAAGTCGCGGAGGTCTGTGGTGAGGTTGAAGGCGAAGCCGTGGGTGGTGATGCCGCGCGAAACGTGAATGCCGATGGCAGCGATCTTTCTGGGTCCTGCGGACGGCAGCTCTTTGGACGAGTTCTGTGGCCGGTCCAGATCGTTAACCGGACCGCACCAGACGCCGGTGAGGCCGGCGATGCGGAAGGCGCGAAGGCCATAGACGCCGCAGAGGCGGATGAGGGCTTCTTCCATCCGGCGGACGAAATCGACCGGGCCGATGCGCGCGCCGGTCGGCCCGCCAGCCGGCCCCAACGACGAAGACACGTGGTTGGAGACCGCGCTCAAATCTTTTTGGAGGCTGCGCAGGTCGAAGATGGGATAGCCGACGAGCTGGCCCGGACCGTGGTAGGTGACGTCGCCGCCACGGTTGATGTTGTGCAGCGTGACGCCGCGGCTGGCGAGCAGCTGGTCGCTGGCGAGGATGTTGGAGCGGTCCGCATTGCGGCCGAGGGTGAGCACGGGCGGATGCTCGAGCAGCAGAAGCACGTTGCCCACGCGGCCTTCGAGGCGGAGCGCGGCAATCTCGGCCTGCAGTTGCAGCGCTTCGTCATAAGAGACGCGGCCGAGATAGAGGGTCTGGATCATCGCCTGTTCCATTGTAGTGACGGGCGGTGGGACTGGAGGTTGCTGCGCTCAATCGGCAACGCGCCGCTGAAAGAGGCCGGCGAATGCGGAACGTACGCCGAAGAAGACCAGGAACCACAGGAGGGTGACAAGAATGGCGATGGGCAAGGCCTGGCGGGTAAGAAGGATGCCGACGAGGAGGATGTTGAAGATCACCGGACCCAGCAGCGTGAGGGCCAGCGGAACATAGCGGTTGACGAGCAGGAGAATCGCCGGGACGACCTCGAAGACGGCGACCACGTAGATGTAGTGCGATTGCAGCAGGGCGACCGTGAACTGGCCCGCGAGTCCGGTGGGCATCGGTCCCATCGGGATGAAATTCAGATAGTGGTTGAGGCCGAAGACGAGAAAGATCAGGCCGAGCAGGTAACGGGCGATGGTGGCGGCGATCTTCATACAGGTGAACCTCCGTTTGGGGATGGCGCGAAAGAGGCGCGGAAGCGGCTACCAGAGTTGGATTGCGGCGAGAACTGCGCCGATGCAGAATTGCCGCCAAGAGCAGCAGAATCCGGGGTGCGCGGGCGAACGGAGGCCGATTCGCGGTAAACTGGAGGCTGGCAGGAGGACCGGGCGGTCGCTGCCGGATTGCTTGCTTACCCGCGCAGTCCGGGGGAGGAAAGTCCGAACTCCAGAGGGCAGTGTGCCGGATAACGTCCGGGACGCGGGCGTGAAGGCCCGTGGACGGCCAGTGCCACAGAAAACAAACCGCCGGGGCTAGTCCTCATTGATGGGGATGAAGAGCCGGGCCGGTTCGCCTTGAGTTGGTCAGGCGACCGGCGCGACGCCGCGGTAAGGGTGAAAAGGTGCGGTAAGAGCGCACCGCTCCGGCAGCAATGACGGAGGCAGGGTAAACCCCACACGGAGCAAGACCAAATAGGGAGGGAAGCCGCAGCCAGGAGCCAGGCAGCGGTTGCGCATCGGCCCGATGCGGCAAGGCGGCTCAGAGCGGGGTCCCCAGCGACAGGTCTTCGTCGATGGGGTGCTCAATTGCCGGAACCTCCGGGTAGGTCGCTGATGAGCGTCCGTGGCGACACGGCGCCTAGAGGAATGACCGCACAAAGACAGAATTCGGCTTACAGGTCCTTTTGCCGAATGCACCACAATCAGCCCCGGTTGGGTTCACGCCCGCCGGGGCTGACCACGTTTTGGCGCCGGAGCGGGCCGTGTGGGCTCCCGGCGCGGCGCGGGCGTCCGCTACCATCAAAGACATGTTGCGAGTGAAGCTGCTGGAGCATGGCGCACGGTTGCCGGAAGTGGCGCATCCGGGCGAGGACCTGGGCTATGACCTTTTTGCGCTGAAGGGCGTGTACATTGATCCGCGGCAGACGGTGCGAGTGCGGACGGGCATTGCCGTGGAGGCGCGCGATCCGGAGACCGGCGCTGCGCTCGGGCTGCTGGTGCGCGACCGGTCAAGCGTGGCGGCGCGGGGGCTGGCGACGACGGCGGGCGTGATTGATGCCGGGTATCGGGGCGAGATCCTGATCCTGATGACCAACCTGGGCGAGGCGGCGGTGGAGCTGAAGGCCGGAGAAAAGATTGCGCAGATGATTCCTGTGCGCGTCCTGACCGGGCCCGTGGAGGAAGTGGAGACGCTGGAAGCGTCGGAGCGGGCGGAGAAGGGCTTCGGCAGCTCAGGGCGATAAGTTTGCACCCTTTCTGGTGCAAACCGTGCGGATGCGGATCATGAAATGCCGTAATTGTCGGCAAAACGGCTGTGGAAAACTGCAAATTTTGTAGGGGGGGTGGGGGGGTAGGCTCCGCGATGCGGAGCCTACCCCCCAGCTTCTAGCTTCTAGCTGCCAGCCCCTAGCTTGTTCGTGGCGGAGCGGGCTGGTGCGATCTCACCCATTCCGCAGAGAACACGGAATGGATGGGGCATCCGGTCCTTATTTTCAGTGTGACGGATTTGGGGAATTAATCGGCAAAAGTGGGGCGAGATTTCTTTGAGGGCAATTCCGGGGCTGAAGCCCCTCCTTCATGCGGCATTGAATTCAGGGGCCTGAAGGCCCCTGCTCCCTCCGGTGATTGCGGGGGTTCGTGCTTTCCCCTTCGCTCAAGTCCGGTCGCTCAGAATGTCAGTTCTTTTGGGGATTGGGACGGGATGGGCCGGGGTGGAGTGCGGGAAAAGCGACCGCAGATCTTTCGACTCCCTTCGCTGGCGCTCCGGTCGCTCAAGAGGACAGTCGCTTGTGGTGGGCGGAGTGAAGCAGGGGCTGAAGCCCTGGTGGTTGTATGCCGGCGTTGCGGCACGACTGAAGTCGTGCCCTGTTACAAAGCCAAATGCAGGTTCTTCGCTCCGCTTACCGCAGTTCCGCGCCCTTTTGCGTCTTGACAACGCCTTCCGGTTTATCGACAGGAGGACAGTGTTCTGTGGGAGTGGGCGGAGATTCCATTCCCACCCATTCCGCAAGGTGCGCGGAATGGATGGGGCACATTGGGCAGCAGGATGGGGCGCGAAGTGGCCCGGCGAATTGGCGGGACGCTATTTGCCGGCTGTCTCGACGGGTTTGACGGCGCTGAAGGGGACCTCGAAGGTGCCGACGCGGTGGGAGGCGTCGTCAAAGACGCCGATGCGCAGCCAGTAATTGCCGTTGGCGACGGGGATGGCGGTCTTGAGGTGGAGGCCGCGGCCAAGGAACTCAGGCCAGAGATTGGGCTTGATGTCGAGGCCGACGCGATGCTCTTCGCGGCGGATGACGTTGCCGTAGCGGTCATAGACAATGAGGGAGAGGTTGATGAGGCCTTTGCGGGTTTCGTCGGGGGTGAGCTGGAGCTCGAGCTTGGAAGGGTCGAGGTTGATGTCGACGCTGTACCAGGTGTGGGGCTTTTTGGGGATGTCTTTGACGCCGGCGGGGGGCTGGAAGGAGTCGGGCAAGGGCAGGATGCGCACGTCAAAGGGAATCTGCTGGCTCTGGGGCATGCCGAGATCCATGAAGGGCAGCAGCGGGTCCATGGCGCCGGGGTTTTGGGCGGCGTACTTCTGGATGGCCTGGTTGCGGACGGCCATTGCTTCGCCGGGCAGGCCGGTATCGACGGCGAAGTAGCCGCGGCGATAGGAGAGGTCGTATTTGCCGCCGGAGACTTTGACGCGAATCTGGCGGTAGGTGCCGTCCATATTGTTGTCAGTGGGCGAGTAAGAGAGGGAGTAGAAGTCGTCGCTGGTGGAGCTGATTTTGTCGATGACTTTGGCGAGGCCGTTGGTGTTGACGAAGGCATGTCCGCCGGAGTCCTTGGCCAGCATTTTCATGTTTTCCTGGTTAAGGTTTCGGGTCTTGTCCTCGGTGACCATGCTTTGGGAAAGCTCGCCCGCGGGGCCGACCATCTGACCGCCTTGCGTTGCATGGGGGAGCACGGTGCCGGCCTGATAGAGGGCGTTTCCGGTTACACCAGCGGCGTCGACGGGATAGAGGGCAACGCGAGCGGTGGCGAGCATGGCGAGCGTCTTCTTGATTTCGCGGCCCAGACGTGGGTCGGCCCCGGAAGAGGCGGAGCCTGCGTCGACGAAGATGGTGGGAACAGATTCAGAGAACCAGATGACGTTCTTGCGGCCGGGAAAGCTGTTGAGGAAGGTGGCGAGACGCTGGAGGTTGGCGAGCGTGAGAAGGACGCGGTCACCGGCCTGGGCGTCGTCATTTTCCTGAATGAACTGCACCAGGCCGGCGATCATGCCGGGCGAGGCGACAGTTGCGGTTGCGCCGCCGCCGGCCGGCGCGGCCTCACTCATCATGCTGACGAGGTTTTGCTGGGAGTTTGTCTCCTCCTGGCCTTTGAGCATCTCGGCGTTCTGGACTTCGTTGTTTTTCGGATTCTTGAGGGCCGCGACGAGAAGGGCGGGATCATCGGTGAATCCCTGGATGAAGTGGAGGCCGAGGCCCATGGTGAAGACGGCCATGCGGTTGCCGGGCTTGGCGGTCTTGAGGAATTTGAGAGCCTGGGTGTGGACGTAGCTCTGATTGTCCATGGTGGTGTTGAGCGAGTCGAGGAGGAGGACGTTGACGGCGGGGGGGGCGTGAAAGGGCGAGATGTTGGTGAAGACGTCGGGCGGGAGTTTGGGGATCTGAACCGGCGCGGGGGCGGGGTTGGCGGTCTGCTCCTGAAAGAAGTTGATGGTTTGCGGCTTGCCCTGCTCGGTGACGGAGAAGTCGCTCTGCTTGAGGCCGGTGACGGGGTTGCCGTGATGATCATTGACAACGACGTCGACGAGCACCTCGCGGCTGGTGACACTGAGCGTGGTGGTGGGAGGAGCGGAGGCGGGCGGAGCGGATTGGGGCGGAGCGGTTTGCGCAAGCAGTGGAGCGGATGCTGCGGCAAGACTGAGCAGGATGGCAGGAATAAAGCGATTCATCTGCGTAGCCCTTCTGGGACGACGCAAGACTATCACGGGAGAGGTCGGCGTGGCAGCGGAAACCGGCAGCCAGCGAGCGCGTTGGCGGGTCAGCGCGTTCACAGGTTGGGAATGGGGGCTGGGAATGGGGCGGGGCGGAGCCGGAGCAGGGAATGGGTACTGGGTCAGGTGATTTCCACAGGGGATGCGTTAACTGCGGTGTTTATCGATCCAGTCCCAAACGAATTTTTTCTGCCACCCGGCGTATTTTGCGAATGTCGTTGATAGATCGAGTTCGCCTACAAACACTGTGTCGTTTTCACCGAGAAATGGCTGGATATAAGTAAACCACTCGCTAGGATCAGTATTGGTCCAAAGAATCCACGTGCTCGCTCCCAATTTCAGCCAATCGAGTGCCTTGTCAAAAAGTGGCGTAATTTCATCCACTTTTGCCGGTCCTCTCCACGTAAACGCCACAATAAGGAAACGCTCGCGGTAATCAGCCATCGATATGCCGCTCCTGTTCTTGGACCTTTGTCGAAAGTGCCGGTGACTGAACGAGGGCGGCTGCCCCAGGTAGTGCGGGCTGGAGGTCTTCCGGCTTCGGCGAGAAATTCTTCGCAGTCGCTTCAAACCGCTTATATGCGCTCCACTCGGCACCTTCTAGCAGAACTTTATCTGGATGCTTGTCCGCAAACCCGATTATGCGAATCAGCCAAAAACAGAAGATCAGCACTCCAAGGACGATTGCTCCGAACTTCATTAAGTCGGAGTGAATAGTCAATGCCACACCAAAGAGCCCGGCTTCCAAGACGCAGATCACAATTGCGGATTTTCCCATGAGACCACTCCCGAATTTGAATACGCCGCCGGACTCGTTGAGAGCCTTCAGCGTGTTTTCATCAAACATTGGCGTGTCTCGGGATGAGAAATTGCACAAGGCAGCAATCCCGAGTACACTTGTCCTGTGCGCCCGGGAGGGCCGCAACGAAAACCCACGCATCCCGCCAAGAATGAATGTGGGGTTTCGCAGTTTTAATATGCTGTTGTGATTTTACTCCTAGCCCGCCTATGCCGCTTGGAAGATTCGATCCAGAATCGACCGCCCATCCAACAGCTTCACCATTTCCTCAATCGTCCAGACGCGATTCGAGATTCCCGCTTCCATCGCGGGAGTCACGCGTAGCGTCTGATGAACGCGGCAGAAGTTGTAGTAGAGGAAATAGATCGCCAGCATGTGCTCATGGTTCTCCAGCTTCTTTGAGAAAGCATTTGTGAGCCGGGTGAACCGGCGCATCGACATGCGCATGGTAAGGTTCTGGCGTTCCACATACGACGTGCTGATGTGCTTCGGATCGGGGTTGCCGATTACACGAACCGATTCGGTGCCGATGCACACGCCGGGACTGTAACGGGTGTCCGGTTGCGCGGGATTGCCGTACAGCTTTATCAGCAGCGCGTAATCCACATCCATGCCAAACGCACCCTCGACAGCTTCAATGTAGGCTTTGTGGCCGTCAGTGGTGATCTGTACGCGGGTGGTCACACGCGCTGCTACATCCTCCATAAATGATCTTGCCCAAGCTGCATCCCTGCCGCCGCAAAGGTAGGAAACGATCAGCTTGGAATCAGCATCCAGCGCCGTCCAGGTCCACAGACTGCCAGCGCCTTCGGCCTTCTTTTCCTCTGAGACGTTCTTATCCTTGCCGTAGCAGAAGGACCAAATCTCATCGCACTGGATGCGCTTCGCGCCCACGTTGCGGACGTGCTCATCGTGGTATTCGGCGCAAACCTTGCCCATCTCAGCCAACAGGGAAAGGACAGTGCCCTTGGCAATGCCGGTCATGCGGCAGGTTGAACGGACGCTGTTTCCCTCGACTAAGGCCGATACGACTTGAACCCGCTGCGCTGTGCTCAGGCGACTCATAATGAGTAAATACTATGCGTGAGCGGTCAAGAAGTCAACAAAATAATTGCGGATATTACCTTTTATGGTTGCGGAATACTTTATTCGGTGTATTATCTGATTGAGAGGATGGGGTCATCTATGAATGCCGAACCGTTACAAAGCGCGCCGGAAGTTGAAGAGGAGCCTCAAAAGGGTGAGAAAGCAGAGCGGGGGCGTTCGCGCATCGAGTGGCCGTATTACAGCCTGGATGAGGCGTCTAAGCTCGCTAAGGGCATCTTCGATCTAGGCGGAAGTTGTCAGATCGATCAACTCGCTGGCCATCTGAATCAGACGGCCACAGGTGGCGGGTTCCGCCTGAAGGTCCAAGCTTCTCGCACATTCGGTTTGGTAAATTCCATTCAAGGTCAACTGACGCTAACAGATTTAGGCTCAGAGATCGTGGACCCCGATGGAGATCGCCAAGCCAAAGCCGATGCATTTATGAAAGTCCCCCTGTATAGCGCAATTTACGAGCAATTCAAAGGGAAGACTCTGCCCGGAATCGTTGGACTTGAGAATGCAATGGTCAATCTCGGCGTGGCGATCAAGCAGAAAGATAAGGCACGTCAAGCATTCCTGCGCTCCGCAAAGGAGGCCGGTTTTTTTGCATACGGTGCGACGAAACTCGTTTACCCAATCTTTCCCGTACCCGTTCAGGAGCGAGCCTCGAAGGATGCGAAGGTGCCCGATTCCATTATTCCTCCAGCATCGCAGGCAAACGGAAGCGGGAAAAGCGGGAACGGTAGCGGAAGCGGATACGACCCCCTTATTCAAGGGTTGCTTAACAAACTTCCCGACCCCGCTAATCCATGGACTTTAGAGGGGCGTAGAAAGTGGCTGCAATTAGCCCTAGGCATTCTCGACGTAATGTATACCGGCGCAGAGGAAGGTAAATCCCTCGCCATTACCGTCGAATCCGATTCTGCTAAATAGAGAACGCCCGGCAGCAGACCGGGCGTTCGGAAGGGAGTAAGTATGTGCGGACCGTAAATATCTCAGTCCAGACTAGACAGATCGTAATTACCATTAGCCGTGGCGATGAAACTGTCGTAGTCGTTATCCCAATATAGGGTACATCAACCCTACGCATAGGTACAGAGCCTCATGAACCCTGGACCTCTTTCGTAACCCCTTTTGCCTTCGCCCAGCGGGCTGTAGCGGCCTTCTGGGCGATTTCACTGAGACGTTCATCTGACAAAATCTCTTTACGCTTCGGGCCGCCCTTGAGCCCTCCTAAACGGCCTAGCGCCACAGCAGCCGCGTTCTTCTCCCTTGGCTTGAGTGGCCCACCCGTCGAAATCTCCACGACCCGGAGCGCGTTCTGTGCGAAGTCCTGCTTCTTTGCCATGCCTCTATGATGCTTGAGCGGTCACGCGGACGCAAGGGCCTGTGGAAATCACTTGGCCCATTACCAGGGAATGGGGATGGTGCAAGGGTGTGATGGAGGTGTGGTAATCTTGCGCGTTCGGCGGCAACAGGAAGAATGGAATCCTGAAACGAGACCGGCACCTGTTCCAATACCGGGGCGGGACGGACGAAGCGGCGAGGCTCCGGGGCACAACGGCAAGCGAAGAAGGGACTGAGCGATGAGGGACACTCTGGGAGTGTTGCTGGCGGGGGGAGCCGGGGAGCGGCTGTTTCCGCTAACCCGTGACCGGGCCAAGCCGGCGGTGCCGTTCGGCGGGCACTATCGGATTATCGATATCACGCTCTCCAACTGCATCAATTCAGGGCTGCGCAAGGTGTACATCATGACGCAGTACAAGGCGCTGAGCCTGAACCGGCACATCCGCGAAGGGTGGACGGGGATTGTGGCGCAGGAGCTGGGAGAGTTTTTCGAGCTGCTGCCGCCGATGCAGCGGACGGGCGCGAACTGGTACATGGGGACGGCGGACGCGGTGTACCAGAATATCTATTCGATTGGGAGCGAGCAGCCGAGCCACATCATTATTCTGTCGGGCGACCACATTTACAAGATGGACTACAGCCGCATGCTGAGCCACCACGTGGAGACAAAGGCGGATGTGACGCTGGCGACGCAGCCGATTGCGCCCGACGAGGTGTCGCGGTTCGGCGTGGTGGAGGTGGGGCAGACGGGCGAGGTGATCGGGTTCCAGGAGAAACCGGCGACAACGACCATTCGGTCGCCGTTCAACCCGAACGCGGTGGACGCGTCGATGGGGATTTACATTTTCAACACGGAGACGCTTCTGAAGGCGCTGATTTCCGACGCCGAGGACCCGAATTCGAAGCACGACTTCGGGCACAACATTCTGCCCAACCTGCTGGGAAAGCGGAAGATGGTGGCTTACAGCTTTGTGGACGAGAACAAGCAGGAGGCGCTTTACTGGCGGGACGTGGGGACGCTGGACTCCTACTACGAAGCGAACATGGATTTGTGCTCGGTGTCGCCGACATTCAACCTGTATGACAAAAGCTGGCCGATCCGGACGCGGGTGCGGCAGTATCCGCCGGCAAAGTTTGTGTTTGGCGAGCCGGGGCGTACAGGCATGGCGGTGAACTCGATTATCACGGCGGGCGTGATTATTTCGGGCGCGTCGGTGTCAAACTCAGTGCTGTCACAGGATGTGCGCGTGAACTCGTACTCGGACGTGGACGCGAGCATTATCTTTTCGCACGTGAATATCGGACGGCATTGCCGGATCCGGAAGGCGATTATCGACCGGGATGTGCATATTCCTGAGGGGACGGTGATCGGCTATGACCCGGTGGAGGACAAGCGGCGGTATTTCGTGACGCCCTCAGGGCTGACGATTGTGACGCGGGATGCGTCGCTGTTCGAGAACCCGGTGGACCCGAGCTTTCAGGAGCGGTACTGAAGGCGGGCGGTGCGGCGGCGCAAGGCGAGCAAGGATGAATCCGATGAGAATGACTTTGTGGTTGGCGCGCGGGCTTGCGGGCGCGGAGGGCGGCCGTATGCCGGTTGTGGCGCTGTTGCTGACGGGGCTGATTGTGGGTGGCCCGGGCGGCCCTTTATTGACAACGCGGGCGCAGGCTGCGGGTTTGGCCCCGGTTCAGGCGACGGTTCAGACGACGGGGCAGGCGATGAGTTTGGCTCCGTGTGCGGCGGGCGCGGAAGGCCTGGGAGTGCGGTGGATTGTGAATGCGGGCTCGCTGCGGCGGGCGGCAAGCGCGATTCCCCTCGAGGAGCAGGAGCGGTTTTTCGGGAGCCCATGCACGTTTCTGGTGGGCAAGCAGAATCTGGAGCCCTATGCGCACTGGAGTGCAGTGGGGACGATAACGATTCGGAGCGCGGCGGAGGTGGATCGGTGCTGCGGCGAGGGAGTTGGGGCGGTCTTGTACGACCCGGAGGCATGGCGGTTTACGCCGCCCGAGGAGAAGCGGCATCCGGGAGCGGCGGCGTGCCGCGTGGCCGAGGTGGTGCATGGGCAGCACCGGCTGCTGATTGTGGCGCCGGCGGCGGATCTGGCGGGCGGCGGGCCGGAGCGGTTTGAGCGGTTCCTGCGGGCAAAGATTGCGGCGCGGGTGGCACGGTGCGCGGATGTATACGAGATTCAGGCGCAGGGGACGGAGCCCGATGTACGCGCGTTTGAGGAGTTTGTGCGCAAGGCGGCGGCGCAGGCGCGGAGCGCGCGCAAGGGGATTGTGGTGCTGGCCGGAATCAGCACAAACCCCATGGGCAGAGAGGTTTCTGCTGAGGCGGTCTACGCCTGCGTGCGGGCCGTACGCGAGGAAGTGGACGGCTACTGGTTGAACATTCCGGCCGGCGGAGCGGCGTGCCCAAGCTGCGGGGAGCCGAAGCCGGCGATTGCGGCCGAGTTGCTGAAAGAGATGGCCGCCGGGGGTCGTTAGCAGCCTTTCCTGCGCAGCCGGAGAGAGCATGGTGGCCAGACGCAAGGCTGGATGCATGATTGGGGAACCAAACGGGATAAGTCTGCGTATAACCCGACATGCAATGCGCGGGTACATTAAGCTGGAACGTGCTGGGCGTGGCGACGCTGCCGAAGCCCGCGCGGAGGGCCGTGCAGAGGCGGGAGGGAACGCCGCTGCCGGACGACCGGACCCAGGGCAAAGGGATTGCTGGAACGGGCGGCGGCAAGGAAATCCGCGCCGAGCGCGGGGAGGGTAAAGGGCTGGAAGCTGACTGGTCCCAAATCGTCCGCTGCTGCATGGACGGAGATTCCGGCGCGTGGGCCGAGCTGGTGCGCACGCACCATCGGCGCGTTTACGGCTTGTGTTTCCGATTTACGGGGAACGGAGCCGACGCCGAGGACCTGACGCAGGATGTTTTCCTGAAGATTTATTCAAACCTGGCCAGCTTTGACTCGGGGCGGGGTAGCCTGCAGGTGTGGATTACGACGATGACGCGGAACCTGCTGGTGGACAACTTCCGGCGGACGCGGAACCTGCGGATGACCGGATCGCTGGACGAGGGCTGGGACGAGGCGGACGAGCTGCGGCCGGTGGACCGGCTGATGGCCGGCGGCCCGACGCAGCACGAGACGGCAGCGCAGCATGAGCTGGCCAAGATGGTGCAGCTGGCGCTGGCGAAGGTGTCCGCGGAGCTGCGCGAAGCGGTGATTTTGAGAGATTTGCAGGATATGGATTACAAGGAGATTGCCCAGGTGCTGGGCATTCCCGAGGGGACGGTGAAGTCCCGCATCAGCCGGGGTCGCGCGGAACTTGCGAGGCTTCTGGAGCGTAATAAGCGGGAGGTGATGTGACCATGGCAGACCGAGCGAACATTCCGAATTCGGCGGCATGCGGGCAGTGGGAGACACTGCTGGCCGACGCGCTGGACGGGCTGCTGAAACCCGGGGACGAGGCCACGTTCACGACGCATATGGCCACCTGCGCGGCTTGCGCGGCGCTGTTTGAAGAGGCGCGGCGGGGCCGGGAGTGGCTGGAGTTTCTGAGCCCGGAACCAGAGGTGCCCGAGGGACTGCTGACGAAGATTCTGGCGTCGACGGGACCTGGGCAGGTGGGCGGATACGGCCTGGTGACGGGTGACAGCCATGCGCTGCCGGTGATGCCGGCGTGGCAGCGACCGGGCCTGATGGCGCGGATCCGGCGGTTTGCCGAGCCGCGGCTGGTGATGACGGCGGCGATGGCGTTCTTCTCAATTGCGCTGACCCTGAACCTGACGGGCGTGCGGCTGGCGGACCTGAAGTTCGAGAATCTGAAGCCGAGCGTGGTGCGGTCGTTCATGGAGCGGCGGCTGACGATGGCTTCGACGCCGATTATCCGCTACTACGACCATCTGCGGCTGGTGTATGAGGTGGAAACCCGGATGCAGGAGCTGCGGCGTTCAACGCAGGGCGAAGCGAACCAGCCTTCGCAGCCGGGACAGGCGACGCCCGCTCCGGGGCAGTCAAAGGAGAACGCGCCCAAGAAGGATGGAGGGTCGCGGGTGAACCCTCCGGCGCGGGGCGGAACGCCGGTCTCCCAGGTTCCGGGCGCCTACCTTGAGACAAAGATGCTTTTCAAGGGTCGGCACACGCACTCCGGAAGCGGCGGCAGAGGGACGAAGGAAAGGGGCACAGTATGGACTGTGTAAATCACAACGGAGTGCAGGCAGCTGCCTTTTGCCAGAACTGCGGCAAGGCGCTTTGCGCCCAGTGCGTGCGGAGTTCGCCGACGGGACAGGTGCTGTGCGAGCCGTGCATGCTGAGCTTCCAGAACTTGCAGCAACCTTTTGTGGCTGCGCAGTTGGGCGGGCCGAACCCGGTGGCGGCGGGGGTGCTGGGACTGATTCCCGGCGTGGGCGCGATGTACAACGGGCAGTTCTTCAAGGCACTGATCCACGTGGTGATCTTCGCAGTGATCGTGAGCCTGACGGGGAACTATCCGATCTTTGGGATTTTCATCGCGGCGTGGATTCTTTACCAGGCATTCGAGGCGTATCACACGGCGCTTGCGCGGCGGGACGGGCAGCCGCTGCCGGATCCGCTGGGCCTGAATGAGGTGGGCAACTGGCTGAACCTGGGTTCGCGGAACACGTATCCGCCGCCGCCGGCCGGAGTACCGCCGATGGGACAGACTCCGCCGGCCGGAGGAGCGTATCCGCCGGGAGCGGGGGCGTATCCGCCGGGGGTCGCGCCTGCGCCGCCGATGCCTCCGATTCCGCCGGTGCCGCCGCTTTTCTGGCGCAGAAGGGAGCCGATTGGGGCGATTTTCCTGGTGGGTTTCGGGCTGATTCTGCTGCTGAACCAGATGGGCTGGGTGACGCGGCAGATGCTGGGCTACCTGTGGCCGCTGGTGTTTATCGGGTTTGGAGTGTGGCTGATTGTGCGCCGGATGGGCGATGCGAAGGGAGGTTCCCAATGAACCGATATTTCCTGATTCGGCGGCTGAAGGGGCCGATGATTCTGCTGCTGCTGGGCGTGGTTGCATTGCTGCACCACGCGGGGGTTACGCGGATGTGGAGCTTGTTTGTGCCGCTGCTGCTGATTCTGCTGGGCGTGCTGCTGCTGGCCGAGCGGGCAACGCTGGCGACGATGGGCGATGACCCGTATGCGGGCTCCGCGCCGGGGAGTTATCCGGGCAGTTATACGGGCGGCTATACGGGCGGCTATCCGGGAGCCTATCCGGGTTCGCAACCGGGTGTGCAACCGCAGGCAGGGACCGGCAGCGGGACTGCGACGGGGCCGACAACAGGTTCGGGAACGAGCTCTGGAACAGGTTCGGGAGAATGGAATCCGCCGCAGGGGGGACAATCATGAGCAGCCAGCCTCCTTATCCGCCTCCGGGCGGGGTTCCGGGCGGGGTTCCGCCGTATGATCCGCGGACGCAGTGGAAGGTTTATCGCGAGCAGCAGAAGGCTGCGTGGCGTATGCAGCGCGATGCGTGGAAGGTGCAGCGGCATGCGTGGAAGGCCGGCTACGGTGGCCCGTATGGGCCGCGGGTGCCTTCGGTGGTGGGCCCGATTCTGCTGATCGGAATTGGCGTGGTGGGCGTGCTGCTTTACAGCGGGACGATTTTGCCGGGCAGGTTTTGGATGTGGTATGGGAAGTGGTGGCCGCTGCTGCTGATTGCGGCGGGGCTGGCGCTGCTGGCCGAGTGGGCGATTGATTTGCGCCGGGAGACGCCGGTGCGGCGAAGCGGAGGGTTCGTAGGCGGGCTGATTCTGCTGGCGATCCTGGGCTTTGCGGCGGCGGGGTGGAGCAACTTCAGGGGTACGTGGCCGAACAATTGGGGCGACAACAACCAGGGGTTCTTCAACTTCTTCGGGCTGCCGGAACATGATTTCGACCAGCAAGTGATTCAGACAGCGGTTCCGGCCAACGCGGCGGTGCAGATCCAGGATGCGCGCGGGGACGTGAGCGTGGCGGTGGGCGACGGGCCCAACCTGACGGTGCAAGCGCACGAGGTGGCCTACGCGGATTCGGACGACAAGGCAAAGAAGATTTTCGACACGATTGCGGTGCACGTGACGGTGACGGGCAATTCCGTGCTGGTGAAGAGCGAGGGCAACGACCGCGGGCGGGTGAACCTGACGGTGACGGTGCCGAAGACCGCGCTGGTGACGGTGAACAGCGGGCGCGGCGACGTGACGGCGGCGGGGCTGACGGGCGGCGCGACGATTACGACCAGCCACGGAGATGTGCGGCTGAGCGCGATCGACGGGCCGGTGCAGGTGCACTTCGAGGGCGGACGCGGGGAGTTTGCCGCGCACCAGGTGAACGGCGACGTGACCTCAGACGGGAACTGCAACGACGTGACGCTCTCGGAGATCAAGGGCAAGGTTTCGATGAACGGGGAAATCTTCGGCGACGTGCATATGGAGACGGTTATGGGTCCGATCCACGTGCACACGTCGATGACGGAGATGGATTTGGCGTCGCTGCCGGGGGACCTGACACTGAATTCCGACGTGCTGCGCGCGACGCAGGCCAAGGGCGATGTGCGCGTGGTGACCCACGCCAAGGATGTGGACCTGAACCAAATCTACGGCGACACGTATGTGGACGACAGCCGCGGAGAGATTTCGATTGAGCCCGCGGGCTCCTACAGCGTGGATGCGCGGAACGGAAAGGGTGACGTGGAAGTGACGCTGCCGCCGAACGCGTCGGGCACGGTGACCGGGCACACGCAGAACGGTGACATCGTGAGCGACTATCCGCTGCAGATCAGCGGAAACGAGAGCAAGACAGTGTCGGGCGTGATCGGCTCAGGCAAGGGGAAGATTACGCTGAGCGCGGACGTGGGCGATCTGCGGATTCGCAAGGGCGACGGCTTCCCGGAGACTCCGATGACGCCGACTCCGCCGGCCTCGCCGAAAGGGCCGCGCCTGAAGGTGCACCCGGGCGATGCAACGCATGCGGTGACGCAGTAACCGGCCAACAGCCGGGCAACAGCCGGTGAGGGGCGCGAAGAACACAAAGCGAGAATTGAGGGCGCGAGAGGGCAATCCTTTCGCGCCTTCGGCATTTGCGCGGTTTCATCGGATGGCAGAGTGCGCTGCTGGTGATTACCCCGCGGCTTACGTTCGGGTGTATGCTCCGAAGGCGAGGGGGGTATGGCGACGATGAACCACACGCCGATACGCGTGATTACGGTGGAGAGGGAGTACGGCTCGCGGGGCGGAGAGTTTGCGCACGAGCTGGCGGAGCGGCTGGGCTGGAAGCTGATGGACTCCGAGCTGGTGAAGGGCGTGGCCAAGGCTGCCGGGGTCCCTCCAGAGCTGGCGGCGAAGTTCGACGAGCGGCTGGACCCGTGGTATTACCGCTACGGAAAGGTCTTCTGGCACGATTCGGCGTATCCGATGACGGGGCTGGGCGAGGACCAGGTGTTTGATTCCGACCGGATGCTGTCGCTGATTCACAAGGAGATTCTGGAAGCGGCCGAAGAGGGCGGGTGCGTGATTGTGGGGCGGGGCGCGTCCTGCGCGCTCGCGTGCTATCCGGGATGCTTCCACGTGTTTGTGTATGCGACGGCGAAGGCCAAGCGGGATTGGTTCCAAAGCGCGTTTTCCCAGCAGGCGCAGCATGCGGACCAGCTGCTGGCGGCCTTCGACAAGCGGCGTTCGGCAGTGATCAAGAAGTTCTACCAGCAGGACTGGTGCGCGCGCGGGCTCTATCACATGCTTTTGAACTCGGCAATCGGGATGGACGCGATGCTATCGGCGGTGCAGGGCGCGGCGGGGCTGATGGAGACCTCAGCAACGGCCGAGGGACGCACGATGGGGCCGGTGGGCGAGGCGTGCGTGGAGTAAGCGGGCACGGAGCAGCCGGCGCGAAGCAACCGGACTGAGCGAGCTAGAAATTCAGACAGCGCAACGCGGGACGCGCGGGCCGATGCGCGTGAAGACCTCCCAGGGGATGGTCTGGGCAGCGCGTGCGTGGTCGAACGCGGTGATGGTCTGGCTATTCTGTGTGCCGATGAGGACGACTTCGTCGCCGGGCGCTGCTTCTTCGATATCCGAGACATCGATGACGGACTGGTCCATGCTGATGCGGCCGACAAACGGCGCGAAGCGGCCGTGGACGAGGACCGAGAAGTGGTTGCCTAGCGAGCGGGAGAGACCGTCGCCGTAGCCCGCGGCGAGAAGCGCGAGGCGCATGGGCTGGGAGGCGACGAAGCTGCTGTTGTAGCCGACGGCGACGCCGGCGGGAACCGAGCGCAGGCTGACGATGCGGGTCTTCCAACTGAGAACTGGTTGGACGGTGCGGCGCGCTTCAGTGAGCGGAGCGGGTTCAGCCGGGCCGTTGCCGGGATTGAAGTCAGGATCGAATTCCGGGACGAGACCGTAGAGTGCGAGGCCCGGACGCAGGAGCGCGCGGCCGCCGTAGCGTGCGGCGAGGGCATGGATGAGCGCGGCCTGGCCGGCGAGGAGCGCGGCGGAGTTGCCCACGTTGAGCCAATCGGGCTGGAGGCCGAGGGCGGCGAGGCGGGTGAGGACGAGATCGAGGCGTCTGAGCTGGTCGCGGGTGACGCGTCCGTCGGCTTCGTCGGCCGCGTAGAGATGGGTCATGAGCCCCTCGAGGCGGAAGGGCGAGGGCGCGGCGAAGCGGATGAGGAGGGGTTGGAGCTGGTCGATCGCCGAGCCCTGGCGGCTCATGCCGGTGTCGATTTCGAGATGGACGGGGAGCTGCGGCGCGCCGTGGGGATGGGCGAGGGCGAGTTCATCGAGCTGCCAGGTCTCCCAGACGACGGGAGTGAGGCCGTGGAGGATGCAGTCGCGGCCCTGGCCGGGAAAGGGGCCGGCGAGGACGAGGATGCGGGCTTCAGGGCAGAGGTTGCGGACGGCCGCGCCTTCCTCCACGCTGGTGACGCCGAGCCAGCGCGCGCCGGCGTGCTCGACAGCGGGCGCGCAGAGGGCGAGCGAGTGGCCGTAGGCGTCCGCCTTGACGATAGCGAGCAGCTCGGCGTGGGGATGGGCGAGGCCGGCGAGGAAGCGGAAGTTGGCTTCGAGGGCGCGGGTGTGGATTTCCACCCAGCAGGGGCGCGTTGGCATGAGGTTGTCCACAGATCAGTGTAGGACAAGGGGCGTGGAGGTGGATGGAGGCTGAGCGCGGGCGCGAGAGATGCCGTTAGAGGTTGGGCAGTTCAAGCTGCTCAGCTCTGGCATTGAAAGGATCGGGTATTGGCCGCATATTTTCGCTCTTTAGGCGGTCAAAGATTGCTCTGATCTGCGGCGAGCCGACGTATAGCCGCCCACGTCGTTCTCCGTGTGGTATCAACAGCCCGGCAGCAACAAGGTTCTTCAGGTCCCTGCTGGCGAGCACGTCATTCAGTTCTGCAAGATTTCGATAGCTTGCATTCCTCACTCGGAGTCCCATTGCGGCCTGGCAAATTGCGTTGAGGGTTCTTTCCGGCAGACCGAGCTGCTTTACAATTTGGTCCGCTTCCTGAAACAGAAGGTCAAGCACTCTTGATCGGCTCAAGATGGTGCGGGCTTGTCTAAAATGGGCGGTCAGATTGAAATGAATCCACGCCTTCGTGCTGTTGCGTGGCTTCCACGATCCCTCGGCGGTCTTGGCGAGAGCTTCATAATAGGCAGGCGTGTTGCGCCCCAGATATTCCTCAATAGAGCAGAATTGAGATTCCAGGATGCCGTCGCGAGCAAGAACCAGCGCCTGTAAGCATCGTGCCATGCGGCCATTTCCATCTGAAAACGGATGGACCAAAACGAGATTCAAATGGGCCATCGCACCTTTTATGAGGACATGGCCGCAATCGTCGTCATCACCATTGAGAAAGTCGATCAACTCGGCGATTAGACCCGGCACTCTCTCGGCGTCCGGACCTTCATACACAACTTCGCCAGTAGGTTCTTGGCGAACGTAGACAGTACCCGCCCGCCAATTGCCTGGATGCTTCTTTAGATCATGCTGAAGCATCATGAAGTGGAGGCTTCGAAGGAATCCTTCGTTGTAGACGAAGTTCTTGTCCTTAGCCAATTCAAGAACAAAAGTCATTGCAGTCCGGTATCCAGTTACTGCCAGCCATGCTTCGCGGTCCGCTTCCAGCGGCTCCTCTCCTTCTGCGGCTGCAATTGCATCTTCAGCCGTCACGTTGTATCCCTCAATGCTGTTCGATCCTTGGATTGCACGAGCAAATGCGTCGCGACGAAGCATCCCCGTCCACCTTCTTGGCCTTGCCAAAGTGTGACGGAGTTTTTGACGCGTTTCCTCAATCTGCTGGATCACTTCCATCTCGGAGGTTCCGATTTGAGGAGGCTCGAATAGCATGGGTACACGATAAAGGGAATCAAAAGTAAAATCAAATAATAAATGACTGAAGTACAATATTATTGTACTATCTGCAACGGTCCAAATCCTCGTAATCTCGAAAAGCCCATTCGGGTCTTTGCTGCCGTGGTTATGCGGCGCCGGTCGCGTCGCTTGAATTCGGCTCGTCAGAGAACTGCGCCAGCTGCGCGGGTGCGGGGGGCGGCGTGACGAGGCTGACGAGGACCATGGCGAGCAGGGCGGCGATGAGCGCGGGGAAGATGGCGTCGCGCTGGGCGAGGATGGGCGGAAAGAGGCCGCGGACGCCGGGCGCGTCCCAGGCGAGGGTCACGACGGTGCCGGCGGCGATGGCGGCGACTGCTCCCCAGGCGGTGACGCGTTTGGAATAGAACGCGGCGAGGACGACGGGGGTGAGCGCGGCGGAGTAAATGGTGTAAGCCCAGAGCATTTTTTCAAGGATGCTGGGCGCGTAGACGGCCTGGTAGAGCGCCCAGATTCCGAGCAGCACCACGGCGAGGCGGGAGACGATGAGGATGCGCTTGTTGGAGGCGTTGGGCGCGAGATAGCGGACGAAGACATCCTGCACGAGATTGGTGGCAGGCGAGAAGAGGTAATTGGACGCGGTGGAGATGACCTTGGCGAAGACCGCGCCAAGCAGCAGCGCGCCCATGAGAGCGGGCAGGCCGTGGCGCGCGGTGTAAGGGATGATTTCGTAGGGCTGGCGGGCGACTTCGCCGGTTTGATAGAGCGCGGAGCCAAAGACGGCGATGGCGACGATGATGGTTTCAAGAAGGATGGTGCCGAGAAACCAGCCGACGACGGAGATGCGCGCGTCGCGCTCGGACCGGGCGGAGAAGAATTTCTGATACATGACCTGGTTGCCGAGCATGAGCAGGAGCGTGGGGACGAGGAACTCCATGGCGCGGAGGAAGGTGAGGTTGCCGAGGACTTCAAAGTGGGTCTCCGGCAGCGCGGCGTGCAGGCCGGCCCAGCCGCCGGCCTTGAAGAAGAGCATGGGCGTGGCGATGATGCAGATGACGGTGACGAGCGAGCCGATGGCGACATCCATGTACGCGACCGACGACATGCCGGCCAGCGCGGTGGTGAGGATGACGAAGGCGGCGATGATGTACGTGCCGAGATTGGGCGAGATGACGGTGGGGAAGATGAGATGGAGGACGTTGCCGCCGCCCTTGAACTGATAGCTGGTGATGCCGACGTAGGCGAAGAGAATGGCGATGGTGCCGAGGACGCGCGCGGTTTGGTTGTAGCGCGCTTCAAGGAGGTCAGGCAGCGTGAACTGCGCGAATTTGCGGGCGCGGGGGGCGATGAAGTAAATGAGCAACAGGCCGAGCCAGCCGCCGGCAGGGAGCCAGAGTGCGGCGAAGCCGTTGCGATAGGCGTTTTCCGCCCCGGCAAAGAGCGAGCCAGCGCCGATCCAGGAGGTGAGCAGGGTGAGAACGAGGACGAAGGCGGGCAGCGAGCGGCCAGCGACCAGATAGTCGGCCTTGGTGCGGACGTGGAAGGCGCGCTGGATGGCGACCGCGAGAAGGAGCACAACGATGACGGCCAGAACGATGACGTAGAGTTGGGACACGCGCGGCGTACCTCAAAAATGGGAAGCAGGCTGGCTGAAGTGTACTAGGGGGCGCCGAAAGGCCGCGCACAGCGTGGAGGCGTGTGCGGAGGAAGCGCCGGGCGGGGCCGCGGAGGCCGGGCCTGACCCTGGGCAACCATTGACCCGCAATTGAGGGAGTTGTTACACTGGCGTTGCGGGGTGGAGCAGCCCGGTAGCTCGTTGGGCTCATAACCCAAAGGTCGCTGGTTCAAATCCAGCCCCCGCAACCAATCAAATCAGTGGTTTAGAGAGAATTCAAAAATCGGATTCACTCCCACTGACTCCCAATAAGGAAAATCAACACTTCAGGCGCTCGCTTTCATCGGTTTGAGCACCATCGTGACGACCTTCCCATTTGCTTCCCGCTTCGACTCCGGCATTGCCTGTCCATACACGTTCATGGTTGTCTGAATCGATGCGTGCCGCATAAGTTCCTGCTGCACTTTCATCGGCGCTCCGGTCTCGTCCAGCCACGAACGGTACGTGTGGCGGAACGTATGCCAACCGAGCGGCCCCAATCCGAGTTTGATCCCGATAGGCTTGAGATGCCGCCTCTGGATCTCGGTTGAGTAATAAGGTCTGCTCGTCAGAGGGCTGGGGAACATCCATCCGCCCTTCGTCGGCGGACAATCCTTGGCCCAAGCAAGCAGAACCTCCAGTAGTGCTCCATGAATCGGTACATGGTCGCGGGAGTACTCGGTCTTTACATCGTCCACCCTTCCGTTCACAACGCTTCGTTGAACGAGGAGTTGACGATCATCAACTTCGAGATCTTCCCATTTCAATGCCGTAATCTCGCTAACGCGAAGTCCCAGGCATTGCGCGACCAGCACCATCGTGCGATACGGCTCCTTGAGGCTGGCTACGACGGCGTGAAAGCTTTCGATAGTCAAGATCATGGGGCGCTTCCGCCTTTTGGTGGAGTCTTTGACCCGCACCATTTCGATCGGATTGCGGCGCTCGTTGATGAGTTCCCAGCGCGCGGCACACTCGAAAAGCAGGTGCATCACGCTTCGTATATGAGCCTTCGATTTCGGGGCCATACTGAGTTCTTTCAACCAACCTTCCACCGCCATCGGTCGAATCTGTGCGAGCACATATTCACCCCACCGTGGCTTGATGTGCTGCTTGATGTTCGACAGGTACGACTTCCGCGTAGAGTAGCGTTCTGGCAACTCTTCCGCGATGTACCGATCACACAGCCCGCCAAACGTAACGGTCCCAAGATGGTTCTGTGGCTTTTCAGCGTTGAGTTTCAGGAGATGAGCTTCGACGGCCCTGCGGGCCTGGGACTCGGTTTTGTACTGGTCTGTCGTTCCGATAAAGCAAGCCTTGCGTACTCTTGCTCCTTCAGCGGCATCTTCGTAGTACCGAAACTCCCAAACATCTGCGCTCTTCGCCCGCTTCTTGAGCGATAGACTTCCGAACTGATAACGTGCGCGTGGCATCAAGATTCCTCCTTGAATCACGGCACGAATGGCTATCTTTAGGGTAGCCGAGTGCGCGCCGAATGACCACTGAAAACTTGCACTGCGCGGGCACCAAAGAGGTCTAGCTCACCATCTCGCGCTCTATCCATTGGGCGATGGCCGAAGGCTTGAATCGCCAGAGTTTGCCTACGTGCACACCTGCGATTTCGCCACGATGAACCATGCGCTGAAGAGTGCGGGGATGGACTCCGAGCAGTGCGGCGGCCTTGTGACTGTCGAGGAGCGGTTCGATGCCCGGTCGGCCAAGAATGGGCAAAGAATAATCGGAAGCGGGCGGTTTCTTCTCACCGAACATATCAAACCTCCGTTACGTGCTATCAAGTTGAAGCATCGTGACCAAAGAAGTCCAATGAGTTTCGGCAAGCGGATTATGACTGCCACGCATAAGCGCAGCTTCAGCTCCTCCAGATGCGCTTGGGTTGCGCGCGCATACGGGAACGAGAAAAGTGCATGACGAAAGTTATTTGACTCTGAGGAAAAATCTGTGGATAATCTGTGGACTGGCCGATTTGAACGCCTGAAAGCTTATGCCTTGGCGATTCTCTCAAGCATGAATACATCTGAATGGGAGGCCGGCCATGCAGAGCACAATCGAGATTCGTTACCTGACCGCCGTTGTAACCTTGGCGGAGGAATTGAACTACACGCGGGCTGCGAGGCGACTCCGCATGAGCCAGTCTGGATTGAGCCGCCGCATTCAGGATATTGAACTCAAGCTGGATATCAGGCTCTTCCATCGAGAGCGAGGCCTCGTTGAATTGACGGACGCTGGACGGGCTTTCGTCGAAGAGGCGCGGCTCTCAATCCTGCACGATGAGCGGGCAATTCAGTTTGCGAAAGCAGTGAATGAAGGAGCCGAGAGCATTCTGGAAATCGGAAGATCCCCAGACATTGATCCCGCTCTCGTGGAGATGTTGTTCTCCCTTCATCTTCCGCTCTACCCCAATCTGAAGATTCATCTGCACAGCGAGTTTTCCGCTGACCTGACCCACAGGCTTTTGAACGCTCATTTGGATGTGGCGCTTGTTACTCAACCCGCTGTAAACCCCAGACTGACGACGGTAAAACTGGCGGAAGCGCCCCTCTATGCAGTCGTTTCAGAAGACCATCTCATGGCACAAAAGGAATCGCTGAAACTCAAGGATTTGAGTGCGAGTCAGTGGGTTGTCTTGGATAGAAGAATCCATCCGACGCTCTACGAACAGATGATGAGGATAGCTGCTTTTGGCAACTTGCTTTGGCCCAGTTCGGCGGTTTAATGTGGCCCACCCTTGGAACGTTAAGTTTAAGAGGGTAGTGTTCGGTTCTGCTGGAGCGTAGCCCGAAGGGCGAAGCGGAAGCAGAAC